>Ga0209233_1000078_pt1 | contig 348118 bp, 333 predicted proteins | sample AraplaCL_Cvi_mCL_FD_184269 | JGI IMG/M metagenome (GOLD analysis project Ga0209233, IMG submission 184269) | Arabidopsis root microbial communities from the University of North Carolina, USA - plate scrape CL_Cvi_mCL (SPAdes) (version 2) | ecosystem: Host-associated > Plants > Roots >... | reverse complement strand
GTTCGCCAAGCCCTTATCAAAGGCTGCGTGAGTTTGCGCGATCTGGCGACCGGTCATTAACTCCCCGAGCGGGCGGGGTAATGAGCGCTTGGCCGATCTCCCCAGATGTTTGGTTGGGGCGGATCAGACTTGAAAGCACGTCACCTGGATAGTCGGTCGCCAAAAAGGCCGATCGACTTCCTGCCTAGGTCAGATCACATCCACTGAACGAAGGTCTGCTTTCAGGATCAGCGGTACCGCCGCTAGACAGCAGCTGCTGGGGCGCTTAGCGGACACGGGCAGCCAGGTCCGGACGTGTCATCCGCTTATGGCTCAGACTGGGTCGCCCGCCTCGACAACCACATCGGAAAAGTGTCCTCAGGATTTGATGAACGAGAGCAGGTCGGGGTTGAGGACATCCGCATGCGTGGTCAGCATGCCATGGGGGTAGCCGGGATAAGTCTGCAGCGACCCGTGCTTGAGCAGGTCGACTGCGCGCGGCACCGAGCTCGCGAACGGAACCACCTGATCGGCCTCTCCATGCATCACCAGCACCGGCACGGTGATCTTCTTGAGGTCCTCGCTGTAGTCCTCGAGCCAGGAGTCGACGGTCGCCAAGTGAGCGAGGGCACCGCCGGCCATGCCCTGGCGCCACCAGTTCGCAATGACCGCCTCCGAAGGCGTCGCGCCATCCAGGTTGTAGCCGTAGAACGGATTCTCCGGGACGAAACGGAAGAATTCAGCTCGATTGCCCAGCACGCCCGCCTTGATCGCTTCGAACCACTCCGGCGGCTGACCGGCCGGGTTGTCGTCGCTCCGATACATGTTCGGCGTCAGTGAGGCGACGAGCACCGCCTTCGCGACACGCTCCTGGTGACGGGCAACATAGCGAGCCACCTCTCCGCCACCGGTCGAATGACCGATATGGATCGCGTCGTGCAGGTCGAGATGTTCGGTCAGGGCCGCGAGGTCGGCGACCCAATGGTCCATGTCGTTGCCGGTGTTGGGCTGGTCGGAGCGGCCGTGGCCGCGCCGGTCATGGGCAATCACCCGGTAGCCATGCCGCAGGAAGAACAACATCTGGGCGTCCCAGTCGTCCGCCGACAGGGGCCAGCCGTGGCTGAAGACGATCGGCTGACCCGATCCCCAGTCCTTGTAGAAGATGGTCACGTCGTCTGCGGTGGTGATCGTCGGCATTGCGCTATCCCCGTCTGAAGCGGCTGCGGGATAGCGGGCAGCGCGATCGGCAACAAAGACCTTGTATGGCCAAGCTATGCCCCAGCGGTATATTGGATACTGCGTGGAGCTCAGACACCTTCGCTATTTCGTCGCCGTTGCCGAACGCGGGAGCGTGTTGGCGGCCGCGCAGCAGCAACTCAACACCTCGCAGCCGTCGCTAAGTCGTCAGATCCGCGACCTCGAAGCTGAGGTCGGCGTGAAGTTGCTGGAGCGGCAGGCGCGGGGCGTATCGCTCACAGAAGCCGGAAAGGTGTTTCTCGAACACGCTCGGCTCACGCTTGCGCAGGCTGAGGCTGCGATGGAAGGCGCGCGGAGAGCGGGGCGGCCGGAACGGCCCGTGTTCGCCATCGGCTTTCTCGCCGGTCACGAGGCGTGGCTTCCAAGCGTGATGCGTATTCTTCGACAAGAAGCGCCGGGCGTCGAATTCAAGCTCTCGAGCCAGTCTTCTCCCGACCTGGCGCTCGCGCTGATCAAAGGGAGCCTCGATGCGGCACTTCTTCGGCGTGAGCAGAACGTCACGAACCTATGCTTCAAAAAATTGTCCGAGGAGCCCCTAGTCGTGATGTTGCCGGCCGACCACCGTCTGGCTCTGCGCGAAGACATCGCGCCCGAAGATCTCACTGAGGAAATCTACGTCGGCTCCGCCACTGCCTCGCCGGCGGTGGACGCCATCGTCAAACAATATGCTGCCCAGATCGGGATCAGGCTCGAACCCAAGTTCGATGCCGGAAGCCTGTCTGCCACGATCTCGGTGGTTGTGTCATGCGGCGGGGTCACGCTCATCCCAGCCTATGCGAAGGATCTTTTGACCGCAAATGTTGTCACGCGCCCTCTCAAGGGCATCCCTCCAACAATTGAGCTTACTCTAGGCCACAACCCGGCGAACAGATCTGCCCTGCTGCAGAAGCTCTTGTGTCGGACCAGCCAGATATCGAAAGCGGGCTAAGCGTGTAGATGTCGACAAAGAGGATGAGGTGGATTGCATAGAGCGTGCTCCCGACCGGGCCGATCTGAGCAAAGACGTTATCGAGCACCTGCTGCGTCTGGGTATGAACGTCCGAAACGACGACCGCGTAGCCGTACACAGCAAACAGGACCAAACTGCTAATGCCTGAAGCGAAAAACAGAGCTTGAAATGCGATTGATGACAGCGAGTTTTCAGCTTTAAAGGTACGACGAAGAATCGGTACCAATAGGAACCAATAAGACCAGACGGATGTCGCGCCAATGGCAAACATAACAATGAGTGCCGGAAGGGTCTGACTCGAAATCGTCAAATGTTTTCCGAACCCCACAGGGAGCGGGGCTGCCTCCCGAATGTAAAGCGCGAAAATGAGCGAAAATACTCCCCAATACTTTGTTTGCTTATGCACCAAAAAATAGCGCCCGCGTGTAAGCAGCATTCTATCTCCCCGTTTAGCAGCTATGCTCTTGTCCTTACAGTCCCCGCAAGTCCGGCCAAAACAAATACTATTGAGCCAACTCCGACCGGGATGATCAGTACCAAGGCTGGCGGCTGGAGCTGCCAATAAACGTTGACTGCAGCGAAGCCGGCCAATGCGGACCAGAGGCCCGTAGTTACCGCTAGCCTGGACCGTGATCCCAGAATGATGCCGAGCATGCCCGGCGCGAGGGCCGTAAGGAGCCCAAGCAGGGCATTGTAGACAAGCTGAGCGCTTGCCGGCGGTCACCTACGGGCCAGGAACATCACTTAAGATCCGATTGGATGGGGAGACGGTCGACATCATCGCCGCGCCGCCGGGACATACCGGCGGGGATACGATCGTGCTGTTCGAGAAGGCCGACGTGATGATGATCGGCGATTTTTACCGCAACTATGGCTATCCGTTCGTCGATGCGGCCCATGGTGGCAGCTTCGAAGGCATGTTGGCGGCGATCGGTCTCGTCCAGAAAATGGCCGGGCCGAAGACCAAATTGGTCCCCGGACATGGCGGCATCATCGCGCGCGACGACCTCGACGCTTATCGCGTGATGATTCAATCGATCAGCGCGCAGGTGGAGGCGATGGTGGCCGAAGGCCGGACGTTGGATCAGGTTCTCGCAGCCAAGCTGACTGCGCCGTATGATGATAAGGTCCGCGGTGGTCTCGATCCGTTACCTGCGGGGCTGGGCACGAGCGCGGACCGCTTCGTGGGCGCGCTGTATCGGGAAATCAAACAGCGCGGCGTTTCATAATTCGGATCGGCTGGTTGGCGGGAATGACGCAGTATCCCTAAACCAAATCAACGGCGGCTTTCAGGCCCGCCCGCGTGCCAGCCGAACGTCCGAGATTAGGGCGCCTAGCTGCCACCCGAACAGTCGAACGATTGTTCCATGGTATCGCCGGTCAGCCGCTCAAGTGATCAATCCGGCTGAATTGTCAGAGCGACAGAATCCTTTCCCGCCCACTCGAACAAGCGTCGCGCGTCGTCGATCTGGAGGTGGATGCAGCCGTGCGACGGCAGCTGGGGATTGCCCGCATGAAATGCGCAGCCGGAGTCGTCGTCAAAGAACATCGCGAACGGCATAGCTGCAGGGTTTGGCCGCTGCGATGAGAAGCGGACCTTCCTTCTAGGAACGACTCGCCTTTGCTTCTCAATGGCCGGGGTCTGAACTCGCCCCGGGCCGGTCCGAAGCGGTCAATCTAAGCCAACGCGCTGCGAATGACGGAAGCTAGGGACGCATAGGGATTGGTAGCTTAGGTAAGAAGCCTCGCCAGAGCCTCGTGGAGCGTGCGGACCATCAACTTCGAGAGCACCGGACGCCACGATGCTGTCGCTTGCTGAGAAGCCCGCCGCAAGATTGAATGACATCCGAGCCATGCTAGGCGGCATGTCCGACACCGGGTCATTCCTCGGGTTTGTCGGGTAGGGGCCAGCTGAGCGTCGTGCCGTCCGGGCGCCCCGCCAGGGCGCGGGCCAGGCGCGCGCCCGATGTGAAGCTTTGCCCGATCGGCGTGCGCCGCAAATTGGCCGGGTCGTAAGCGCCGCCGAGCACGAAGGGGCGTTCCGCGCGCAACACTTCCCCCGGCAGCAGGCGTCCGTTTTCAACCTGCCAGGCCCGGACAAGCGAATGGCCCGTCCGCATGTCATAATCGTCGAGCAGATCGGTGGCCCATTGCTCCAGCGTGGTGCCGACCAGTTCGGTCTCGCCGGTCTCGGGGTCGAACCAGCCCACGCCATCGCGGGTCAGGACGCAGAGGTCGCCAAGGCCGCCGAAGCCGAACGCCGTCATCGCCTGGCTGAGCGGTCCATAAGCGTCCTGCCACGCGCGATTGGCGGCGCGTATCTCGGGATCGGCCTTGCCGTCGAGCGGGAGCAGCGTGAGCGCCCCTTCGAACCCGCGGCCGCCATTATGGGCCGCCAGCAGATCGCGCAGCGCGGTCGCCAGGCCTGGCGAGGCATTGGCAATGTCCTGGAGCCGTGCGGCGGCGGAATCCGTGTCGAGCGGGGCGCCCGATGGCGGACCGAGCAGTGCGACCAGGCTGCCCAGCTGGGGGGGCAGCGACACCTGGCGGGCCTCGGTCATTTTATCTTCGCCACCACCTTGAACCAGACACGGGTGCCATCCGGAAAATCGCGCAATTGCCCGCCGAAGGAAGATCCTGATGCGCGATTGTCGGACGGATTGATATATTTAATATGGGCGCCGTCGCCGCCCTCGTCGAACATTGCGGGTGGGTATTCGTCGCGGTCGAAGCCGCTTTTCGTGGCCCAGCCCCGCAAGGATGCGCGGCGGTTTGCCTTCGCGCCGGCGCGATCGATCGTCAGCACATCTTCATGGATTTTCTGCGCCTCTTTGATGTGCTGTGCCGACTCCGGATATTCGTCCTCGGGCACCTCCAGGACGACATCATATTGATATCCCTGCTTGCTCTTCCCACTCTTTTCCGTCGCGCGGCAGGGGTTGTGCACCCACAGCCCGCTCTTGCCGATGAAATAGGAATGCTCGGGCGCCAGGCTCAGATTATAGACCCTGACCGGCGTCGCGAGCGCGGCGGTGGACACGGTCACGACCGTGACCGGAGCGTCCTTGGCCGCCGCCAGGAGCATGCCCGGGCGCAGCGCGCTTGCCTTGATCCATCGCCCGTCCACCGCCGCGACCGGATGGTTCGCGGTCAGCAGGAGCGTTTCGGTCGCGGTGCCGTAGCGAACCGTGAGCCGCGTGAGCGCGGAAACCGTGCGGCCGAGCAGGGCGCCGACCGGACGCGGATGCTGTCCATGGTCGAGCGCATTTTGCGCGATCACGAGATCGTCGACCTTGATCGAGGCGATGTCGCGCAGACCCGAGGCGGTCTCGACCATCATGCCGGCGGGCAGGCTGGCGAGGGTGCAGACCTCGTCCTCGGCGCTGTCCTCGGTCGCGGTCGAGCTCTCCATCGCCACTTCGTCGCCGGCGTTGGAAGCGTCGGTGGTCACCGCCTGGCCGGCGGAATCTTCCGCGACGTCGGCGCTGACCGAGCGCGTCACCGAGGCGGCGCTATCCTCGACGATATCGACCGCGCTTTCGCCGGCAATGCCCTCGTCGCCGAGACCGCCGGTGACCGCGCCTATCGCGAAGCCGACCAATTGCTGGTCGCCATATTCCTTCCAGCTGAAATTCGATCCGGCGGTCACGCTATATTGGATGCCGCCGATGCCGGCGCCGACCAGTCCCTGGCCGATCGGCTCGAGCGCCCCGTCGCTGGCGACGTCGATCGCGACGCCGGCGGTGATTTCGAGGCCGCCGAGCAAGGCTCCGGCGATATTGTCCCAGATGTCGTGCCCGGTGGGATCGATCAGCGTGACCGGGTTGTTGGTCGAGAGCGCATAGCGGTTCAGGCTGTCCTGCTTGAACAGTTCGTCCGCCGCGCGGTCGTCCGCGCTCAGGAAGCGTGCCAGCACCGGATCATAGAAGCGCGCCCCGAAATCATAGACCTTGGGATCCGCGTCCCACGGGTGGGCCTGGAAACGGCGCTCGCCGGGATCGTTCGCCGCCGCGCTTCCCGCGGGCAGGCCGTAGGGCTGATAGGCATAACGGGCGACGAGATTGCCCTGGCTGTCGAGGACGAGCGCATTGTTGCCGACCTGGTTGTTCTGGAAATAGAGCAGCCGCGCCGGTCCGGTTTGGGAGATGTCGGCGACCCCGTAAATCTGGCCGCCGAGCGACAGATAGGTCTTGCGGACATCGTCCAGTCCCGGTGCGCGGACCACCTCGTAATCGGGGAAGGGGTAAAGCGTGACGACCCCATCGGCGCTCTGCTTGACCAGACGCCGGCCGTCGTCGGCGAAGACCAGGTTTCTCTCCATGGTGCCGGATGGCGCCGTGACCTGGGTGAGCTGGTTGCGCGCGTCGAACTGATATTGGACAATTTGCGTGCCGGTGACCGCGGCGTTGAGATTGCCGACCGCATCGTAGGCCAGCGTCGTCGCCGGCCCGCCGGCATTGGCGACCGAGACGACGCGGTGCGCCGCATAGCCGCGGGCGAGGCCGTTGACCGAGACGAGGTTGCCCTCGTCGTCATAGCCATAATTCAGCGCGCCATAGGTTCCCGGGGCGCTCGCCTGCGTCAGCCGCCCCGAGACATAGCTATAGGTCTCGGAATAATCGACGCCGCCCGGCTTCAGATTGTCGGTGACCGAGTTGAGGTTGAACAGGCCGTCCCAATGCAGCGTCTCGTCGAGCAGCACGGCACCGCCCGCCCCGGTCACGCGGCTGCCGGTCGGGGTTCCCGCGGCCGAATAGCCGGTCGTGCTGACCGCATTCGCGCCGAGGCCGATCACCTGCGGCAGGCGCAATGCGCTATAGTTGCTCGCGGTCACGTCCAGCCCGGCGGGGCCGGTGGCTTCGATCGCCATGCCGGCAGCGAACTTGCGGGTTATGCTGCCGCCGTCGGGCAGGGTTTCGGAAACGACATTGCCGAGCGGATCGAAGCCACGCTTGAGCTCGAACGTCCCGCCCGCGAGATTGAGGCGGCGGTCCGTGATGTTGCCATAGGCGTCGTAGCCATAGGTTTCGCTATAGACCGCAGCTCCTGCGGCGGTCGTCATCGTGATGCTGGTCAGGCGTCCGGCGCCGTTGGCGGACGCGGTGGAATCGTAGCCATAGGTCACGACATAATTGGGATCGCTGCGCGTGAGCGGACGGCGATAGCCATCGTATGTGAACCGGGTGACCTGGCCCTTGGCGTCGGTGACGGTCTGCAGCAGCGCGTCGGCTGAAAACCCCCTGCGCTGGGCGGTCCCGTTCGGGAAGGCGCTATTCTGGTCCGGATTGTCGACGATTATCCGCCGTCCGACCGAGTCATACCCGATCGTCGAGGTCACCCCGGCCGGATTGGACGGGCTCGCCGCTTCCCGGATGCGGACCAATTCCCCGGTGGGGTTGTAATCATAATCGGTCCGCGCGCTGCCGTCGGGGGCCGCCGTCGACACGATCTTGCGCCGGCCGTTGAAATAGCCCGATCGCGTGATCCGCCGATCAAGCACGCCGCCCGAGGACCCTTGGGCGGTCGCGGTTACCAGCCCGGGCTGATAATCATATTGGACCTTGGTATCCGCCTGCTGCGGAACCGTGCTGCCGGTCAGGTCGACAACCGGCCGGCCATAGCTGTCGAGCGATCGTGCCGACCAGACGATCCCGGTGGGCGTCGCGCTGTCGCACGATGTCGCGCTGCTGAAATCGGGTGCCGAGGTCCGCACCGCATTGCCCGCGGAGTCGAGCACCGAGCAGACGACGGTGCCCGCGGGGTGGGCGATGTCCTGCGCGCGAACCATGAAGGCGCGGCCGAGCCCGTCATAATAGCTCGTCCGCCAGACGAAATCGGACGTCTCTCCCGCCAGCGGCCAACGCTCGAGCGCGGACGTCCGGACGGTCGAGAGCCCTTGGCCGTCGGTGGCGCGGACCTCGGTCGCGGTCGTGATGACCGGCGCATTCGCCATCGACGCGGGCCCGGTCGAAGGCCCGAGGCAGGATGGCGAATATTGCCATTGGCCAGGTGTCGGTGCCGGGCCCTGGCTTGCGGTGACCGCGCCGAGATCGTCCACGCAGGTGACGAAGGTCGCGCCGTTGAGGTCGGTCCGCCCGACCAATTGCCCGAAGCGGGGATCATAAGCATAGGTGGTTATATGGGGCGATCCGCCGCCTGCCGGGATTTCGCTGACGGTCAGCGGATAGGTATGCAAAACGGGATCGAAGCCGACCGCCCTCGCGGCTCCGCCCGGCAAGGTCGTGCGGATCTGATTGCCGAACCCGTCATAACCGTAACCGGTCTGGAGAAATCCGGCATTGCCGTCGTCGTAGATGGCATAGGTCGCAAGATTGCCCGCGCCGTCATAGCTCCAGCGTTCGAGATGCACGTCGCCCGCCGCGAAGGGCGCATTGGGATCGCAGGCCGCATTGCCCGATATCTTGCGCGATACGAGCAGGCCAAGCTGCCACTGGTTGGCGCTGACGAGGTTGCTGAAGGCCTTGCAGGTATAGACGTCGTCGCCTGCGACCACATTCTTCGCCGGTGCGACAATCCCGACATCCGCGAGCAGGATGGGATTGCCGTACGCGTCATAGCTGTAATCGCGCTCGCGCGAGAAATCGGGCTGCCCGTAGGCGAAGGCGTCGATCCGTACCTTTTGCAGCAGCGGCGCGTAGACCGGGGTGCCCGTGACCCCGGTCGCGGTCTGCTGGGAGAGATAGCTGTTGGTGGCGCGGTTCAGCGTCGGATCGGCCGCGGCGGCGCATTTGGGGTCGGTACTGGAGGCCTTGTCGCACGATAACGTGACCGCCAGCGCCTGGCCGGTGAGCGGGAAGGCCTGCGCATATTGGGTGAGGGTCGTCTGCCCGCGATCGAGGCTGGTTCGCGAGACCGTCGCGAAACCGAGCCAGCCGCGGCCGGTCAGGTCGATCAGGCCATCGCGATAGGCGTAGGTTTCGGCATAGCGATAGGCGCCAAGCGTGACGCTGGCGGTGCTGGCGCGCGTCAGCGTCTTGACGACGGACCGCACGCCGCCGCTCACACGCTGGAACGGTTCGCTCCCGGGCGCCGCGCGAAAGGCATAGGCCATGGCGTTGGTCTGCCCGGCAGCATTCTGCCAGGAGGTGGAATATACGCTCGGGTCGGACAAAGGCGCGTAGCCGACGGTGGTCGTCCCCCCGGCGCTGCTGGTCACGCCCGCAATCAGGTCGGCGGGCGGTCCGGCATTGACTAGGCCGGCGATCCGCAGCGCGCCGGCGCCGGGCAGCAGCTGCACCAGATCGGCCTTGCCGTCACCGCTGAAGTCCATCGCGAAGGTCTGCGCGCCGGCAAATGCGCCGAAGCTGGTTTGAACCGCGGTCCCCTTGTCGAATATGCCGGCGATCGGATTGAACGTTGTCGCGGTCACGGTCGGCTGGGTTCCGCTGATCTGCAGCATCAGCGGCGCGCCCGTTCCGGTCGAATCGACCGGCCCGAGGAATAATGTGTTTGCGGCGAGGCTATTGGTATTGGTGGTCTGGCCCGCGACGATCCGTCCCGTCCCGTCCGAGAAGAAAGGGGTGAGCGACAGCACCCCATTGGGTCCGGTCGCGGCGACGACCAGATCGGTCAGGCCGTCGCGGTTGACGTCGAGCGGCCACGCCCCGAGCAAGCCGCTGGTGGGCATGTTCTTGAGGTCGGTTTCGATCGCAGGGAGGAAGCCGGTCGGCGTCGCGAGCGCGACATAGACGACCGGCAGCGACCGGCCATCGGCGGTGAAGCGCACGAAATCGGCCATGCCGTCGCCATTGACGTCGGCGAGGAAATCATGCGTCTGGCAATTGGGTCCCGGGGTGCACGCGCTGATCGTCAAGGTCGTCGATATCGGCGCGGCCAGTCCGTTCGCCGAACCGAGCATGACCTCGAGATCGACGCCGTTCTGGACCTTATATTCGGCGACGATGTCGGTCTGGCCGTCGCCGTTGACGTCGGCGCTCCACATCGTGTCGGGGGCGGCGGGGATGGCGAAGGTCTGCGTCTGTACGGTCTTGAACGTGCAGCTGCCGCGCTGGCCCAATTCGATCGCGGCGGACAGCTTTTGCCCGTCGTCGTTCAACAGCGCGAAGTCGGCGATGCCGTCCGCGTTGAAATCGCCGACCTTGATGCGGCGCGGGTCGGTCCCGGGAAGCGTGAGCGCAGCACAGGGCGTGAAGGTGCCGCTTCGATCATAGACCATCGGCGTCAGGGTCAGGCTATTGCCCGCCTGCACCGCGATCAGGTCGCCATAGCCGTCCCCGTTCAGGTCGGCCGGCTGCAGGGCGCTGTTCGATGGCAGGCCGCCGCCCAGGTTGAGCGCCGCGGTGACGAAGCCCGGTTTGGCTTGGCCCTGCCACTGGAAGGTCTGCGGATTGTAGCATTGGCTCGGCGAGCAACGTTGCACCGACGCGAGCAGCGATCGGCCCGTCGCCTGGCTGGTCGTATAGCCGAGCCGGATGCTCGCCACGCCCGCGCCTTCGACCTGGGTGGTGATCGCGGAGAGGCGCGTGGCCTGACCATAATTGATCCCACCCACGAAATTGCTGATCGGATCGGGGCGTTGCTCGTAGGCAAACAGGACGGCGCGGTTGTTGCCCGCATTCTGCCCTGGGTTGGCACCATAATCGATCCGCGCGAGCGCCGGGGATCCCTGGTCCGCGCCGTAGCTATATTGGACGACGTTGCCGTTGGCGTCGGTGCGGCTGTTGATCAGCCAGGCCCGGACCGAGGATCCTGCCATGGCGCGGCTGTCGGCGGTGCCGCCGAAGACCAACGTCGATCCGTCGCGCTCCTGCACGGTGAAGGCGCAGGGGCCCGAACCGCAGCTTCCGGTGGCCGTGACCCGCTGCCAGGTCTCGATTTCGGTCCGATAGGAAGACCCGTCCGCGCCATAGGCGCCCGCGACATTGATCAGGCGCGCGCCGTCGAGGCAGAAGCGATCCTTGTCGTTGAACGAGACGGTGCCGCGGAAACCGTCAACGGCGACCGTCGCCGGACAGCGCTGGATCTGCGAGACGCCGCCGAGTTTCCAGCCGACGCCAAGGAAGCCGGTGGCCGCGCCGCTGCTATAGGCAAGCTTGAGGTCGGGCGCGGTGCCGCCGATCCCGGGAACCGTGCCGATCGGCACCGATATGGTGAGGCTGCCGCTCGGATCGACGCCGACGTCGATATCGTCGGGTCCGGCCCGCGCCGGCAATGCCGCGGCGTGGATGCCCGACGGACGCGCGGCGACGGCCGGCGCCTCCGCCGCCGCGATCGACAGCAGCAAGCCGGCGACGGCCGTGCGCCATCGCCAAGGCGATGACGGCGGCGGCATGCTCACCCCACTCCGTATGTATGCGCGAGCTTGGGGAGGTTGCTGGGCAGGTAGAAATAGGATGGCGTGTCGTAATTCCCGACCGCGAGCATGTTGTGGAGGTTCGGCACCATCCAGGCCGTGACGTCACGGTCGTTGCCCGAGCCCTTGTCGTTCCAGACATAGGACAAATTGCCGCCCGGTTGCTCGCTGGCGAGGTCGTAGCGGAGGCAGCGCAGGTTGGGGATCGACGGCGTCGGAATGGGGGCGCTCGGATCGATAAATCCCGTATTGGAAACGACCGATCCGCAAGCGACATAATTGTTCGGCGGAATGATATTCCAGATCACGTTCAGGTTGAACTGGATCGTGGGTCCGAAATTGACCGCGACCGCATAGGCCCAAATCGGGTTGAAACCTTGCGGCGCCATGAGCGCCGGGTTGTTCGGATCGTCATTATCGACGCTCGAAACGAAGATCATCGACTGGTTTGGATTGTCATAGCCGTTCTGGGCATAGTCTCCGAAGAAGAAATTGGAATTCTGGTCGATACTGGGTCGCCAAAATCCGACATCCGCATTGGCGTGACTGCCGTGATCCATCCATACAGAATTATATAACTGGGTTGTGGAGTAATTGATGATGGGAGTCATGTCATTATCTCCGATAGATACGGATATCCTGTGTCGCAGGATCGCGATCTAAAGAATCGGTCGGAGAATATTTCTTATATCGACTGGACAGAGTCAATGTGACTGCCGTTGGTGACGCTCCCTATTCATACCAAAACGGGTCATTCTGTTTGCACGTGTCATAGGCCCGGGGTCGGCTCGTTCCACCGGCCTTGCAGTCCGCGGTCGCGGCCATAGTCGATCAGGCAGGCCATATATCCGGGATAGAATTGGATCGGGTGACCGGCCGCCTCGTCGGCATCATGCCACGCCGAACAGCTTCGCCCCAGATACAGATGGTCTTCGGGCTGCTCGCCGCCCCCGACGCCGTGGCCGCTCAGATAGGCCATCTTGAGCATGCCCGCTCTGGCCGCCACCAGGCCGACCGAAAGCTGATAGACCTGGTCCTCGAGGATATCGACCGTGCGCAATCCGAGCGTCGCCATGAGCCAGCCGCTCTTGGGATCGCGCAAATCCTCATGATCGTGCCACGGGCCGATCGACAGATCGGTGTTGACGATGAGGGTGATGTCTGGCGGCGCGGCACTGGCCGCCGCACCCTGATTCACGGCCGTGCCGATGTCGTGCATGAACACGCCGAAGCGCGCGCCGCCATCCACGAACATGTTGATGCGATGCTGGTCCAGCGGAGGCTGATCGAGGTCGCGCAGGCGCAATTGCACCGGCTGCGCGCCGATCGGCACCGAAGAAGAGGCGATCAGCGCCTCGACATAGGCCTTGCGCACCAGCGTCACGCGCGCCGCGCTCGCCGAGCCGTCATAGGCAAGCAAGGCGAGCGCGGTCAGATCGAGGGCATAGCCATGGCCGTCGTCGACATCGGCAACGCCCACGAACAGCTTACGGCCCCGGCAGCCCTCGGCGGCAACTTCCTGGATGGTTGCAGGACTGATCAGGCCGAACAGCCGTCGGCGCAGCGGATCGAGCGTGCCCTTCGATCCGCGCAGCAGCATGCCGACGGCGCCGAAGGGCACCGGCTTCAATATGTCGGATTCGCGCCGGATCGAATAAGCGAGCGCCAGGTCCTCGATATTGCTGCGGCCCGGATGCAGCCGCTTTGCCTCCGGCCCTTGCTCGACCGCGACCCCGCCGAGCCCGATATAGACGCGATCGGCGGGCTCACGCTGTCGCGCAAGGAAGACGAACGTCGCCTGGAGCGAGCCCGTGCTGACCCCGGTCACGACGTCGGCCTCGGGCGGAAGGGCCTGGGTCTCCTGAAGGCCGAGGAGGAATCCCGCGCCAAAGGCGCCGTGGAGGCTCCCACCCGACAGGACCGTATAATTGGCGGACCCCTGCGGCCGGGGCGCATAGCCCGCCAAGGCCGGCGCGGCGCATTCGGCGGGACGGCCGGTCTGGCTTTTGGAATCCTGCAGCAATTGCGCCAGGCGCGACGGGATGGGGGTCGACGCGGGGCCAGTGGCCCGGTCGAACGCGCTGGCGTGGAGTTGGACCGCCGGAATCGCGATCGAGCTGCGTAACGCCGGCCGCTGGTGCGCGCAGGACGCGAGCGCGCCCGCCGCCGCCAGGATTGCAATCCATCTGAGCCCCATATGCCCCCTCCCTCTGCTTCGCTCTTGCCCCCGGTCGTCAGGCCTCGATCATGAGCCGCGCGCTGTCCCGTCCTTGCGGCCCGGATGTCGCGACATCGCGCCGTGAGCGCGTGCCGGGGTGGATCCAGCCTCCCGCCCGGGCATCATGACACTGCCCCTGTTTCGGCCGAGCAGCGCGTGCGGGACGCGCTGCGAGGGCCGGCTTCTGCTCGAGGCGCAGCCTACCCCATTCGCCCTGCCGGCTACAGAAATACTCTTGCCATTCCGGTTGTATTCGCAGGGTGCGCGGCCGCCGCGAACAGGCTCGGTTCTGCTCCCGGCCCGCAGCCGATGGCGGCAGGGATGTGTGAGGCGCTGCTGCGGATCGCACTCGCCGGCTTGCCGGCTCAGGCCTTCTTCGGTGCCGTTGTCGCCAGATATTCTCGAACATCCTGCCAGCCGCCCTGGCTTAAAAGGTCGGGATGGTCCTTCGCCAGCTTGCGGGCGGCCAGATCGAGCGCGATCGCGTTGGGCGTGCCCGGCGCTTCCGGCGGTCCCGGTTCGCGCCGCGTCGGGGGCGGGGCGGCGGGCGCAACCGACGCGGGCAATGGTGGCGGCACGTCGTTCGGCCCGGGCCTGCGGGTCAGCGCGCGTGAGATACGATCAAGATAAGGCTGCCGCGCGTTGACCGCGACCGAATAGCCATGTGGCCCACCGAAACGGTCGTCCAAAAGCTGCAAGAGCGACGTGTGGTCGAGCGGGCCCGAAAACACCGTCCCGGCTTCCACGTGCGGCGAAACCAGAAAGGCCGGTACGCGAACCCCGGTGGTCTTGAATTGCGTGCCCGCGATCACCGTCTCGATGGCAAGCGGCGGCACATGGTCGAAGAAGCCGCCATGTTCGTCATAGGTGATGACCAACAGCGTCTTGGCCCATCGCTTGGGATTGCTGATCAGCGCGCGATAGAGATCCGCGAGCAGAGCCTGGCCGGGCCCGACCGGCGTCGGCGGGTGATCGTCGCTCGGGTTTTTGTGGGGGCCGTCGCTATATTCGGGCTCGACGAAAATCACGCTCGGCATGGTCTCGTTCGACTGCCACTCCTTTTTGAACCGGGCATAGCGGCGGAATCGCCCGCGAATGCCGAGGTCGCTGAGCGTGAGCGAGGAGGCAATCTCGGGCAGCCATTTCACCATCAGGCTGAAAAAGGGGAGGAAGTTGCCCGCCTGATAAACGCACCAGCTGACCTGGTTGCGCGTCAGCCAGTCGTAAACGAGCGGTTCGTCAGGCAGGAACAGCCCCGCATTGTCGATCAGCTTGCTTTCACCCGCCATCGCCATCAGCCGATTTGCCTGCGTGCCGAGCGGCAGGGCCGCGAACCAATGGTCGCAGACACAATAATGCCGCGCGAAAAAATCAAAGGTCGGGACGATGGCCTGATCATAATAGCCCATGACCGCGCCGGGATCGGTCGGCTTTGGATCGGAATAGGTCACATAGCTTTCGACGAAGCCGCCCATCGAGGTTGGGCCGGGGCCCACCGGTGCAACCCCGATCTGCTTCGCGATCGATTGCTGGTCGTGCGCCGGGTCGCTGATATCTGCGTCGGCGGACAATTTCCGCGGCTCGTAGCTATTGTCTCCGAGCCGGTTGGCGATGCTCGACCGCCAGTTCGGATCGGCTTTGAGCCCCTCGAGACGCGCCGGGCCATCGGCGCCCGGCAGCGACAGATAACCCAGCATGTGATCGAACGATCGGTTCTCCATGATCGCGATCACGATCGTGTCGATATCCTGCAGTCCCACGGGCTTTCTCCCATTTACCGGTTGGCGGGTGCTGGGGCGGCGCCCCAACCGTGCGGCCTAGTTCACGTTCGCCGCGGGGTCCTGGCGGGGGCCCCCTTTGCGCGGCCTCTTGGGAAATTGTTTCGACAAGGGAACTGCATCGACGGGGAGCTTTGCGGCATAGGCCGGGCTTACGTTCCACGCCTCGTCGTGCACGCACGGCGCGACGCCCATGGAGCGGTGCCGGAACAGGTTCATGCGCCAGGTGACCCTGTCGGTTGTCCGATCGAAATAGCGTTTGGGAAGGAATTCGGCTGGCCACCAGCCGGGCGTCAGCGACCGATGCATCGGCGCCGTCGGATCGGGCGGCATGTACGGATCGTTGTCGTCCTTGCCGTCGGTACCTGTCGTGGCGGCCTTGCCCAATATGCGCTGAAGCTGGGTCGCATCGAGCAGCAGTCCAGACGCCTGCGCTTCGTCCGCCATCCATTTTAGCGCAATTTTGGATAGCCCGCTTTCGGCTTCGCGATATCCGCCGCCGACATCGCAATGCACGCCCGGGAACCAGACCTGCTGCAGGTCCTGTCCGGGCGCAGCGCTTAGCAGGTTCGTCCGAAAAAAGGCGCGGCGCTCGTCGATCGAGACCGCGTGACGCGCAATGTTTATCTCGGGGTTGGTCTTCGTGAAGGCGAGCGCGACCGGGCTTCCGATCCATCCCACCGAGCTGACCGTGTCCCACAAGCCGACGAAATGTACGGGGCAGGGGGCGCCGAGTGCTTCCTTGAACTGCGCGGCCAGCTTGAAATAGGCGGCCGCCTTGTCTGTGTTATGAACTTTGGAAATCGCCCAGAACATCCGCACCGCATAAGGGACCAGGCCTTCGTTCCCGGCCGGAACGCGACCATAAAGATGCAGCAGCGCGGCGATCGCGCGTGCCGTGTAGGCGCCGCGACTGAAGCCGAAAAGATAGATGCGGTCGCCCGGGCAATAATGATCCATGATAAAGGCGTAAGCGGCGCCGATGTCATCCTTCAGGCCATATCCAAAAGCCTGTCCTGCGACCCTGGCCAGGAATGCGCCCAGGCCCGTCACAAAGCCCGGCGCGGCCATCGTTCCGATGCCGGGGTGGTAATAAACGAGCTGCCGCGCGGGATCTTTGATCATCGCGCTGCACAGTTTCACCACGTTCGTTCTGTCACGCTTGAACTCATTGGCGGTTCCGTCGCAGCAGACCACAAGGTTTTTCGGCATCGATCATCCCCCCGAATGACTCGCGTGATTTCAGAGGTGTAGTTAAATTATGCATCCGTCCAGAAGCATAACAACCATTTTGGCAAAATCTCTAGTCGCGGGAAGTGCGGAATTTGATATCAACTTGAGAAGCTTCGGGGGGAGCTTGGAAGAATCAGGTTCGCGCTGACAGGATGCTGGCCGACCCGCCTGGGCTGGCCGTCACTCCGGTTTTTGCAGCGTGCAACCATTCCGGCATGCCCCTTTTTTAGGGGGCGGACAGTGGCCGAGGAAAACGAGGGCGGCGCGCCGGACGGCGGCATTCAAGAATTCATTTTGTCGCGGGAACTGGCGGAGGTCTATCTCCTCCTCGACAACATCTCCTCGACCAAAGGGAAGGACATCCCCGACAAGATCGATGATCCCGTATTCGGCGCACAGGGCGGGGCTGCGCAGCGAACCTGGCTCGAGCAAATCTGCGATATCGCCTGGCCGCCCGACGATGCCACGTTGAGGAACGAGGCAACCAACGCGGCCAAGCTTATCCGCGCGAAGGATGCGCTCAATGAGGCGGCCGCGCCGGCCACCGGCGCCAGCATCGCCTTTACATTGCTGATGTCGGGAGAGGCGCGGGACGGCGGGGCGCCGTCCGGGTTCTGGCGGAATATCTGGTCGAGGCATTCGGCCAAGGACGATGCGCCTTCGGGCGCGGGCCAGGGGGTGCCTCCCAGTCGTGCTTCATTGGCGGCATTGGCCTATCCGAGCAACGCCCGCCGTGCCCCATGGTATCGGCTGTCAATCTATGCGTTGCTGGTCGTTTTGATCGCGTGGCTGATCATCACCTGCTTGTTGTCCTGGGATATCGCGACGGGCAGTTCGCTCTTGAATCGCGCCAACGCGGTCAAGAACACCGCCGCGGCATCCAAGCCAAGCTCGCCTCCGGATCCCGCCGGAGGGCAAGCCCCGCCCGCGCCGCCCAACGGCGCAACGCATGCTGCACCGAACAATCCGACCCAGCCCAATGGCCAGGGCGCCCCCAAAAATGAGGCGCAGGATAATGTGGGTTCCCCCGGCCAAGAGCCGGCGAATACGGCTCTGAATCTGCGCACGGCAGACAATCTCCGGCGTTGGCTCGGCGAAAGCCAGAACCTCTGGTTGCGCGACAAGATTATGGTGGCGATGGGGGGCGCGGCGGAGTGTGCCGGCCCTCCCCCAGCCGCCGTGGCCGTGGGTACGACAGCTTCCTGCGACGAGAAATTAACGGACCTCAATGATGCTATTCCTCGTGACGCGAACTTGGAGTGGGCCTCCGTCTTTATCGGCGTTCTCGCAGGTACGGTTCTACCGATCTTCTACGGGCTGCTTGGAGCCAGTGCCGCGGCGGTGCGGATGATTTCGACCAAGATGCGAGACAGTACGCTGATGCCGCGCGACGTGGTGTTGGCCTATGTGAACCTTGGCCTCGGCGCGGTGATCGGCGCATGCGTCGGCTTGTTCGTCACCTCCGACGGCAATGCGGCGCAGACCACCGGCGGCCTGCTCGGATCCGTCCATCTCTCTGCTTCCGCGCTTTGTTTCGTCGCGGGCTTTGGCGTCGAGGGCGTGTTCTTGGCTTTGGAGTCGCTGGTGACGCGGGTCTTCAATGTGAACCCGGCTGGTCAATCAAAATCCTAAGGCTCGGGAGAGGCGGGGATGCTCAAGATTTTGCAGCGCGGCTGGGCGCTGCGCCTGAGCTGGTTTGCTTTGGCGGTGGTGCTCTGGCCTGGCTTGGCTTCCGCACAATCGGACGCGACCGCGCCAACACCGCTCGTTCAGGCCGGCATGCCGACGGACTGGCTATTCGTTTTCAAATTCAACGGGAGCGCGTTCTCCTCCAAGGACATAGCCGATCGGCCCTGCCCGTTCGGGGGAACAGCGCAGCCCTATAAGCTATTCGGACAGCAATATGTATTCGCGACGAATGCCAATCCCACGCTGGTTCAGGGCGCGGGCCTCTTGGGAACGAGTGACAACGATCCGGTCGGCGCGACCTTCGGCGAAATTTATAATTCCAGCCTCCATTATGTCGTCTGGAACGATCAGCCCTACGGACATCCCCACATCACGGGATGTGGTGAAAATTGCGAAATCCCCTGGGGACATTCGAAAGGCGTCCTCGCCTGGAATGAGGCAGGCGAGGGCCTGGTGCTTCAGGTGTCCACGCCTTCGTGGCCCCTGGCGGGGCGCAAGGACCATCCTCGTATTGGCGACGGCAACACGCTCGGATGCGTCCAATTCAAGAATGATGTCGCCGTCTCACAGCATTTCTTCGCGCTCAGACTGACAAGGTCCGATGTCGCCGCGGTGCTCGCAGCGCTGGTGAATGCGAGCGTCGGCACCGATATCCATAATGCCGGGCTGACCGATAATGGAGGCCCGCCTGAAATCCAGGCACTGGTCCAGCAGCTCGGCGTCCGCTCCTCCAGCGTAAAACCGACCATGGCGACGCTTTCCTCCGGTATCCGCCTGATATCCAAGCCCTCGAACCTGAATGTGCCGCCCTGGCAGATGGTCTCGGCATTGCTGGGCGGGATCGATATGCGCGTCGCGAATTGGTGGACGGTCCCCAAGATCTATTCGACCGATTCTGCCTCAAGGATTGATTGCTGGGATCCGTCGCTGCCCAAGCCAGGCGGGGTGGAAATTGCCTTGCACGGGCACTGGCAGAACAAGACGTTCGGCCTTTCCGGCATTCCGACAAATGGCAATCACGCCAAGATCGGCGTCTCCACCGCACCGGCTTCGTCGATCACGGTGTTCGGCGACGAAAACCAGCAAGGCGCGCTGACCGGCAAATGCGCGAGCAGCCAGAATGGACGCGGCGGACTGTTCTTCGTCGTGGACAATGCGCCGCTACACGCCGCGGTCTCGGACCTGATTGCGGGTGACACAGCCCCGTTGTCGCCTGCTCAATAAGAGGCGGCTCACTGCCAAGGCCGGGGAAATCTCGTTCCAGCGGCAGGCTGGTTGGTCAGGTGGCGCCAACGTGCGGCCGTCCCGGGTCAGCCTATTCGCGCCTTTTGGGCTGTTCGGTGGGTGTCAATAATTTCGGCAGAGGATAAGCCCGATGTGGCGCGGACCTTGGCTTCGAGCAGGGGGTAAAGGACCGCGGCTTCTCGTTCGATCCGCTTGAGCATGGAGCCGCGCATTTCGGCCGAGGCTCTCTGATAACCGGGCCAGTCGGCGCGGATCGCGCTCATCGTCCATCGTCCGATATGTTCCGACGATTTAACCGTGAGCCTGGCGCCTTCGAGCAGGAGATCGGCGACCGCTGCCGCAGCGGCGGGCGGCGCATCGTGGAAGCTTGGGCAGATTGTGAATTCGATAAGCGATCGCCGGCGGCGGCTGAGCTTCGTCAATTTGAGTCGGGCTGCGGACACCACCCCCTCATCCGGCTCGGCGTTGCGCACCGCGACAGCGAGCTCGGCGATCGCCTCGCGCAAATCCGCATGAATGGCCTTCAACTCGCCGAGCACAGCAAACTCCAATCGTCTTTGGCTAACGGCCGAGAATTAAAGGATTATCAACATCGCCCCCGGCGACCCGATCGCGCGACAGCCCGACGCGCGTCATCCTAGCGAGACCGCTGTCGCGCCGCATCAATCCAGGTTACTGCGTCCGGCTTCACTGTTCGGAAACTAGGCATATCCGTTCGCTAGCGCGCGATATCACCCATGGCGCGGTCGCGATCTCGAGAACCACGTCATCCATCCATCCGGGCCTGAGCGGACGGGCTCGGACAAGGACCTTCCCGCGATCATCGAGCGGTGCGCAAAGCCGCGGATCTCATCGCCTCCCCGCCGCCCCATCGCAGCAGGAACCCCAGCCCGGCTTCGGTGGCGAGCAGGCCATACAGGACATAGTGCACGGCCTTGGAGGCGATCCCCGCCCAGCCCGCGACGAGCGCCGGCATCTGATGGCCGGGAATCAGGCGCCAGACGATGCGCCCGATGATGACCGCCGTCAGGCAGATGCCGAACGACATGTACGCGGTCACCATCAGGCGGTGCGCCGGACGCCCGAACCATCCCCAGGTTTGGGAAAGCGCGAACTGCACCAGCACGAGCAGCGCCGTCGTCCAGTGAAAGCCGATTGCTACGGGATCGTAATTGGTCCCGTCGTCGCCGGCTGCGATGCGGGTCGCGACGCCCGCCGGTCCTTCATTCCGCCGCGCCATGTCGTGACGCTAGCGGATCGACCGGGCGGTGATCAAATGCTTGCGCAAGGTCGGCAATGTCTTGCGCGCGAGCGCGCACGTCCAACGGATCCTTGCTCGCGGCTTTGCTTTCGAAATCGGCGATGTCCTTCTTGTGGTCGTCGGCCATGTGGCGCGCGAATTCCTGGTCGAAGGCGGGACCGTGAATCGGCTCGAGCTTGGCATATTCGGCCTGCGCTTCCTCCGCCATTGCGGCGGGTATGGCGACCTGGTGCCGGGCGGCCAGCGAGCCGGCCTGCACCTTCGCGGCGCGGTGGTCGCGCTCGAGCATCGCGCCGAATTTGCGGACCTGCGCGCTGCGGTCCTGCTTGGCCGCAAGCGCACCGAGTTTCATCTCGGAATTGTCGCCCCCGAGCGCCTTGGTCAGGAATTCGGACGTGTCCGCCGTCGCCGGCGAAGCGAGCGCAAAGGCGGGACAGGCGAGAGTGCAAAGTCCGACGCGCATGACGGCCTCCATTCGGGATCGCGCCCAAGCGCGTCAGCCTGTGCATGGTTCCTCGCACCTGTCCGGAATCCGGGCTTCGTGCCGCGGGCGTACCAACGGTGCTTCGGCAAGCCGGACGGAGCGCCAATCGTGAGCGGCCGTGGCCGCCGGGATCGGGCCGTGAAAGCATGCGGCGCATGCGGAATTGGCCCGCGGCAGGCGTCTCCCTTCCGTGCAGGTTCCAGGAGGAGTCTACCGCGGATGTCCTATCGTCTCGGACGAGCGGCCCTGTGCGTCGGTCTTGTGCTGGCGCTGCCGGCTCCGGCGAATGCCGGCCGCTGGACCGACGTGAGCGATATCGGCCGCGATGTCCTGATCGGCGCGGCGCTGGGCGTTCCCGCGATCCAGGGCGACTGGGATGGCGACCTGCAGGCGGGCGCGAGCATCCTCGCGGGCGGCGGGATAAGCTATGGCCTGAAGCACGCTTTTCCCGAGGAGCGGCCCGATCATAGTGACCGGCGCAGTTTCCCGTCGGGCCATAGCGCGGAATCCTTCGCCGCCGCCGCGAGCCTCGAAAATCGCTATGGCTGGAAGGCCGGGTTGCCCGCTTTCGCGCTCGCGACTTTGGTGGCGACGGCGCGCGTGGAAGCGCGCAAGCACCATTGGTATGATTGTGCGGCGGGCGCGGCGATCGGGACCGGTAGCGGCCTCCTGCTGACCCGGCGCCGGGATGACCGCGTGCGCCTGACGCCCGGGGCGGCGCGGGTGGGGGCGGCATCGCGCTGGTGGCGCGGTTCTGACAAGGCGCGGTGGACAGCGGAGCGGGCGCACACAGCCCGCAATCCTGTCGATGCTGTCCTGACCTTCGCGGATCCTGCCATGGGTGGGGAGGCACCAGGCTGTTGCGAAACCGCCATAATGACCGGAATCTAGGCGCAAGCTGGGAGCCAACGGTTCGCGGGGTGGTTAGCCTGTCCCCGATGCCGGAGCACAAGGGTGATGCCGCGCTATTTCTTCGATGCTGCGAACGGGTCGTGCCACAGCGATCTCGAAGGTGCCGAGCTCGCGAGCACGGCCGAGGCGCGATCCTATGCGATCCGCTATGCCGGCCAATCGCTGTCGGACGATCCCGCCTTGCTGGGAGGCGAAGAGGATTTCCGCGTCGAGGTCCGCGACAGCGAGCGCCTGCTCTTGTTCACCGTGACCACATTCGTGACCGAGGCGCCGGCCATGATGCGCGCCTGACTGAGTTGCCTTCATACGCTTCCCGGCAGCAGCGCGAGGATCTGCGGCGCTGCGACGATCCGTCGTCGGTGGTAGCGCGCCAGCGCGCGCACCAGGCGCACGCGCTCATCATTCCGGACGAGTGCGGCCAGCGCGTCGCGTTCGGGTGCGATGTCCACGAAATGATGCCCCTCGACCCGACGATAGGGGGCAAGTCGTGCCGTGAGGCGCCGCGTCGCGTGGGCATGCTCACGGTTCCCGGTCGCGTCGGCGATGCTCAGGAACAAGGCCTCGGTCGCGTCCTCTTCTTCGGCATGCCCAGCGGGGTCGGAAGCGGGCGGCGCCAGCATCCGGGCCGCCGCCAGGCTCACCACCTCGCCCGCCCAGCCATAGAGGTCACGCAGCGCCTGTTCGGTAGGGCGCGGGACCGCGAAACCATTGTGCCGCGGATTCTCGACCAGGCCCTCGCCGACCAGACGGTGGAGCGCATCGCGGACCGGGGTCAAGCTGGTGCCGAGCTCGTCGCCGATCGCGGCGGGCTCAAGCGGCGTGCCGGGGGCGCGCATACCCTCGCGCAATTGCCGCTTCAGTTCGAGATAGACGCGCTCGAAGGTCGGTCCGGGGCTCATCTCAGGGCTCCGCCAGCTGCTGCGCGACAAAGGCTTCGACCAGCATCTGCTGGTCGGGGCGGAGCGCGTCGATCGCGCCCGACGGCATCCCGCCGGCGAGCAGGACCGAGGGACACTGGCCTTCGACATTGCCGAGATTGGGACGGTGCTGCCGATAGCCGGCGAGCGCGGCCAGGTCGGGCGGAAAGTGACGCGCGATATCGGGCGGATAGGCCAGCCATTGGTTTTCATATGGCTTGAGCCAGCCGAGACAGTAGCTGACGATGATGCCGCGCCGGACATGATCGGTGCGGTTGCCGCCCGCACCGTGCAGGGTCGAGCCAAGGAACAGCAAGGCCGAGCCCGGTTCAAGTTCGATCGCGTCGGGTTCGGTCGATGGCGCGGGTTCAAGCGCCTTGAGCCCGTGACTGTTCGGCCAGACGAGGGTCGCGCCGTTCGCCTCGGTGAAGCGGGTGAGCGGCCACATCACGTTGAGCAGATATTCGGTCTCGCCGAGCGCACCCCGCCACATGTCCTGGTCGCGGTGCGGCAGCTGCGGCAGCGCGCCGGGATGCAGCGCGATCGCCTGCGTCAGATTGAGCTGGATACGGTCGCACCAGGGCGCCAGGATCGTCTCGGCGATGCCGAGGATGAGCGCGTGCATCACGAGGTGCTGCGCGCGCGGCGAGCGGCTGAGCAGGCGCCCGAACCTCTTGGTCTTGGCGCCGTAGAAACCGCCCTGGCAGAATGGCGTGCCGGCGAAGACGGGGGCGAAGTCACGGTCGAGCGCCGCAATTTGATCCTGCGGCAATAGATCCGGGATCACGCAATATCCGTCGCGGCGGAGCGTTTCGCACCATCGGTCGATATCCTTGCCTTGGTGCGGTGCCGCTTGCGCCTGAGCGGTCATCACGCGGCCTCCGCGCACAGGCAGGGATAAGCCTTGATGATGCCGGCGCGGTCGAGCCGCTCGTGCGTGTCCGGCCCGATCTCGATCCGCAGCGCGGCGAGCATCATCCCCCCGATCGGCAGGATCGTGCCGAGCGTGCGGCATTGCCAGCCGAAGGCGAGGATCTGCCGCAGCCAGCCGGGTTCGGCGACGCCGGTATAGGTCGCGATCGCATTGTCGAGCGCATAGTCGACTAACCCGCGCACCAATTGGTCGCGCGCTTCGCGCCGTTGCACCGCGGTCAGGCGACGGTCGAGGCAGAAGCGGGTGATCTCATATATCTGCGGCCCGTGCGGGATCGGTTCGTCGCTGAGCGCGGCGAAATGGCTGTTGAGCAGATGCGGCTCGGTCGTCGGCAGCAGGCGGGCGGAGGCGCGGTGCGCGCCGTCGGGTTCGGCCAGGATCAGATAGCGGGCATCAGGGTTATCGAACTGGTCGATCTCGTAGCGGCCCGCGAGCACCGGCAGGTCCCAGCCGAGCAGATCGACGAACACCCGCTTGCGGGCTTCGAACATTGCCCTCAGCGCCGCGTCGGCGGCCGGGTTTTCGGAGTGGAACGTGCGCAACATGGATCGGCTTTCCTCGTGGAAGCCCGATCATCCGCCGCACCCGCCGCGGCGCGCCATTCCCAGAAATGGGTATAGTCAGCGGCCGAGCAGATCGACGAAGCTCAACGTTCCATCGAACAGCGCGTGGACCGCGAGCTGCGTCCGCTTGAAGACGCCGTAGCGTGCCCGCGCCTGCTTCAAATGCAGGGTCACTGTCTCTTGGCTGATGCCCAATATCACCGCGATCTCGCCATCGGTCTTGCCGCGCGCCGCCCAATAGACGCATTCGCGCTGGCGGTCGGTCAGTTGCGGCCGGCCCGTCAGCGGCTTCCGGCTCGCGACCATCCGCCGCGCCGCCTCGAATGCCAGTCCGCCGGCGAGCTGTGCGGCATAGAGACGATCCTGCCGCACCTCATATCCCGCCGAGGTCGCGAACGAGCAGGAGCCGGCGGATTCGCCCGGAATGTGCGCCGGGACAGTGAAGCCGTCGCCAAGCCCGTTTCGACGCGCCTTGTCGAGCACGTCGCGATCCCGCGCGGTCAGCTGGATCAGCCCGGGCAGGCGCGACCAGGCGAAGCCGATCCCGGTCATGTGACTGGCGCGATGGACCGGGTCGGATGGTCCCAGACGCTGCGCGTCGAAATATTCCGCCCACGCGTCCGGATAATTATGGATCCTCACCGCCGGCACGGGCGCGCGCGGGATGTCGAGATGATGCGTCAGCGCGAAGTAGCGGAACCCCAGTTCGAGCGCGATCGCGGCCAGCACCGTGGCGAGCTCGTCGAGGCTCGCTGCACCAGCTATCGCGTCGGCGAATTCTTCGGCGAGCTTGGCGAGACTCATCGGACGCGACACCTGCCCGCGCGTCCGGTCCCAGACTGCCGGAGCCACGCCACCAACGGTGCGCGCCTGGCGACGCCGGTTCTCAGCCGTCGCCGCAGTCACGACGTGGTCATACCATCCGCGCCCAGCTGCCGCGCGGCGAGATGCTGCCATTTTCGACACAAGGTGGCGGTAACCGGGTCGTGCCGTGGAGTCCGGGGCTGACGCTGGCTCCGGCTGGCGGGACGGCGCGCGCTATCGCGCGCTGCTTGGCATCGACGCGGCGGGTCTTGCCTGGGAATGGCTGCGCCGCACGCCCGGTTACCGTGCTTTTGCCGCGAGCCATGGTGCATTCCCTCCCGGCCCCAGCGTAAGAGAGGATCCGGCCGCCCTGCCCTGGGGCCTCCACTTTCGCCGAAGATCCGGGCCGCTCGGCAATCGACGCGCGGCTGCTGTGGCGGGCCGACATCGATCCCGCGGTCGTGGCGGTTCGCGCGACGTCGGCGGTGGCTGGCGATCCGGACGCCGTCGATCTTGCCCGGCTGCGATCCCTGGCCACCTTGGCCCGCGGCGATACCGGCCGCGAATATATTGCCCTGTCGGATGGCTGGCGTCGTCTGCGCCTCGATGTGATCGCGGGGAGCATCGTCGGATCGAACTGGGTGCGGTTCGATTACGGCCTGTCCGGTTTTGTCGATCTTGAGCCCCGGCTGGAGACTCTTCGCCGTTTGGCCAGGCTGCGGCGCGATGGCGGCTTCGATCATAAGTGTTATCCCGTGCCGCCCCGCTTGGCGCGGCGGATCGAGGCGCTCCAGGTCGCAGACGGTCTGCGCGCGGGCGCGTCCTATCGCGACGTGGCGCTTGCGCTGTTCGGCGAGGCGCGAGTCCGAACCGATTGGCGCACGCGGTCTGACTATCTTCTGTCGCGTATCCGGCGACGGGCCGCCGAGGCCGCCAAGATGCTGGCAGGCGGATACAGGCTGTTGCTTCGGGAGCGGCAGGTCCGAAGCTAGTTCTTCCTACTATGTGCAGAGGAGCTTTGCGCCTCAACTGGGGGCATTCGTCGCGCGCGGGAGGTGTCACCCGAAAGCGGCCATTTGGCAGGCATCACTCTTAACCATCCATCGCCGAGACAAACAGACGGCCGTTGCGTGATTAATCCTACCGATGTAGTGTAATAATACACTAAGTCTGGATGGTGCGAAATGTCTGGAAACGTTCGTTTCATTACGTTCGCTCTGTTGGGTGTTTGCCCGGTCGCACCCGTTGCCGCGCAGGCCGCTGCACCCGCGCCTGTTCAAGCGCAAAGTGACTTCCGGTTGCAGGCTGACGCGATGCTCGCCGAAGCTTATCCATCCGACGGGCCGGGCGCGACGGCGATCGTGACCCGCCATGGGCAGAGGATCTTCGCCGGCGCGCGCGGCCTTGCCGACGTGGCGGAGCACAAGCCTCTCCAGCCGAACAATATTATCCGGATGGGCTCGCTCACCAAGCAGCTTACCGCCGCCGTGCTGCTGCAGCTGGTCGATGAAGGGCGCGTGTCGCTCGACGACCCGCTTTCCAAATACCGCCCCGACTTCCCCGCGCCGGGCGGTAGCGCGACGATCCGGCAGCTGCTCGACCATACCTCGGGCATTCAATCCTACACCGCGATCCCGGGGTTCATGACCGAAGCGAACACGGCGCGGCCCTATACCACCGACACGCTGATCGCGGTTTTTCGGGACATGCCATCGGTTAGCAAGCCGGGCACGCAATGGGCATACAATAATTCGGGCTATGTCCTGGCCGGTGCGATCATCGAAGCGGTCACAGGGAAACCCTGGTACCAGGCGATAGAAGAACGGCTGACGCGGCCGCTCGGGCTGACATCGATACAATATGGCGATGATATGCCGACGACAGCCTGGGCTTCCGGTTACACGAGCAAAGACGGCGCGGTGCGTCCGGCGCAAAAGATCGACATGAGCGCGCCGCAGGCGGCGGGCGGCCTTGTCGGCGCGGTCGGGGATTTCGCCCGCTGGACCTATGCCCTTCATCATGGGCGGGTCCTGAGGCCCGCGACCTATGCACAGATGGTCGCGCCAACCAAACTGCCTGACGGTACCACCAAGAATTACGGTTTTGGCCTTGAGATCGGCGCGATCCAGGGTGCGCGCACGTTCGAGCATAGCGGCGGTATCTTCGGCGCGACGACCGAGGCGATCTATCTGCCCGATCAAGATGTGTTCGTCGGCGTGTTCGCCAATTCCGACAAACCCGCGACTGACCCGAATATACTCGCCAGACGACTGGCAGCGCTTGCGATCGGCAGGCCGTATCCGGGCTTTACTGAAACCAGGATCGATCTGGCGGGGCTGCGCGACGCCTTCGGCCTATATCGCGCCGACCAAGGCGGAGAGCACAAGTTTTTCGCACGTGACGGACGGCTGTTCCTGCAAGACGCGGACGCACCCGCCCGTGAAATATTCGCCGCCGGCGATGACCGGTTCTTTTTCGGCACCGGCGATCTGGAATGGTTCCGCCTTACCCGGGAATCTGGATTGCCGCCGGTCATCCAATATCACGCCGACGGCGGGGAAAAGATGATGCGCGCGACCTGGGTCGGGCCGTTTACCTCATCCGCCGACGAACAGGCGGTGCGCGACGCGGATGCGGCTTTCTGGCACGCATTTAACAGTTGTGATGCGCACGCGATGGCGCCCTTCTTCGCCGATGACGTCGAATTCTATCACGATATTACCGGACTGACCCGGTCTCGCGATGCCGTCGTGGCGTCGATGATGAACGGTCCGTGCGGAACGCCGGGCCTCCACATGCGCCGCGAGCTCGTTGCCTCCAGCGTCAAATTCAACTCGGTTCCCGGATTCGGCGCCATTCTGGTGGGGCAGCATCTGTTTTACGAGCGGCACGGCGACGGCCCGGAAAAGCCGGCGACGCTCGCCAATTTCATGGTCGTTTGGAAGCTCCAGGCTGGGCGATGGCTGATGACGCGCGTCGTGAGCTACGACCACCAGCCGGTTCCTTATACGCCGCCCGCGGCCAGGCTGGCCCTGCCGCTCAATGTCCTGCAATACTATGTCGGGACCTATCATACGGCCAGCTCGGGCGACATCGACATCACGCTGGAAGGTAATGTCCTCAAGTTGCACTCGGGCGGGCTTCGCGTCACGCTAGCGGCAAGCGCTCCCGACCGTTTCTTTGCGCTGGAGCGGGACCTCCGATTCACTTTTTCGAAAACGCCGGATTCCTTCCGCATCGCGGTCGAGGAAAACGGCGCGATCGTGGCAACCGGCGTGCGGGTCAAAATGCACCGGTAAACACGCCAACACTCGATGGATCTCCGGCCACACGCCGTTGCGCAAAAATGGCTGGCCGCTTTGCGCCCCCCAAACTCGTCATTGAGCCTGGATCGGCGTCATTGAAGCTAAGCGGCCTCAGCCGTAACGGCTGATCGCATCGAGCAGGGACGACTGAAGGCGGCGAACGATCCGTAGAAAGCTCGCTTCCTCACCGAGAGCACGCGCCAGCACGATTGCACCCTGTATTCCAGAGACCGCCTCTTCAGCGAGATCCGAGGCCAACGCTGGCGGAACCTTCCCCACTTCAAGGCAGTGGGCCAGGGCCGACACCCAGCGTGCGAAGTATTCCTTCACTTTGACCGAGAACGTCTCGCCAGAGGAGTTCAGTCCGAGGCATCCAACGACGCATACTCTTTGTCCGGAGCGGAAATAGGCGGTCACGTCGTCAAACATGGCCGTGATAGCCGCCGCCGGATCAAGAGCCTGCTCCAAAGGCGAGAATATCGCGTTGGCGAACCAGCCATCGATATTCTCAAGGACAGCTTCCATCATCTCTTCCTTCCCACCAGGAAAGAAGTTGTAGAGGCTGCCTTTGCCAAGCCCGGTCGCCTTCGACAGAGTGGCCAAGGTCGCGCCCTCGAACCCGTGCTCGCGGAATGCTTCCGCCAAGGCCGGCAGGGCACTTGCGCGATCGGTGAGGACGCGCTTGGAACTCACAGGCCGAGATCGCTCAGCGAAGCATGGTCATCCGGACGGCGACCGAGAGGCCAGAAGAACAGGCGCTCCGATTCCTTGATCGGCATCTCGTTGATGCTGGAGTGGCGGTTCGACATCAGTCCGTCTTCGGCGAAGAGCCAGTTTTCGTTTCCGTAGGCGCGGAACCACTGTCCACTGTCGTCGCGATACTCATAGGCGTAGCGCACAGCAATACGGTTGCCGGTGAAGGCCCACAGCTCCTTGATAAGGCGATATTCGTGTTCCTTGTTCCACTTGCGCTCCAGGAGAGCCTGAGCCTGTTCCCGATCGGTCGTGAACTCGACCCGGTTACGCCAGCGCGTATCCAGGGTGTACGCAAGGGCGACCTTGGCAGCGTCGCGCGTGTTCCAGCCATCTTCGGCCAGGCGAACCTTCTCGACGGCGGTCTCGTGGGTGAACGGGGGCAACGGAGGACGGGACATTTCATTTCCTTCGTGATGTGACTGGTCTTGGCGAACGCCGGGGCCGCTCGGGCCACGACCGGAAGGGCTGCAATGAAAGAGCGGCGGTTCATTCGATCTCTCCGTGAGGATTGCCGCCTTGTACCCATCGGTACAACAATTGACCGATAGGTACAAGTGCTTTTTTTGAGCTTTCGGCGTTTTCGTCCGCCCGACGGGCACGGCGCGAGTTTTCTGGACGCTGAGGGTCTAGAAAATCCGCGGCGCAGCACAGCCCGAGACCGGAAGGGCATGGGCCACGCACAAAGGCCTGGAACTCCGACGAGGGGGGATTTGGACCGCCACCATAAGCGCCAGCTTGGGCACGCTAAGCGATGCTTTGGGCAGCGCTGTGGCTCGCCATCCCGCGCGTCGGCTTAGGCCGACTGTGGAGCGAGTATAGGTGAATAGCAGTCAATTCTGTTTCATGGTTCGGATAATAATGTAACCGCCGTAACCGTGCATCTGTATCGAAGACAGTGCGCCCGGTGCGAAAAAGGGGCTGTTTGCGGTGCGGAAATTCAGCAGCGGCGCCGCCTTGCCATAGTGATTTGGAGACTCGCGCGCGCCTTTTTCGACGCCCTGCGATGTCCTCCTCAACGCACTGGGACGTGGCGCTTGCGATAGGAGCCCACCATCTCGAACAACTTGTCCATCGAAATCGGCTTATCGAGAAAGTCGGTGGCGCCCGCGCTGCGGCACATGGATCGGACGCCCTCGCTGGGGTCAGCGGTGACGACGATGATCGGAACGCTCATATGCTGGGCGCCACCTGCGCGCAGTTGGCGGATCGCGGTGAGGCCGTTCATGTCAGGCATGCGCAAATCCATGAAGATCAGGTCGTAATCGCTTTCGTCGATCATCTTCAGGCCGGTGCGCGCGTCGCCGGCCTCCGCCATGGCGATATCCTCGAACGCCAGCATGTCCCGTAGAAGCGCCCGATTGGTCGCGTCGTCGTCAATATAGATAATTTGCACGCCTTACCCCACTCCCACACATCCGACCTGGAACGGCTATTCCTATCTGCGCCATTCTTTACGATTCATTGAGCGCGTTCCCCGACGCCGCACAAAAAAACAGGAAACTAATCTATGTCTATTCGACCGGATGATCGTGTGGACATGCGAACCGAAAGTATTTGTTCACGGTGGGCGGCTAGAATTCCAGCCTGATATTGAGCGGGTGGGGCAATGCTGGCGGAAACAGAGCGGAGCGGCGGAGAAAACCGGAGGGTTTCGGGCTGGCGCAGGAACTGGGCCGAGCTCTGCCTGCTGGCTTTCGTGGCCCTGACGGGCACCATCCTTTTGTTCCAGCATCGGCTATTCGAGAAAGACATCGTCGCCGAGGCAGGCGGCGATCTGAGCGGGTTCGTCTTCAGCGGCTACACAGACCAGGTCACCGCTGGCAAATCGACAACCGAGTCCAAGGAGCCGATGAGCTGGACCTGTTCGCTTCGCGCGGGGGCCCAGAACCTCTTTTGCGGATATGAAATCGGCCTGGACGGATTTGGCGCCACGCGCGGCAGGGACCTCACCAACTTCGAATCGATCGAGGTGGTCGTCGATTACCAGGGGCCGCCAACAACGGTGCGTTTCCACCTCAAGAATGAGGATCCGCGCTACAGCAAGCAGAGCGATCGGAGCACGGCCAAGATCAACATGGCCGAATTCTCCCTCGTTCCCGGCCGCAACCGGATCGTCCTCTCTCCCAAGGATTTCAGCGTCGCCGGATGGTGGCTGAGCCAGCATGCGTTGCCGCCCGAACTCAGCCGCGTTCAGCTCGACGACGTCATCTCGATAGAATTCATGACCGGCACCTTCGCGCAGCCGGCTGATTATCATTTCGCGGTGAAGCGCATCCGGATAGTGCGCTCCCTGCTCGCGCCGGCGCAATTGTATCTGGCCGTCCTTGGCCTGCTGGGCGCGGCGCTGTTCCTCTACGCATTGCACCGCTATCGGCGCATCAAGGACGAGGCGCGCGAGCGCGAAGCGCTCGAGGCACAGACGCGCGAGGCGCTCGAACAAGCCGCCAACGCCGCGCAGAAAGCGAACCAGGCCAAATCCGACTTCCTCACCAACATGAGTCATGAGTTGCGCACGCCGCTCAATGCGGTCCTCGGCTATGCCCAACTGTTGCAGAAGGCCAAGCTGGAAGAGAAACATCTCAATGCCGCGCGCGTCATCCAGCGCAGCGGCAATCACCTGCTCTCGCTCATTACCGACATTCTCGATTTGTCGAAGATCGAGGCGGGCCGCATGGAGCTGCACCCGGAGCCGTGCGACGTCCGCGCGCTCGTCCGCGCGGTGCATGAAATGGTGCGCGTTCCCGCCGAGCAGAAGGCGCTGGCGTTGACCTGCACCATTCCCGACGAGGTCCCGCAGGCAATTGAGGTGGACGAGAAGAAGCTGCGGCAGGTCCTGCTTAACCTGTTCGGCAATGCGGTGAAATTCACGCCCGAAGGCCGCGTCGCGCTGATCGTGTCGTTGCTCGAGGCGGGCAAGGACGACGCTCTCTTGCGCTTCGAGGTGCAGGATAGCGGACCCGGTTTGTCGCCCGAGGAAATGGAGTCCATCTTCCGCCCGTTCGAGCAAGCAGGGTCGGTCGAGCGGCGGGAGGGCGGCACCGGGCTCGGCCTGCCGATCAGCCGCCAGGTGGTACGCCTGATGGGGTCCGACATCCAGCTGCAGAGTCGTGTCGGCCAGGGCAGCAGCTTCTGGTTCGAGATCCGCGTGCCCGTGGTCGAGCTTGGCGACCGCGAAGAGGCGATCGATGTCAGCCAGGTGACCGGCTATGCCGGCGCGCGTCGCAGCGTGCTGGTGGTCGACGACGTCGAGGAGAATCGCAACTTGCTCCGCGCTATGCTCGGCCAGCTCGGCTTCGATTGCCGCGAGGCAGCTAACGGGCTGGAAGCGCTGCAGAGCGCGCAGCAGGACAAGCCCGATCTGATCTTGATGGACCTCAAGATGCCGGCGATGGACGGCTATGAAGCAACGCGCACGATCCGCCTGATCGAGCCGTTGAAGCAGGTGCCCGTAATCATCGTCTCCGCCAACATTGCCGAAGATGCGATCGTCCAATGCCTGGCAGTCGGCGCCAACGGTTTCGTGAGCAAGCCGGTAGAGCAGACCGACCTGCTGCGCGTCATGGCGCGGGTGGCAGGGATCGAATGGGTGAGCGAGGGCCAGGCCGAGGCCGAGGCGTCGGACGACCAGGATGTGGCGCTGGCAGACGCTTAAAGCCGGTTATTTCCCCCAAACACCAGCAAAGTTATACCGGCTGTATCCCGATTGGTCTTGATCGCTGCGCGCTAGTTGGGGCGCGGTCGCGCGCCTTCTTCTTCTCAGCCATCGCGCTCGCTGCATCATCATCTTCTGGCTATGATCAGTGAGTCCTGACCCTGGGTCGGCTGCTCACCGAGACCCGCCCGTGGCGGGTTTCAGACCGCCTTGGTCGAATTGGTCCGGCGCAACGAAGGACAAACCCGAACGTTGCGCCAGGATGAGCAAGCCTGCTGGCCGCGACCGTAGCGGGAAGTCCTATTCGCCCTCTTCAGCGGCCCTGTTTGAGGAGCGGCGGCAAGAAGCAGTTGATCGAACGGGGATCGCCAAGCGCGCCAAAAACCCCAGACTTCAACACATAGTAGAAGCGGCCGCCCGCGATTATAACGTTCCCATAGCCCTGATCTCGATCATCGATCGCCGAAGAGAATTGTTTGCGGCACGCGTGGGTACCGCTCTCACGGAGGTGCCGCGCGAGGATGCTCTTTGTCTCCATGCAGTCAAACATCCGGGTGAGCCCGTCGTAGCGGTCGACACAACACATGACAGGCGATTTTCGCAAAATGCTTTCGTGGTGGGCCCTCCCTACGTGCGTTTCTACGCCGGAGTGCCGCTTCTTGATGGAGCAGGCTATGCCCTCGGAGCCCTCTGCATCATCGACACCCGGCCACGACTCGCGGCACCCTCCCTCTTCAACCTGATAAGGCTCGCACGTGAAGCCGAACGCGCCATCGGGCCATAATGCCGATCCCGTTTCGGCGCGGCTCCGTGGCCGGCGCTTCAGCACAGGGACATAACGTCGAGTAAGATGACCGAGCCCGTACTCTCTCTGCCTATAAGCCGGGGTCGCGATTTGGTCAGCGAGATGCGGCGCTGAAGACCGCAACGACGCCATTTGGCCAGGCTGCGGCGCGATGGCGGCTTCTACGAGAGCGAACATCTTCTTCGCTATGAAGGTGTGCGCCTCGGGTGCGTTGCGTCCAGACTACGCGCGATCCGTAATGGCAGGAATTGGGCCGCTATCAGCGCGACGAACCCGATGCCCGGGCTATTCACCACGTCCTTGCGGGGCACCACTTTGCCCGCGCGATGTCGATCAGGGAAACGGAGCGTGATCCCCGCGTGTCACAACCCTCATCCGGCAGCCATCATTCTTCATCGATCTGGGGAGACCATCCTTAACGCCTGCCGCTCAATCGAAAAGCGGAGGGGCGTGGCAACCCGGCGCACCTCGCCGTCCATGGCAATTTCGATCCGGTCGCTGTGCGCGTGAACGTCCAGGCCGGGGCATTCTCCCATCAGAAGGAAATCCTCGCGCCGTTCGGCCCGCCCCACGATTGCGCGGGCGGCGAACCATAGCAGCGCCACCCGGGTGCGATGGGATATTGCATATACCCCGAGCTTCCCACCTTTGAGCGTGGTTCGGCAGCCGACCTTTCCTTGCTCCAAGGAGTAGACACCGTTCCCTACGAATAGCAGCGGCGTCACCAAGGGCGCGTCACCAGTACCCATGTTCACGCGAAGTCTATGATGCGGGATGCGCGCCAAGGCCTCCCACGCCGCAGGCAGCGTCGCGAGCCATTTGGGCCAGTTGCGCCGGCTGCGTACCGCGTCCCGCTCCCGGACCATTTTCGAATAGACTCCGATCGACGCATTATTGACGAAGCGGTGACCGTTGACCGTACCGACGTCGATCGCCACTGCCCTGCCGTGCGCCGCCAGGTGCGCCGCCGCCTCAATCTCCGTAGGGATATTCAGATCGCGCGCCAGATGGTTGAGCGTTCCTAGCGGGAGCAGCGCGAGTTCGGTGTCCTTTCCGCGCAGCGCCTGCGCCGCGCACGCTATCGTCCCGTCCCCACCGGCGATCGCAATCCGGCCTGCTTTGGCCGCGGCCGCCTTCACTGCTTGCGCCATCTCTCCGGCGGCGAGCAGGCTTATATCCGCGGCGGCGCCCGCCGCAGCGAAGGCTGCGCCGAGCGTTTCGCGCAATCCCTCGCCCGCCTTCGCCGCCGCACCACCTTCGCGATTGACCAGAACTGTCAGGGGCCGATTTGGCATGGCCGCGTAACGGCGCCCCTGCCGCTTTGTTCATTTCGTGGCGGCGTGTCTGCTGCAACGACATGAACCAGTCGATGTGAGAGCCGTTCAATGCCAATGGCTCGCATCGCCCACCTCTCGGATATTCATTTCGGCGCCCACGATCCCCGCATCGTGAGCGCGACCGAAGCATGGTTGAACGCCCGGCAACCCGATCTAATCATCGTCAGCGGGGACTTCACACAGCGTGCCCGGATCGCGCAGTTCCGGGCCGCTGCGGCCTATCTGGGGCGCCTGGGGCAGGCCGGACACAAGCTGCTCGTCGTCCCCGGGAACCACGATATCCCGCTCTACGACGTCGCCACGCGTTTCCTAGCTCCGCTCCATCGCTACAAACGCTACATTTCTTCCACCTTGTGCCCTTGGTTCGAGAATGAAGAGGTAGCGGTGCTGGGGCTCAACACGGCCCGCTCGCTTACGATCAAGGATGGGCGCATCAATCGCGACCAGATCGCGCTGATGCACGATCGCTTCCGCGGCGTAGCGGCTGCGAAGATACGGATCCTTGTCACGCACCACCCCCTGTTTGCGATGCCGATCGGCAGAGGCGGCGAACTCAGCGAGGCGGTCGGCCGGCATGACAATGCAGTGCAAGCGGCCTGCGCCGCCGGAGTTCACATTGCGCTTGCCGGCCATTTTCACCGCACATATGCGGAGGAGGCCCGCAAAATGGTTGCCAAGGCCGGCGGCGCTCTCGTCATCCAGGCGGGGACAGCGACCTCGACGAGGTTGCGAAATGAGGAGCCGCAGAGCTTCAACTGGATTCGCACCAACGGCAGCGGGGACATAGAGCTTCAAGTCGTTGTCTGGAATGGTTCGGGTTTCACCCGTGGCGATCATATTCGCTACCTTTTGAGCGAAGGGGTGTGGGCCCGCCATGATTGCTCTAAGGCCCACGCCCGCGAAGCCGGGGCCGAGCGGCGGATTTCTGACGCAACAGGGTAAGGTAATCGACGTAAGCCTGATCATTGAGGATGGTTAGGCCGGGCAGATCGTCGAAGGCGAGCGCCACCGTTCCCGCATGCGCGCTTTTTGGCAAACCAAGGGCGAGCAGGGCCAATGATGCGCTCAGCGCCTTCATTCCTCTCGATCGACTACGCTTCATGCCAATTTCCCCTCCATCGCCTCGCCTGGAGTTGCGGTAGGGTTGATGCCGCCCCGGGCCAACGCAGATCCAGTCGATCGCATGTCCAGCCGACCGGCCGCGTTAGCGCGCTCCTCCGGTAGTAAGTGCGCAATATCGGACCCGCGCCCCACCCAGCGCCGGCCCAATGCGTTTTCGGGGTCAAGGCGAAACGCTGACCCGGCGCCACGGGCGTGCATTGTCGCAATGGGTTCGGTTATGATGAGGGGGTGAACCGTGCAAGTCTCGGCTAGACGGACCATATATGGAGGCTGATCTTGCCCGACATCCGGCTCGCAATCCTCATCCTGGGGATCGCCGTGCATCTGGCGATAATCCTCCGCGCAATACTGCTGCAGGCGCGTGAGCCTTACGCTCGGGCCGCGTGGCTCCTGCTGCTTATCGCTCTGCCAGGTGTTGGAACGATCCTGTACCTGCTCTTCGGGGAGCCTTGGATCTCCAACGGATTTCGGAGGCGCGCGCGCGATTCCTACCAGGCGCTCTTGCCCTTTGCACCGCCCTCGGGGCCGCCCGCGGACGGACTTGTCGAGAACGCCTTCCGGACCTGTGAGGCATCCAGCCGGTGGCCGGCCGTCGCCGGCAATACCGCGCAGGTCGCGCTCGATTCAAACGCTGCGATCGACATGCTGGTGACCGACATCGACAACGCCCAACACTCGGTTCACCTGTCCTTCTACATTTGGCTTGCCGATGGCAACGGCTCCAAGGTCGTCGAGGCGGTTTGCCGAGCGGCGGAACGCGGCGTGGTCTGCCGTATCGTCGCGGATGCGATCGGCTCGCGCGCACTGATTCGATCCGAAAAATGGCGTAGAATGGAGTTTGCGGGCGCTCGCTTGTGCGCATCTCTCAAGGTGCCCCTGGGGCTGGGGCCGCTCGCTGGGCACCGCACAGACCTGCGCAACCACCGCAAGATCGTCGTGATCGACGGGCGGCTCACTTATTGCGGCAGCCAGAATTGCGCGGACCCGGCGTTTCTGCCCAAGCGCAAGTTCGCACCGTGGGTGGATATCTTCATTCGCTATGAGGGGCCAATCGCGCGCCAGGCGCAGCTTATATTCGCATCCGCTTGGATGGCCGAAACGGGCGAGGAGATGGCGCCAGTGCTTGCGGCCGAAAAATTGCCGGTTTCGCGGGATGGCTTTCCCGCGATCGCCGCAGGTACGGGACCGCTATCGCCACACCTCGCCATGACCGACATCTTCGTCTCGGTCCTCGCTGCCGCGCGGGAGCGGGTAACGATCACCAACCCCTATTTCGCGCCGGATCCCCCACTCCTTAGCGCTATCATCGCGACCGCGCGCCGCGGCGTAACGGTCGATATCGTCTTTCCACATCGCAATGATAGCCGGATCGTTGGTGCAATCAGCCGCGCTTATTATCCCGTTCTCGCTGCGGCTGGGGTGCGGATTTTCGAATATCGCTCCGGCCTGCTGCATGCGAAGACACTGGTCGTTGACGACGCATTGGCGCTCGTTGGGTCTTCAAACATGGATCGGCGCAGCCTCGACCTCAACTTTGAGAACAATGTCCTGTTCGAGTCCGAGGAACTGACTGCTGAGGTGCGCGATCATCAGCAACGCTGGCTTGCGGATTCGATCGAGATCGACCGCGAGGAAGTTGCGGCGCGATCGGTTGGACGTCGTCTCATCGACAATTCGCTGACTATGGTCGCGGCGTTGTTCTAGAACAAACGGCGGTTTTCAGGATCAGCGGGATCGCCGCTTAGACCGACATTGGGGAGCAAAGATGCCGCATGAGTTGGCGCCCAGTTGGCGAATTGACCGCCAACTCGCAGCCCTGTGGGCCCTTACTGCCGGGCCGCCCGGTGTCGCGATCTGCCACAAATCCGGAGGTATTGGCTGTTTGAGGCGACTCGATCGGTGCGCACCAGCGCCGGGCTCGTACCCGGGATAAAAGTCGCGAGCATTCCTGCTTGTACTTTTCTGCAAATATGGCAGCAATGTTCATATGTAAAATAACTTGCCTCGGAGACCGGTGTGGCTGCTCCTGTCTTTCTTCGGCTTTTTCCGTTGATCGCGCTCGTCGTCATCGCGACGCCCGGCACGGCTCAGGCGCGCGGCCAAGCTGAAACTTCGCTTGCCACCAATCAGGCCTCGCCGAACGGCGATTGGACTGCCGCATGTCACGTACTTCAACACACGGATTTCTCGGCGATCCCCGACGCGCCGACACACGTCGCTCGCGCTGAGGTCGTGACGGCGTCCAAAGGCCAACCGACTTACTGCAGAGTAGACGGCTTTATCGATCCGCAGATCGGTATCGAAATGCGTCTGCCCGTGACCAGCTGGAACGGCAAATTCATGGAGAAGGGCTGCGGCGGCTGGTGCGGCGCGATCACGGACTTTGATTGGATGTGCCCGGAAGCCCTGCGGAGCGGCTACGCCTGCATCACCACGGATATGGGGCATAAAGGCTCCAGCGGGGAAGACATAAGTTGGGCCAGGAATAATCTGCAGGCTCAGATCGATTTCGGATATCGGGCTACGCATGCGGTCGCCGTTGCGGGCAAGGTGATTGCCGCGCGATTCTACGGAAAGCAACCGAGCCGATCCTATTACTACGGTTGTTCGACGGGCGGCTATCAGGGCGTTATGGAAGCCCAGCGATTCCCGTGGGATTTCGATGGAATTGTCGCGGGTGCGCCGGACATCGACGAAACGCAGGCCAACTTCAGGGGCTTGTGGCTCGCGAAGGTGGAGCTCGACGGAGCCGGACGCCCCATTCTCGGCAGGGATCAACTCAATCTCCTCCACGACGCCGCGCTCGCGCTCTGCGACATGGATGACGGGGTCAAGGACGGTGTCATCAGCAACCCTGTCGGTTGCAGGTTCAAGCCGGAGTCATTGCGGTGCAAAGTAGCTCAGAGTTCCGGCTGCCTGACAGATGCGCAGGTCTATGTGGCAAGGAAGATCTATTCGGGGCCGGTCGATTCATCTGGAAGGCCGACCTCGACCGGCAGTTTTCTGATCGGGTCGGAACTTGAATGGGGAAATCTGTGGCCGACACAATCTTTGGTCGATTATTTCCGCTACGGGATGGAGGGATATTCGACCAAGCCCGACTTCAAAGACTCCGATTTCGATTTCAACCAAGATTACAAGCGCTTTGGGCTCGCGCCCCAATACGACAACAGCAATCCCGACCTGCGCAGGCTGCAACTAGCAGGCACAAAGCTGATCGTCTTTCATGGGACGACGGACACGACCGATCCACCCGGTCCCGTTATCGACTATTACCGGATGGTTGAGCGCGTGATGGGAGGACGCAAGAATACGCAATCCTTCTTTAGGCTGTTCCTGCTTCCGGGAATGAACCATTGCTGGGGCGGTGCGGGCGTGATGCAAGTGGATTGGATCCGTATGCTCGAAGATTGGGTCGAGTTGGGAAAAGCACCCGAGGGGGTCATCGCGGCGCATCCGGCTGACAGCAAGGGTCCGCGCTTCACCCGTCCGTTATACCCGTTCCCGGATTATGCCAAATACAAGGGCAAGGGCGACGTGAACGAAGCGCAAAACTTTGCTCGGGTCCCCGGCGCCTCCTCCCCGTAGAAGGTTCCCATCGCGGTCGGCGCGCCGGTACCGTCGTGCAGCCTTGCGGGCATGCAGACCGCTTACCGTAGGTTTGCTGTTGGGTGGTTGCCGACCGGCGGCTTTCAGAAGGCGATCAGCAATAGCGCCCGTTCAGATGACTACGATGGCGTGGCAGCTACGCGCCCTAAAGTCGGCCATTCAACTTGGTTTGGCGCCGCGCCGAAACCTGCCATTCGTTCAGCCGTCGCCGGCGGTGGAAAAGGAGGTCGGCTGAACTGTAAAAAGTGGCGCTGACACAATTCGCGTACCACCAGTCACTTAGGGCGGGCGAACGCCAGGAGCACATTTCGCCGAAGCGGGAATAGCCGGAGCTGACGTAAACGAAGCCACCCGCGACGACCGGTCCAGCGCCATTGATCGAACCGCCGTGACCGGGGACGCCATTCACAGGGGTAAAGTCCCGTTCGGTGTCCGCGTCCCACAGCGCCGCGCCGGAGTGAGCGGAATAGGCGCGGATATGGCCATCCAGGCTCCCGGAGAAGATTGCGCCCTCGATCGCGGTCACCGGCGCAAGTTGGGCCGGGCTGCAATGTTCGCGTCCGGCGCAAGCTTTCCCCGGCGGCGCCTTCCAGACGATCGCACCGTCAGTGATGTTCAATGCAAACAGGCCGCCCCCCGCATCGGGATCGAGGTCGGTCACGCTGACATGCTTGCCATCGACAATCCGGTCGAACGGTTTCCAGTTGCAATCCGACAGCGCGACATAGACTTTGCCGCGACTGGCGGCTGTGCCTCATTCGATTCCGCCAAGCGGACCGCCAATCCCAATCCGTCTTTTCCAGATCACGGCACCTTCGCGAGCGGGATCGAGACCGTAAACCACGCCTGATTTTTGCGCGGCGATCAAAACGTCCTTTCCGCCAGCGGATTTCGCCAGAACCGGAGGCGAACCGAAGTCGAAGTCATCCCCGGGATCCGCCGGACAATTGGTGCGCTTCGGGTCCATGAAGTCGAGGCAGCCCGCATTGTATGCATCATTTTCAGTGAACTGGCGCGACCAGCGGATCCGACCCGTCGCGGCATCGATCGCGACGACGGAATCGCTATGGCGGGTGACGGGCCGCGAGTAATTGTTGCCTGTCGCAACATAGAGGATCGAGCGCCGCGCATCGATCGTCGGTGACGACCAGAGCGCGGCCCCTGAGGGGCCGAGCGCGGCGGCGCCGGACTTGTTCAACCCGATCTCTGCCGCCTTCTGATCGATCATATAGCTCTGCCACACGCGACGGCCGGTGCGGGCGTCCAGCGCAACGACGCTGCCCCGGAAAGTGCAGCAGGCATAATGCGGGTCGGGCGCGAAATTTTCTTCATAGGACGCCACCGGAACATAGAGGCGTCCGCGCCAGAGCTGCGGCGTTCCAGTGATCATTGCCGCAGGATGGCGATCAGCCTGGACTTTCCAGCGAAGCGCGCCTGTCGCGGCGTCAAGAGCGTAAACCGACCCCTTCTGATCGCCGAAGTAGAGCAAGTTACCCGGGCCCGCGACGATGGCGGTCCGCACACCGGCCCCGACTTGGAATTTCCAATGTTCGCATCCGGTACGCGCGGCGAGTGAATAGACACGGCCGTTCTCGCTTCCGACATAGAGGTAGGAGCCGATCACGGCGGGCTGTCCGTACGCCATCGTCGCGCCCTCGAACGCAAATGCCCACCTCAGCCGGAGCTGCGGCAGATCGGCGGCCCCTAACCCAGCATCTCGGCTATTCTGGAACCGGCGATTGTCAGCCGTGGCACCCCAGCCATTCCACTGAGACTGCGCTGCGCTGGCGGAAGAGGCGGATCGAGCATCGGAACAGATATTCGTGGCACGCGCCGAAGCGGAGCAGGCAACCAATGCAGCGGCGACGACGCCCAGCGCCCGCCGAGTAGCCGCAGTGAAGTTAGCGATGATGACGCGAGTGTCTGCGGCCTTCCCCCGCTCCGGGGAGTGCCCACGAACGGGAAGCTCTGCGCGGCCGAAAGCCTTGTTCGCCATTGAACGAATGGTTTCACATCCGGCGAGCGCCCGCAATGGATGATGGGGCGCCGGTCTGCTTGAGAAAGAGGAAATCGCATCTTCGTTGGGAGATGCAGCGCGTGCGATGTTTCGGCTTATGCTCGATCTGCTCGGCGGGTTCGATGGCGAGATCGCCGAACTGGACCAGGAGATTGGAGGTATAGAAATCTAAACTGAGACGGCCCTCCGCGCCTCCGGAGCGCCGTATCGCGTGCGCGGCTGTGCGCCCTAATTTCAGAGATAGACAGTGCGAAGGGATCCCACCCGAAAGCGGACCGTGATCGTCATAGGATCGCCACGTCCGCCGCCGTGGGAGCTGGCGCCAGGCCGACGAACAAGCGCGTCATCGCACGCCGGTAAAGTGCCCGAAATTCCGTCTCGTCGAGCGAGAAACGGCCGGACCGATACAAGGCGACATAGCCATGGGCGTGCGCCCAGAGCTGCATCGTCACCTCCCATATGTCGTCGGTCAGGATCAGGCCCGCACGCATGAAATATTCCACCCGGTCCGCGACGGTGTTGAGCGACGGGGATTTGCGCGCGCGGAAATCTTCGGGATATTTCATGCCGCCCTCGCGCGGCGTGTTGAAGACGTAATCGAAGACGTGCGGCCGCGAAAAGGCATAGTCCAGATAGGCGTCGATAATATGCTCGCGATCCGCGTCGGTCGAGGAGGCGACCAGCTGTGCGCCAAGCTTGGCTAGCCTCACAATCTCGAGATTGACGATGTGCTGGAGCAGGGCATCCCGATCCTGGTAATAATAATAGATCGCCATCGGCGTGATCGCGAGCTGCTGCGCGATGCGGTGCATGGTGACCGCCTGCACGCCTTCGTCGGCCAGGATCTGCAGGGCCGCCTCGGCAATGGATTCGGCCGTGCCGCCGGCGCGCCGGCGATGCGCGCCGGCGGGCGGGCGAGCCCGTTCGGTCCGTTCTAGTCGAGCCTGTTTGCCGCCCATGTCTGCCCGTCACCGTAGAGTTTGAGTCCCGTGACATGCCCTTGGGCATCTCGGGTCAGGATAATCGTGGAACCGTCGGCAGCAAAGACACCGTCACTCTCCGGCGTCAACGCGATCGCCGGCGCGCCCGGCGTCTCCGCGCGCAGGGTGCCCTGCTCCTCGCGGATCGTCATCACCACATTAGGCAAGAGCTGATAGCGGCCCGCCGCTGCCGCGAGCGCGGCGGGAGAGGCCGAAAAGCCGGGGACGGGGTGCCGTAACGGACTGGCCTCCCGAAGCGCTTTGTCGCCGATGAAGGTATAGCCGTCCTGAATCCGCCAATGGCGGTCGAAACTCCCCGCCGCCACCCAGCCGCGGAACGCGCCGAGGCCGGGCTCGAGTGTCACCAACCGCCCGTCGCGGATATCCCAGTCGAGCGGACGCGTCGGATAGCCGAACGGAGTGCGCCAGAAGGCGGTCGGATCCCAGAAAGTCAGCCCTTCGGGCGAGGTTGCGGCAACCATCAGCACCGAGCGGTCAGGGGCGAGCGGGCTTGGATAGATCATCTCGGCAACCGCATCGCGCGCGGCGAAACGTCGCCCGTCGATCGTGATCCCGTTCCGGTCCACCTGCATCGGCAGCCGGGCCGCGATCCGCCGCGATACCAGGTTGGCATCGGGACCGCCGATCAGCAGCAGCGAATAACGCCGGGCATCCTCGGGGGTAAGCGCGTCGTCGCGGATGAGACGCGGCGCGACATGCTGCCACCCCGCCCATGCTCGCGCGAAGGCTTCGGCCTTCTGCCGGCACAAGGCCCGCATGTTGGGATCGGCCGAAGCGGTCCCGATCACGATCGCGAACGGCGTGGCGATGATGGACGACAGGCCGCCAGGGAGCGCCGGCCTTTTGTCGCCGGGCCGGACCGGGTCGCTCGCCGAAACCAGGCGCAGCGTGCCGTCAGATTCGGGCGTCTTGTCCTGCTCGATCCCGTTCCAGACGACCTTCACGGTTCCGCGCCCGGCCAGCTCGGGGGGCAGGGTCAAATGCAGCGCGGCCACATTCTTCGTGTCGAGCCGAACCCGTCCGGGCGTCATGACCTCGGCATCGGCCTCGATCATCTCGAGCGGCCTTTCAAACGCGTCGACGTGCAGCCAATACGCCTCGGCAATGGAAAGGTCGCCCGTCCGCACCCGCGTCTCGCGCGGCGCCGGCTGGTGCCGATGCGACAGCAACCAGGGGACGATCGCGTCGCTGAGGTCCAGATCCTCGTGACCACGGCCGGGAACCTCGTGATAGCGAAGGTCATAGCCCCAGCGCTGGAGCATCCCGGCCGCAAGCCGCGAATAGGCCGGATCGACCGTATGGTCGCTATCGCCATGCGTCACCATGAGCGGCAGGCTCTGAAGCGCCTCGGCACCCGTGAACGAGCTCTGCATCTCCGCGGCGAAACGTTCGGGCAATTGGTCGGCATGGGGATTGTCGAAGCCCGCGCCCGGAGTGATCCGATAGTCCCAGCCGCCGAAAACGGGCGCGGCGGCCGCGAACAATTCGGGGTGATGCGATGCGATCAGCCAGGTTCCCGATCCGCCCATCGATTCGCCGGTCAGGTAGACGCGGTCCTCATCGATCCGCAGCCGGCGCTTCGCCTCGGCAAGGCAGCGCAGGACATCGCGCTCGCCGATACCCATATATTGCGCGTTTCCGCGGCCCAGCGGGTGGAGGGCGATCACATCGTAGCGATCGGCGATCGGATCATGCCGATCGGCAATGCCCCACCAGTCGATATAAGCAGGATTGGGCGGGTTGAACCCGTGCAGCATGACGACCGCCGGCCAGGACCGATCCGCCGAATAATGTGCGGGAAGGTCCGCGAGGCAATATTGGGTGGATCCGTCGACCTCATCCACATAGGCAAGCCGCACGAATCCATAGGGGCGAATTGGCCCGGGCCGGCCTGCCGCCTGCTGGTCGAGCTCGCTTGTCTCCATCAGGGCCGAATGGACGAGCGGCCAGGCGTCGTCAGGCGCGGCCTCGGGCTTGGCGCCGAGCCGCGCGCGGACCAGATCGGCGAGCATCCGCCGCTGCGGATCGGCCGAGCGCGCGGCGGACTGGAGCAACAATTGCGCCGCGGCCTTCCAATCGCCTTTGTACCAGGGCAGATGCGCGGCGGCATTGTCGTCCCAGGCGGTCTTGGTCTCGAACCGGATCTCGTAAGCGCCATCGGGCCAGGTTGCGGTCTGGAAGGAAAGCGTGCCCCCGCGCGGCGCCTCCGCCCGCGCGACGACCGCGCCCCCTGGCGCGACCACGCTCACGGCGACATCGGCCGCATCGCGCCGGGGATCGGTGTCGGTGCGCACGATGAGCGATCTGCCGGACGCGTGTTCGATCGCGGGCGCGATCTCGACCGGACGCATCACGGCCTGGCCGGGACGCAGCAGCCGCGCGGCAAAGCGCCACGGCCCGCTCTTATGGCCGAATTCGAGAAGCAGACGATTTTGCCCGCTGGCGAGGTGCAGCGGGATATGATCATGGTCGAAGGCGAAGGTTCGCTCTGTCGACACTTCGAACGCCAGCTTCCCGTTCAGCCAGACGCGCACGGGCCCGTCCCTCGCGAGCGACAATATCTCGTCGGTCTCGGCGGGGCGCTGGATGTCGGCATAAGCATAGGCCGTCTGCAGCGCGGCATCATGTCCGCGATAGGAAGCGGCGCCCGTCATTGCGGCAAGGTCGATCAGATCGGTCCATGAATCCTGCGGTGTCCAATGCAGGCCCTTCCCGTCGCGCCCCTCCAGCGCCGCCGAGAGGTCATCCCCCGAAAGGCGATCGCCGATCGGCCCTGTCACCTGCCAATGGCGGATGAACCGGCTTTCGCCCGGCTGCCAGAGATCGCGAGACGGTTTGGAGTCGACCGAGGGAATCGGTGCCGAACAGGCGACGCCGGCTGCGACGAATGCGGAAAGCGCCCCGGCGATGAGAAGACCTTTCGATTTTCGATGCATTGCCGAATTTCCCCCTCTGTGAGCGAAGCGCCATGTGCAATCGGCGAATCATTATATAGCGTATAGTTTTTTATATGCCATATAATTTCAGGCATGAACCGAGAGCCGGCCTGTCCCGGTCGAAGGGGACATCGGTTGGCTGTCCGCGTTTCGGTTCAAGCGCCATCCAGCGTACCTGCGCCGCCGAATTCCGCGATAATCAATCGCCGACCTGGGTGGACAAGGCGAGATACGAGGTCGGGCAGGCTGGTTTGAAACGGCCGAACCGGCGCCGCGCCAGTTCGTCCGCGACTCGAAGCGTTCGTGCTGGTTTATCAGTTCGATCAGGCAATGGAGCAGCGGGATACTGGCGCGCGGTAACCGGTACACCATCTGCTTGACCCGCGCGAAGATTGCCGGCTGCCGTTCGTATGGTTGTAGCCTGCGAACGGATGGAAACGCCTGCGGCTGTCGCCAGCATGATATCGACAAGGCTCTGGTCGGCCAGATTGTCCACGGCCGACACGTCGGTTCTCGCTCGGACTACCTAAAAAACGATGGCGCCGTTTCACAACTCGAAAGGCACCGCACTATGTTCGCCCCCGGGGGCGGTAGCCGAGCGCGAGCTCAAAGCGGGGCCAGCGCGGCGAGGGCGACGAACCGATGCCCGGATGTCGCATCGCGCGCCTTGAAGCGCGCGAAAAGCAACTTGAGCTCTTCGATCAAGGCGGCGGCATCGGCATCGTTCAATGTCATCCGATGCCATAGTTCGGCGGTCGGATGCGCAGGACGCCGGTCTTGAATCACGCGCATGCGGGGGCCGTCGTCATAAGCGTAGAGGATGCCGCTATAGGTACCGACGCGGCTTCGTTCCAATGCGTCTCGCAATTCCTCGATCAGTGCGCGATCCGGAATGGCGGTGGCAATTTCCGCGGGAACGAAGAAGCTGCGCGCCACCGCACGATAATAAGCGATCGCACGACCGGCGCGCGGCTGACTTCGCGACACCGAAACCAGCCTCGCCAGTACCAGCCGCCGAAGATGATAGTGAAGCAGGTTGAGCTTCATTCCCAAGAGATCGGCCAGCTCGCTCTGCGTGCGTTCTTGATCGACCAGCGCGAGCACGATGTGACGTTGTCGTTCGTTCGAGAGCAAGGCGGCCCGAGCGGCATCGTGGATGTTCAGTCGTTCGAGCATATCCCTACTTTAATAACTCGGATTGTCATTGAAGTTGTGCGCGCGCTTTGTTGGCGACGTCAACATGAGGTGTGAGCCAAATGCGCTGGTCGATATTGCCGATGATGATGATTGGTGCCGCGTTGATACCGGGCCGAACCTATGCCCAGGGCCCGTCCGGGGACATAGTACAGTGCATCCTATCGCAGCCGGATCAAGCAGGATTTTCCGGAATCGTGGCAGTCAATCGCGGGCCGGCCAAATGGGTGCATGCGCGCGGGGTGATCGGTGAAGCGGGCTCCCCACCGATTGCGGAAACGACCCGTTTCAACATGGGGTCGGCGGGTAAGATGTTCACGGCGGTGGCAATTGGACAGTTGATAGAGGCCGGCAAAGTCCGTCTTGATGACCAGGTCGGGCGCTTTGTCGTCGGGCTACCTCCCGAAACAGCCGCGGTAACGGTGCGGCAATTGCTCACCCACACGTCCGGGTTGGGTAATTTCTTCACGCCCGACGCCGTGCCCAAGCTTCAGCACATCACGCGGCTTAAGGACCTTATGCCGCTCATTACGGGGGACCGGCCACGCTTCGCGCCGGGAACGCAGTTCGATTATTCGAATACGGGCTTCGCTCTGTTGGGCATGGTGATCGAACGCGTATCGGGCCAATCCTACGGCGATTATCTAGCCGCGAAGATCTTCCAGCCAGCGGGAATGAGCGCGACTGGCCTCGCCTTTGCCGCAGGCGTGACGGCGCAGGGTATGACCACGGGCAATATGGCACCGCGCCTCCTGCCGCCAGGCCTTGCGCCCGGTGAACGGCCGAGGCCGGCCCCTGCCGGAGGCGCACTTCGTCCCTGGCCTGAATCGACGATGCCGGCAACGTCTGCCGGCGGTCTGTTCAGCACGGCCGGAGACATGACGCGCTTCTTCCTAGCGCTTTCCGAAGGCAAGTTGCTCGGCGGCGAGACGGTGCGGAGCTTTACGACGCGGCAGGTGGATAGCGCCCCGGCCAGAGGTGACTTGCCGGCACTCTATTACGGGTTCGGCTTTGGCACCGGCAGTTTCGAGGGGCATCGCTGGTTCGGCCACAATGGGGGCGCACCGGGAGTGAATGCTGAGGCAATCATGTTTCCGGACGACGATCTCGTCATCGTGGTGCTGGCAAATCGCGATCCACCCACCGCGACGTCATTGTTCCGCGTAGTGCGCGCAGCGATACTGCGATCGGGAACGGCGGTTCCGACTTGCTGAAGACGGCTCGGGATGCCCGGGAGTCGCTTCGCGCTGCTGCTAAGACCCTCGCCCAATGCCTTCCAATCACCTCTATCTGGTTGGCGGCTCGGGCTACATTTCCGGCCTGTCATCGGCTTCCGAGGCTCACGAACAAGGATGGCCAGCACGCGAGCGCGGTCTATGACTTCGCCACGATGATGTGGAAGCTGGTCGAATGTCCGCAGCCAACATGCGCGATCTTTCGCCCCGCTGGAGTTCGCCGGCGTGAAGGAATTGCGCCATCGTATCGTCAGGATCGTCAGGGATTATGGGATGCGGGATCGGCGCGAAGCCCCCCAATATTACCCCGAGCCCCGGGCAGGCTGAAGCAGTCGACGGGGCAATTGCGGCCAGTGCGAGGATCGACGGGAACGTCTGCTTCGGCACGAATCCGCGCAGAAGTTGCCATGCCGCTCACGGCCCAAAATCAGCCGTAGCCGCGTCCATCCAAATGGCGGCAGGAACTGGGCCGCCAGCGGCTGGTCTGCTTTCAGGCGCCTCCATGGCAGAAGCTGCCATTCACTCCGCACCGAACATTAGGTGCGATCCTGGGGCGACGGACGTGTCGTTCGTTCCTACAAGCGTGCGTCGTTGTTGCGGCTCCGCCGAATCGTCTGCTCGACCGCTTCGATGATCCTGCCATACAACTCCGAAGGCAGGTCGTGGCCCATCCCTTCAATTAGCAAAAGCTCGGCGCCGGGGATCGAAGCCGCTGTGTCCTTGCCGCAATCAACGGGAAAGAGCGGATCTTCCGTGCCATGGATGACGAGCGTTGGGGCACGCATGGTCGCCAGCCGTGCGCGACGGTCACCGCCGACAGCGATTGCAGCGATCTGCCGTGCCGTACCAGCCGGGTCGTAGGCCCGCTTTGTTTCCTCCAGGATAAGGAGACGATGCGCGTCCTCGTCGAAGGGTTGCCCTGTCCCGGCGATCCGGTGCGCAAAGGCGATCCTATGGGCAAGGAATCCAGCCTCGTCCACGGCCGGATCGGGCGCTGGCCGCATCATCATCGCCATCACGTCGGGTGCGGCTTGAGGAAGGGCTGGGTTGCCCGTGCTCGACATGATCGAGGTCAGTGACAGCACCCGGTTGGGGTACTCGCATGCCATGATCTGCGCGATCATCCCTCCCATGGACCGCCCGACGACATGGACCCGGTCAATCGAGAGACTGTCAATCAGACCAATTGCGTCGGCCGCTAGGTCATCGAGCGTGTAGGGTACTGCTGGCCGCTCCCCCGCCATGAGCGCAGCCGCCAGCGCGCCGAAGTCGGGCGGCGCGACGTGCCGGAAATGCGTGGACCTTCCCGCGTCGCGGTTGTCGAAGCGTATGATACGATAGCCGCGCGACGCCAGATCCTCGCAAAACGGTACCGTCCAGCGGATCATCTGCGTGCCCAGACCTGCAATCAGCAGGATCGCTTCGTCAGCTTCATCGCCGAAGCTGTCATAAGCCAAGTCGATCCCGTTCGCCTTCGCGACCAACGGCTGCGTCTCGTCGGGCCCGACCAATTCGGAAACGGCGGGTGGCGTCATGATGCTCGCCGCGCCACCAGGATCGCATCGATCCGCATATTCGACCTGTTTTCGACGCACGTCTCGAGCTGCTTCCGGGTCGCCGCTTCCTCCGCTATGCACTGCTGCGCGACGTCACAGGGGATTGCGTCCAGCTCCGGCTCACCCGAACCGCGGGTGAGCCGGCAGCGCCGCAGCGCCATTTTGCCCGCCTGCTTGCCCAGCTTCATATCGACTTGGATCTGGCGCAGCTTCCTCGCGAGCACCACGATCTCGGCGTCATCGCGCGACGGTTGCAGAGTGGCCGCTTGCAGAGCCAAAGACAGGAAGAACGCCACGATGAATGACTCCAGAGGCTTGTGCGCTGATTAGCGAGATGTGGGCTCGCGCCGGGTACGGGAACGGCGGGAATTTCAGTCGGGTCGGCGAGGAAAGCCTTTCCGCTCTCCACCCAATAGCTGACATCGCTGCGGCTGGCTGAACGAATGACCGCTTCGCTGACCGCCAAACGACCGCAGCTAGGGCGCAATGCGGGCTCAGTTGGCTAGTGATGCGAGAACCGCGCCCTGTGCGTGGCAGGGCTTGTGCCGAGCTGCCGCTTGAATACCCGGCGCAGGGTCTGCTCGTCGTCGTAACCCGCCACCGTCGCGATCGTTTTCAGAGGGAGATCGCTTTCCTCCAGTGCGCGGCACGCCGCCTCCAGCCGCATCAGTTCAACGGTCTTGGCCGGAGTCCTGCCCACCTTTGCGGCGTAGATGCGGGCGAACGTCCGCGGGGCCATGCCCGCACGATCAGCCAAGCTGGTCACGGAAAGATCCGCGCTCAGGTTTGCCGCCATCCAGGCATGGAGTTCGACGAAGCCATGGTCGCGCATCTGCGCCGCGAGCGGCACGCTGAACTGCGATTGGCCGCCCGCGCGCTTCATGAATACGACCATCTGTCGCGCCGCGTCGACCGCGACGCGCGGTCCATAGTCCTGCTCGATCAACGCGAGCGTAAGGTCGATGCCCGCGCTGACGCCGGCCGAGGTCCACAAATTGCCGTCTCGAACGAAGATGCTGTCGGGATCGATCTCAAGTTTCGGATGCCGGCTTTTGAGCTTGTCGAACCACGCCCAGTGCGTGGCGACCCGCCTCCCATCCAGCTGCCCCGCTGCCGCCAACAAGAATGCGCCGGTGCAGACCGAACATATCCGTCGTACCGTTTTGGCCCGCTCCGCTATGAAGTCGCGCAGCACCGGCGTCACGTCATAGTCCTCGCCCCAGCATCCGCCCGGCACGATCAACGTATCGATCGCCATGTCGTCGAGCGACGACACTGCCGCTGTCACTACTGGAAGGCCGGCGCTCGTCACCACCGGCCCGCCATCGCCCGACGCTACGATCGTCTCGTAGCGTTGTGGCTTTCCCGGACCGGCCCCGCGATTGGCGGTGGTGAGCGCCTGCAGCGGACCGGCAAGGTCGAGCAGGTTCATGCCGTCATAGGCGAGCAAAACCACCCGCAGCGGCGGTTGCGTGAGCGTTGCGGCAGGATCGATCGTCTTGTCAGCCATGGAAAGCCGGATACTCCAGGTCGAGCGCCACGCCATAGGCTGTCTGCCGTCCATAGCGGTGCGCGATATCGGCCAGAACACGGTCGAGCGTAAGCGCTGGTCTGTCGGCGGCAATCTCGACGGTAAGCTCACCCGGCCCCGTCTCGGCCCGATCGGGCAGCACGACCAGGCCGTGGCGCGTCTCGATTGAAGAGTTGGCCGGGCCGACCGCGAACACGCGGGCGCGCCCGGAACGGGTATAAGCGTCGGCCGCGAGCGCCAGCGCGATCTCGTCGGTGCCCGCGCTCACCGGAATGCCGATCGTCTGCGGGTGGCGGAACCAGCCGTTCAGATATTGTGTCGCGGCGAAGGCGGAGAGGTTGCGTCCGAACCGGGGATGGAAGGACCGACTGTCGTGGACCGGACTCCAGTCGGGTGCGCCGATTTCAGCGGCTGTCTCCGCGGCCCGCGCGCGTCCAGCGATCGCCTCGATCAACGCCAGCGAGGTGGGGATGGCCGCGCTGATCCCGGCGCTCGAAACGACCTTGCCATCCGCTACGTAGCGCCTGTCTTCCACCCAGCGCACCCGGGGGTAGGTCTTGCGGCGGTAGCCGTCCGTTGCCCAGTGCGCTGTCGCGCGGTGGCCGTCCAGCACCCCACTTGCGGCAAGTACCAGCGCGCCGTCGCAGATACTGACGAGCGTGCCTCCCTTTGAGGCCTGCGCGCGGACCCAGGCAAGCAAAGTCGGAGTTTCACGCTGCACCACTGCCGGCACCACGACATAGTCGGCCCCGTCGGGAAAGCGTGCGTCGAATTCGGCGATCGTCGCTTCGGCCTGGACGCGCAGGGCTGGACGCATCGTCATCGGCCCCGCCGCCGTTGAGACTGCCACCACCTCGGCAACATCGGCCTGCCGCAACACGCCGTAGGGGATGACATAATCGGTCAATTCGGTGCCGCTATTCACTCCCACGACGGCAATGACGGGCCGCTTCCGCCCGAAGCGGGCGCGGTAGGGTTCTATATGTTCCTCTACCGTTTGGGCCGCCACCGTACCGGCGGGGGGCAAGGCAGACCTGGGATGTGCGGCAATCGGACCGCACCCGACCGCAAAACCGGCAAGAGCAAGCATTGGGACGCGAATGGAAAGGAGACGATTGCTGGGCATGAAGATTTCCGAGAAGAGAACGCAGCCGTCCTTCTCTCTCTGCCAGTTCGCCGCTGGCTCAAATGCCAACTTTGGGTCATTTTCTGCCAATCTCGAATGGCCGACTATGGGCAGCAGCTCAGCAGCGCCGAGTGACCGGACTCAAGACGTAAAACTGACACGCTTAATCGAAGACGCAGGCGCCCGTGCCTTGCTCGACGGCCATCAGTTGGGCTGCGTGGGGTTCGCTCTCGAGGGTTGTCGTCCAATACCGCGACCGATTCCGACCCGGCGGTAGTCATTGAGCCGCCATGCTCGCGTGCTCGATACGGGACCTTCCGGCCAGGCTTCTGTGGGCCGCCGCAGCCAGCCCCGCGATTGCGCCGAAAAGTCCAGGCCATCGATAAGGGACGGGTTTCGCAAGCAGCGGCGTGGAGGCGTCACCCCGTGGGGCAACGCCAGTTTCGCGGGCAATAGCCTCGGCGAAGCGTGCCAATCATTCTCACCGTCGCGTGATTCGATCGGCAGCGCCTGCAGCAAGGCGGCGAAAAATGTCGTCTGCCGTTTGCCATTCGTTCACGCTACTATAGTCAAGGCGGACGCCAAACTGGTATTCGATCTCGGGGATGCAACCGCAATCATTGCTCTCGGCGCCCCGGCAGGTAATCGTGTGCCGCCAACCAGAGGCGGAGCGCCGCGGGCCATTCGTCCACCGGCAAAAGGTGGCGGCGAAAGCCGAAGCCGTGGCTGCCTTTTTCGTAGATATGCAGTTCAGCCGGCAGTCCAGCCTTTGTCCAGCGTCGGAAGATCTCTAAACTGTTGATGGGCGGCACTTGCGGATCGTCCTGGGCGGCACCGATGAACAGCGGCGGCGCACCGGGACCGGGCATCTCCTGAGTCAGGGCTGCGCCGTACATGGCCACGGCGAAATCGGGGCGTGCGGCAGGATCCTTCGCCAGCGCCGCCTCAACGGTGGCCATTGCTCCTGCCGAGAACCCGATGATGCCGACGCGATTGGAGGTGACAGCATATTGGCCCGCATGCGACCTGACAAAGCGGATCGCCTGCTCGGCGTCCGCAACCGCGACGGCACGCCGCGTCCGGGTTGCGCGCGCAAAGTCTTCGAGCGACTGGCCGAACGATTCTCCCTCCGCGGGCGGCCTGACGCGGTACTTGAGGACAAAGGCGGTAATGCCTTCGCCAGCGAGCCACCGCGCAGCCTCCAGCCCCTCCACATCCCAGGCGAGCGCCCTGAACGCGCCGCCAGGCAGGACGACCATTGCCGTGCCGTTCGCCTTGGCCGGCGCGGGCCGAAACACCGTGATCGTCGGAACCGTCACATTCGTGATCACATGGATCTTGCCGACGTTGGGAAGGGTTGCATCCGCCTCTTCCTCAGCCGCCTTCCAGTCCTCCGTCCCAGGCGCCTGTCCCGGCCAGATCCGCACCACCTCCTGAGGTTGCGAGCGCACTGCCCGAGCCGCCGTCGCCGATGCAGACGCGAGAAGCGAGATGAGGGTCAGCGTGTGGATCAAATGCTTGCAGGCACGCATCCGCATCCTCCGAATTCGGAAACATTATACCTAACGAACTCGATTATCTTGCCGGATCGCGCGCGACGCAAACCGCGATCGCGGAAAATTATGTAGAGCTGTCGCTTCAGGCTGGTACCGCCATGGCCATCTCCTCGATGACCATATTGACGGACCGTCACCCAGGTGACCGGTCCGATGTGTAACCGATCTGATCGGCCCAATCCGTCACCAAGGTAGCCGGATTGGACCCGATGCGACCCTCCGGGCGCGGGGTGGACGGCGCTCCCTGTTTGGCCCGCCGCGTCCGCCGGCAACCCCTGCGCTGCGCTTGGGGTGCTCCATTCCATTGCGCCCTGCCGGTGCCGCCGGCCGTCTTGCCGGTCCTCCCCGGTCGCTGCTGCCGCCCACCCCCGCATCCGGGGGCCGTGTGGTTTTGGGGCGGCGAGGAGGCGATGATGGTATTGCTGACCAAGGCGTTGCGCCAAGCCCTGCTGGCGAATGGCGCGCATCGCGCCGGGCTCGACCGCGATCCGGTTCCGGTCGTCAAATTCTTCAATCCGTGCGGGGCGGCGACATGGCTCGCGACCGAATTGGATGCGGATGGCGATACCTTTTTCGGGCTGGCCGACCTTGGCTTCGGCTGCCCCGAGCTTGGCAGCTTCTCGCTCACCGAACTCGCCGGCGTGCGCAATCGCTTCGGGCTCGGGATCGAGCGCGACCTGCATTTTTCCACCACGTACCGCCTGTCCGAATGGGCCGAGGCGGCGCGGCGGGCGGGGTCGATCATCGACGGGGAGAAGCTTCTCCGCCGGACCCCGACGAACGAGCTTTCCGATCCTTCGGGCGACTGAGGGCGGACAGGCGTGGCGGCCGCCTGCCGCCTTTGCCGGTCCGCAGAGCCTTGAGAGGGGAGAAAGCGGACCGGCGCTCCAGACGGAGTGACGATCATGAAACTCGACTTCTTGGCCCTCGACAAGCTTTTCGTGGATGCGGCCAATATGCGCGCACGGCAGAAGCGCACAGACCTTTCCGATATCCTGCCGAGCATCCGCCAGCGCGGCGTGCTGCAGACCTTGCTGGTGCGCCCCGTCAGTGACGGGCTGTTCGGCATCGTCGCGGGCGCGCGCCGCTTCGCCGCCGCACGCCGCGTCGCGGAAGAGCAGAAGGCGGCTGATCCCGCCGCCGAGCGGATGCTGCTGCCCTGCGCGATCCTCGACGATGGCGATGACGCCACCGCTGTTGAGGCCTCGATGCTCGAAAATCTGGCGCGGCTCGAACCCGACGAGGTCAGCCAGTGGGAGAGCTTCGTGCGGCTGGTCAAGGAGGGCCGTACGCCCGCGGAAATCGGCCTGACCTTCGGCCTGCCGGACCTCGCGGTGCGGCGTGTGCTCGCGCTTGGCAACCTCTTGTCGCGTATCCGCGACCTCTATCGCCGCGAGGCGATCGACGCCGCCAGCGTCCGCTGCCTGACGCTCGCGAGCAAGCGTCAGCAGCAGGCGTGGCTCGCCTTGCACGACGATCCCGACGCGCATTGCCCGACCGGCCACCGGCTCAAGGCGTGGCTGTTCGGCGGCAACGAGATCAAGGCCGCGTTCGCCTTGTTCGATGTCGCCGCGAGCGGTCTCGAAACCATCACAGACCTGTTCGGCGAGGAGGTGGTGTTCGCCGACACCGCCGCCTTCTGGACCGCGCAGGAGGCCGCTATCGCCGAACGCCGCGAGGCCTATCTCGCGCAAGGCTGGACCGATGTGATCGTCCTGCCGCGCGGCGAATATTATGCGTCGTGGGAATATGCGAAGACGGCCAAGCGCAAGGGCGGTTTCGTCTATGTCCAGACACGCGACACCGGCGAGGTCATCTTCCACGAAGGCTTCCTCAACCGGTCCGCGCTGCGCGCCACGGCGCGCGGGGACGTGCCCGCGCCCAAGCCGGTGCGGCCCGAGGTCACAAGCAGCCTGCAGACCTATATCGACCTGCACCGCCATGCCGCCGTGCGCGCGGTCATGGCCGATACGCCAAGCGTGGCGCTGCGGCTGATGGTCGCGCATGCGATTGTCGGCTCGGCTTTGTGGAGCGTGCGGGTCGAACCGCAGGCGAGCCGCAACGAGGCGGTGCGCGAGAGCGTCGAAACCTGTCTCGGCGAAACCGCGTTCGACTTCTATCGCCGGGCGGCGCTCGACCTGCTCGGCATGGACGCCGAGCGGGCGACCGTGACCAGCAACCGGAGCTATGACGATGGCGCGCTGGCCGCGCTGTTCGTGCGCCTGCTCGGCTTGCCGGACCCCGACGTGATGGCGATCCTCGCCGTCGTCATGGGCGAAACCCTGGCCAGCGGCGGCGCGGCGCTCGAAGCGGTCGCCGCGGTCCTGGGTGTCCGCATGGCCGATCATTGGCAGGCCGATGGCGTCTTCTTCGACCTGATCCGCGACAAGGAGGTGCTGCGCGGCATCGTCGGCGAGGTCGCGGGCGAGGCGGTCGCCTCCGCCAACAAGGACGAGAAAGCGAAGGCGCTCAAGCAGATCGTGCGGGATTGTCTCGACGGCGCCAACGGCCGGACCAAGGTCGAACAGTGGGTGCCGCGCTGGATGGCTTTCCCACCTGGCGCCTACACCAGTCGCGGTGGCGTTGGTTCGGTCGCGGCAGCTGCGCGGGTTGCGGCGGTGACCCCGACCCCGTTGCCGGAAACGGCGGCGGTCGGGCTTTTGCCCGCACCCAAAGCGGAGTCCGAAATGTCGCTCGCGGCGTGACGGTTCGAGGGGCGGCGGGCAAAAGGGAAAGACCCGCCGCCCCTCAGGAACCTGCCCTGATAACGGCCGCGCGCCTCCGCGTTTCAGGCGTCGGCGCGCGGATTTTTCTATCGGAAGTGCCGTGGATTTCGTGCCAAGAGACATTGATGCTGCTTGCTGTCCTCGCCTTGGTCTCCACCGGTCAGACCTTCGATTGCCGCGTCACCAGTGTCCATGATGGCGACACGATGCGTTGCGCCGACGGAACCCGCGTCCGGCTCCAGGGCATCGACGCGAACGAGCTGGACGGCAGCTGCCACACCACCTACGCGCAACTCTCCGCGTCTGCCGCGCGCGACCATTTGAGCGGTCTCGCGCTGGGAAAGCCCGCGCAATGCCTCTCGACCGGCAAGAGTTATCGCCGGGTGACCGCCTGGTGCGCGGTCGCGAGACCGAACGGGAGCGCCATCGACCTTTCCTGCGCACAGGTCGCGGCCGGGCGGCAGTGATCTGGCGTCGCTTCGACCCGAGCCACCGGCTCGATCAATGCGCGCCGGGATTGCCGCCGCCGGTGATCGCCCCATGATTTCCGACCGCGAATTGTGGGCCTGCGCGCAGCAGGTGATCAACCACCATGGCCCGGACGTCGATCGTTTCATCGAGGAACGGATGAAGGCGCTGGCCGAAGCGGGCGACGAAGTTGGCGTCGCCGCGTGGCGCGCGATCGCGGATCGGGTCGATCAATTACGCCGCGTGCCCGACGAAACCGAGCCGCTCCACTAACCGCCGCGGGGGCGTTTCCGCGTCACCAGCTTGCTCAGGCCGCAGATCGTGCACCGGTCCCGCGCGCGCTCGAATCCGTCCTGCCCGGCGAGTTCGCGGCTGGCTTGGGCCACGCTTTGGCCATCGGCGAGCTCGAGTTTGTCGGCGATGCAGTCGTCGCAGATCGGTTCCGGCGCGAGCCGCTCGATCATCCGCCGGACTTGGTCCGCCCCATTGCCGTCGCCGCTCATCAGTCAATGCCTATGACGCTGCCCCGGAGTGGTCGCAACCCGAATTGCCGGCCGGCCGACCTTGGTAGAAGCGATCCGAACCAGAGGCGTCCCCATGGTTCGGGTGCCGGCGGCGGCCTTTCGATGGGCGGATCTGGCAGCGATTGCGGCCGCCACGCAACGGCTGCGCCGGACTTTCTTCCCCGGCGTGTCCTACGCCTCCTCGCGCAGCAAGAAAGACCGGCTGCGCCATCCTCCGCTGACGCTGCGGCCCTTCGGGTGCGGACCGCCGCGCCCGCAGCCTGGGTCGATCGCCATCGAGGCCGCGCTTGGCGGCGCTCGATCAGACAGGAGACTTATCATGGCACAGATTGGCGCATTCACCCGCGACGAGACCGGCGTCTTCACCGGCGCGATCCGGACCCTCACGCTCAACGTCAAGGCGACCGTCCGGCCCTGCGACAAGCCGACCGACAATGCCCCGGACCATCGGGTCTATGCCGGCGCGGTCGAAATCGGCGCGGGCTGGAGCAAGGAAGCGCGCGAGAATGGCAGCGACTATCTCTCGCTCAAGCTCGATGATCCGTCGCTGCCGGCACCGATCTTCGCCAATCTCGTCCAGGGCGAAAAGCCCGGCGAGCATCGGCTGATCTGGTCCCGCTGACACCGTTTCGCCCCGCGGGTTTCGGCCCGCGGGGCAGGGGCGGCGCGCCGGATTTGCCATAGCTCGCGAGGGACCTTGCAGGCGGGGGCGTCTGCCTGTGTCCGCTTTCCGTCGCACGGGGCTTGCCCGGTGCGTCCCGGCCTCACCCACGCCGCTTCCCGCTCCCGTGTCGATTTCGGCCAGTCCATTTTCGACACTCCGATCGCAGGGCCGTCGCTGCCATTCCCGGTGCACAGGCCGGCCTCAGCATCCCGCTTCGGACCGGTGCCTTGCCGGAGACGGTCCGATGGACAGCGACGATGCGATCGAGCGGGCCAACCGCGCCAAGCGCGGTTCGCCCTTCCTCAATACCGACCAGGCCGCCGCCTATCTCAAGCTGTCGGGGCGGCTGCTCAAGCGGCTGCGCGTGCGCGGTGACGGCCCCGAATTCCGGCGCCACAGCCGCTTCGTCGAATATCATATCGACGACCTCGACGCCTGGTCCGCCGCGCGGAAGAGCCGGGGCGGCGGCCATGACTAAGCGGCTGCTCCTCCTCGGCTGCGGGGGGATTGGGGTGGCGTTGATCGGCGCCGGGCTCGTCGTCCATCCGCGGCCTCGCCTAATCTGGAACGGCTCGGCCAGCGCGCCGCAAGGGCTCTATCGCGTCACGCCCGATGCGCCGGTCGCGGTCGGTGACATGGCGATCGCCAAGGTGCCCACAGTCTTCCGGGCGCTTGCTGCCGCCCGGCATTATATCCCGGCGAACGTGCCGCTGGTGAAGCAGGTCGCAGCGGGTGCCGGCGACCAGATCTGCGCGCTCGGGCGAAATCTTTATCGCAACGGGATCTGGCTCGCGGATCGCCGCACCGTCGATGGCGCACGTCGGCCGATGCCGGCCTGGCAGGGCTGCGTGCGGCTCCGGCCGGGTCAATATTTCCTGTTGATGGTGGCCAGTCCGCTCTCGTTCGACGGCCGCTATTTCGGCATCTCGGACCGCCGCGACATCATCGGCAAGGCGGATCTGCTGTGGGCGCGCTGATCCGGGCCGCGCTGGTGGCGGGCGCTTTAGCGTCGGTCCCCGCGCAGGCGAGACCGGTCGATCGCTGGCGCGCTCTGATCGAGCAGGCCTCGGTCCGCTTCGGGATCCCGGCGCGCTGGATCGAGCAGGTGATGGTCGCGGAAAGTGGTGGTCTGCCGCTGCTCGACGGGAAGCCAATCCGCAGCCGGGCCGGTGCGATCGGGCTGATGCAACTGATGCCCGCGACCTGGGCTGCGATGCGCGCGCGGTTCAGGCTCGGCGAAAACCCCGATGATCCGGCCGACAATATATTCGCCGGCGCCGGCTTCCTCCGGCTGATGTACGACCGGTTCGGCTATCCGGGATTGTTCGCCGCCTATAATGCCGGCCCCGGTCTTTACGCCCGCGCGCAGGCAAGCGGATCCCCGCTGCCGGCCGAGACGCGTGCCTATCTGGCTACGGTGACCGGCGGCATCGTCGCGCACGATCGACCGCCGGTTCGGCAACTCTTCGTCGTTCGGCGCGACGCGGTCGAGGTAGAGAAGGGTGCCGCGGTCCTTCGATCCGCGCCGTTGTTCGCGGTCGAGAAGAGTCTCCCATGACCGTGAGGGTGGGAAGGGCTCGTCTCGAAAGACCCAGCATGACGGGGGCCGGAGCGGCTCTCAAGGCCCGCGGGTGCCCCCCCAATTTGCTACGCAAATCGGTTCCCCCCGCGTCCGCTGCGCGGCGCCTGCGCTGGCGCTCCGGCGGCCCTGACAGCCGCTCCGTCCCCGGTCGCCTCGACGCCGTTCTCGATGATGAGAACGACAATGTTGGAGGCTGTCATGGGAATGATTCAGAGCATCGGACCGGCGTCGGACCGGGTCTTTCAGGCGCTGCTGGCGGGGCTCGAACTGGAGTTCGGGCATAATGCGGGCGAGGCGCTGGCGCGTCGGTTCCTGGAGGCCGAGGACAGCGATTTCCTGTGGGATGCACGCCGCGAGGAGCGCTGGCTCGGCCGCTATTTCAGCCTGGACGAGGACGAAATCGAGCTCGATCGGATCGCGATTTGCGGGCGGTTGGATCGCCGCTGGTTCACGGGCGTGATGCTTGTGGATGGCGATGGGCGGCCGCATGGCACGCTCGGACGTCGCTTCTGCGGAAGCCTCAAGCAGGCGCGTGACGCGATAGCCGATGCGCGCTGATCGGCGCGGATCGGCTCGGGAGAGGCGGCATCGGATCGGTGCCGTCTCTCTCCTTTTTTTGAGCCGGGCAGGGGGCGAGGGCAGGGGGAAGGGAAAACAAGATAAAGGCAGTGTCTCGCGACCCTGTTTAAGTATCTGTCTGCACATCGTTTTTTGGGGAGACACGCGCGCTGGCGAGCGAGGCACTCGCGGCGTTTTCCGCAGGTTTGCGGGCTTTTTTGACTCTCCGCACAACGCCACCTGTGGCCTGTCCGCCCGCCATGGATGACGAAGACGACTTCACGCCGAAGCTCGGCAAGAGCCGCGCCCGTGGTGGCAAAAAGGTGGTCCGCTATGGCGCCCGCATCGTTGCCGCCGTCCGGTTGGCCGGCCGCACGACGGGTGTGCGTTCGCGCCGCTTCGACGGCAGCCGCATCGGTCGGGGCGCGAGCATCGGCCGGCTATTGTCCAGCCGCGACCGGTTTGCCGGGCTCCGGGCGCGCCGGGCGATCGTCAAGACGCGGCTCGTCCGGCTCGGCGCGAAAGGGCTGCCCGGTGCGCGTGCGCATCTGCGCTACATCCAGCGCGACGGCGTCACGCGCGAGGGGGATCCCGGCCAGCTCTACGGCCCAGCGATCGACGAGGCGGACGGCAAGGCCTTTCTCGAACGGTCCGCGGGCGATCGTCACCAGTTCCGGTTCATCGTCTCAGCCGAGGACGGCGCCGAATATCCTGACCTCAAGCCCTATGTCCGCCGACTGATGGCACAGGCCGAGCACGATCTCGGCACGAAATTGGACTGGGTCGCGGTCGATCACTTCAACACCGACAATCCACACACGCACCTCATGGTGCGCGGGGTCGACGATCGAGGCGCCAACCTGATCATCGCCCGCGAATATATCTCGCACGGTTTGCGCGAGCGTGCGGCCGAGCTCGCCTCGATTGATCTGGGGCCACGCACCGATCGCGAAATCGAGGACCGGCTGCGCCACGACGTCGCGCAGGAAAGACTGACCGCGATCGATCGGCAGCTCCGGCGTCGCATGGACCCGGACCGTGTCGTCACCGCGGCAAGCAACCATCCGTTCCAGCAATCCGTCCAGGCGGGTCGATTACGCACGCTCGGGGCGATGGGGCTGGCTGAGGATCTGGGACAAGGGCGATGGCGGCTCGCCGACGATGTCGAAGAGACGTTGCGCCGGATGGGTGAGCGCGGCGGCATCATCCGCATGATGCAGCGCGAGCTGACCGCGCGGAATTTGGACCGCCCAGGCGTCGATCGCCAGATCCATGACGTGCTGCAAGAGCCGGTGATCGGGCGGGTAATCCATCGCGGGCTCGCCGACGAGCATCGCGACCGCCATTATCTGATCGTCGACGGGATCGACGGACGCGTTCATCATCTGAATATCGGGCGCGGCGATCTGACCGGGCCCACGCCGGAAGGATCGATCGTGCGCGTCTCGCGCGCCGTCGCCGAGGTCATGCCGGCTGACCGGGTGACCGAGGCGGTCGCACGCAGCAATGGCGGTCTCTACTCGGTCGAGGCGCATCTCCGGCACGATCCGTCAGCGACCCAGGCGTTCGCGGAGGCGCACGTCCGGCGGCTCGAGGCGCTGCGGCGCGCCCGCGTTGGTGTGGAGCGAAGAGCCGACGGGAGCTGGACCATCGCGCCCGATCATTTGAAGAGGGCCGCCGCCTACGAGGCCGAGCGGGTGCGTGCGCAGCCAGTGATCGTCGATACCCTGTCCTTGTTGGCGCCGTCGATGCTGGAGCGCGCGGAGGCGGCCACGTGGCTCGATCGCGAAATCGGTTCGACAATCCCGCTTGCGATCCGCGACGTCGGCTTTGGCCGAGAGCTGCGCGCGTCGCTCGATGTCCGGCGGCAATGGCTGATCGAGCAGGAGCTGGCCGATGCAACAGGGGACTCGGTCCGGCTACGCGCGGGCGCTCTTGAGACGCTTCGTGACCGGGAACTGGCGGCGAGCCGCGCCAGGATCTCGGCCGAACTGAGCAAGCCTTTCAGTGTCGCATTGATGGGGGACCGGTTCGAAGGTCGGCTGAGCCGGCGCGTGGATCTGCTGAGCGGCCGTTACGCGCTGGTCGATCGAGGGCATGATTTCACGCTGGTGCCGTGGCGGCCGATGCTGGAGCGGAAGCTCGGGCAAAGAGTTGGCGGCTTGATGCGGACGAATGACGTGGAGTGGACCTTCGGTCGGGGCAGAGACGGACCACATATTTCCTGATGGCGGCTTTGCGCCCTATTATCGGACATTGCGCATTCGTTCGCACGCCCCCGGAAGCGGTCGTTAGTTGATCTCTTTCGAGCGGCCCATCGGAACCGATTTTGGCGACACTGCTCAATGCGCCTCACTCCGCCGGCGGTGGCTTCGACGTCCCATTCAGCGTCAAGCTTGTGCCATCCTGACTCTCGGTGATGAAAGTACCAGGTCGGTCGCTTCCTCGGCATCGTTTAGCAGCGTTTTACGCGTCGCGCCGATCTGGGCATGCATCGTCAGACTGCGGGCAAGGTCGATAACCAAGCGCGCGCGCGCGTTGACAGGAAAGTCAGACGGGAGTTCTCCCGCACTGACCCCGTCGCACAAGCGGCGTTCCACGAGCGCTACGCCGCCAGCGGCGGCGTCCTTCAGGAATTGCCTGACTTCATCGTCGTCCACGAGAGGCGCAACGCACACCATCAGGCATCCTCGGAGGGTCTCCCGCTCGGTCGCGACTTCCACGGCATGCCTTAGGAAGCTCGCGATCGCGTCGCGAAGAACAGGCGGCGTAAACAGCGCCTTCGCCGCGCCCGCGCCTTTCCGTTCTGCATAGGTACGAAGGACGCGCAGGAAGAGCGTCCGCTTGTCTCCGAAGACGGAATACAGGCTTTGCCGTCCCACGCCCATGCCGGCGATGAGATCATCGATCGCGACACCGTCGTAGCTTTTCGACCAAAAGATCTGCGTCGCTTTGTCCAGCGCCTCGCTCTCGTCGAAGGTTCGAGGGCGCCCACGACCCCGGCTCGAATTTCTTAGCATCTGGTCCAAAAATCCTTGACCACGCGTTTTTTCTACCCGAATATATGGGGAATCAGTCCAAAAATAGCAAGCTCGCTCGTGGTCTTGCGATCCGACCTTCTCTCACCGGTGGAACCGAATATGAGACATTCAATCGCTCTGGTCACCGGCGCTACGTCTGGGCTCGGTCATGCCGCCGCTCGCTTGCTCGCTGACGGGGGATGGCAGGAGGTCATAGTGACCGGGCGCAGCCTCGCCAGCGCCAAGGATACCGCCCCCCAGCTTGCCGCCGAAACCAAGAAGCGGATCTTCACGCCGCTCGAGCTTGATCTGAACAAGTCCGCCAGCGCCAAGGCTGCGGTCGCCGAGCTGGTCAAGCGCGGTCAGCCTATCGATTTTCTGCTACTCAATGCCGGGTTGGTGCCGACAAAGCAGCGCGTGATCACTGCGGAAGGCGTTGAAGCCTCGCAGGCCCCCCTTATCGGCCATCATGACCTGGCGGTTGGGCTGCTCAACGCCAACCTGCTGAGCCCCGAGGCGCGGATTGTCATCACTAGCGCGGAGCCAGCTCGCGGCGGTGTGCCCATGTTCAAATATACCGACCTGCCAGCCTTCGCGGCCCAATATTTCGGGGGGGACCAAACAGCGGCGGCTGAAGCCCTCATCCGCAGCGGCCCAAACGTGAAGTATTCGCCCAACACTGCGTATGCCGACGCGAAGCTCATGATCGCCTGGTGGGCCGAGGCGCTGGCGCGGCGGCTACCGTCCGGCATGGCCGTCTACGCTGTCTCGCCGGGGGCGTCGAACGCCACCAACGTCGCGCGAAACGCTGGTCCGTTGCTGAGGTATCTGATGATACCAATCGTGAACCTTATCCCCGGCATGAACCAGACGCCGGAGGTCGCCGCCAGTCGCTACCTCCAGGCGTCGGAGTTCGGAACCGACGTCTCAGGGCAGTTCTTCGCCTCGGCCAAGGGTAAGTTCTCAGGCCCGATGGAGCTGCAGCGCGAACCACACCTCCATGTTCGCGCCAGCCAGGAAGCCGCGTGGCAGGCCGTCGTGAAGGTGTCCGGCGCCGACTTGTCTCACCCGGCATCTCTGAGCGCGGTGTCCTAACACCCGACGCCCTCGCATCGCAGAAATATCATTAAAAATTGTCCAAAAATCTATAGACGCAACGCGCCCGAGGAGAATGTGAATGGCACGGTATCAAGATAAGAAGGTGGTGATCCTCGGCGGCACCAGCGGCATGGGTCTCGCGACCGCAAAGATGCTCCTCGCCGAGGGCGCGCGTTCTGGTGACGGGGCGCTCGCAGGCCGGTCTTGACTCGGCGAAGCAGGAGCTCGGGGTGGGCGCCATCGTCGTTGCGAGCGACGCGCGATCCTTGACGGACATCGATGCCCTCGCCGCTCAGGTGAAGAGCGAGTTCGACACGATCGACCTGCTTTTCGTCAACGCAGGTTTCAGCATTCCGACGCCCCTCGCGAACGTGACGGAGGACATCTATGATGAGATGTTCAACCTGAACGCCAAGGGCCCGTTCTTTGCGGTCCAGAAGCTCTCGCCGCTGATCAACCGCGGAGGCTCCGTCGTCCTCACGACCTCGGTCGCGAACGTCAAGGGACTTCCCGGGCAGGCTACCTATGGCGCTGCCAAGGCCGCGCTGCGGTCCCTGGCCCGGACACTCGCCACCGAGCTGCTTCCTCAGGACATCCGCGTGAACGCGGTGTCGCCCGGGCCCATCGATACGGGCATCCTCAACAAGGTGTTCCCGACCGAAGAAATGCGGGCTCACGTCAGGGAACACACCGTCACCATGATCCGATGAAGCGCTTCGGGACGTCGGACGAAGTCGCGAAGGCCGTCCTCTTCCTCGCCTTCGACGCGACCTTCACGACCGGCCTTGAAGTTCCGGTCGATGGGGGTTGGTCGCAGCTCTGAAATCGACCCATCGGCGGTGCAGGAGCCCCCTCGCCGCCACGCCTCCTAGGAGCCTCTGATGGTATACACAGCAAACCATCCAATCCCGCCACAGGGAAGGTTACGCCGGGCCCTCGCGGCCACCTGGGCCTTCCTGCAGGCGATGGAGTCGACCAGCTTCGACTACACGCACGATCGCATCGATGCTCTGGAGCAGGAGGTGCGGCGGCTGAGAGAGGAGCTGCGCCAAAGCCGCGAGCCCTCGACCGGCGATGTCCACAACTAGAAGGTGACAAATGACCCTATTGAAAGACAAGATCGCCATCGTCACGGGAGGCAGCAGCGGCATCGGCCTTGCCACCGCCGAGAGGTTCACTGAACAAGGCGCCTACGTATTCATCGCCGGCCGGCGTCAGGCCGAGCTCGACGCCGCCGTGGCACAGATCGGCGAGAACGTCGCAGCCGTAAGGGCCGACATCTCAAAGCTCGACGACCTCGATCGCCTCTATGAGACTGTCGCGAAGAGGGGGAAGATCGATGTGCTCTTTGCAGGCGCGGCCTTGGTCGAAAAGAGGATGACTTCCGAGGCGACGCCCGAACATTTCGACCAGATCTTCAACACCAATGCTCGTGGCACCTATTTCACCGTCCAAAAGGCGCTCCCTTACCTGAATGATGGTGCATCCATCATCCTCGTAGCCGCAGTCGGGAAGAACAAGGGCATACCGGGCCGTAGCGCTTACAGCGCCACGAAGGCCGCGATCCGCTCATATGCTCGGACGTGGACCAGCGAACTCAAAAGCCGAGGGATCAGGACCAACGTGATAAGCCCCGGCGCGGTCGATACGCCAATGTTCGACAGCCAGTACCCGTCCGGGGAGGGCGCCGCTGAAGCCAGGAAGCAGATCATCGCGATGACGCCATTGGCTCGTCTGGCCAATCCCGATGAGATCGCCTGCGTCGCCCTGTTTCTCGCCTCGGACCTCAGCAGCTACGTCGCCGGCATCGACTTGCCGGTCGATGGCGGCCTGACGGCCATATAACGAAAGGAAGGCGCGGTTCGAGCCGATCGCTGTCTAGGCCAGTGTCATCGCTAATGGCAGCTGGGTCGACGTCAGCTCGTAAAGCCGCCAGTCAGCAACCGCCCGGTGGAATGTCAGCTATGCGCCCTAGAGTCGGTCATTCAGCATCTACCGTGCTGATCTCGAGAGCGGCCTTTCCTTCGGCCATCCTTCACATGATCGCCGACCTGCCGCTGGTTCATTGGCGAAGGCCACCAAATGTTGCCAGCCGGGGCTACGCTGGCGCCAATTCTGGCGCGCCCTCCGAAATCGGGCTCTTCATGAGCGATCCCAAGTTCGGCGCATAGGAGGCGAACAGCGGCAGAAGGCCGGCGCCTAAGGCGGGCGCAATCTCGCCGTTATGCCCGCGCACGATCGGCGGTTGGAAGAAATCGCGAGGCGCGTTGGCGGCGATGCGCACTCCGATCCGCTCGATGAGTGCGCTGATCGTCTCTTCCGACAGCGGGCTACCCAACACGATTGCCTCGAGGTCGAGCAGGCTGTTTGCCCCGATGATGGCGAAACTCAGCGCGTCCGCGCAACCGTCCAACCAGCATTCTCGCTCCTTGCCGGAGAGCTCGCCCGTCAGGTCGGCACCTGCATTATAAAGCGACGCTCGGTGCAGCAGTACATCGCTGCCCTTTGTTGCGGGCACGGGCATGGACGCGAGCGCGCCTGCATTGCCGTTGCGACCCTCGTGCACCTGCCCACCGAGTACTAGGCCGCCACCGACGAATTTGCCTAGATGGATGTAGAGGAAGTCCCGCACGCCGAGTCCCGCGCCACATAGCAATTCGGCGAGCGCGCCCGCATTGCCGTCATTCTCGAAAAAGATCGGCGCGTCGAAGGCAGAGCGAAAATGGTCCTCGACTGCGCTTCCGCCCCATTCGCCCGCTTGGGCGCCGGTGATTCCCAGCTCCTCACGCCATTCCCCCAGGAACCACGGCATCGCGATGCCGATGCCGAGGAAGCCCTGACGTTGCGGGTCGGGAAGTCGGGTAAGTTCGGTTGCCATGAAGGCATCGACGTCGCGCACGACCTGCTCTGGGCGCGGGAAGTCATGCGGCTTGGATGAGCGCGCAAGCGTGGCACCGTCGAAGTCCAGCAAAATGCACGTCAGCCGGTCGCGGCCGATTTCGGCGCCGACAGTGCAACCGCTGCCGCCATTGACCCGGTAGATGGTGGAGGGCTGCCCCATGCCGCCGGTCCGTCGGCCTGCACGAATCAGCCGGCCGGACTCCTCCAAACTCTCGACAATCCGCACCGCGGCTTGCGGAGAAAGCCCCGTCAGCTTCGATATGTCAGCCTTTGAGGCACCGTTGAGTCGGCGAATTGTCGATAGAACGAGGCGCTCATTGTAGCGCCGGACGCCGATTGAATTGGTTCCCCGTTGCATGATGGGTTTTCAATATCCTTTGCTTCCGGCGCGCGCAGGCCGCTCGCCGTATCAATCACTTATCCGCGTGTTTCCGCTACCATAGCGCGCTGTGAAATCGGCGGAAACGAAGGCCTTTAGCAGGCCCGCTTATGCGGCAATTATTTCGTCCTTGACAGACTAAATCACATCCATAGATTTACAAAATCACATCGATAGATTTAGTCTGTCAAGGAAGAGACCGCGTGAACGCGGCAATCGAATGGAGAGGGGTTATGAACAACAGCGAACGTCGAATGGCAGCCAGCAAGGACAGGATCAGGCAGAGCGTTTTGCCGCGCTGATCCGGAGATTCTGCACGGCTGAGGCCATTCCAGAGCCTCGCCACGCGCTGCCGCGTCGAAACACCCAAGTTCAGTGAGCCGATGGGCGCGCTGGATTGGCGAACTCATGAACTTCCATAAATCACACCGGGGTAGGATCATGTCTAATCGTGCTTTGTTGATGCTTTGCTCCACGGCGCTGGTAACAGCGCTCGCGGCCACATCAGTATCGGCCCAAGACGTCACTGCTGCATCGACGCCGTCCAAGGACAAGCCCAAGGCCGGAAAGAGCGCGGCGCCGGTGCGCCAGGACGCCAAAGACAATGCTGACACGGCACCCGAAATCGTGGTGACCGGCTTTCGCGCGGCAATCCGATCGGCGCAGGAACTCAAGCGGGCGTCAGATTCCATCATCGACACGGTGGTGGCGGAGGATATCGGCAAGCTTCCCGACAATAACGGAGCTGAAGTTCTCTCCCGCATTCCGGGTGTCCAAATCACCCGCACCTACGATGAAGGATCCGATGTGCTGGTCAGGGGCCTTCCCAACCTCGCCACCACCTACAACAATCGAGAACTCTTCAGCACCGACGACCGTGTACTGCACTGGCAGGACATCTCTGCGGCGGTTGCGGCCGGCTACGAAGTCTACAAGACTGCAACGGCTAACCTAGTCGAGCCCGGTCTCGGTGGGCTGATCAATATCAGCTCGCGCCGCCCCTTCGACATGAAGGACACGACTATCGCCGGTGAGGTGAAGGGCACCTATAACGACCAGTCGAAAACGATCGAACCGGCCGGCAACCTGATCGCAGCGCATAGCTGGGATACGTCGATCGGTCAGATTGGCGTGTTGGTGGGCGGGAGCTATATTCGCACCAAATACCATCAGGCGCTGCGCTTCGATGGTGCCAGTATCATCACCAACACGGACAACAGGACGTGCAACGATAGTACGGTACTCGGCGCAGGCGAATTCTGCATGCCCGACTATATCGGAAATGCCTATAACACTGGTACGCGCGAGCGCCCGGCCGCCAATTTCATGGTGCAATGGCGTCCCAATTCCGATCTCGAAATCTACGCGGAGGGGCTCTGGAGCGGCTATCGCGGAAAACAGGCCAACGACTTTTACGGCCAAACACTGCGAGGCGGCTCTCTAAGCAATATTGTCCTGGTTGATGGCGAGACCCCGAAAGCAGCGAGCCTGACCCACTCGGGGGGCGGTGTTCCGGACATCTGGCGCGATGGCTTGCAAGACCGGACGGATGTCTATCAGGGCGCGGCGGGCTTCAAATGGCGCACCGGTCGGGCAAACATCACGGCCGATTTCGCTTATTCGAAGAGCGTCTACGAAGCGACCAAGACCCGCATCATCGCCCAGCTGCCGGACGCTCCTACCGTCAATGCCGATTTCCAGGTGAATGGATCGGGCGTGTTCGATCTGAACGGCTATGACATGCTCAATCCGGCCAAATATACGCTCAACGCGATCTACCAGACGCACCTCATATCCCAAGGTGACGGCTGGCAAGGGCGTATCGACTTGGATCTCGACACGGATATCGGCTGGCTGCCAAAGTTTCAGGCGGGCTTCCGCGCAACCCGACGTACGTCCCAGGACAATTATGGCGATCGCTACATTTGGCTTGGGGTTGCCAACATCCCGCTGGCCAATTTGCCGACCGGCTCGCTCGAGCAGGTGTGGGGCGCTTTTCGCAACGATCCGCAGCGCTTCCAGAAATGGCTGATGCCGAACGGCAATGCGATTATCGCCAACTTCGAAAGCCTCCGGCAATTGGCGGTTACCACGGGCAAGCAGATCATGGCGCAGTATGACTGGGCGGGCTTCGAGCAAGCGGCCATCGATCAGTTCAGCACGCCGGCGATCCAGGATAATCCGGCATCGAGCTTCTACGGCACCGAACAGACCTATGCCGCCTATGCCCAGGCGAAATATCAATTCGATCTCGGCGGTATTCACGTGGATGGCACGGGCGGTGTCCGGATCACGTGGGCAGACGGTAAAAGTTACGTGCAGCAAACCGACATCAACCCCGGTGTCGCCCAGCACGATTGGCTGAACGTGCTCCCGTCGTTCCAGGCGAGGGCGCATCTGAGTGAGCAAGTTCTGCTGCGCCTTGCCTATACCAAGACAATCTCGCGACCTGGTTATGCCCAGGTGGCTCCAACGGTAACGGCAGAGCGTGTGACCGGGCCGTTTCCGATATCGTCCATTTATACCGGCAACCCGTATCTGAAGCCGTTGCGGTCGACCAATTACGACGCCTCGCTTGAATATTACTTCTCCAAGCATGGATCTGCCTCGCTCGCGGTCTTCTATAAGGATATCTGGGGCTTCATCGATACCTACGGTCACGCAGAGCAGAATCCCACCGATCCGACCAACTTTATCGAGATATACCGACCCGAGAACGCCGGGTCGGGCAGAATCAAGGGGGCGGAGGCCTCGATCCAGACCTTTTTCGATTTTCTTCCAGGTTGGCTGTCCGGCTTCGGCGTGCAGGGCAATCTGACCTATCTCGACGCCAAGAATGCCATGCCGGCACCGTCCGACTATGGTTCGGCGGGCGCGTTCGCCTCGGACAGCCCGAATAAGCTCGTCCCGCTGATCAATGCCTCCAAATGGACGTACAACCTCGCGTTGATGTACGAGAAGGGGCCGATTTCGGCGCGCGTCTCTTTCAATCGCCGTTCCCATTATGTCGACAACTACAAGCGGTTGCCCGGCAATGAGCAATATTCGGGGCAATTGACGCGGGCGGTATCACGGCTTGACGCTTCGATATCCTACGACGTCACGAAGAAGCTATCGGTGGTCGCGACCGGCAGCAATCTGTTGGCGCAGCCTTGGAACGACTACACCTATTATACTCAGAACCAATATTACCCCAACGATACCCGCATCGAGGGGCGGTACTTGAGCCTGGGTGTGCGCTTCAAAATGTGATGAGTTCCATCGTTACGGCGCTCCAATCCCCCGCAACTATTGGCCGCGGCTTGCGCCGCGGTCACCTCTTTCGGGAATCGCCCGCCTTCCCGTTTCTCTGGAGAGCCCGCGGATGAAAAAGAAATGCTTGCTGGCCCTCACCGTGGCGCTGTCTCCGGCGGTGCTCAGCGCCGCACCTATGACAGCCGAAGATTTTGCCGCGGCCGAAGCGCGAGCAAAGGTGACAGTCGGCAAGATGACGGCCGACGAGAAGGTCGTCCTGACCCACGGCATCATGGCTTTGCCGTATCGTATCGACTTGTCGTCCATGCCTGCCGACGTTGTCCTCGGTGCCGGCTATGTCGAGGGCATAAAGCGCCTCGCAATCCCCTCGCTGAAGGAAACGGACGCCAGCCTCGGCGTCAGCTACGTGTCGGGGATTCGGAAGGACGGAGCGACTGCGCTGCCCTCCGGGCTGGCTCAGGCATCTACGTGGGACCCCGAACTCCTCTATCGCGGCGGTGCGATGATCGGCTCGGAAGCGCGCGCCAAGGGATTTAACGTCCTCCTCGCCGGCGGTGCGAACCTGATGCGAGATCCGCGCAACGGACGAACGTTTGAGTATATGGCGGAAGATCCGCTTTTGACCGGCGTGCTGGTCGGCGCGGCTATCCGTGGCATCCAGTCCAACAACATCATTTCGACCATCAAGCACCTCGCTTTCAACGGCCAGGAAACAGGCCGCAAGGCGGTGGATTCGCGGGTCAGCGAACCGGCAGCGCGAGAAAGCGACCTGCTCGCCTTCCAGATCGGTATCGAACAGGGCCAGCCCCTCTCGGTTATGTGCGCCTACAACCGCGTCAACGGGATGAAAGCGTGTGACAGCGACTGGCTGCTCAACAAGGTCTTGAAGCAGTCGTGGCATTATAAGGGCTTCGTAATGTCCGACTGGGGCTTTGCGGTTCCAGGCGTGGAGTCGGCGCTGAACGGCGTTGACCAGCAGTCCGGCTCCCAGTTGGACCCCGCAGTCTTTTTCCGCGAGCAACTCAAGGAAAAGGCGGTCTCGGACGCGCGTTATCGAGCCAGGCTCGACGACATGAACAAGCGTGTCCTAACCGCAATCTATGCCGCGGGACTGGACAAGGCCCCAGCGGTGCCTGCGGCGAAGATCGATTTCGAGAAGAATGCCGTGACTGCCGAAGAGGCCGCAAAGCAAGGCATCGTTCTGCTTCGGAACGAACGCTCGGCGCTCCCGCTGGCGCGGACTGCGAAGAGTATTGCGCTGATCGGGGGCTATGCGGACCGCGGCGTGATGTCGGGTGGAGGCTCCAGCCAGGTGCATGGCGAGGATGGCCCAGTGGTCACGGTGCCGCTGGCGGTCGGGCCTTCAGGGAGCGCCGCATCGCAGCAATATCATCGCTCCAGTCCGCTTGAGGCGATCAAGGCTATGGCGCCGAACGCGGCGATCTCTTTCCGGGACGGCCGGTACATTTCCGACGCGGTCGAACAGGCGAAGCGCGCCCAGGTTGCGATCGTCTTCGCCACAGAATGGCGGACAGAGGGCTATGATCAGCCTGACCTTTCGCTGCCCGACGGACAGGACGAGCTCATCGCAGCCGTCGCCGCAGCCAACCCGAACACCGTCGTGGTTTTGGAGACCGGCGGGCCGGTGAAGATGCCATGGCTCGACAAGACCGCGGCGGTCATCGAGGCTTGGTATCCGGGCGCGCGAGGCGGAAAGGCAATCGCCTCGGTTCTTTTCGGCGAAACCAATCCTTCCGGACGACTGCCGGTCACCTTCCCGGCCAGCGAGGAGCAACTACCTCGCCCGAAGCTCGATGGCAGTGACTGGGTCGTCCCCTTTACCGCCGATGAGATCCCTCCCGGGGGCGACAGGCTTCAGGCAAACTACGACATTGAGGGTTCGGACGTCGGTTATCGCTGGTTCGCGCGCAAAGGCGCGAAGCCGCTTTTCCCTTTCGGTTTCGGGCTCAGCTATACGAGCTTTGCATCGAGCAACCTGGTGGTGAATGGCAAGACGGCGACCTTCACGGTCGCCAATACCGGCAGCCGGGCCGGCGCCGATGTCGCGCAGCTCTACCTTATCAGCCGCGGCGGTGTCCCGATGCGCCGGCTGGTCGGGTTCCAGCGCGTCAGTCTGCAACCGGGTGCGAGCCAGCAGGTCACCATGACCATCGATCCGCGCCTTCTCGCCGACTGGAAGAATGGGGGCTGGTCAATGCCTGCGGGCGACTATGGTTTCGCTTTTGGAAGCGATGCCCAGACGCTGGGGCCTGTCGTCACCGCGCGCATGCCAGCCAGGAGATGGAGCGACTGAACCGCTCTGGCAGCCCCTTCACGCATAGCAATTCTCGTCGGCCGCTAGGCTTTCCCACAAAGCCAAGATCAACAGGGTTATTTCAAAATGGCGTCTCCCTTCATCATCGGCGGCATCGAGGCCGGAGGAACCAAGTTCCTGTGCGGCGTTGCGCGCGATGACGGAACCATTCTTGAGGAGATCCGCATCCCCACGACCACACCTGTGGAAACGCTGACGGCCGCTAGTAACTTCTTCACGCAGGCCGCCAGGCGTCACGGAACGATCGCGGCGCTCGGTATCGGCAGCTTCGGACCATTGTCGCTTCGACCTTCCGCACGCGATTATGGCTGCATCACGTCGACACCCAAGCCGACGTGGCAGGGCACCGATCTGCTCGGCCATTTCCGGCAGATCTTGGATGTGCCGATGGTGCTCGACACTGACGTCAACGCCGCTGCGGCCGGCGAATTGCTGTTTGGTGGTGGGCGCGGCCTCGACAGCTTTTGCTACGTCACGGTGGGGACGGGGATCGGCGTCGGGCTCCTGATTGACGGCGCGCCGCACGGAGGCGCCAATCACCCCGAAGCTGGGCATATTCGAGTGGTTCGCGCGCCAGGCGACGCCACCTTCCCAGGCCTTTGTCCTTATCACCGCGACTGCGTCGAAGGCATGGCCTGTGGTCCCGCAATGTTTGCGCGCTGGGGCCGGCCTGCCGAAGAACTCGATGACGATCATCCTGCCTGGCCGATCGAAGCGCACTACATCGCGGAACTCTGCGCAACGCTGACCTATACCGTTCGTCCCGACCGGATCATCGTCGGAGGAGGCGTCATGCGGCCCGCCATGTATGGACTGGTGCGCAACGCGCTGGAGCACAAGCTGGCCTGCTACGATGCCAGCCTGCGCGATGTCGACATGCTGGATTATATTGCGCGTCCAAGTGCCGGCGCCTCGGCCGGTTTCACCGGCGCGCTCGCACTCGGCTTCCGCCATGTTACTGGCCGCTGGCCGATGCACTGGGCCATCGGCGCGATGGACTCCCTCCACACAGAAGACCTGCACTCATGAGCCAAATGTATGTCCGCCACCAAGCCGGGCCCGCTCACAAGCGCGTTACGGCCACCATGATCCTGAGCGCGGCCGGCGCCGCACTCGGAGGCCTTCTGTTCGGCCTCGATACGGCCGTGATCTCGGGCACCACCAGCGCCCTGCAGGCACGGTTCGCGCTCAGCGACGGGCAACTCGGCTTCACCGTCGCCTCGGCGCTGATCGGCACGATCGGGGGCGCCCTCATCGCCGGATGGCCCTCCGACCGGTTCGGTCGCAAGCCTTTGCTCCTGACGGTCGCGATCTTGTATGTCGGCTCCTCGTTGGGCTCGGCGCTGGCGCAAAGCTGGATTACGTTCCTCGCCTTCCGCTTCCCGGGCGGGCTCGCGATCGGCGCCGCGTCGGTGATCGCGCCTATCTACATCGCCGAAGTCTCGCCGACCCACGTTCGCGGCCGCCTGGTCGCGTTGAATCAACTCAACATCGTGTTCGGCATCCTGCTCGCCTTCATTTCCAACTATGTGATTGCGGGACTGCTGCCGCCCGACACCGCCTGGCGATGGATGTTCGGCATCGTCGCGGCTCCCTCAGCGTTATTCCTCGCGGTAACCCTGCTCCTGCCGGAAAGCCCGCGCTGGCTCGTAGCAGTGGGGCGTGAGGCTCGCGCGCTGGAAGTGATGGACCGCCTCGGCTTTTCCGATCCTCAGGAAGACGTACGGCACATGCAGGAAGCTGTCGCTCGCGACGTCGCAGCCAGCCATGCTGCCGGCAGGCTGTTCAGCCGTAACCATTCGCTGCCCGTCAGCTGCGCGATTGCAATCGCGATGTTCAATCAGCTCTCCGGCATCAATGCGCTGCTCTATTACGCACCGCATATCTTCGAACTGAGCGGTGCCGCCGCCGACAGTGCGCTGCTGCAATCGATCGCGGTCGGTGGCACCAATCTGGTCTTCACCATCGCGGCCATGTTCCTGATCGACCGGTTCGGCCGCCGCCCTTTGCTCTTCTTCGGATCGATCGGGACCGCCGCCGCATTGTTCCTGGTCGCGTGGCAGTTCGAGAGCGCGCACCCCGATGGTACGCTCGTGCTGGCAGGCCTGCTCGGTTTCATCGCCGCCTTCGCCATTTCACAGGGCGCGGTGATCTGGGTCTTCATCTCTGAAATCTTCCCGAGCACTGTGCGCGGTAAAGGCCAGGCGCTCGGCAGCACCACGCACTGGGTCATGGCAGCCGCAATCACCTGGGCCTTCCCGGTGTTCGCGAGCAGGCTGGGCGGATGGGTGTTCGCCTTCTTCGGGGCGATGATGCTGCTTCAGTTCTTTTGGGTGTGGCGGCGGATGCCGGAGACCAATGGCATCGCACTGGAAGACATGAATCTGGAAAGAATCAGCCGATGATAGTTCGTGCCTTGAGTGCTGCAGTAGCGATGCTCACGCCCATTCTCGCCTCGGCGCAGGCTCCCGATTCGCGCCCGACCTACCACTTCACGCCAGCGCGTAACTGGATGAACGATCCCAACGGGCTCGTCTATTACAACGGAGAGTACCACCTCTTCTTCCAGTATAATCCCTATGGCGACCGCTGGGGGCATATGAGCTGGGGTCATGCCGTGAGCCGCGATCTCATGAGCTGGCAGGAATTGCCCCTGGCCATTCCCGAAGCGAACGGCATCATGGCCTTTTCCGGCAGTGCCGTGATCGACTGGAACAATAGCAGTCGGCTCGGAAAGGGCGGTCATCCACCGATGGTCGCGATTTATACCGGCACCAACACCAAGACCAACAACCAGTCGCAGTACCTCGCCTATAGCAACGATCGTGGCCGGACCTTCGTCGTCCACGGGAAGGTGCTGGACATCGGGTCAACCGAGTTTCGCGACCCCAAGGTGTTCTGGCATGCCGCGACTAAGCGCTGGGTCATGGCCGTGGTCCTCGCCGACAAAAACGAGGTGTCCTTCTACACGTCGCAAAATCTCCGGGACTGGACACGCGCCAGTGACTTCGGCCCGATGGGTGCGCGGGGCAAGAATTGGGAATGCCCCGATCTGTTCGAACTGCCCGTGGAGGGCGGCAAGCCCGGCGAGAAGCGCTGGGTGCTGAGCATCAATCTCGGCGACAAGTCGATCAACGGCGGGTCGGGCACGCAATATTTCGTGGGCAATTTCGACGGCCAGCACTTCACGCCTGTGACCGGTTGGGATCCCACACCGCATTGGGTGGATTGGGGTTCCGACTTCTATGCGGCGGCCTCCTGGAACGACATGCCCGCGCGTGATCCGCGCCGCATCTGGATCGCGTGGGCCAACAACTGGAATTATGCTCAGGACATTCCGACCTATCCCTCGCGCGGGCTAATGACGGTGCCGCGTACGGTAAGGTTGCTCAAAACGGTGGCTGGTTACCGTATCGCGCAGACGCCAGTCGCCGAATTGCAGCGGTGGCGTACCTGGCATAACGCTTTGGCAAACGTCCGCCTCGGGGATCGGCCGATCGTTTTGCCGATCAAGGGTGGAGCCGCCGAACTGAAGCTTCAAATCGACACGGGCACGGCCGATCAGGTCGCGCTCGTACTGACGGACGATAAGGGCTATGAGACGCTAGTCGGTGTGACCGCGGGCGCGAAAATGGCGTTTATCGACCGCACTCACTCAGGTCCGCACTTCTTCGACGGTTTCGCCGCTCCACATGCGGCGCCGATCAATAGCAGGAGCGGCAAGGTTATCCTGCACGTGCTGGTAGATCAGTCCGTCATCGAGCTTTTTGTAGACGGTGGCACGACGACGATCACAGACCGCTTCTTCCGGGGAGGCGGCGAGCTCCACTGGTCCCTTCGGGCACATGGCGGCCCCGCGCTGGTACAGAAGGTCGATGCCTGGGAGCTCAGACGCCCGTAGTTTCCTCGACGCGCTGCATTTCCAAAGTGGCGGTGGCCGGCATGCTGCGCCATCCCGGCTGACGTCGAATATGACGTCCGCTTTAGCGGTGCGATGAACCGAAAGCTGCCTGACAACTAACGGCCCAGTTCCGGACGTCCCCAGATCGGCAGCATGGGACACCAGACGGGCTCTGCTTCGAATCTGTGGTAACTAAGATGTTTGCGGGCACCCGCACCGATGCTGCGGGCAGGAGCCCGCATGACGCCCACCAAAATCTTGATCGGCCAGATCGCTCTCGTTTTCGCGATCGTCTTGGCGGGTATCTGGTTCGCGACTGAATGGGCGGCGAACAAGCTCGCCTTCCAGCCCGAACTTGGCGAGCCATGGGCTCGGATCGGCACCTGGCCGATCTACCGGCCGTGGGCGATTTTTCCTTGGTGGTATCATTATGATGCGTACGCGCCGCAGGTGTTCGGCCGGGCCGGCGCGATCGCCGGTGCTAGCGGCTTCGTGGCCTGTGGCGCGGCGATCGCCGCATCGCTGTGGCGGGCTCGTCAGAGCCGCCACGTTACCACTTACGGCTCTGCTCATTGGGCGACTCTGCGGGAAATGGATGGCGCCGGGCTGTTCGGCGACCGGGGCGTTTTCCTGGGGAAGTTTGGTCGGCGCTATCTCCGCCATGATGGGCCGGAACATGTCATGGCATTTGCCCCGACCCGCTCCGGCAAGGGAGTCGGCCTGGTTGTTCCGACTTTGCTCGGCTGGTCCGGCTCGGCCATCGTCCACGACATCAAGGGCGAGAATTGGCAGCTGACCGCCGGCTGGCGATCGCGTTTCTCCCATTGCCTGCTGTTCAATCCGACCGACCCGCGGTCGGCGCGCTACAATCCGCTGCTGGAAGTTCGCCGTGGCGCCGACGAGGTCCGCGACGTCCAGAATATTGCAGACATCCTTGTCGATCCGGAAGGCGCGCTCGACCGGCGCAATCACTGGGAGAAAACGAGCCACTCGCTCCTGGTCGGGGCGATCCTGCATGTCCTTTATGCAGAGGCGGACAAGACGCTGGCGCGGGTCGCAACCTTCCTGTCCGATCCGCAGCGGCCGTTCGTTTCGACGCTGCGCGTCATGATGACGACCAATCATATCGGCGCTGCCGACGCACCGATGGTCCATCCGGTCGTCGCATCCTCCGCGCGCGAACTTCTCAACAAGAGCGAGAATGAGCGGTCCGGTGTGCTGTCGACAGCGATGTCCTTCCTGGGCCTCTATCGCGATCCGACCGTCGCTGCCGTCACCGCCGCTTCCGATTGGCGGATCGCCGACTTGGTGGAAGGTGCGCACCCGGCTTCGCTCTACCTAGTCGTGCCGCCGTCCGACATCAGCCGCACCAAGCCGCTGATCCGGCTCGTGCTCAACCAGATCGGCCGGCGGCTCACGGAACAGCTTCACGCCGAAGGTCAGCCCGGTCGGCACTGCCTGCTCATGATGCTGGATGAGTTTCCGGCGCTGGGCCGTCTCGACTTCTTCGAGACGAGCCTCGCCTTCCTCGCCGGCTATGGCGTGCGTGCTTTCCTGATCGCTCAGAGCCTCAACCAGATCGAGAAGGCCTATGGCGAGCACAATTCGATCCTCGACAATTGTCACGTGCGCGTCGCCTTCGCGACCAACGACGAACGCACCGCCAAGCGCATTTCCGACGCGCTCGGCACCGCGACCGAACAGCGCGCGATGCGCAATTACGCCGGCCACCGGCTCGCGCCCTGGCTCGCGCACGTCATGGTCAGCCGGCAGGAGACCGCGCGCGCCCTTCTGACGCCAGGCGAGGTCATGCAATTGCCGCCTGCCGAAGAGCTGGTGTTGGTGTCCGGGCATCCGCCCGTCCGCGCCGCCAAGCTGCGCTACTTCGAGGATATCAATTTCCGGACACGTGTGCTTCCGGCACCTGTCCTTTGCAGTTCGGGCTATTCCGACCTGCCGCCCGCACGGAGTGACGCCTGGCAGAATGAAGTCCGTTCGGTCGATGCCCGCCTAGGGACGGAAGAGCACTCGCAGGACGAGGATTCATCAGGCGGTCTCGAGCAGGTTCGCCATCCCGGGCACGAACTGGAGACGGCAGCCTCGGTAGACTGCGGGCCCGCCGATGCCCTCGGGCTCGGTGCGGATGACGAGGACGTCGCCGCCGACCAGCGTGCAATGGATCAGGCTCGCACCGCCACGTCGCGTGGTGTCTTCGCGATGGACGCACCGTCTGCGCAGTCCGACGACCTGCGGTTGGACTTCTGACCATGATCGCCAAGGTCCGCCACCAGCTGTTCCTGCCGAAACCGCTCAGCGACCGGCTTGAAGCACTCGCCGCCAAACCCGGCGCATCCAAGTCCGCCATCCTCGCCGACGCGGTGGTGGCCTGGCTTGATCGACGTGGCGGCTCCGAACTCGATGATCGCTTTGGGGTCCGACTGGACCGCCTGTCGGCCGCGCTCGCGCGGCTGGAGCGCGACAGCCACATCACACTTGAAACCCTCGCCCTCTTCATCCGCTACGAACTCACCATTCACCTCCCGCTCGCCGAGAACGACCAGGCTGGCCGGGCGCTCGGGCGCGAACGGTTCGAAGCTTTCGTCACCCAGGTCGGGCGTCACGTCGCGTCCGGCCGGCGCACGCTGGTTCCAGAGAAGGAGCGGTGAGCAGGGTGCTTGCCCGCGAACGCCGGCGCGCGATGCTGCGCACGGCCATGGGGCCCGACATCGCGTCGGCTTTGGCCGATCCGCTCGTGGTCGAGGTGATGGTCAATCCCGATGGCGCGCTGCGGCTCGATCGGCTGGGCGAGGGCCGCACGGACACCGGGGTTCGGCTCGACGCCGACCAAGTGGAGCGGATCATTCGCCTGGTGGCGGCGCATGCCGCGGCGGAAATTCATCGCGACGCGCCCATCATCTCGGCCGAACTTCCGCCGTACGCCGAAGGCCGCGCCGGCGAGCGCTTTGAGGGCGTTCTGCCGCCGGTCGCGCCCGGACCGTGTTTCTCGATCCGCAAGCCCGCGGAGCGGCTCTATACGCTCGACGATTATGTCGCCGACCGGATCATGCCGGCCTCGACCGCGGACGCTCTGCGTGCGGCTGTCACGCAGCGCCTCAATATCCTGATCGCCGGCGGCACCAGCTCCGGCAAGACCACGCTCGCCAATGCCTTGCTCGCCGAAATGGCGTGGGTCGATGCGCGCGTCATCCTGATCGAGGATACCCGAGAACTTCAAAGTCCCTTGCCGGACACGGTCGCCTTACGGACCCGGCCCGGCGTCACGTCGATGACCGATCTTGTCCGCTCGACGATGCGGCTGCGGCCCGACCGGATAATCGTCGGCGAAGTCCGCGGTCCCGAAGCGCTGGACATGCTGAAGGCCTGGAACACGGGTCATCCCGGCGGAATCGCGACGGTCCACGCCAACAGCGCGGTGGCGGCGCTCTATCGGCTCGAGCAGCTCGTCCAGGAGGCAGTGGTCACCATCCCGCGCCGGCTGATCGCCGAGGCGATCGACCTGATCGTCTTCATCGCCGGCCGCGGCGGCAATCGCCGCGTCGAAACGGTCACGCACGTGATCGGGCTCGATCCGGCGGGAGCCTACCGTCTCACCGACCCAACCCCTGAAGGAGAATGATCATGAAATTGCTCGCCTCGACCGATCGCCGGGCGCTCTTCGCTGGCGGTATATTGCTTGGATTTGGAGCGACGCTGGCAAGTCGCGCCCAGGCCGCCGGGACCGGCATGCCTTGGGAGCAACCGCTCCAGCAGATCCTCGACTCGGTCCAGGGGCCGGTCGCCAAAATCGTGGCGGTGATGGTGATCATTGTCACCGGTCTCACACTCGCCTTCGGCGAGACTGCCGGCGGATTCCGCCGGCTGATCCAAATCGTCTTCGGCCTGTCGATCGCGTTTGCGGCGTCAAGCTTCTTCCTCACCTTCTTCAGTTTCGGCGGCGGAGCGCTGATCGCATGAGCGGCCGCCCCGAAGGGTTCGAGGTTCCCATTCATGGGAGCCTCGGATCCCCCATCCTGCTGGCGGGCGCGCCGCGCGGCGTCGCGATCGTCAACGGCACCTTGGGCGCCGCCGTCGGGCTCGGCCTGCAGCAATGGATCGCGGGCCTGGTCCTCTTCGCCGTCGGGCACAGCATCGCGGTATTCGCCACCCGGCGGGATCCGGCCTTCGCCAGCGTGCTCGTCCGGCACCTGCGACAGAAGAGCAATTTTCCATGCTGAACCTGCGCGAATATCGGCGGACCGCCGACCGTCTGGCGGACCACCTGCCATGGGCAGCGCTGGTTGCCGACGGGGTGGTGCTCAACAAGGATGGCAGCTTCCAGCGAACCCTGGCGTTCCGCGGACCCGACCTCGAAAGCGCCACCGACGCGGAACTGATCTCCGCCTGCGCGCGCGCCAACAATGTCCTCAAGCGGTTCGGAACAGGCTGGGCCTTGTTCTTCGAGGCGGCGCGGCGCGAAGCGGTCGGCTATCCCGACAGCGTCTTCCCGGATGCGGCGTCATGGCTTGTCGATGCGGAGCGTCGCGCCGCTTTCGAAGCGGAGCGCGCGCATCACGAGAGCCGCTTCTATCTCACGCTGATGTTCCTGCCCGCGGCGGATCGAGCCGATGCCGCCGGGCGATCCTTGGTCGAGCGGCCCGGTGCGGACGTGCGCCGGGATTGGCGCGGAGCGCTCGCTGCGTTCGTGGCCGAGACCGACCGCGCGCTCGATCTCCTCGCCGACTTCATGCCGGAGGTAAGCGCGTTGTCGTCGGCGGAGACGCTGACTTACCTCCACGGCACCGTTTCCGATCGGCCGCACGCGATCGCGGTGCCGGACACGCCGATGTACCTCGACGCGCTGCTGGCCGACACGCCGCTCGTCGGCGGGCTGGCCCCGAAACTGGGGTCGCAGCACGTGCGCACACTGACTGTGCTCGGCTTTCCGAATGCCAGTCGCCCAGGCCTGCTCGATGCGCTCAACGAGGCGGCGTTCCCCTATCGCTGGGTGACGCGCTTCATCGCAATCGACAAGGGCGACGCGACCCGGCTGCTGACCAGGATCCGCCGCCAGTGGTTCAACAAGCGCAAGTCGATCACGGCCTTGCTGCGCGAGGTGCTCTACAACCAGCCGACGCAGCTGCTCGACAGCGATGCCGACAATAAGGTCGCCGATGCGGACGCAGCGTTGCAGATGCTCGGCGGCGACCATGTGGCGTTCGGCTATTTGACCACCACGATCACCGTCGCCGATCCCGATCCGGCTGTGGTCGATGACAGGATCCGGCAGGTCGAACGGATCATCGGTGGGCTCGGCTTTGCAACCATCCGTGAGGATGTGAACGCGGTCGAGGCCTGGCTGTCGTCCTTGCCGGGGCAGGCCTACGCCAATGTCCGCCAGCCGATCGTCCACACACTGAACCTGGCACATTTGATGCCGCTCTCGGGCGTCTGGGCGGGACCGGTCCGCAACCACCATCTCGATGGGCCGCCATTGCTGACGGCACAGACAGCCGGGGCGACGCCGTTCCGGCTTTCGACCCATGTCGGCGACGTCGGCCATATGATGGTGGTCGGACCGACCGGCGCCGGCAAGTCGGTACTGCTCGCGCTGATCGCACTGCAGTTTCGGCGTTATCCGGGGGCGCAAATCTATCTTTTCGACAAGGGCCTGTCCGCGCGCGCGGCGGTATTAGCGATGGGCGGCGCCCACCACGCGCTCGGCGTCGGCATAGCGGACGGGGAGGGGCTGGCATTCCAGCCGTTGCGCGACATCCATCGGCCCGACGAGCGTGGCTGGGCGGCCGAGTGGATCGCGGCTTTGCTTGGCGCCGAAAATGTCGCGATCACCCCGGCCGTAAAGGAGGCGGTCTGGTCGGCGCTGTCGAGCCTGGCGTCGGCCCCGGCGAGCGAGCGGACCATGACGGGGCTGGCCCTGCTGCTTCAGTCCAACGCGCTGCGTTCGGCGCTGCAGCCTTTCACGCTCGACGGGCCGCATGGTCGTCTGCTCGACGCGAGTGAGTGTGGTTTGGCTTTTGCCGACGTCCAATGCTTCGAGACAGAGGCGTTGCTGGGCCAGCCGGGGGTCGTTGCGCCGGTCCTGACCTACCTGTTCCACCGGCTGGAGGCGCGGTTCGACGGCCGGCCGACCTTGCTGATCCTCGACGAGGCCTGGATCTTCCTCGACCATCCGCTGTTCGCCGCGCGGATCCGGGAATGGCTCAAGACACTTCGCAAGAAGAATGTTGCAGTCGTCTTCGCCACTCAGAGTCTCGCCGACATCTCCGCCAGCAGCGTCGCACCTGCGATCATCGAATCCTGTCCGCAGCGAATCCTGTTGCCGAATGATCGCGCGGGCGAACCGCAGGGGCTTGAGGCCTATCGGCGGTTCGGCCTCAACGATCGACAGATCGAGCTGATCAGCCAGGCCACCCCGAAGCGCCAATATTATCTCCAGTCCGCGCGCGGGAACCGCCTGTTCGATCTCGAACTCGGGCCGATCGCGCGCGCCTTCTGCGCCGCATCCGATCCCGCCAGCCAGCAGCGGATTGACGCGATTGTCGCTGCCGAAGGCTCCGCCGCCGTCGCGGCCGACCTCCTGCGGCACGCCGATCTCGCCTGGGCCGCCGAGCTCCTTACCACTTTCCCGACCGCCCCAACCGCTCAGCCCGGAGACATGAAATGACCCGTCCACGTCGATTTGGAATGCGAGTGCTGACCGCCTTCGCGCTCACCGCAAGCGTGGCGATCCTTGGCCTGCCAGCCGCGATCGCGCCGGCGAACGCCCAATTCACCGTGTTCGACCCGAGCAACTATAGCCAGAACGTGCTGACCGCGGCGCGCACGCTGCAGCAGATCAACAACCAGATCCGCATGCTGCAAAATCAGGCGCAGAGTCTGCTCAACCAGGCCAAGAACCTGAGCAGGATCAGCTTCCCCGAATTGCAGGCGATCACCCAGACGCTACAGCAGATCGACCAGTTGATGGGGCAGGCGCGGGGCCTGCAGTTTCGGGTGTCGACGCTCGATCAGCAATTCCGTGCGCTGTTCCCGACCGGCTTCAATCCGCTGCTCACCAACAGCCAGCATGCGGCCGATGCGCGCGCCCGGTTCGACACGTCGGTCGCCGCCTACAAGCAGACCATGACAGTTCAGGCGCAGGTCGTCGAGAATATCGCCGCCGACGAGGCGACGCTGGGTGGGATCGTGGCGCGAAGCCAGGGCGCCGAAGGCGGCCTCCAGGCACAGCAGGCAACCAATCAATTGCTTGCTTTGGTCGCGAAGCAGCAATTCCAGCTCCAGAACCTGATGGCAGCCCAGTTCCGGGCCGATGCGATCGATCGGGCCAATCGGACCCAGGCCCAGACCGACGCGCAATCCGCCACCGCCAAGTTCCTCGGCTCCGGCACCGCCTACACGCCCCACTAGGCGGGGCCGGACCAGCGGCGGCGTCCCTCCTCTCCGCCGTCGCCGCCGCGGGGCGCGTCGCATGCTCCCCCGATGCGCTCCGCGGCATCCTTTCCATCGATCAGGACGTGCCAAGGCAATGAACGATCTCAGCATCATCGATCAGTTCCTGCAGGCGTTCGTCACCTACATCGATAGTGGGTTCGGCCTGCTTGGGCACGATGTCGGTTTCCTGAGCCGGACGCTGATCGCACTCGATATCACGCTGGCCGGTCTGTTCTGGGCTATGGGCGGCGAGGACAACGTCCTCGCCCGCCTGATCCGCAAGGTCCTCTACATCGGGGCCTTCGCCTACATCCTCAACAGTTTCTCGACCCTCGCGGACATCATCTTCCGCTCCTTCGCGCAGGCGGGTCTCACCGCTGGCGGAGGAGCGATGGCGGCCAGCGATCTGCTCAAGCCCGGCCGGCTCGCCGGCACCGGATTCTCGGCGGCGTGGCCGCTGCTTCAGCAGGCCAGCCAGATGATGGGCTTCACCAGCTTCTTCGACAATTTCCTGACGATCATCATCCTGCTGATCGCCTGGCTGCTGGTCGTGATCGCCTTCTTCATTCTCAGCGTGCAGATGTTCGTCACGATCCTCGAGTTCAAGCTGACCTCGCTCGCCGGCTTCATCCTCGTGCCGTTCGCTTTCTGGAGCCGCACCGCTTTCCTCGCCGAGCGGGTGCTCGGCAGTGTCGTGAGCTCCGGCATCAAGGTGATGGTGCTCGCCGTCATCGTCGGCATCGGCTCCAACTATTTCTCGCAATTCACCGCGGCCCTGCAAGGGCACGAGCCCGACATCGGCCAAGCCATGAGCCTCGTTCTGGCGAGCCTGGCGCTGTTCGGCCTCGGCATCTTCGGTCCCGGCATCGCCGCCGGCTTGGTCTCGGGCGCACCGCAACTCGGAGCCGGTGCCGCGCTCGGCACGGTCGTGGGCGCGGGCGGTCTGATGGCGCTTGGCGGCGCCGGCGCAATCGGCGCAGCGCGCAGTGTCGTCGCCGGCGGCCTGGGCGCGGTTCGCGCCGGCACGGCCGTGGGTTCGGCAGCGCGCGCAGCCTACGGACTTGGTCAGGACGCCGCGGGATCGAATAGCGTCGGTGCCGGCATGGCCGGTGTCGCCCGCGCCGCCGGCGGTGCGGCGCGCGCGCATGTGGCCACCTCCTTGGGCCTCAAAGAGGCGGTCCAATCAGGCCAGGCGGCTGCCTGGCGCGCGATGACGAGCACTCAAGCCAAAGCCGACGGCGCTCCCGACAATCGCGATGTGCCCGGTTGGGCCCGCGCGATGAGGTCCGAAGCCGCTGCCCGCCACCATCGCCAGGTTGCGACCAGCGCACTCCAGCAGAGCGATCATGGCGGGCACGGCGCCACTCCCGATATCAAGGAAAGGGACGACTGATGGTCTTCCGACGAGCCATGCAACGATACGGGCACACGCCCTCCCCCGAGACACCCTTTCAACGCGCCGGCCAGCTGTGGGACGAGCGCATCGGCTCGGCACGTGTTCAGGCGCGCAATTGGCGGTTGATGGCATTCGGCTGCCTGGGCCTGACAATGCTCATGTCGGGCGGCCTGCTCTGGCAGGCCGGGCAGAGTCGCGTCGTGCCTTACGTCGTCGAAGTCGACCGGCTTGGCGAACCTCGCGCGATCGCGCCGGCGGGGACCCGATACCAGCCGACCGACCCACAGATCGCGTGGTTCCTAAGCGGGTTCGTGCGCGACGTCCGTTCGGTCTCGCTTGACGCGGTTCTGATGCGTCAGAACTGGCTCTCGGCTTACGACTTCACGACCAAGCGCGGGGCGGTCTTCCTCGGCGCCTATGCTCGCGCGACCGATCCATTCGGCCACGTCGGAGAGCGGGCCGTGTCGGTCCAGGTCACGAGTGTGGTCAGAGCGTCTGATCGCTCCTTCCAGGTCAAATGGATCGAGACGACGTATGAGCGCGGTTCCGTCACCAGCGCGGCCCATTGGACCGGGATCCTGACCGTCCTGATCAAGCTGCCAACGAGCGCCGACATCCTGCGCCGAAACCCGCTCGGCCTCTACGTCGATGCGATCGACTGGAGCAGGGAAATTGACCCCGGTTCGGCCCCCGCATCTTCGGCAGCGCTGCCATCCCCGGACGCTGCATCGTCCCGCCAGATCTCTTCGTCCGGGCAGCCTTCAGCAGCCACCGCATTGCCAACCCACCCCATTCAACCGGAGCCTCGGCCATGAAAGTCTTTGCTTTGATCAGCCTCTTCGCCGGCGCTGCTGCCGGCATCACGTCGGCTCCGGCCGCTCCAAGCGGTCGCACGATTGCGTCGGATGGAAGTCCCAAAGTTGTCGCACTCCGGATTGCTCGGCGCTCGCACCCGCGGGTGTCGGCTGCGGAATGGCGTGTCGGCGCCGCCAATCGCGCCGCGACACTGGAACCGACTGCGGCGAGTTCGATCAACGCCGTGCAGGTTTATCCTTTTGCCGAAGGTGCGGTCTACCATCTGCTCGCGGCGCCGGGTCAGGTGACCGACATCGCGCTGCAGCCGGGCGAAGCGCTTGGTGCGGTCGCGGCGGGCGACACCGCACGCTGGGTGATCGGCGATACGTCGAGCGGCAGCGGCGACAACAAGCGCACGCATGTCCTCGTAAAACCCATCGCGCCCGGCCTTTCGACCAACATCGTCATAACCACCGACCGCCGGACCTATCATCTGGCACTGACGAGCGCGGACCATGTGGCGATGGTGGCGCTGTCCTGGACCTATCCGCAGGATGCGCTGATCGCCTTGAAGCCGGCGCGGGAGCGTGCGGTGGCGGCGCAGCCGGTTGCCGCAGGGCTCCAGCTCGATCAGCTCCATTTCAACTACGTGATCTCCGGCGACCAGCCAGCTTGGCGGCCGCTCCGCGCCTTCGATGACGGCCGTCAGACCTTCGTCGAGTTCTCGCCGAGCCTTGCGGTCGGCGAAGCGCCTCCGCTGTTCCTGGTCGACGCCAAGGGCAATGCAGCGCTGGTCAACTACCGCATCCACGGTCGGTTCTATATTGTCGACCGTCTGTTCGATGCCGCCGAGTTGAGGCTTGGCCTCAAGCATCAGGATGTGGTTCGCATCACGCGCGTCAGCGATCAGGGGAGGGCCTCGTGACCGAAGCAACTCTTGCCGCGCCTCCGAAGCTTGACCCCGAGTCTCTCGCGATCCGTGCCCGGCCGCCTCGGGCGATCCGCTTCAAGCGCAAGGCGATCATCGCGATTGCCGCGGCCGGATCGATCAGCCTGACGGCGGTAACCTGGATGGCGCTGAAACCCAGACTGACGCATCCGCTTGAAGCGCCACAAGACATGTCGCAGCCGGAGACCCAGCCGGCGGGCGACGCGCTGGCCAAGGCGCCGACCAGCTACGGTGACGTGCCACGCTTGGGGCCGCCATTGCCGGGGGATTTGGGCAAGCCGATCCTCGAGCGCCAGCAGCAATTGGCCGCCGAGACAGAGGCGGTGCCCGCGGACGCACAGGAGAGGCGCGCTGTCGATCAGGAACGCCGACTGGCGGACCTCAAAGCCGCGCGAGCATCCGGCCTGCTCGTCCAGCGGAATCAGGACATGGCGTCGGCCAGCCAGGCACCCGTGGTACCCGCAGTGCCCGTCGCGGTGGCGACAAGCGATAGGCTCGGACTCGATCCCGAGCGCGACCCTAACGCACAGGGGCGCAAGATGGCATTCGTCGGCGCGCCTGATCGGGAGGACGATACCAACCCGCACGCGATCACGCCCTTGGCGTCGCCTTTCACCTTGTCAGCGGGCAGCGTCATCGCGGCCAGCCTGATGACGGGGCTGCGGTCCGATCTGCCCGGCTTGGTCACCGCGCAGGTGACCGAGAACGTCTACGACACTGCCACTGGCCGATTGCTGCTCATCCCCCAAGGCGCGCGGCTCATCGGCAGCTATGACAGCGTCGTCGCCTTCGGCCAGAAACGAGCATTGATCGTCTGGCAGCGGATCATCATGCCGGACGGACGCTCGCTGCGGATCGCCAACGTGCCCGCGACCGACCCGTCGGGCTATGCGGGCCTGGCCGACAGCGTCGACCTCCACAGCTGGCAGCTGTTGAAGGGCGTGGCCCTGTCTACTCTGCTCGGCGTCAGCTCGCAGCTCGCTCTTTCGGGGCAGGGCGATCTCCTGCAGGCGATCCGGATGTCGACGCAGGACAATGTCGCGCGTGCTGGTGATCAGATCACGCAGCGTAATCTTGGCGTCCAGCCAACCATCACCGTCCGGCCGGGAGCACCCGTCAGGCTCGTGGTCCACAAGGACCTCGTCTTCGCCCCGGCAACCGAGAGGAGCAATTGAATGGCCGACATCAAACTGGCGCAGTTGCCCGATCGTAATCCTGTGAAGATCACCATCTCGGTGATGCCCGATCTCCATCAGGCGCTGACCGACTATGCCGCGCTGTACGCCCAGAGCTATGGCCGGGATGAGCCGATAACGGAGCTCATTCCGGCCATGCTCCGCGCCTTCATCGACAGCGATCGGGCGTTCGGGCGGCGGGCAGGCGCATGATCCGCGGTTCAATCCCCCGGCCGCCGGCGCCGTCTCAACCGACCGATCCGGCGCAGGGGTTGGAGCCGCTGACGGTCCGTGTGTCGACCGCGGTCAAGCTTACCGGCATCAGCCGCTCCCGACTCTATGAACTGATCCAATCGGGCGATCTGGAGACACGCAAGGTCGGGCGCTCCACACTGATACCTTTTCCGGCGCTCAAACGTCTGGTCGGCGCGGCTCGGAAAGAGTGACAGGAGGCCGCCGTCTGGCTTGATCTAACTTCCGGCACCTACGAGAATTCAGGCTAGTTCCAGTTCGACCCGTCCAGCGGTCTCGGCCGATGGATGGGCATCGACCCGGATCGTCACGTGCCCGCCGATCCTCGCGACCGCCTCCAAAAGCTTGTCGGTCGACATGCCCGCGATCTTGCCATTGTACAGCCGTGACAGCCGCGGCTGGGGAATGCCGACCAGCTTGGCGAACGCAATCTGGCTGAGCTCTCGCTCCTGCTGGATCTTGTAGAGCAGATCGATCAGTTCTGCCTTGTGGTTGAGACGCGCTGCGCTCGGCACGTCGAAGCCGATATCCGCGAACACATCGCCGCTGCTCTCCTCGAACTCGATCTGTGGTGCATCCATCATGGTGCTTTCCTGTTGCGGTATTGGTGGAGCGCCCTCGCATCCTTCAGGCGACGTTCGATCAAATCGAGATCGGCTTTGGGCGTCGCGATGCCGGTCTTCGACTTTTTCTGGAAGCAGTGCAGCACATAGACCACGCCCTCCAGTTCGACTGTGTAGACCGCCCGATAGGTCTCCCCGTCATGGTCCTCGGACAGCTGGGTCGCACCCTTGGCCTTGCCCTTGAGCGGCTTCGCCTCTGAGGGCTGACGTCCGACTTGAACGCCGTGGAGTGCGCCTCCAAAGTCCTTGCGCACGGCTTCCGGCATCAGGCTTAGATCGCTCCGGCTCTGTCCCATCCAGATGATCGGCTTCTTGTTGCTCTGCATCGCTCTATACCAAAAGTGATATAATTGTCAACTGGCGGTCGCCGGAAGGGACCGCGGAGCCGGAGCCTGGAAAGGGTCTGTTTGCTGCCCGAAGCTGGGTCGTCCACCTTGGCGCACCACTTTCAAGCTGGTTGTTTCCACGCGTGCGCGGCGCTCGTCCAGGTAGTCGGACCAATATTGCATCATGCGGACCCGTTCCGCCCAGAACTCGCCGCGCGCGTAGACCCGCCGCACCGCGTTCTTGTCCTGGTGCGCAAGCTGCCGCTCGATCGCGTCGGGATTGAACAGCCCGGTTTCGTTGAGCAAGCTGTCCGCCATGGATCTGAAACCGTGGGCGGTCATCTGCTCCGGCCCGTAGCCCAAGGCGCGCAAGGCAGCGTTGATGGTGTTCTCCGACATCGGACGCGCCGGCGTACGGAACGAAGGGAACAGATATTTGCCGCCACCGGTGATCTCCCAAAGCTCGAGGATCATCGCCTGGACCTGGCGCGATAGCGGTACCCTGAGCGGCAGGCGGCGCTTCATCTTTTCGGGCGGAATGTCCCAGAACGCCTGCTCCCAATTGATCTCCTCCCATTCCCAGCGGCGCAACTCGCCTGGACGGACAAACACGTGGGGGCTGATCCTGAGGGCGAAAACGGTGACGGCGTGTCCTTGATACCCGTCAATGCGCCGCATCAGGCCACCGACCTCGTCGGCTTTCGTGATCGCCGAAAAGTGCGTCACCACCGGTGTCGCGATCGCCCCGCGCAGGTCGCCGGCGGGATTGCTCGTCGCGCGCCCGGTATGGATCGAGTAGCGGAACACGCGACCGAGCACGCTTCGCATCCTGCGAGCGCTTTCACGCCGGCCGGTGCCTTCGAGTTTCCGCAGCACGGCAAGGCAGTCCGGCGGGGTGATCTCTGTCACCGGCTTCATCTTCAACGTTTCGTAGGCGATATCGAGCAGCCAGCGAATCTTGCGAAGGGTGATGGGCGCGAGCTCCTCATCGACGCATTTTTGATACCATTCCTCCGCAATCGCTCCGAAAGTGTTGGTCGCGGCGATCCTGGCCGCCGACCGCGTTTGAAGCTTCACCGCGACGGGGTCGAGCCCGGACGCGACTTGCCGGCGTGCTTCGTCGCGTTGGGTGCGGGCACCGGCCAGCGTGATGGCGGGCCACTGGCCGCAATACAGCGTCTTCTGTCGCCCAAGATACCGGTAATAGAAGGTCCAGAGCTTCGAGCCGTTCGGTTTGACGGTGAGGTAGAGGCCATCCCCGTCAGCGATTTTGTAGGGCTTCGCGTTCGGCTTGAGCGCGGCAATTTGAATATGCGTCAGCATCGTGTTGGTCCCAGCTTTGCCGAGGACCGTTCAGCGCCACCAATAGCACCAACATAATGATGGTGCTGAGGCTGGATACGGCTGGACGAGCCCGGGCGGTTACCGGTGATTCTCGTCGAAAAAATGCTGGAAAAACAGCCACTTGCCGGACTTTGTCGGACGCTGCCGGAAAGTCATGTGGTGCCCAGAAGAGGACTCGAACCTCCACGCCCTTGCGAGCGCCAGCACCTGAAGCTGGTGCGTCTACCAATTCCGCCATCTGGGCACGGGGTAGACGGCGGCCTTTAGGGGGGCGGGTTACAGCTTGTCAACCAGCCTTCGGGCGCTTGCATGCAAACGGCCGTGGGGGCATGGGCGAACCCATATGTGCGCATGAGGGTTTTTGGGATGAACGAGCTGGTTGTTCTGTTCGGCGGCGGCGGTTTCGTGGGCCGCTATGTCGCGCAGGAGCTGTTGCGGAGCGGCGCGCGCGTGCGCATCGCCGAACGCGATCCGCTCGATACCTTCTTCCTGAAACCGCTCGCGGCCCTCGGCCAAGCCCAGTCGATCCGCGCCGATATCACCAAGCTCGATTCGGTCGAGCGCGCGGTCGCGGGCGCGGATGTCGTGATCAACCTGGTCGGCGTGCTCAAGGGCAAGTTCCAGGACCTGCACGTCACCGGTGCGGGCAACGTCGCCAGGGCTTCGGCCGCGGCGGGCGTGAAAAGGCTGGTCCACGTCTCGGCCATCGGCGCGGATCCGGCGGCCCCTTCCAATTACGCGCGCACCAAGGGCGAGGGCGAAGCGGCGGTCCGCGCCGCTTTCCCCAATGCCGCCATCCTGCGCCCTTCGATCGTCTTCGGACCGGAAGACGATTTCGTGAACCGGTTCGCCGGCCTGATCTCGAAAGCGTGCGCGTTGCCGTTCGTCCAGGCTCTTCCCGTGGTCCGGTCCAAGACCCTGTTTCAGCCGGTCTGGGTGGTCGATGTCGCGCGCGCTGTGGCCAAGGTCGCGCTGACCCCGGCGGGCGAAGGCAAGACGTTCGAGCTGGGCGGCCCGCAGGCCCTGTCGATGCTCGATCTGCACAAATGGATCGCGGACGCGATCGCGCATCATCCGGCCTTTATCGAGGTGCCCGATCCGGTTGCGGCGGCGATGGCCCGCTTCGGCTTCCTGCCGATGGCACCGATCACCTGGGATCAATGGCTGATGCTTCAGCGCGACAATGTCGTCGCGCCGGGCGCCAAGACCTTCGCCGATCTCGGCATCGAACCCGCGCCGCTCGCCGCGGTCGCGCCCAAATGGCTGGTGCGCTACCGCACGCACGGCCGCTTCAGCCTCAACGCAGCCTGAGACCCGGACCCAGATGGATATCGCCACCCCCGTGATCCTCGGCATCGTCGAGGGTCTGACCGAGTTCCTGCCCGTCTCCTCGACCGGCCATCTCATCCTCGCCACCAAATTGCTCGGCTACGACGCCGACAAATGGGAGGTGTTCAACATCGTCATCCAGCTGGGCGCGATCCTGGCGGTGGTGGTGCTGTATTGGCGGACCTTCTGGGCAGTGTTGCAGGGTTTGTTCCGGCGCGATGCGACCTCGATCCGCTTCGTCCGCAACATATTGGTCGCTTTCCTGCCCGCGGCAGTGATCGGCCTGGCGCTTCACAAGAAGATCGAAGCGCTGCTCGGCGACGCGATGGTGGTCGCGGTCGCGCTGATCCTGGGCGGCATGGCGATCCTCGCGATCGAATGGCGTGTGAAGAAGGGGCATATTGCGGGCGTAGCCGAGGTGCCGGTCAAGACCACGCTCGGCATCGGCTTCATCCAGTGCCTCGCGATGATCCCCGGCGTCAGCCGCTCGGGTGCGACCATCATGGGGGCGTTGAGCCTGGGCGTGGAACGGCGCACCGCAGCCGAGTTCAGCTTCTTCCTCGCAATCCCTACCATGCTGGGTGCGACGACGGTCGAACTTGCCAAGCACCGTCATGACATCATGGCGCCGGGTGCGGTTGGGCTGGGCACGATCGGCATCGGGTTCGTCGTCGCGTTCATCGTGGCGATGCTGGTGATCAAGGCCTTCGTGTCGATCATCAGCAAGCATGGTTTCGCGCCGTTCGCCTGGTATCGAATCATCGCCGGCTCGGCCGCTTTGATCTGGCTCATCCATGGATAGGTCCGGATCGAAACTTAATTCTGATAGAAAATTGCGCGATTGGGCAGAAAATTCCAAAAATGCCCTAAATTAAGGTCAGCATAGCTTACCTATATCGCATTTTGCGCGTGACTCGGCCCTATCGTTCCATCATTGGAGCGGCCGGAGATCATGCACATGGCTGGAATGTTGAGTTTCCCGTCCGTCGGACAGGACTATCCCGAGAAGCGCACCGCGGCGGAACGCGCCGCCGATTTCGCGGAGATTTCGCGCGCCTATCAGGTTGCCAAGGCGGAAGAGCAATCGTCGCGCTGCTCGCAATGCGGCGTGCCTTATTGCTCGACCCATTGCCCGCTCCACAATCATATTCCGGACTGGCTGCGCCTGACCGCCGAGGGGCGGTTGCGCGAGGCCTATGAGCTTTCCAACGCCACCTCGACCATGCCCGAGATTTGCGGCCGCATCTGTCCGCAGGACCGGCTGTGCGAGGGTAATTGCGTCATCGAATTTTCGGGCCACGGCGCGGTCACGATCGGGTCGGTCGAGAAGTTCATCACCGACACTGCCTGGGAAGAAGGCTGGGTCGAGCCGCTCGTGCCGGGGCCGGCGCGCGGCCAGTCGATCGGCGTGATCGGCGCGGGGCCAGCGGGTCTGACCGTTGCGGACCTGATGCGCGCCAAGGGCTATGAGGTGCATGTCTATGACCGGCACGACCGGATGGGCGGGCTGCTGACCTACGGCATCCCCGGCTTCAAGCTGGAGAAGCATGTCGTGACGCGCCGCGTCGATCGGCTGCGCGAGGGCGGCGTCGTCTTCCATGAGAATTTCGAGGTCGGACGCGACGCCACGCTCGAGGAACTGCGCCAACGCCACGACGGGATCGTGATCGCGACCGGCGTCTACAAGCCCCGCCAGATCAAGGCGCCGGGCGTCGGCACGGCGGGCGTGGTCGAGGCGCTCGATTACCTGACCGCGTCGAACCGCAAGGGCTTCGGCGACGAGGTGCCGAGCTTCGACGACGGCACCTTCAACGCGCTGGGCAAGAATGTAGTCGTGGTTGGCGGCGGCGACACCGCGATGGATTGCGTGCGCACCGCCGTCCGCCAGGGCGCGGCGTCGGTCCGCTGCCTCTATCGCCGCGATCGTGCCAATATGCCGGGCTCGCAGCGCGAGGTGAAGAATGCCGAGGAGGAAGGCGTCGAGTTCGTCTGGCTCTCCGCGCCCGAGGCCTTCCACGGCACCGACAAGGTCAGCGGCGTGCAGGTCACCAAGATGCGGCTCGGCGACCCCGACGCCTCGGGCCGCCGCGCGCCCGAGCCTGATCCGGGCAGCGAATATCGGCTCGAGGCCGATCTGGTGATCAAGGCCCTGGGTTTCGATCCCGAGGAGCTGCCGCGCCTGTTCGACGCCCCCGAACTGTCGGTCACCCGCTGGGGCACCGTCCGGGTCGATCACAAGACGATGATGACCAGCCTCGACGGCGTGTTCGCCGCCGGCGACATCGTGCGCGGGGCGAGCCTGGTGGTGTGGGCGGTGCGCGACGGCCGCGATGTCAGCGATCGCATGCACGAATGGCTCAAGGTTCAGGCGAAGGTGGCGGCATGATGATCCTATTGTTCGCAGCGGCGGCTGCGGCCACCCCGGCTCTGTCTACCCCGTCGGCGCCGATACACTCCCTGCCGCAGGCAGTGGCGCCTGTAGACCCAGCGGCACTCGCCTCGGCACGTAAGCTGCTGGTGCTGATGCACGTCGACCAGACTATCGATCGGATGATGGGGTCTTTGGTGCCGGTGATAACCAGTGCCGTCGTCGGATCCTTAGAGAATAACGACGCAACGCGGACAGCGATTCAGCAGATGGAGAGTCAGCCCAATGGCCGCGAGCGGCTTATGGTGATCTTCTCGGATGAAATGCTTAAGGCGTTCCGCTCGCGCTACCCGTCCATCATGGACGTTGCGGCGCACGAATATGCTTCCAAGTTCAGCGCGCGCGAACTGGACGAGATTATCGCCTTCTACAGCAGCGGCACGGGCGCCAAAGTGCTTGAACTGATGCCGGAACTCCAACGGAGCATAGGGACGGCGGCACAGAAGCTAGGTCGCGATGCCGGGCAGGACGCCGGTCTCAAAGCGATGAAGCGTGCGCTTCAGGAGATGCTTCCCTCTGAAAAGACGGTGTCATGATGATGCAGGATAGCCAAAGACCCGCCCCGATGATTTCGAGCGAGGCCGAACGTGAACGCCTCGCCCGCGAGGGCATGTATCGCCCCGAGTTCGAAGGCGACGCCTGCGGCGTCGGCCTGGTCGCAGCGACCGACGGCAAGGCGTCGCGCCGGGTCGTCACAGCCGCGATCGACGCGCTGAAGGCGGTGTGGCACCGCGGCGCGGTCGATGCCGATGGTAAGACCGGCGACGGCGCGGGCATCCATCTCGATTTGCCCGCGCGCTTCTTCGACGATGCGATCGAGGCGGCGGGCCATACGCCGCGGCCGAACCGGCTCGCGGTGGGCATGGTGTTCCTGCCGCGCACCGATCTGGGCGCGCAGGAGACGTGCCGCACGATCATCGAGAGCGAGATCATCGATTTCGGCTATACGATCTACGGCTGGCGCCAGGTGCCGGTCGACGTGTCGTGCATCGGCGACAAGGCGATGCTGACGCGTCCCGAGATCGAGCAGATCATGATCGCCGGGCCGATGCCCGACGACGAGAGCGCGGCCGAGTTCGAGAAGAAGCTCTACCTCGTCCGCCGCCGGATCGAGAAGAAGCTGATCGAGGCGCAGGTCCAGGGCTGCTACATCTGCTCGCTGAGCTGCCGGTCGATCATCTACAAGGGTCTGTTCCTCGCCGAGGAATTGTCGGTCTTCTATCCCGACCTGAAGGACGAGCGCTTCACCAGCCGGGTGGCGATCTTCCACCAGCGTTATTCGACCAACACCTTCCCGCAATGGTGGCTGGCGCAGCCGTTCCGCTGCCTCGCGCATAACGGTGAGATCAACACGATCCGCGGCAACAAGAACTGGATGAAGAGCCACGAGATCAAGATGGCCTCGTTGGCGTTCGGCCAGCATTCCGAAGACGTGAAGCCGGTCATCCCGGCGGGTGCGTCGGATACCGCCGCGCTTGACGCGGTGTTCGAGACGATCTGCCGTTCGGGCCGCGACGCGCCGACCGCCAAGCTGATGCTGGTGCCGGAAGCTTATGCCGACATCGACCTGCCGCAGCCCGTCGAGGACATGTACAATTACTTCGCCTCGGTGATGGAGCCGTGGGACGGCCCGGCCGCGCTGGCGATGACCGACGGCCGCTGGGTCGTCGCGGGGGTGGACCGCAACGCGCTGCGTCCGCTGCGGACCTTGCGCACCGCCGACAACCTGCTGATCGTGGGGTCCGAGGCGGGCATGGTGGTCGTGCCGGAAAGCTCCGCGGTGGCGAAGGGCCGGATGGGCCCGGGCCAGATGATCGCGGTCGATCTGGAAGAAGGCCGCTTCTACACCGACGAGGAGGTCAAGGAGCGGATCGCGGCCGAGGCGCCTTATGGCGAGTGGGTGCAGGGCTTCCGCAAGCTGGCCGATCTCAATGTGCCCGAAGGCGACCACCTTCCGCAGTGGAGCCGGGCCGAGCTTATCCGCCGCCAGATCGCGGCGGGGCAGACGATGGAGGATATGGAGCTGATCCTCGCGCCCATGGTCGAGCAGGCCAAGGAGGCGATCGGATCGATGGGCGACGATACGCCGCTCGCGGTCATTTCCGACAAGCCGCGGCTGATCAGCCATTTCTTCCGCCAGAATTTCAGCCAAGTCACCAACCCGCCGATCGACAGCCTGCGCGAAACCCGCGTGATGAGCCTCAAGACGCGGTTCGGGAACCTCGCCAACATCCTGGACAATGAGGGGCAGCAATCGGGCGTGCTCGTGCTCGACTCGCCGGTGCTGACCAGCACCGACTGGGCGACGCTCAAGAACTATTTCGGTTCGGCCTATGCGACGATCGACTGCACCTATCCGGCCGACGACAGCCCCGACGCCTTGCGCCAGGCGATCGCGCGCGTCCGTCGCGAGGCGGAGCAGGCGGTGCGCGAGGGCAAGAGCGAATTGTTCCTGACCGACGAGAATGTCGGATCGGAGCGGATCTCGATCGCGATGGTGCTGGCGGCGGCGGCGGTGCACACGCACCTCGTCCGGCGTGGGCTGCGGTCCTATGCCTCGATCAATGTGCGCTCGGCCGAATGCCTCGACACGCATTATTTCGCGGTGCTGATCGGGGTCGGCGCGACCACGGTGAACGCTTATGTCGCGGAAGCGGCGGTGGCCGATCGTCATGCGCGCGGGCTGTTCGGCGAGATCAGCCTGGCCGATTGCTTCAAGCGCTGGCGCAAGGCGATCGACGACGGCCTGCTCAAGATCATGAGCAAGATGGGGATCGCGGTGATCTCCTCCTATCGCGGCGGCTATAATTTCGAGGCGGTGGGCCTGTCCCGCGCGCTCGTGAACGATCTGTTCCCGGGCATGCCGGCCAAGATTTCGGGCGAAGGCTATGCCTCGCTCCAGCTCTCGGCCAAGATCCGCCACGAAAAGGCGTTCGAGAGCGGGGCTTCGGTGCTGCCGGTGGGCGGTTTCTATCGGCAGCGCGCGGGCGGCGAGAGCCATGCTTATTCGGCGCAGCTGATGCACCTGCTGCAGACCGCGGTCTCGACCGACAGCTACAGCCAGTATCTCCAATTCTCGCGCGGGGTGCGCGATCTGCCGCCTGTCTATCTGCGCGACCTGATGGAGTTCAACTGGGCCAAGGAAGCGTGCCCGATCGACCAGGTCGAGGCGATCACCGAGATCCGCAAGCGCTTCGTGACGCCGGGCATGAGCCTGGGCGCGCTCAGCCCCGAGGCGCACGAGACGCTGGCGATCGCGATGAACCGGATCGGCGCCAAGGCGGTGTCGGGCGAGGGCGGCGAGGACAAGAGCCGCTACACGCCCTATGAGAATGGCGACAACGCCAACAGCGTGATCAAGCAGGTCGCGTCGGGGCGCTTCGGCGTCACGGCGGAATATCTGGGCTCGGCCGAGGAGCTGGAGATCAAGGTCGCGCAGGGCGCCAAGCCCGGCGAGGGCGGGCAGCTGCCCGGCTTCAAGGTGACCGAGATGATCGCGCGCCTCCGGCATTCGACGCCGGGCGTGACGCTCATCTCGCCGCCGCCGCATCACGACATCTATTCGATCGAGGATCTGGCGCAGCTTATCTACGACCTGAAGCAGATCAATCCGCGCGCGCGGGTGTGCGTGAAACTGGTCAGCTCGGCGGGCATCGGCACGGTCGCGGCGGGCGTCGCGAAGGCACATGCCGACGCGATCCTGGTCGCGGGCCATGTCGGCGGCACCGGCGCGTCGCCCCAGACCAGCATCAAATATGCCGGCACGCCGTGGGAAATGGGCCTGTCCGAGGTCAACCAGGTGCTGACGCTCAACGGCCTTCGCCATCGCGTGAAGCTGCGCACCGACGGCGGGCTCAAGACCGGACGCGACATCGTGATCGCGGCGATCCTGGGCGCGGAGGAGTTCGGGATCGGCACGCTCAGCCTGGTGGCGATGGGCTGCATCATGGTGCGCCAGTGCCATTCGAACACCTGCCCGGTCGGCGTGTGCACGCAAGACGAGGCGCTGCGCGCCAAGTTCGTTGGCACGCCCGAGAAGGTAATCAACCTGATGACCTTCATCGCGGAAGAGGTACGCGAGATATTGTCGCGGCTGGGCTACAAGAGCCTGGACGAGGTGATCGGGCGGACCGAGCTTCTGCGTCAGGTCAGCCGCGGCGCCGAGCATCTCGACGACCTCGATTTGAACCCGATCCTGGCCAAGGTGGACGCGCCCGATCATCATCGGCGCTTCAACCTCAGCACGTTCCGCAACGACGTGCCGGACAGCCTCGACGCGCAGATGATCAAGGATGCGGCGCCGGTCTTCGCGCGGCGCGAGAAGATGCAGCTGACCTATACGGTGCGCAACACGCACCGCGCGGTCGGCACGCGGCTTTCGGCCGAGATCACGAGCAAGTTCGGGATGAAGGCGCTCAACGACGGCCATGTCCATATCCGCCTGCGCGGTTCGGCGGGCCAGTCGCTCGGCGCATTCACGGTGCAGGGCGTGACGCTGGAGGTATTCGGCGAGGCCAACGACTATGTCGGCAAGGGCCTGTCGGGCGGCACGATCATCGTGCGGCCGATGGTGTCGAGCCCGCTGGAGAGCAAGTCCAACACGATCATCGGCAACACGGTGCTCTACGGCGCGACCGCGGGCACGTTGCTGGCGGCGGGCCAGGCGGGCGAGCGTTTCGCGGTACGCAACTCCGGCGCGACCGTGGTGGTCGAAGGCTGCGGTGCCAATGGCTGCGAATATATGACGGGCGGCACCGCCGTGATCCTCGGCCGCACGGGCGAGAATTTCGGCGCGGGCATGACCGGCGGCATGGCGTTCGTGCTGGACGAGGACGACAGCTTCGCCGCGCGCGCCAACCCGGAAAGCATCACCTGGCGCCGGCTGGGGTCGGCTTATTGGGAAGCCCGCCTGAAGGCACTGATCGCGCAGCACGCGACCAAGACCGACAGCCGCTGGTCCAATGCGATCCTGGACGATTGGGACCGCTGGCGCGACCGCTTCTGGCAGGTGGTGCCCAAGGAAATGCTGACGCGCCTTTCGCATCCGCTGGAGGATGAGGAAGCCGAGGTCGTGGCGGCCGAATAAAGCCGTGAAAACGGAGGGGCGGAGGCGTCGCTTGCGCCTCTGCCCTCCATGGCCGAGTTACGCTGGCCGGCTGCGTGCGCCTACCAGCAGCGGCGGATGCGATGATGGTGGCGCCAGACCATCCGGCAATGGCGGTGGTGGCGCCAGCCACGATGCGCGCCCCAATCGCGATGGTCGCGGCGCATGTCATGCGTCATCCGCATGTCGCGATCATGATCGCGATGCATCGAACGATCGTCGGTATCGTGCATCCGCCGGTCATTGGCGTCGTGCATCGCCATGCCTTGATGCATGTCACGGTCGCCCGGCCGCATATCTTGTGCGATCGCCGGCGCCGCGAAGGCGAGCATGGTTGCGGCGGCCGCTATCGCGATCCCTTTGCATAGTCTCATGGCATCTCTCCATCGGGTCTCGAAGCTGCACCCCCGACGGACCAGCAGCGCCTTTGGTTCCTCCGCGCCTGTCGGCCAGGCCTTTCCCACAACGAAGAAGCGCCGCCGTCCCGGATGGGACGACGGCGCTTCTTTTGTGCCGAAGTGAGGCTTAGGCGAAGGAAACCGCGGCGCGGCGGCGGCGCATCGCGCTGCCGACCAGGCCGAAGCCGCCGAGCATCAGCGCCCAGGACGCGGGCTCCGGCACCGCGCCGGACTGCGTGAGCGAGAGGTAAGCGGCGGGATAGCCGCCGGTGTAGCCCGCAAATTCCGCATGTTGGCTATAGGTGACCACGCCGCCGAACAGGAAGGTGGAGCCGGCGGCGGCGTTCAAGGCGGCGATGCCGGCCGCGTTGAGATCGATCGTGACGAAATGGCCCACGCCGGTATCCGCGTCCGAAAGCAGAACCGAGCCGAGCGTGTCGCCAGAGGCGAGGCCGCCGAACGAGATGCCGGTAGCGGCGCGCAGCGTGTAGACTGCGGCCGGATCGGTATTGTAATTCGACCCGTCGTTCCAGATCGACAGCGAGGCCGAGCTGATCGTGCCGAGCGGGATTGCGACGGTGAAGAAATCGCGGAATTCCTCACCGGCGTCACCGGCGAAGTTATTGTTGATATAGTTGCCGTTGCTGTCGCAGCCATAGCTGACGGAGCACCAGCCCGAACCGGTAGCCGAAATGTCGGCTGCCTGAACGGCGGCGGGCGCGGCAACCAGGGCGGCGCCGATGAGAATCGATTTGAACATGTTTTCCCCCACGCAACATGCCGACCCCACGCCGGCAGTGGCCGGCAAGCGGCCGGTTAAATCTGCATTAATATTGGACCGCCTCCGGCACAATTGATGCAGATTTGCTTAACGGCCCTGTCGTCGTGCCGCCATTATCGGCGTGTGCCAAGGGCGGCTCAATTGGGCAGAATGGTGACGATCACGCGTTTGTAGCGGGTGAGGGGAGGGGTGCCCTTATCGGTTACGGCGACGATGAAGTGCGCCGTCTCGGGCTTCGTCACCACGGGCGCGCGGAAGCCCATGTGGAAGATATTCTCCGCGCCCATCGTGGGGATCGGCGCCTTGACCGTGCCGGCTTCCATATAATTGAACCAGACATAGCTCAGGCTGTCGCCGTCCGGGTCGGTCGTCCCCTCCGCGCTTAGCGTGAAGACCTCGCCCGAACGGACGGTGAGATGGTCCGGCCCGGCCAAGTGGATGACGGGCGGGTGATTGGCTTTCTCGTAGGGCAGGGTCGTCCAGCCGATCCGCGCGGCGAAGTCGTTCTGGAAATCGTCGCGCCAGCGCCAGAGCGAGACGCGCGCGCCCCGGAAAGTGCGCGGCCCGGCGGCGACCGCGCGGCCATAATCGCCATGGACGAAGGGCGCGAACGCATCCGATGCGTTGGTCCAGATCGGGCGCGTCTCGGGCTCGACCGGCACGCCGCCGGTGAAGCCGGTGGGATCGAGATCCTGGATCACCGGCGTGTAGAGCTCGAACCGGCCGCCCCAGCTACCCCAATCGGGATGATCGGCATCGTTCAGGCCGTTGGGGATGAGCGGCAGGTAGGAGGGCGTGTCGCCCTCCATCCCGTAGGCGACGTCGGGATAGGCCGCGCCGAGGGGCCCATGGCCCTGCTGGATATTCTCGCGCAGCCAGGCATTGGAGATGGTGCGATTGTCGATCCCGTCGACCACCTCCATGATCGCGCCCCAGGTGGCGTGATTATAGCCGCCCGGGCTGACCACATAGAACAGGTCCGGAAAGGTGCGGCGGATCCAGGCGCCGCTATCGTCCTGATCGGAGATGGTATTGACGCGCAGCTTGGCGAGCAGGCGGCTGGTTTCGGCCGGGCTGTGCGTCGCCTTGAGCGTGAGCAAAGCCTGGGCGAGCGTGTTGGGGCCGCCCCAGACGGTGACCCACAAGGGCCGCGGGCCGGGGGATTCGAGCGCGCGGAGGAGCGCGTTGGAGCCGGCCGTATCCTTGCCCGCGCCGACGCCCTCCATGCCGTAGGTCGGCTGGCCGGTCGCGACCAGGCCGAGCAATTTCGCCGCCGCGGGATAGCGCCAGTCATGCTTGAGCAGATTGGGCTGAACCTGAGCATAAGCATCGAGGATGCGGCGGATGGTCTCCGGGTGAAGCTCGTGCCGCATATGGGTGGAGGTGGTGGCGACCAGCCCCTCGATATCCACCTCGTTCGCGTAGAGCAGCAGCCGGACGAGCGATTCCGCATCGTCCTGATCCGCCTCCATATCGGTGAGCACGAACAGGCGCCGTTTGGGGCCGTCATCGACGACGTGGCGCGGGGCGGACGGGGCGGCGGCGGCCGCGGCCGCGGTTGCGGGCATCGCGCCGGCGAGGAGGGCAAGCAGGCCCGCGCCCAGCCAGGCGCCGAGATAGGCAGAGCGCTTCATCATTCCTACCCGTCGAACTACTATCGGCCGAACACGTAGCGGAATGCGAAGGCGCGGCAAGCACCGCGACCCTGCATGCCCGAAGGCGTGCAGGGACGTGGCTTGGGACAAGCTTTGGACCGGCGCGGTTCCGTCATCTCACGATGCCGGGAGACGTGCGGTGCGGCCCTGGACGACGGCGGAAACCGCAATCCCGAGGCATCGCCCGCACGTGCTTCCACTGCGCGATGCCCCTTAAGCCGTGGCCACGGATTCACCGGGTGGCCCATGAAGGACCCCTGCGGGGGCAAGCCCCCTCAGCGCCGTCCGCATAGCCACGGTCCACGGCGCCGGCGCGAGCACGGCATTTACCGGGGGTTGCCCCTCAAACGTCGCCTGCATTAGCCCGACGCGACGCCGGCCAACGCGCCAAGCCGAAGCCCCACGCGCTGAAAATCGGAAATGTGCGAAGCCTCTTTGGTGCATCCGAGGAGCTTCGCGCCGGTCTTTCCCGTGGAGACCACGGGTCAGGCTTGGATCCAGTGACCTGCAGTGTCATGGAATGGGGTGGTTGTACTCTGTTTGTTCCGGTTTGTCAATAGGCCGCATTATTAGGGCCGTGGAAGGGGCTCAGTGCTTCCGCGCATGCAGCCGCTCATCCAGCCATCTGCAGATCAAATCCGCCACCCCAGGCGCTGAAGCGACCGCCCCGGTCCATTCCGGCTTTCCGGAAGGGTCGGTCTGAGGCAACTGAAAGCCGTGGTTGGTTGCGGGCGTCGAGCCTCCTCAGGCAACCTCTCTCCATCTCTCTCCTGCAAGGGGAGAGAGAGTTGGAGGCGTTAGTAGAAGCGCTGCAGCGTGAGCCGAACCGATCCGCCGGCGCAGCGGCCGAGCGTGACGGTCTTGCCTTCGGGCCCGATCATCCAACCGCCCTTCGGCGTGCCGGCCCAGGCCGCGCGCACCGTTTCGCCATCGATCGTGCAGATGCGCTCGCCCGCCTTGATGCCGGCCGCCTCCGCCGGCGAATGCGCCATCACATGCATGACGACGAGGCCCTCGTCGGTCGGCAGGCCCTGCAGTCCGGCCATGGTCTCGCGGCGGGGCGGCACCGGTTTCTTCGGTTGCACAAGCACCATTACGCCCGTCTGCGGATTGAGGAAGAAGCTATAGCGCGACAAGATCCCCATGCCGAGAATGCCGTCGGATTGGGCGGCTGCCGCGGCGCTGGAAACCTGCGTGGCGATCGCGTCGCCGATCGGTTTATCGCCGATCCTGACATCGGTGAGGCGGGCCATCGGCCCCACCGAGATGCCCGCCACGCCCGCGGCGGCGATGGTCGTGGCGCGCGCCGTCGAAGGGACAATTTTGGCCCAGCTGGCATCGCGCAGGGCGAGCTCGTCATCGGCGCCGGTGTCCAGCTTGACGTCAAGCGAATGGCCATTGACCGACAGTCTGGTCATGAAGACGTTGCCGGGCTGCCGGATGCTGAGCGGCGCCGTCCATGGCGATCCGGCCGCCTTCGCATTGCCCGGCACCACCACCAGATTCCGATCGTCCCGATCCACGAACAGCGCGACCTGCGACAGCACGTCCGCGCCCAATATCATGGCGAAAGGCTGTGTCGCTTGCTGCCGCATTGCGCTCAGATCGGCGATGGCCACGGCTCCGCCATTGCGGATGAACCCGCCGATGACCAGCCGGTCGATCGGCGCCTTCTGGGCCGGGCTATTCTTGCCGTCCAAACCGGTCATTCCGTAGGATCCACCCGCCTTCAGCCCGATATCTTTCGCGATCGATGAATCGACTATGCTGATCTCGGCGCCGGTATCGAATATCGCCAGCAGCTTGTGGCCGTTGAGCTCGACCTCCGCGACCAGATGATTTCCCTTGTGGGCATCGACGATCGGCTGCGGGCCAATATGCGGGCCGTCGAAACAATAAACGAAACCATCCCCACTGGGCGGTGTCGCGGGCGGGGGACAATCCGCATAAGCGGCGTGGGGCATGAGCAGTGCCGCGAACGCCAGCGTTATCCTCATCAAGACGGCTTTTAAGTCGGGCGCCCCAGACCGCATCCTATCCCCCTGTCTGTACGACGACCGGTATAGCGTCGGTTTCGCAGTGAATGCGGGATGAATGGGGGCGGGCGCGAGGAGGCTGGTCCATTTTGCGCGGCATCGTGGCAGGAGGGGCTCATGCATAGCTGTGCGGCGGTTCGCGGATCGAGGCCAGCGGCGGCCCAGCCGGCAGATCGATCCCGGCTTTCGCCGGAATGAGCTTGCGGGCCGTGCTAAATCGGGGACACTATACTAATTCCGGCCGCTCGTGGGAGGGAGAGTCCGGTCGCGGGTGCGCGCCAGGAGGAGGAATAAGGCGACCACGACCACGCGGACCGCGACATTGAGCAGGATCACCGGTCCCAGGCCGTTGGCATAGGCATAGAGTTCGAGCAGCGCCGACGTTCCGTGAAAGGCGGCGCAGGCGTGCGCTGCGGCGCGCAGGATCTTCGCATCTGCCGACAGGGCGGATTCGAAGGACAGGAAGCTGAATCCGAGCTCGGCGCCCGCGAGCAGATAGGCGACGATGAAGCCGCTCGATCCGAGCTGCGCTCCGACGAGCGCCGGAATGAATCCCGGCCGCACGACAAGGACGATGCCGGCCGCGAGCGTGACCAGGCCGTGCGCAAAGAGCAGGATGCGCAGCCTCTTGTCGTTCATCCGCATCGCCTCCCGTCGCGGGCGCAACTGGTTCCTTCACGGGCTTACCACAGGCGGTTCGGAGACGCTTTCGAATTTCCCGTCGCCTCGGGTGGGGAGGCCATTCCGCCATGTGCATACAAGTAATTGGTATAGTGTCCCCGAATTAGCGGTGCGCAGGACGGGAGCGATGGAATGCAACGTCCTTCGCCATCTCAGCCCTGTGGGAATTTCCAATCGTGGACGATTGCCGGATCCTCGGGGCCGGATAGCTTGCGGGGAAGGCGGAACGCGGCGGAAAAGAAGGCATCGAGTTCGCGCGCGCTGATCGCCAATGCGCGGCGGCGATCGAGGGGGCCGACGGCGCCGGCAAGGCGGCCGATCCATCGATTCCAGCGCAGCGCGTTGTCGCTGAAGTTGAAGTGGCGCGTGCCCCTGATCGTGGTCAGCCGCTTCGAGGCGGGCAGCTTCGACCAGAAGGCGCGGAATTGCGCCATGACCCGCCCGGCATCCGGATCGCGTTCGCGGCTGTGGTCGCTCATCAGGAAGAGGAACGGCCTCGCCAGCCCCTGCCGCGCGACGGGCCCGAACAGCCGCCCATCGATATCGGCCGCCGCCTTGCACCGCGGGTCCTCCCGGCAAAATTCCGCGGCGGTCGCGCCGCCGAACGAGTGGCCGAGCACCCCCACGCGGGAAAGGTCCAGGCGGTGCGCCAGAAAGCCCGCCGGCTGCGCATCCAACCGGGCCAGTGCGTCGAGCTCATAGCGCGTGTCGGCGGCCCATAGCCTGACCAAAGGTTCGAAGGCAGCGGGCTGGTCCGCGGGAGGATGGCCGAGGCTGGTCCGGCCGACCGTCGATCCGTCGGCATAAGCGGTGAGCACGCTGCTGTGGGGTGCATCCGAGCCGACAACCACATAGCCCTGGCTGGCAAGGCTTTCGGCGAGCGTCGTGTAATCGAGCGCGAGCGCGCCAAGGCCCGACTTGAACAGAAGGACCGGGTAAGTCCGTCCGTTGCCGGCGACCTTCGCGCCGGTCCGGGCCTGCACCCGCACCAGATCGTTATCGCGAATGACGATGTTGGTGATCGCCCCGTTTCGCGCCCGCATCGGCGAACGGAGCGGTTCGGGAACATAAGGGGCGGGCCGTCCGCTCCCGGCCTCGGCAGGATACCAGATCCACAGGACAAGGCGCCGTCCGCGATGTGCATCGGGCGCGGTGGGGTCGACCGAAAGCGGCTCGGCGAGCTCGTAGCGCAGCCGTCCGACCGCTAACGGCCCGGTCGGCGGAGGGAGCCGCAACGGTCGTTTGCTCTGAAACCACAGCGATGAGACGGCGACGATGATCGCCGCGACCAGAAGCATCAGCAACCGCAGGACGATCTTCGACGCGATGCGGCGCGCTGGCCGGTGCGGCGGAGCCGGTAAAGTTCCGCCGTCTTCAACGTCGCGGTTCGACATCTTTTGCCCCAAGATCGGCGGCTGGCCGCTGACATGGCGACGTCCTATCCCCCGGCGGCGGCCGCATCATGTCGTGATTCAATGGAGATTTGGTGCAGATGTGCGCCCGGCCGGTTTCCGCCACCGAAGCATCCTTCGTCGCTGCGATCGCCGCCCCCGATGCCGCACCTACCGGCCGCGGCGCGCGGTGAGCCATAGCGCCGAGACCAGGAAATAGAAGGCGCCGAACCCGGCATAAGGGGCGACGTCGGTGATGCCGTGCACGGGTGCGTCGAGCGCGCGTTTGATGAACACGCCGCCAGCGAGCGCGGACTGCGCGCCGCTCAGCACCATCGCCCATTGCGCGCCGAACCGCTTCCAGCGGCGCAGGCCGGTGACCAGCTGGAGCAGGCCGGCGACGATCGCCCAGGCGCCGAACGCTTCGACCACATTCCTGCTGTTCCCCAAGGCGATGAGGATCGCGAGCGCGGCGAGCCCGCTGATCACGGCGTTGACCGCCTGGCTGCGATTGCGGGCGAGGCCGCCGCTGCGCACGCCATCGAACAGGTTGGCGGCGGCATCCCACGCCGGATAGGCGACGAGCAGCGCGCCGGCGACGAACGGATTGCCCCGGCCGATCATGAAGGCGGCGGCGACCCAGCCGGCGGCGACGAGGCCGCGCGTAAGGTAATAGTTGCGCAGACCGGCATTGCTCTGCGTCGGGCGATCGGTGTCCTGCTTGTCCATATCGGCTTCCTTAAAACTACCTATCAGTAGGTAGGCTTATGACCCCTAGGAGGTTGCGCCGGACTTGGCAAGCAATTACCTACCTAGTGGAAGGTAGGACGGCGGACATGAACGGATCGACGGCGGAGCGGATCGTGCAGGAGGCGCGCAATCTCATCATGACGCGCGGCTATAACGGCTTCAGCTATGCCGACATCGCCGAGGCGGTGGGAATCAGGAAGGCGAGCGTCCATCATCATTTTCCCGCGAAGAGCGACCTGGCGAAAGCGGTGGTCGAGGAAACGCGCGCGGTGATCGCCGCGCAGACCGAAATGATCGGCGCGGCCGGGCACGATGCGGGGGATCAACTGCGCGGCTATGCCCGCTATTGGGAGCGCTGCATCGCCGACAATAGCGCGCCTTTTTGCGTGGCCGGGATGCTGGCGGCCGAGCTGCCGAGCCTGCCCGACGACCTTGTCGCGACGGTGCGGGCCCATTTCGCGGACCTGACGGACTGGCTCGCGCGCTTGCTCGAATTGGGAGCAGAGCAGGGGAGCGTGGCGCTGAGCCGATCGGCCGAGGAAGAGGCGGACGCGTTCATGGCCGCGGTCTACGGCGCGATGCTATCGGCGCGCGCGCTTGGCGATCCGGGGCGGTTTGGAGCGGTGGTGGAGACATTGTTGTCGCGGGTCGTGCGGATCCGATGACAGGCCGCCGGCCGGCCGGTCTCCGATGCGGTCCGCCTGTCTTGAACGACCGGATTCGCCTCTCTCCTGTTCGTCACGGCGCTGAGTCTGTTCGCAGGTAAATAGTATAATGTCCCCGAATTACGGGGCACCCTTGCTGACATGCGCCGATGCGATAGACTGGGGCGATGGAAGCGCATCGCTGTCCGATCGAGCAGCCTTCAGGCTGGTGGGAACGGCGCCGCGTGCTTTTCGGGCTCGTGCTGGTCGGACTGGCGCCGCTTCTCTGGCCCGCGCTGCCGCCCCTCACCGATCTGCCGGGTCATATGGGGCGATGGCATATCGCGATGACCATCGGGAAATCGGCCGCGCTCGCGCATTATTATGCCTTCGCATGGGCGCCGGTGGGCAACCTTGGAATGGACATCCTGGTGCCGGCGCTCGCGGCAGTGCTGCCATCCGAACTGGCCGCAAAGGTCGGCGTGATGTTGATCCCGGCAATCACGATGGCCGGTTTGCTGTGGACCGCGCGCGAGGCGCACGGCCGCGTGCCGCCGACCGCTTTGCTCGCATTGCCGCTTGTCTATGCAAGCTCTTTCCAGATGGGCTTCGTCAATTTCGCGCTGGCGCAGGGACTGGCACTTTGCGCGCTTGGCTTGTGGTTGCGGCTGGCGAAGCGGGGGCGGTTCGGGCTGCGCGCGGCGATCTTCGTACCGATCGTGGGCCTGCTCTGGCTCGCGCATAGCTTCGGCTGGGCGATCTTCTGCCTGATGGCGTTCGGGACGGAATTGGCGCGCCTGCGTGGCGAAGGGCGGTCGTGGGGCGCGACATTTGCGGCGGTGATCGTGCAGATGCTGCCTCTCGCCTGGCCGTTGCTTATCATGGTGTTGCGACCCGGCGGGCGGGTCGCGAGCGCGGGCGACTGGTTCAACTGGTCGGCAAAGATCATCTGGATCGCTTCGATCCTGCGCGACCGCTGGCAAATCTTCGACATCGTCTCGCTCGTGCCGATCGCGCTCGCGCTTTATGCCGCCGCGCGCAATCCGAAGCTCGGCTTTTCGACGATCCTCGGCTGGCCGGCCTTATTGTGTCTTGTGGCGTTTCTGTTGATGCCGCGCCTGGCGCTCGGCGGCGCCTATGTGGATATGCGGCTGGCTCCGCTGGCGGCCATGCTCGGGCTGCTGGCTATCAAGCCGCCGACCGGAACCGGATCGGTGCGGTCCGCACAGGCGCTCGCCGCGCTGGCGCTCGCTTTCTTTCTCGTGCGCACCGCGGCGATGACCGCAAGCTTCGTGCTTCGATCCGCCGAACAGCAGCGCGAACTGGCCGCGATTCCCGCAATCCCTTATGGCGCATCCGTCCTGTCGCTGGTCGCGCGCCCGTGCGGTGGCGACTGGACGGATCCCCGACGCGACCACCTGCCGGGGATGGCAATCGTCCGGCGCGACGTCTTCACCAACGAGCAATGGGATTTGGCGGGCCAGCAATTGCTGCGCATCCGCAACCCCGCGGCGCGGCCCTATCTCGCCGACCCTTCGCAGCTTGTGTACCCGACCATCTGCGCGGTGATGGGCTCACGCTTCGGGGAGGCGATCAGGACATTCCCCCGCGCGGGCTTCACGCACGTGTGGACGATCGGCTTCCCGCCCGGCGCCGCGCATTCGCCCGATCTCCAATTGATCTGGACCAACGGAAACTCGGCGCTCTATCGCGTGCGGCGCTAACCGATCGATGACGGCTTTCAGGCGGGATGGCTGGGAGGCTGCCGGAAGGCGGTTCCGATTTTGGCGTGCCGCCGCATGATCGTGCCCAGCCCGCCAAAGCCCAGCAGCATCATCGCCCAGGTCGCGGGCTCGGGAACCCCACCCAACGGCACGGGACCCGACAGACCCTTCGCGGATACGCCGTCCACCGCATAATAATAAGGGACGATAGTCTCGCCGGTGATGCAGGGACCACTGGTCGCCTGAAGGCAAAAATATTGATAGCCGGAGGAGAAGCCGTGGGTCGTTCCCTGGATGATGAACACGGCGCCCGCGGCGCTGAAATCGAACGACAATCCGGTGGCGCTCGCGCTCAGGCCGTTGCCGATATCGAACCAGATGCCCGAATTGGCGGGCGTCAGCTCGACGTCATAGGCTGGCCGGAAATTATCGATCAGCTTGAGATCCCAGTCCAGGATATTGCCGGTCTGGAGCACGCCGATCGTTCCGTCGGTCGTTATCGATCCGATGATGGTATCGGATAGCGGTGAAAGCTCCCCCGCGACCTCGGGCGTCGTGCTGGTCTGGTTGATCGGATAGACGATATTGCCTGCCCGTCCCGCTGTCGGCATCCCGGCAACGACACAAAGCGCCGCAATTGCCCACAAGGATTTGCGCATGGCGATAACCCTCTTTCTAGCGCGAAGCGCTCCTGGACCGACGCGATCGGCGCGCGCGTCCGCGCCGATCACCTCACGCTTTCGACTTGCCGGTCGAAAATGGCGGTCGTCTTGCGCCGGCTACGCATCACGCCTCCCACTATGCCGAAACCGGCGAGCATCAGCGTCCAGGACGCGGGCTCCGGTATCGGCAGGTCCGCAGCGAAGGTGCCGGAACCGCTGAAGGAGAAATTCGGGAGCCGTCCGCCCGTGAGATTGAGGGCCTGCGACGCTCCCGAGAAGCTGAGCGCGAAATCTTCCGCGGTAGTCCCGCTCAGATCCGCGAAATCCGAGGCATAAGTGATGACCGATCCGGCGGTGGAATCCGCCTGGAGCGTGGGCGCCCCCCCGCCCGGCGGTGTTTCGAACGCCGCATCGACGAAAGTCACATCGAGCGCGTCGACGCTGGGGCCGCTCATGCCCGGTTGCGGAGCGAGCAGCGTAAAGGTGATCGAGCCCGAGAAAAGCTGCCAGATATTACCGCCGCTCAGGAAAGGCAGGCTGGCTGCCGTCGCCGAAAGATTGACCGTCGCGATGGATGGGGAGAACAAGGTTCCGAGATCGGACACCAGAACCGTATTGCTGGAACTGGCGGTGGTGATCTTCGCCTTCACGCCTGGGCTGTTCGCATTCGTGTAGGTGAAGATTTTCACCTTCGGAAGGAGCTGCGCGAACTGCGCGAACGTGTCGGTGGCGCATGCTGGCGTTGCCGCGAATAGCCCCGCCGCGGTGCCGACCGTCAAAGCCAAGATTTTCGGGCGCATATATCCCCCTACCGGCGGGGCTTCTGCGGAATTGGCAATACCTCGCCGACGACATTTCTATCGGGGGCGCCAGGCCTGCATCCCATCAAATGAGTGGTTCCGCTGCGATTGTGGGAATCCGCCTCTCGTGGCGCGTGGCGGCGGGCAAGCCGGGTCCCGGAGGTTGCGACGGTCGCGGCGGTGGGGGCGGTCGGCGCGGCGCCGCTACGGAAACCGGTCCAGCGACGTCCGCGATCTTCCCGACCAATGCAGATCGATGAAAGGCCGCGCCTTCAAGGGCGCCAAGTTCGGCGGGCACCCATATTCACTCGGTATATCGAGCCTGAAGACCTGAGCATGCGCCGCCATGAAATCCGGCCACCCTTATCAATAAATAGCAACTACTTGTTCGAATGCGATCATTTTGAACGTCCATTTATGCATCAAATGATGTTTCGCGCCGGCTTAACCAAAGCAATAGTTCCGGAATCACCAATAGTGTCCGTAGCGTAATAGCGTTCCAAACTGCTTCAGGCTTGCGCGTAGGCAGGCAGCACAGGGGGTTATCATGATGTCGAGATATCTATGCACCAGTGCCGCATTGGCGCTCGCCCTGGCGGGAGCCAGTATGGCCAATGCCCAGAACCATGTCGTCGGGACGGAAGATCCGGTGACCGGGTTTACCGGCAACTTCCTCGAAAGCGTGTTTCCTGGCGCCAAATATATGGTCGCCAGTGACGGCGAGTCGGCATTCCACCCGTTCGGCGCCACTTTTGACGTCAGCGACGGGCTCGATTTCAGCGACGTCGGTTTCACCTGGAACCAGGCGGCAGATAGCAGCTGGACCAACATTGGCAATCAGATCTGGGTTCTTCCGGCCACCACACCATGCGGCACCGAGAACGAACCCACTTGCGAGCCGGTCGGCCACTTCATTTCCCCCAGCGCCTGGAACCCGGCGGCGGTCGGAACCTGGTGGATCATGGAGGCGGGCGGCGGCCCCAGCGACAAGATCGTGACGTTCAACAGCGCGAACGGCGCCGAGCTTCTCTTCTACTCGGATCCGCTTGCGGCGCCCGAGACGTCGAGCTGGGCTTTGATGCTCATCGGCTTTGGTGCGATCGGAGGGGCGATGCGCGCACGTCGCGCGACGGTCCGCTTCGCCTGATCGACCGCACGGCAGAGCGCCGCGGGACCGTTCGGGTCCCGCGGCGCTTTTCCGTGCCGACTCTTTCTCGAGCGAGTAACCCCCGGTTCAAATGGTCGGGTTACTCTTCCCAGTTGATTACCCTGCGGAAGCGGTCCTGAAGCGCGCGCACGGCCGATACGTAGTCGGCGATAATGCCGGTCGATCTCGTGCAGGCCTCCAATCCGTCCATCACGTGCACCCGCAATCGACATAATGTTCCCCAAATACGGTGCCGCGTTCACTTTCGATAAATCCGCCGCAATCCATCCGCCGAAACGACGAAGAAACGAAAGAGAAGCGCGGTACGAACCTGGCGGTGATGAACCGGCCGCGAAGGGGAGGTGGTGCTCATCATGCGAGCCATTCGTCGCATCGCGGCAGGCGCGATACTTTTCGCCGCATCGGCCTCGGCTGGCGTGCCCACCGACAATCCACGGAAATCGCCGATGGACCGGGCTGTGGATACAGCCGCAGCCACCTTCTTCTCGGACAAGTGTCATGTCGGCGTGTCTATTGCGATCGTGGACCATGGGCGGCGCTATTTCTACGATTACGGCACGGTGTCGAAGGAAAGACCGCGCCTGCCAGGCCGCGGAACCCTCTACGAAATCGGCTCGATAACCAAGACTTTCACGGGCGCGCTCGCGGCCAAGGCGTTGCTCGAAGGAAAGATGAATCTCGACGGCGATTTCCGCCAATATCTCAAAGAGCCCTATCCGAACCTCGAGAAGGGCGGAAAGCCTGTCACGCTGCGAACGCTGGCAAGCCACACATCGGGCATATCGCGCGACATCCCGAACAACGATGACCTGTTTCAGGGCGCGCCCGACTTCAACAAACTGCCGTATCTGCTGATCGAGAGGGAAAAAGGGTACGACCGCGCCCGCTATTTAAGCGAACTCCACAAAGTGGAGCTGGCATCCGAGCCGGGCGCTAAAATGGCCTATTCCAACATCGGCATTAAGCTCATCGGGTTCGGGCTCGAGAATATAAGCGGACTCGATCTCGGCCGGTTGCTGGCCCGTGACATCTTCCGTCCGCTCGGGATGACCGCGACGACGCTGGTGCCTGCGCCATCGCAGCGCGGCCGCCTGGCGCAGGGTTACCTGCCTGGAGGGAATCCGGCACCGCCGCCAAGGCTGGATACCGATCCGAACGCCGGTGGGGCGGGCGGGCTATTCTCCTCTACCGCCGACATGGCAAAATATGCCCGCTGGCAGCTCGACGAACGCGATCCCGTGATAGCGCGGGCACACGAACCCATATGGGGATCCGCGGATACTTTCGCGGCCGGCCTGATCTGGGATATCGGCAAGACGCCGGATGGTGAACGCAAACTTTGGCACAGCGGTGGAACGTTCGGCATGTCCAGCCAAATGATCCTGCTTCCGGATTCGCAACAGGCCTATGTGCTGCTCGCCAACGATGCGTGCATGAACACACAAGGCCAGCTCCATGACATGGCGATGGCAATCCGGGCGGCGGGGCGAAGCCGCCGCCAATAATGCCGGGTAGCGCTCGACGGTCCGGCTGCCTCAAACGGCCAGATTGCTCTCTTCCCAGTCCATCAGGGTGCGGAACCTGTCCTGGAGCGCCAGCACCGCCGAAACATAGTTCGGCCACTGCCGGTCGATCTCCTGCGGGGTCCACTTTTGCACATGCGCGCTATAGTCGGTTCGCAAATGGCGCACGCGATCTTCATATTCCCGGAAGAGTGGCAGAAGATGCGACGCGGCCGGAGATGCCGTCAGTTGGCGGAAATATTCCGCTTCTTCGGCCATGTGGCTGGCGAAACGTCGCGAAAACAGGAAGCGCGCCTGCGGGAGGGCCGCGCTGCCGCGTTCCCGCGAACTGGACATGAGCCCGGCAAAGTCGTCCATCATTCGCCGGAGCTCGGCATGATCTTCGCTGCGATCCATCCTGCGACGCCACCCTCTACCTCCGTGGAGATTTAGCGCGCGCTCGTTAACAGCGGGTTTGTTGCGGCGGCGGGGGTTCATTCGGGGCACTTTTAGTTCTGGTGCCCTTGGGAGCGGGGCGCTGTTCGGCCTTGGGCATCGGAAATAGTATAGTGTCCCCGAATTAATGCGGGCGGGATCTGGTCGGTCTCGGTGTTCCGCTGCAGCGGGCCGGCCATTCGCTGCAGCATCGGACCTTCGCGGCGACTTTGGTGTAGCATGCCGGTCATGATCGACGACCCAAGAGGCGCGCGCTCGATTCGTTGGGGCTGGATCGCCGCGATCTGGTGCGCGGGCTCGCTGTGCGATGCCGGCCAGACGGTTCTGACCATGCATGCGGAAGGGGGACGGCCGGGCGGGTTTCTGCCGTTCGCGATCGAGTTCGTGTCGTGGCTGCCATGGGCGCTCGCGACGCCCCTCATCATTCGGGTGGCGCGGTGGCGGCCGTTCGTGCGTGGCGCGATATTGAAGGCGGCGCCCGTTCACCTCGCGACGTTCGCGGTGGTCAGCGCGGTTGCGGAAGCGTGGTCGGCGATGCTCAGGGTGGTCTATAATCCCTGGCGCCACCATCGGCCGCCGATCTTTCTGGACAGCTGGCTTACCGCGCTCGTCTATCAGATCGTCACGTTCGCGATCGTCTATGCGCTGATCCTGACCATCACCTACGTTATCGACTTTCGGGAAGGCCTGGCCCGGCAGATGACCGAGACCGCCAGGCTCAACGAGGAATTGTCCCGCGCCCAGCTGGCCGCGCTCAGGCGTCAGATGGACCCGCATTTCATGTTCAACACGCTGAACTCGATCGCGGGCCTGGTGCGCGACCAGCGCAATGACGCGGGGGTTCGCATGATCGTCGGGCTGAGCGAGTTCCTGCGCCGATCGGCGGAGGATTCCCACCGGACGCAGGTGACGCTGGCGGAGGAAGTCGAATATCTGCAGCGTTATATCGACATCCAGCAGGTCCGCTTCGGGGACCGTCTTCGCGTGAGCCTCGACATCCCCGCAGCGCTTCTGGACGCACAAGTGCCCGGCCTTCTGCTGCAGCCGCTGGTGGAGAATGCGATCAAGCATGGTATCTCCAAGCGCGTCTCGGGCGGCGAAATCCGGGTGAGCGGAGCGAGCGGCGACGGCTCGTTATGCCTGAGGGTTTACAATGACGGTCCCTGGACCGGGAAGGATATCGAACCGGTACCGGCGGGTGTCGGCCTCGACAATTTGCGCACGCGCCTGCACATCCTGCACGGCGACCAGGCCGGACTGTCGCTAAGGCCCGTCGATGCCGGCGGCGTCGAAGTCGTCGTGACCTTGCCGTTCCGGGAGGCGTGAATGGCGCTGCCTGACCAGAAACCTTTATTGCTCCGGGTCCTGGTGGTCGACGACGAGCCGCTGGCGCGGCGAAACCTGACAATCCTGCTCAGCCGTGACCCTGAAATCGGAACCGTGACCGAATGCGGGTCGGGAATTGAGGCGATCGCGGAGATCAGGCGGTCCATGCCCGATCTGCTGTTCCTCGACGTCCAGATGCCCGAATGCGATGGGTTCGACGTGCTCGAACGCCTGGGCCCGGAACTGCCCGAGACCATCATCTTCGTGACGGCCTTCGATGCCTATGCGCTGCGCGCGTTCGAGACGGGCGCGCTGGACTATCTCCTGAAGCCTTTCGACGATGCGCGCTTCAGGCGCGTGCTCGATCGTGCCAAGGCAAAACTCGCTTACGCTCCGCCGCGGCATCGCCAGACGATCAGCCGCTTCGCGATCAAGAATCGGGGCCAGACCCTGTTTCTGCCTGCCTCGAAGATCGACTGGATCGAAGCGGCGAGCTATTATGCCTGTCTGCATGTGGGCGATGCCACGCACCTCGTGCGCAGGACCTTGCAGGAACTCGAACAAGGCCTGGACGAACGCGCGTTCGTCCGCATCCACCGCTCGATCATCGTCAACCTTGAGCGGGTCCGGGGGCTGGAGCTGCAGGATAGCGGCGAATATGAGGTCCTGCTCGATTCAGCGCGCCTGCGATTGAGCCGGCGTTACCGCAAACGCCTCCAGGACCGGCTCAGCGAACTCACAATCGGCGGCTGACCGCGTCGTCCGCCGATCATGATCTGGGGCGCACGGCGACCATGTCGATTTCCATCAGGGCACCGCTGGCGGCGGAGGGCAGAACCACCTGCACCGCGGTGCTGGCGGGCTTGTTGGGCTGGTCCTTGGTTCCGAAGAATTGCGCATATCCGGCGCGCGCGCCGACTATGTCAGCCTTGCTGTCTCTCGCCGGATCGGTCTGGATGAACTCGCGCATCATCACGACGTCGCCCAGCGTAAGATTTTGCGAGGCGAGGAATTTTTGGATGTCCTTGAGGATGCCCACGGTTTGCGACCGGGTGTCGGTGTGCGTCTTCCGATCCGGATCGAGCCATCCGCTTATATACAGCGTGTCCCCGGCCCATACCGCCTGGGAAAAGGGAATTTCGATATTGGTCGGGTTTTGGCTGGCGGTCAGCGGGATCTCCCTGATCTTCTGCGCTGAAGCGGTCGCGCAAACAGCCAACGCCACTGCCAGGGCCATTAGGTGATCGCGGATCATTTTTTCAGGCGCAGCATGAAACGGTCGGTGGCGAAGCGATCGGCCTGCCGGCTGGGTGAATCCCGATTGTCGCCGGGATTTCGAAGCAGGTCGCCTTCCGCATCAATCCTGAAGCCGGCCGCCGCCAATTCCGCCTTGGCGATCGCTTCGTCCATGCGATGCCATTTGGAGGTTGCCTCAAGCCCGGCGCCGGCCGCGGCGCTATGGTCTTCGACATAGAATATGCCGCCCGGCTTCAGATTATCGTAGACGCCCTTGTCGACCGCCGCGATGTTCGCGGTCGGCCCATTGTGGAAATCGTGGTAGTTTTCGGTCGTCCAAACGAGGTCCGCTTTCTGGGGCAGGGCGAGCGCGGCATAGTCGACGGTCAGCACCGTCACATTGGGATAGGCCGCAGTCAGCGCATCGAGCGCGTCGCGGGCCCCGGGACGCGCGATCTGGCCTTCGGTTACAAGTGCGAGGACCTTTCCTTTGGGGCCCACGGCTTTGGCGAGAATGCGGGTATAATAGCCCCTGCCCGGATCAAGCTCGGCAACGACCATTCCCGGGCGTACTCCGGCAAAGGCAATGACCTGCGCCGGCTTCCGGTTGGCGTCACGATCGCGGTCCGCCGCCGGACGGCCGGCATCCTCGACAGCCGCCATCGCATAAGCGGGAACCGCGCGCGCCGCCTGCGCGTAGCCGGGCCCCATCGAGATCAGCATTGCCGCGAGCGCTGCACCGGCGAAGGCTTTCATTCCACTCTCCCTTTTTCAAAGTACGGAACCAGCTTCGACGCGGACCAGCACTTCGCGGCCTCGGCACGGAGCATGGGTCACGGAGAAGGCGCGCGATTTATCCGAACATCGTACCCGTTGGCCCGGTGAACCCGATTTTAGGCCGACCCGTCACGGGAGCCCAGACCGCTAACTGCGGGGAAACCGCTTTCCGCTGCATCCCCGCCCGCGATGAAGGTGAAAGATCATCTCCACACCGGCCACGAGTCCGACTAACCTCCGCGCAAAGACCGCTGGAAAGGATGATTGTGGCCCGCACGAACCTGCCGCTCGCTCTTATGCTTGCCGCCGCTCTGCCCGCATTGTCGGTAGTGCCGGCGCTGCCCGCATCCGCCCAGCCGGCTCCGGCGGAACAGGGCGGCGGCCCCTATCCGGCCTTGTTCGAGGAGCGCCCCGCGCTCCCCGCCCATGTCGTCTATCGGCCCAGGGACCTCGCCGCCGTGCCGGCGCGCGGGCTTGGTATCTACGTGTTCGGCAACGGTGCCTGCAGCACCGACGGAACGATGGCGCGCAATCATCTGCTGGAGATCGCCTCGCGCGGCTATGTCGTCATCGCCCCGGGTACGATCCCGCCGCCCAAGCCCGCCATGGCCGCACCGCCGCCGCCGGCTCAGCCCGCCGGTGCCGGCGCCGCGCCCGCCAATCAGGGCATGCCCCGCGGCCGTCTCTCGGCGCCCACGCCGGCATCCTCGCTGACCGAAGCGATCGACTGGGCGATCGCGGAAAATGCCCGCAAGGACAGCCCCTTCCACGGCAAGATCGCAACCGACCAGGTCGCGGTGTCCGGCTGGAGCTGCGGCGGCATCCAGGCGCTGGACGTCGCATCCGATCCGCGCGTGAAGACGGTCGTGGTGATGAACAGCGGCTATTTCCCCGACGGCACAAGCCCGATCGACAATCTCGTCTCGGACAAGAGCCTGCTCGCGAGACTGCACGGATCGGTCCTCTATGTGCTCGGCGGCAAGGAAGACATTGCCTATGGCAACGGCACCGACGATTTCGCACGGATCAACCACCTGCCCGCTGCGATGATCAACATCCCGGTCGGCCATGGCGGCACGTATGGCCAGCCGCATGGCGGGCTTGCGGCGGAGCTGGTGACCGCCTGGCTCGACTGGCGCCTGAAGGGCCGCGCCGACGCGCGCGCCAAATTTACCGGCCCCGACTGCGCTTATTGCAAGGACAGCCGCTTCACGCTCGAGCGCAAGCATTTCGACTGACTATTCGACCGACAAATCGGTGTCCGCAATCAGCCCGGCGGGCGTCAGAAGAACCAGCAGGTCGGTGTCGTGGAGTTCACCCTTGAGGCGGTAGCTCAGCACCCTGGCGACGGCCTCGCCATGGCGCACGATGCCGCGGTCCTGAACTGTCTCTTCGTGCAGCAATTGCAAGGTTCGGAGCCCGCCGAAATCTTCGGGATTGGTGAAATCGCGTTTCCGCCCCGGCGCGATCGCGGCTGAATTCTGGACCGCGGCACCGCCATTTTCCAGCGCGATCAGCGCGCTTTTGACGGTCGCGGTGCGCGTCGGATCCGGATCATTCATCGCCGCCGCCGCGGCAAAACCGGGCGCGACGCGCGGGATGGTGCGGCGGTTGCCGTCCGCGCCGATCACCACCATCCCCGTTACCGCCCCGGATGCGTCCTTCACCGGCACGAGCGAGGTCGCATCCTCCTCGTTCCAGAAGCGCCCATCCGCCGTCGCCAGATATTCGACCGGACTGCCGCCGCCGAGCCGCGACGAAAAGCCGCGCGCGGTCGGCACCAAAGCGAGCATGTAATTGCCCCAATATTCGTAATAGCCGGCTGCTGCCGCCAGCGCCGCGCGATCGGGCTGCGCCAGCGGCGGGGCCTTGCCGATCTGCGCTGGGCGCAGCGCGGGCAGATATATTCGCGCGATTCCGCTCGCGATGCGGCGGCTTTCCGCCAGATCGCTCTGGTTGATGGTGACGATGACCGTGATACGATCGTCGGTATAGCGCTGCAAGCTCGACAGGAAGCCGTTCATCGCGCCATTGTGCGTGACGAGATTGTGGCCGTTGATCTGCGAGATTTCCCAGCCGAAGCCATAGCCGGTTGCCTTGCCGTCCTTGAGCATCCCCGACGTCCACATCTGCTTGCGGCTGTCCGGCGTGAATAAGGTGTCCCCGTTCAACACCGCATCCCAGCGGGTCAGGTCGCGCAACGTGGATTGCAGGGATGCCGAGCCCCGGTAGCGGGTCGGGCTGTAGGGCAGGCACACACGCAATTCGCCGCGCGTCCACAGATAGCCCTGGGCCCGGTTGGGGACGATCGCGGTCCGGTCGATCAGGCGCGTGGCGGACATTCCGGCCGGCCCGAAGATACGCGCCTGCAGGAACGCACCATAAGTCTGTCCACTGACGCGGCTGACGACGATCGACAGTAGGTCGTAACCGATATTGCTGTAGGCGAAAGCCGTGCCTGGGGGCGACTGGAGCGGCATCGCGGTCGCCGAAGCCAGGAATTCGGATTCGCTGTAATCGCCCAGGACCGCCTTGGCATCGGGGGCGATGCCGTCGGTTGCCAGGCCGGCGCTATGGGTCAGCAATTGCCGGATCGTGATGTCATGCCATGCGGGCGGCGCTTCACCGATATATCGGCTGATCGGATCGTCCAGGCCAAGCTTGTGGTCCTGGACCAGCAGCATGATTGCCGCCGCGGTGAAGGATTTGGTGAGCGAGCCGATCTGGACGACGCTGTCGGGCGTCATGCGCGTACCCGTTTCCAGATTGGCCTGCCCGTAGCTCTTCAGTTTGACCGCCCGGCCATGATCGATCACCGCCAGCGACAGGCCCGGCACATGCTGCACCGCCATCTGGTGCGTGACATAATCGTCAAGCGCGTCCGCGCGGGCCGCCGTGGCGCCAAGGGCTGTGGCCATCGTCATGAGAAGAGTGCGCGCAATTCCCGCCGCAAAAGATGCGGTTCTCTTCATCCCCTTCACTCCGTCTTGGGAGGCCCCGGGGCGCGGCCCCGGTGAGCCCGGCTTATCTATCCGGCGTTCGCGTTGTGACTACAACTGTAATCACACTGACTACAGTTGTAAACATAAAAGGAGCGGGCCGGGCTGACGCGGATATGCAAGGCAGGGATGCCGGTTTGCCGGCCGGTCAGATCGCGTCCGGGTTGGGCCAAGAGGCTTCGATATTGTTGTTGTCGGGATCGAGCACGAAGGCGACATAATTGGCGTTTCGCCGGTAGCCCTGATCGCGAAAGCCGGGCGGGCCGTTGTCGCGACCGCCATGGGCAAGCGCGGCTGCGTAAAAGGCGTCCACCGCCGCGCGATCGGGCGCGGCGAAGGCAAGATGGAGCGGCGCGCCGCCGGGCCGGTTGCCCGGGCGCCAATAAGTCGGGACACCCTTTTTGTCGCCGGCGACGAACAGGAAGCCCCGCTGCGCCGGATCCTTGAAGAGGGCGGCGTCGAACTGCGGCATATCCTGCACCCGCTCGATTCCCAACGGACGGAGACACGCGGTGAAGAAGGGCAGGCTTATGCCGGCATCGCAGACCAGAAAGCCGACATGATCGAACATGCGGATACTATGGATCGTCGCCGCAGGACCCGGCAAGCCTGTGCGTCGCGGTCAGGCTGGGACCGGCACCTGCCTGACCTCGCGAGCCGGGGCACGCTTAGGCGGAGATGGCCTCTTCCGAAGCAGATGCGGCTTGCGGGGCGAACATCTTGCGCAGCTTTCGCGCCAGTTCGTCGCGCGTGTAAGGCTTGGAGAGAAGCTCCACATCGTCGTCGAGCCGCCCGCCATGGACGATGGCGTTATCGGTATAACCCGAAGTGAAAAGCACGGGCAGGCCGGGCAATAGTTGCTGCGCCCGGCGCGCGAGATCGCGAGCCGGAAGCTCGCCGGGCAGGACCACGTCGGTGAACAGAAGATCGACCGATGCTCCACTTTCCAATATCACCATGGCCGCGTCGGCGTCGCGCGCGCGCAGGACCCGGTAGCCCAGATCGATCAGCAGATCGGCCGTGGTCGTGCGTACGTCGTCGTCGTCCTCGACCAGCAGAATGACCTCGGTGCCGCCGACCACGGTCCCTGTCGCGACGTCGACGGCCAGGTCTTCCTTCTGCCGCGACCGCGGGAGATAGAGGCGGATGGTCGTGCCGTGGCCGACCTCGCTGTAAATCTTGATATGCCCGCCCGACTGCTTGACGAAACCGTGGACCATGGAAAGACCCAGGCCCGTTCCCTGGCCCTCCGGCTTGGTGGTGAAGAACGGATCGAACGCGTTCGCAATCACGTCCGCGGGCATGCCACAGCCGGTGTCGGTAACAGCCACCATCACATATTGGCCGGCCGTGACCTCGGCGTGCCGCGCCGCATAGGCATCGTCGAGACGGGCGTTGCCTGCCTCGATCGTCAGCTTGCCGCGGCCGCCCATCGCGTCGCGGGCATTGACGGCCAGGTTCAGCAACGCCGTCTCGACCTGGTTCGGATCGACGAACGTGTTCCACAACCCGCCCGCGATCACGGTTTCGATCTCGATGCATTCGCCGATCGCGCGGCGCAGAAGATCATCCATCCCGCGGATAAGGCGGCCGAGATTGATGGCGCGCGGCTCCAGGGATTGGCGGCGCGCGAATGCCAGCAACTGGCCGGCGAGCTTCGAGCCGCGGTCGACCGCTTCCATCGCGCTCTGCAAGCGGCGCTGGGCGCGCTCGTCGCGCGGAACGTCGCGCTCCAGAAGCTGGAGATTGCCGCCGATGACCTGGAGAAGGTTGTTGAAATCATGCGCGACGCCACCGGTAAGCTGGCCAATCGCGTGGATCTTCTGCGCCTGCCGGAGCTGGGCTTCCATCTCGGTCCGATCCGAAATGTCGATGCAGCTGCCAAAATATCCCGCGAAGTCGCCGTCACGATAATAAGGCGCGCCATTGTCGAGGATTTCACGATACGCGCCGTCTGATCGCTTCAACCGGTAGGTCATCGTGAAAGGCTGCCGCGTATGGAAGGCGGCGAGGTAGGTTTCCACGCAACGATCGAAGTCTTCCGGGTGAACGTTTTCCGCCCAACCGTTGCCGACCTCTTCTTCCATCGATCGGCCGACGAAATCGAGCCAGGGCTTGTTGAACCAATCGCAGAGGGCGTCGGTGCCCGACCGCCAGATCATGACGGGCGCAAAATCAGCCAATTCCTTGAAGAATCTGTCTCCAAGTTCGTAATGCGCTGGTTCGAACAAGCATTCCCCCGGGAGTGAATTTCACCCGGTTGGGGAAACATTTGATCGGGGACTCGGTTCCGCCGCTGCTTGGGCGAACAGCGCATCCCCTATGAGGCCAACGGTTCCGGCCCTGAGGAAGAGGGCATGGACGGCTCAGGAACGCGCCCTCGGCCCGTCTCCATTCCCGTGCTTTTCGTTCCTGAGGAGCGGATAAAGCAGCCCCGCCTCCAGCTCGATGCGGGCGAGCATGGTCTGCCGCGCGGCGGCGGAGGCGAGGCAATAACCGGGCCAGTCCGATGCGACCTCCCGGCTCGTCCAGCGGCGGAGATGGTCGCCCGAACGCACCAGCATGAGCATGCCGTCCGATTTCAGCTTTTCAAGCGCGATCCGCCTGTCGGGCGGACAATTGCGTATCAGCTTCGGATACACCACCGCGTTCAGGTAGGCGGATCGCGCGCGACTGGCCCGCGTCAGTTCGAGCCGGATCGCGCTCACCTTCGCGATATCGGCATGCCGATCCTGGCACAGCGCCTCCAGCGCGGCGAGAAGATCGCGGATCTTGTCGTGATGTTGCCGAAGCTCCGCCAGCATCCCAATCAACCTTCCCCCGGCGATATGCCGCCGGGCATCGCCACCAACGCTTCAGACCCTGATAGCCTGAAAAGCGCGCGAGGTCATTGGCGCCCGACCAGAGTGGATCGATTTGCTGTTCCCGGGGGCGTGAGGGCGAACGGCCAGGCCGGGGCATGTCTCTGCCCACGAATGGCAGGCGCGCGGCTCAGCGCCGCAGGATCTTCTCCATCGGCTTTCCCTTGGCGAGCTCGTCGATCAGTTTGTCGAGGTAGCGGATTTCCCGCATGGTCGGGTCTTCGACCTCTTCGACGCGAACGCCGCAGACGGTTCCCGTAATCATGAGCCGCGCAGGATTGAGCGCTGGTGCCTGGGCAAAGAAATCCTGGAGGTTCGTGCCCTTGGCCAAGTGGTCGTCGAGCGACGCCTGGCTGTGTCCGGTCAGCCAGCGGATGATCTCGTCGACCTCGGCTTTGGTGCGCCCCTTTCGCTCCGCTTTGGCGAGATAAGCGGGATAGACGCCCGCGACACTGACCGAGAAGATGCGATGCGGCGCCATGCGTCCCTCCGGAATGGGCCCTCGGATTGTCAGGCTTTACACCCTCCCCGCCAAGCGAGGGAGGGCGTAAATCCGGCCGCCGCTCAATCCCGGAACAGCAAGGGCGCGAATTCGTGGAGGCTGCGCCGCCAGGACAGGAATTCGTGCGCGGTATTGGGCGAGACGTAGAAGACGCTGTTGATGCCGGCCTGCTTCAGCGCCGCCGCATTGGCGCGCGGATCGGCGCGCGGACCGCCCGGCGGGCCGGTCATGCCGCCGCGCTCAAGCTCGCGACTGCCGAAGCTGACGAAGGCGAGTTTGACCTTGTCGCGGAAGCCCGGCGTCTTGTTGACGTCGTCGAGCGAGAAGGTGCCGCCGCTGAAGAGGCCGATATACGCGAATTTGTCGAGATTGGCGCTGGTGATCAGCTTGGTTTCGAAGCCGCCCATCGACAGGCCCGCCATCGCGCGGTGGCGCTGATCCGAAAGCGTGCGGAAGTGGGAATCGACATAGGGGATCAGCTCGTTGACCAGGACGGTCTGGAACGGATGGATATCGAAGCTGGCGAGGCCGCCCGGGCTGCCCGGGCGTATGTCGTTGGTCATGCCGTAGGTCACGACAATGATGAACGGCCGCGTTTTTCCTTCCGCGATCAGATTGTCCATGATCAGGTTGGCGCGGCCCTGGTTGAACCAGGCGGTTTCGTCTTCGCCCCAGCCATGCTGCAGGTACAATACCGGATAGCGGGTGCGCTGGTTCTGGTCATAGCCCGGCGGGGTGTAGACGAAGGCGCGGCGCTGCGTGCTGGTGCTGGGCGACGCGAACAATATCTGCTCGACCCGGCCATGAGGTACGTTCTTGAGCGCGTAGAAGTCCGCATCGTGCGCCGGAATCTCGATGCCGCTTTCCCACCGGATCGAGCCGTAGAAATTCTGGGCGCCGGGATCGTTGAACGTGCCGCCGTCGACATTCAGGTGGTAATAATGGAAGCCTTCGTCGAGCGGCCCCTCGGTCGTGGCGGTCCAGGCGCCGTCCGCGCCCTTGGCGAGCACGGTGCCGCCGCGGCCGCCCAGGCCCAGGCTCACCTTCACCGCCTGCGCGTCGGGTGCGACGATGCGGAAGCGGACATAGCCCTGCGAATTGACCTGCGGAAATTGCTGGCCCGGCTGGTTGAGCGAGGAGGGTACGAAATCCTCCGCGACCGGAGGCGCGGCGGTTTGCGATGCGGGCGGGGTCTGCGAAGCGGCGGGACCGGCAATAGCGACGGCCGCGAGGATCATGGCGATAGCGCGTTTCAACGGACTGGCTCCCCTATTGGCTCCATCCGCTTTTCCCGGACGTGAGCGTTACCATTACTCCGACTATTGCAGGAGTCGAAACGCATCGCAACAGGGAGATTATGCGGCAAGCCCATGAAATAAGTCAGACTTATTCCCACCGGCGGCGGGGCGGAGGAAGCTAGAGGCCGATCTTGTGGAGCGCGGCGGCGAGTTCCTCGCTGATAGCGTTATCGTCCTTTGGCGACAGGCGGTTGAGCACGGTCTGCACGCGCTTCTGCGCAACCTGCAGCGTCTTGTGGCGCACCTCGCGGATCTGGTTGGTGCGCCAGGATGGACTTTCGCCCAGCAAAGCCGCCCATCTCGCCTCCTCGGTGGCCAGGATCGCCAGAGCGAGCCGGAGACCGTCGCGCCGGCCGCGGGCATAATCGTCGGACATCCTATCGTCCCGGGCGCGCGTCATTGGAAGCGCCTGATATGCTCGAAGCCGGCAATATCCTTGGTCATCTTCAGGAGCTTGCGGATGTAGGTTCGGACGTGCCGATCGAAGCGGCCGTCGTCATACACGCCGCGCCAGACATGGTCGTCGCGGTCGAGCAGGCTTTTCAGCGCCTCGGCGAACGCGCTCTGGCTGTCGGCCGCGGCCTGGCTCTTGAGCAAGGTGCAGACCATCTCCTCGGCGGCTGCCTTGTCGCAATCGTCCTGTTCGCCCCGGCCGCCGCGTTCCGCCGCGACCTGATCGGCGCGCGCGGCGGAAATCCGCTTTTCCAGCCAAAGGCGGACGGCCGCGCCATCCCATTGCTTCGACGCTTCCGTCATTATCGTCTCCAACATTCGGACAAGGCGGATCGCGCCGTTAGCGAACTTTCGCTGGCTCGACCTATGCTCCCATGCGCCGCCGGAGGAAATTGCCGATCAGGCCCGCGGTCAAATCGGGCAAGCGACGCGGCCGCCGGCATTAACCACCATTTCCCGTGATCCGCCGTTAATTTGGGATTAAGCTTCCTGCCGGGCCGGCGGCAAGGCCAGCCTGGACTTGGGGGATGCCACATGAAGGCTTTCTACATCGCGGCTGCGGCCGCAGCGCTGGTTTGCGGAAGCGCAACCGCGCAGAATCTCGTCGTCAATGGCGGTTTTGAAAACGGCTATGCCGACTGGACGGCCCAGAATTTCATGATCCTCAACTATGGCGACTATGCTTATCCCACGCACAGCGGGACATGGTCGGCCGCCACCGGATGCGTATCGCCGACCGCGCTGCAATATTGCTATCTTTCGCAGGTGCTGAACACGCAAGCGGGAAGCGCCTATACGCTGTCGTTCTGGGTGGACAATGATTATGCCAACCCGGGCACCGACAATCAGCAATACCGCGTCGCCTGGGGCGGTCAGGACCTGGGCACCGTCAATTTCGACGGCTTGAGCTGGGCGCAGGTGACCTATACCGGACTGATCGCGTCGAGCGGATCGACCGAGCTTGCGCTGTACGGGCGTAACGATCCCGCGGCCATGTTCTTCGATGATGTCTCGGTGACGGCGCAGGGCTCCGCGCCCGAGCCGGCGAGCTGGGCTATGATGCTTGGCGGCTTCGGCCTGCTCGGCGGTGCGATCCGGGCGCGCCGCAAGACTGCGATAGCGTTCGCCTAGGCTCGTTTTCCCTGAAGGCATGAAATGTGGCGGCGCCCGCGCTGTCACATGATTGCAATGATCGCGGCGGAAGGACCGTCCCCTGGGCGGCGCGTGAAACCGGGGACGGAGCGGGATGCGGATTCTTCTGGTCGAGGATGATGGCGCAACCGCCGATCTGATCGTTCAGGGCCTGAGCGATTTTGGCCATGACGTGGCTCATATCCCGAGCGGGAGCGAGGCGGTGCGGGCGGTGTCGGCCGAGAGCCGCTATGATGTGGCAATAGTCGACCGGCTGCTGCCCGACATCGACGGCGTGAGCGTGCTGCAATTTTGGCGGGCGAACGGGGTGCAGCTTCCCGCGCTGATGCTGACCGCGCTCGGCACGGTCGCGGACCGGGTGAGCGGGCTGCAGGGCGGGGCGGACGATTATCTGGTCAAGCCTTTCGCCTTGCCCGAGCTCCATGCCCGGCTGTGCGCGCTGCAGCGGCGGCCGATGCTGGGCGAGCCGGCGACGCAATTCCGCAGCGGCGACGTCCAGGTCGACCTGCTCCAGCGGCGCGTGCGGCGCGGGGGCCGGGAAATCCATCTGCAGCCGCGCGAGTTCGACCTGCTCGCGCTGATGATGCGCCATCCCGGGCGCGAGATCACGCGCAAGATGTTCCTCGAGACGGTCTGGGGGATCACCTTCGACCCCAACACCAATGTGGTGGACAGCCATATCAGCCGGCTGCGCACCAAGCTCAACCATGGCTTCCCCCACAATCCGATCGAGACGGTGCATGGGGTCGGCTATCGGATCCGCGCGGAGTGATCCGGCTGTGGCGCAGCGCGACCTATCGCGTGGCCTTCCTCCATTCGGCGGCGTTCGCGTTCGCGGTGCTGCTGCTGGGCGTGGGCGTCTATTTCCTGGCCGACGCCAATTTCCGGCGCGAGCAGGACCGCACGCTGACGCCCGAGGCGGCGCGGGTGGTGCGGGAATATGCCGAAGGAGGGATGAGCGATCTCGCCAGTTCGATCCGCAAGCGCGAGAGCCGGCCGCACAATAATTTCAGCTATGCGGTGATCGCGCGCGACGGGCGCCAGCTGCTGGGATCGACCTGGCTGGCGCCGGTAGGCGCGGGCGTCCACAGCGTGATGGTACGGCGGCATGGCGGGCCGCTCCAGCCGGGGCGCGTGCTGGGGACGCCGCTCGACAATGGCGCGATATTCTACGTCGTGATCGACAGCGAGGAACTCAATCGGCTGGAAGATCAGATATTGCTGCTGTTCGGCGGCGGTTTCCTGCTCGTGATGCTGATGGGGGCCGGCAGCGCCTTGCTGATGGGGCGGCATCTCAAGCGGCGGCTGGAGCGGATCGAGGTCACCGCGCAGGCGATCCGCGCGGGCGATCTGGGGAGCCGCGTGGCGGTGGGCGCGGACGACGACGAATTCGACCGGGTCGGCCGATCGCTGAACGCGATGCTGGACCGGATCGACGGGCTGGTGACCGACCTGCGCCAGGTGTCGAGCGACGTCGCGCACGACATGCGCACGCCGCTCGCGCGGCTGCGCGGCGAGATCGAGGCGGGGCTGAACGCCGCGCCCGACGCGACCGCGCAGCACCGCGCGCTTGAACGCGCGCTCGAACGCAGCGACGCTTTGCTGACCCTGTTTAACGCGATCCTGCGCATAGCGGAGGTGGAGGGGCAATCGAGCGCGGACTTCGCCGAGACGATCGACCTGGCCGCGCTCGCGGGCGCGGCATGCGACATGTATGCGCCCGCGATCGAGGATGGCGGGCGCACGCTGCGGCTGGACGTGGAGCAACCCGCGCACGTCACCGGCAATCGCGAGCTCCTGACCCAGGCGATCAGCAACCTGCTCGACAATGCCCAGTCGCACACGCCGGACGGCACCGCGATCACGGTGACGGTGAGCGGGCAGGGGCCCGAGGCGCGGATCATGGTGAGCGATAACGGTCCGGGCGTCACGGCGGCGGACCGCACGCGCATCGCGCAGCGCTTCGTGCGGCTCGACAAGGGGCGGTCGAAGCCGGGCCATGGGCTGGGGCTCAACCTGGTCGCCACGATCGCGCGCGCGCATGGCGGAGGCTTGCGCTTTGAGGACAATGCACCCGGATTGCGCGCGGTGGTGGCGTTGCGGAGCGCGTGAGCCGCAGCGGTCTGGCCGAACCGCCGAACGTCACGGAAACGTAACATAGGTTGAATTGCCGCAAGGTTCGGTTCTGCGGCGATTTCCGCAACAAAAGTGTCACGACGCGATCCTAGGCCCGGGTCCGAAACCACCGAACAATACCGTATACAGGGGGAATTTCGATCATGACCCGGAGCTTCGCGCGTCGTCGTGCCACGGCGCTTCACATCCTTTGCGCCACCACGGCCTTGTGCCTGCCCGCAATCGCCAGCGCGGCGGCGCCCGCCCACACCGCAGCGGCAACCGCGTCCACGGCCGACCAGCAGCAGGATGCGCAGGCGCGCGCCGCACAGCAGGCCGAGACGGGCATTGCCGAGGGTTCGGACATTATCGTCACCGGCACCAAGGCCAACCGGATCGCGCCGGTCACGGCATCGCTCCAGGCACGCCAGCCGCAGGCGATCGTCAGCCGATCGCTGATCGAGGATTCGCTGCCCGCGATCGCCGATTTCGACCAGATCGCGCTGATCACGCCGAGCGTGTCGAATACGGGTGGCAATAACGGCATCGGCCTGTCGGAATCGAAGGCGCAGATCCGCGGCTTCCAGGACGGCGAATATAATATCACTTATGATGGCGTGCCGTTCGGCGACACGAACGATCCGACGCACCATTCGACGACCTTCTTCCCGTCGAACACGATCGAGACCCTGGTCGTCGATCGCGGCCCGGGCAATGCGAGCCAGCTCGGCCAGGCGACCTTCGGCGGCAACATCAACATGTTCAGCCGCGCCGCGCGCGACGATTTCGGCGGCCAGATCAAGGCGAGCTACGGCTCGTTCGACACCTATCTGCTGCGCGGCCTGCTCGACACCGGCAGGATCAAGAGCCTGAACGACGCCAAGTTCGTCTTCACCGGCCAATATGTGAACACCAACGGCGCGCTGAGCTACGAGAAATATCGCAACTACAATCTGTTCGGGAAAGCCGTGGTGCCGCTGTCGCCCGGCGTGACGCTGAGCCTGCTCGGCACCTACAACAACAACCGCTTCAACCAGCCCGACAATGACGGATCGACGCTCTACGAGCAGCAATTGTTCGGCAAATATTTCAGCCTGAACAACGACCCGACCTCGTCGGAATATTATGGCTACAACCACACCAACAAGGTCACAGATTTCGAGATCGTGAAGCTCGACGCGCAGATCACGCAAGGCATCCGGTTCGAGGATACTGCCTATACTTATTATTACGACAACGAGACGCTGTCGGCGAACGACGTCACGATCCCGCCGGGCACGGTCCAGTCGACCGTCGATGTCAACGGCAAGAAGATCAGCGGCGACATTCCGGGCTACACCAAGACCAACAAATATCGCGTGTGGGGCGATATCGCGCAGGCGAAGGTGGACCTTGTTTCGTTCGCGACGCTGACGCTGGGCGGGCTGATCGAAACCAGCAATACCTATCGCCAGCAGACCGACGTCGACCTGACCACGGGCGGCAAGAATTATATCGAGAAAAAGGTCGTGGCGCCCGCGACCGGCGTGAATCCCGGCCAGGTGACGCCGGCCTACGTCAAGTTCGACCAGAACAGCGTGGGCAATAACACGAACGAGTTCGTCGAACTCGAGCTGCGCCCGCTGCCGGGCCTGTCGATCACGCCCGGCTTCAAGCATGTCGACTATAAGCGCAGCATCTCGGCCCTGTGGAACCAGAAGACGCGCTACGCGCAGAATGTGAAGAGCGATTATTCGGCCAACCTGCCCTTCCTGCAGGCGAATTGGGCGCTGACGCCGGAATTGTCGGTCTATGGCGAATATGCCCGCGGCTTCCTCGCCCCGTCGCTGAGCGCGCTCTATGTCGACAATCCCGATCACTCCAACGCGGTGCCGGAAAAGTCGACCAACTATCAGGCGGGCGTGGTCTATCATGGCGAGCGGCTGTCGCTCGATGCCGACGTCTACACGATCAATTTCGACAACAAGTTCGTGAGCGTGAAGGACCCAACCTTCGGTACGGTCTTCACCAATATCGGCGGCGCGCTCTATCAGGGCATCGAGGGTCAGGCGACCTATGAGCTGACCGAAGGTGTCGCGCTGTTCGCCAACGGATCGCGCAACCGCGCGATCGACAAGGACACGCGCACGCAGATCGCCAACGCGCCCTATATGACCGCGGCCGGCGGCGTCATCGTCAAGCGCGGCCCGGTGCGCTTCTCGATCATCGACAAATTCACGGGCGCGCAGTTCGCGAACAATGCCGCCAGCGCGAACGACCCGCTTTACGCGCCCTATCGCATCGCTCCGTACAACAGTGCGATCCTGGCCACGAGCTACGAACTGGGACGGCTGCGCTTCGGGGTCGAGGTGACGAACCTGTTCAATTCGCAGCGGGTGACCAAGATCAGCTCGGGCAGCACCGCGCTCGCCAATATCGGCCAGGCGGTGGTGGCGAATAACGACCAATATTATTACCAGCCGCCGCGCGCGGTCACCGGCGATATCACCTTCCGCTTCTGATGCGGCGGCCGCGGAGCGTTCCGCGGCCGTCCGTCACCGGCAGCTTCCCGATCAACCCGGCCGCCAGGTTCCGGCCGAAACCATGGTGCCCGTCATGACCAAGCGCAGTCTCTCCGCAATCTTCCTTGGTTTCGCCCTGATCGCGGCGGCGCCCGGCCCTAAGGCGCCGCTGCTGCTGAACGAGGACAATTTCAATCCCGCCCTGCTGCTGCCGCCGCCGCCCGCGGACGACAGCGCCGCGGGCAAGGCCGAGCTGGCCGAGCTCCACCGGATCGACCAGACGCGCGATCCCGCGGACGTGGCGCGGGCGAAAACCGACGATGCGGTCAAGAATGCGACCATCTTCGCCGAGGCGGTCGGCCCGGGTTTCGATCTCGATAGGCTGCCCGCGACCGCGGCCTTGTTCAAGACCGTGCGTTCCGAGGAAAAGGCGGCGGCCGATCGCGCCAAGGATCATTTCCTGCGCAAGCGGCCGTGGATCGTCGATCCCAGCCTGCATAGCTGCTCGACCGACGACGAGCCGCAAAGCAGCTATCCGAGCGGGCATACCACGATGGGCTATTCGATGGCGTCGATCCTGGCCCGGCTGATCCCGGCCAAGGCGCCCGCGATCCTGGCGCGCGCGGCATCCTATGCGCATAGCCGGCTGGTGTGCGAGGTCCATTTCCCGGGCGATGTCGTGGCGGGGCAGGCCTATGGCATGATGGTCGCCGAACGGCTGATGCAGATCCCCGCCTTCCGCGCGCAATATGATGCCGCGGCGGCCGAGCTAGCGGCGGCGCATCTGCGCTGAGCGGGCAATGAAGGCGTGTCGGGATGCTCTCGAATTGCGTGAGCATCCCGTCGCTTGAAATCGGGCGCGGATCGGCGCGGCGCGGGATGGCCCGGTCGGCCTGTGCACCCGACGGACAAATGTCCCCCTTTTCCCCTCGGCTCGCCGCCCCTAACAGGGGTGTCCATGGCCTGGCAGCTCTATCAATTCCCGCTCTGTCCTTTCTCGCGCAAGGTCCGGCTGTTGCTGGGCGAAAAAGGGGAGGGGTGCGAGCTGGTGCGCGAATCCCCGTGGGAGCAGCGCGACGAGTTCATCGACATGAATCCGACCGGGCAGACGCCGGTGCTGGTCGATCGATCGCAGAATCTCGTCCTGATCGATTCCGCCGCGATCTGCGAATTCGTCGAGGAAACGGTCGAGAAGGCGACGATGCTGCCCGGCACCGCCGCCAACCGCGCGGAGGTCCGCCGGTTGGTTTCCTGGTTCGACCAGAAATTCCATGATGAGGTGGGGCGGCCGCTTCTCTACGAGCGGATGGAAAAGCGCCTGGTCCATCGCATTTCGCCCGACGCCAAGGTGCTGCGGGAGGCGATGCGGCTCGCGAACAGCCATCTCGATTATGTCGATTGGCTGCTCGACCATCGGCGCTGGATCGGCGGGCCGCTGTTCAGCCTCGCCGACCTGGCGGCGGCGGCGCATATTTCGGTCGCGGATTATCTCGGCGGGATCGACTGGCGCGGGCATGAGCGCACGCGGCACTGGTATTCCGGGATGAAGAGCCGGCCCAGCTTCCGTTCGCTGTTGGGCGAGCGGATGGAGGTGATCTCGCCGCCGGACCATTATGACAAGGTGGATTTCTGACAGCTTCGACCGAAGCCGTCGCCGGGATGACAAAAAGCCGCTTTTGCAGCGCGGCGTGATTCGCTCGTATCGCGAGATTCTTTTGGTGCGGACTGGCGCAATCCCGTCCGGCGGCCTTTGGGCGAAGCTGCTAAGTACGCGTTAAATCGTGCGAATTCCCGGTTTGACGGTTTTGTTGCAGTGCACAAAACGGACTTGCAAATTCTGCGCCCATCTTATATTGTGCAATGCAACATGACCGTAACCGGGAAATCCAAGATGACCGAGAAGGACGTCGTGAAGGCCAAAGCTGCTGTGAAGCCGCGCAAGCCCGCGGTGACCAAGCCGGCCGTCCAAGCCAAGACCGAAGAGGCCGCCATCGCGGTCGAACCGGCAGTGATTGAGCAGGCCGTACCCACCGGTGCCGAGCTTGCCGAGAGCATTGAAGCCGTCACGTCGCCGGCGACCCAAAGCGACATCAACGAAGCGCCGGCGATCGAGACGATCGAACCCGCGCCCGCAGTGAAGGAATCGATCGAAATGGCTACCGTTGCTTCGCACACCGAAGCCGCCGAGAAGGCGCAGGCGATGTTCGCCGAGTTCACCAACCGCTTCAAGACCGCGTTCGAGAAGTCGACCAAGTATGGCGAGGAATTCGCCGACTTCGCGAAGGGCAATGTCGAGGCGGTGATCGCTTCGTCGAAGGTTGCCGCCAAGGCGGGTGAGACGCTCGGCCAGGAAGCCGCCGAATATGGCCGCAAGCATTTCGAAGCCGCGACCGCGGCGTTCAAGAGCTTCGCTTCGGTCAAGTCGCCGACCGAGCTGTTCCAGCTCCAGAGCGAGTTCGCCAAGGCTTCGTTCGACAGCCTGGTCGCCGAGACTTCGCGCGTCAGCGAGTCGCTGCTCAAGGTCGCGGGCGACGTCGCCCAGCCGATCTCGAACCGCTACGCGCTCGCCGCCGAGAAGATCAAGTCGGCGACCCTCTGAGGATTTTCGGGCGCAAGCCCGGTCCGTAGTGGCGTTGCGTTGGAAAACGGCCGTCCCGATCGGGGCGGCCGTTTTTTATTCCTCCCCGGAATGGGAGGGGAAACCGTGCGGCAGGCGCGGTGGAGAGGGTGGCGGCTGGGCGCATCGCGTGTGGCGACGGCCCTCCACCATGCCGCGCATGGTCCACCTCACCCCTTCCGGGCAGGATCGGCGCCCCATTCCGTAAATCACCGGATTAACCCCGATTATCGTTGGCACGCCCTTGCCGCTTGGGCGTTGGATGCCATATCGTCGCTTCCTACATATATGAGCATGATCGACCCTAGACTGATGGCCGGAGACAAGGACGGCGAGGAAGATGGCGGCACCGGCGTCGGTGTTGCCACCCGCACGCGCGCCAAGACCAAGCAGCCTTCGCTCTACAAAGTGCTGATGCTCAACGACGATTACACGCCGATGGAGTTCGTCGTGCTGTGCCTGCAGCGCTTCTTCCGCATGGGGCTGGAGGATGCGACGCGGGTGATGCTGTCGGTCCACCAGAAGGGCGTCGGCGTATGCGGCATCTTCACCTACGAGGTGGCCGAGACCAAGGTCAGTCAGGTGATCGACTTCGCCCGGCAAAACCAGCATCCGCTGCAATGCACGCTGGAGAAAGCGTAAGCTTTTCGTAGTGCGGTCCGGCATCCGCCGAACCTCGGCCGGTGCAACTCCCGCCGAGCTCCTCGCGGCTTAGCTACGATTGGGCAGCCAGGAGCGGTCGATCGCGACGTTGCGGCGGCTGTGATTGGCGACGCGCGCGAGCCGGTCGGGGTGGAGGATGCGCAACATATTGCCGTTGCGCGCGATGAAGCCCTGTTCGGACAAGACGCGCATCGTGCGATTGACATGGACCGCGGTAAGGCCGGTCAGGTCGCCAATCTCCTCCTGTGTCAGCGGCAGGGCGAAACCGTCGGAAACGGGCAGGTTGGCGAAACGCATGCGATCGGCAATCTGCAGCAGCAAGGCCGCCACGCGGCCGCGCGCCGAATTGCGGCCGAGCGAGACCAGGCGATCGGTCAGGTTGACGCGATCGACCTGCTGGACCGCGAAGAGCAAGGCGGCGAGGCGCGGGTGATCGGTGAACAGCGCGCCCAGCCTGACGCGATCGATCAGGCAGACTTCGGCATCGGTGAGCGCACCGATCGCGTCGGGCGATTCCGGGAAAGCGAGCCCGTCGAGCCCGAGCAGGTCGCCGCGGAAATGGAGCCGGACGATCTGGCGGCGGCCATCCTCCAGCAGGGCGAAGGAATAGACCCAGCCGCTGATGACGACGAAGATGTCGCCGTTCGAACCATGCTCCGCACGGACGATCGTGCCGCGACGATAGGTGCGGCTCCCCGCGGTGAGGCCGTCCAGCGCCTCTCGTTCGCGGGTACTCAACTCTATATAATGGCCGAGATGTTCGGCCAGGCAGCTATCGGCCATCCGGTCAGGTGTCCCCCAAATCGGCGCATGATCTAGACCGGCGACGCCGCTTGTGCCTCTAACACGCATCAAGCGGAGCATATGGTTGTAACAATTGTATCCGACATGGCGGAATTCGGCGCGCTTGCCTGGGGGGCGCGACGCTTTACAGCGTGACGCATGGACAGAATCGTCATCCGCGGCGGCAAGCGGCTCGAAGGCCGCGTGCCCATTTCCGGCGCCAAGAATGCGGCGCTCACCCTCTTGCCCTGCGCGCTGCTGACCGATCAGCCGCTCACGCTGACCAATTTGCCGCGGCTGGCCGACGTCGACGGCTTCGCACACCTGATGAACGAACTGGGCGTGTCGACTACCGTCGCTGGGCAGCGCGGCGGATCGATCGTGCGCGCGATGACGCTCAATGCGGACACGATCTCGTCCACCACCGCGCCCTATGAGATCGTGCGCAAGATGCGCGCCTCGATCCTGGTGCTGGGGCCGTTGCTCGCGCGCGAGGGCGAGGCGACGGTATCGCTGCCCGGCGGCTGCGCGATCGGCAACCGGCCGATCGACCTCCACCTCAAGGCGCTCGAAGCGTTGGGTGCGGAGATCGAGCTTGCGGCGGGTTATGTCCGCGCGCGGGCGCCGGCGGGCGGCCTCAGGGGCGGGCATATCAATTTCCCGCTGGTTTCGGTGGGCGCGACCGAGAATGCGCTGATGGCGGCGGCATTGGCCGGCGGCGAGAGCTTGATCGACAATGCCGCGCGCGAGCCCGAAATTTCGGATCTGTGCCGCTGCCTGGTAGCGATGGGGTCCGAGATAGAGGGGATCGGTACCGAGCGGCTGGTGATCCAGGGCAAGAAGACATTGCACGGCGCCGAGCATCGCGTGATGCCCGACCGGATCGAGGCGGGCAGCTACGCCTGCGCGGCGGGGATCACCGGGGGCGATCTTTTGCTGGAAGGCGCCAGTGCGGACGATATGGCGGCGATCATCTCCGGCCTGTCCGAGGCGGGGATGGTGGTGACCGAGGAAGCCGACGGGATCCGCGTCTCGGCCAATGGCCGGTTGTGCCCGCTCACGCTTTCGACCGCGCCGTTTCCGGCCTTCCCGACCGACATGCAGGCGCAGTTCATGGCGATGCTCGCGCTTGGCGACGGCACCAGCGTGCTGACCGAGACGATCTTCGAAAATCGCTACATGCATGTGCCCGAACTCGCGCGGATGGGCGCGGATATCCAGGTCCATGGCCGCACCGCGATCGTGAAGGGCGTGGACAAATTGAACGGCGCGCCGGTGATGGCGACCGATCTGCGCGCGTCGATGAGCCTGGTGCTGGCGGGCCTTGCCGCCGAGGGCGAGACCCAGGTGCTGCGCGTCTATCATCTCGACCGGGGTTACGAGCGGCTCGAAGAGAAATTGTCCGCGGTCGGCGCCGATATCGAGCGCGACGGCGGCGGCTGAGCCGGAAGCGGTCCGCGCTATCGGGTCAGCGAGAAGGTGGTGCGCAAGCCCACGATCATCGCGTTTCCCGTTCGCCCGGCCGCGACTGCCGGAGAGAGCGCGTTGGCGGACGGGTGCCGGACGAACTGGGCATTCGGCTGCAGCGACAGCTGGCTGTTGGCCGCAAAGCTGTAGGACGCCTCGACGACCGTCTCCGAGCCAGGGAGGGACGCGGAGGGAAGTCCTGACCTTTGCGCCAACCATGCGGCTTCGCGTAACCGCGGCGATATGCGGGATCGGGCCACGGCAAAGCCGAGCACGTCCCTGGGGCGCCCGGCGAACGGCGCCTTCAAGGTTATTCCGCCATCGAAATAGATATCGACCGGGTTGCGGTCGGAAGGACTGGCCGAGAGCCGGCCAAATGCGCTCAGCGTGGGACCGCCCGCGCTATCCGAGTTCCAGATCGCGCCATCGATCATCGCGTAGCCCGCAAGGTTGCGTGGATGCTGGCGGGGTGGCGTGACTGCCGGCGAGAAAGGTGTGCGGATGTCGGCGAAGCGATTGAAATGGACCCAGCCACCGATCGTTACCGTAGCGCCGCCTGCGGCATAAGCGGTTTCGGCGATCAAAAAGGGGCGTCCGGCAAAGCCGAAGCTGTTGAAACCGTGCCTGTCGCGATGTTGGGGATCGCCCTGGCCGGGCCCCGCTGGATCGCCAGCGAAGACCGCCACCCTTGCCGTCGCATGCCCGCCAATCCGCGCTATCGCCATCGCGCCCGGAGCCGAAAGCGGCCAGGATGGTCCGCCGCTTGGCAGATCGTTTGCGAAGCTTCCAGGCCAGCCGAACGTGGAGCTGATGAACAGGGACGCCGTCGGGCTGACCATGAACACCTGCGCAGCCGGGAATTTGCCCAGGCGCAACGTAAGGTTTTGCGCGCGGCCGACGGGGATTTGCAGCCAGGCCTGGTTCAGCCTGATCGCCGGTTCCGCCTCTATGCCGCTTACAGGCGCCAGATTGCCGACATAATGGCCCGAAAGGCCCACGCCATGTATGTCGAGAATGCTGATGTGGCCGGTCGCGTGGGGAAGGCCGATCAGGCGGTCGAGATCGGCGTCTGCGGCCAGCGAGGCCTTGCCGAGATAGGCTGCGCCCCGCCGTTGGCCGCCCTCTACATCCGCGTTGAGATCGCTCGCGTAGGACAGGGACAGTGTCACCGGCCCGGCCGGTTGCGTGACCTGTGGTTCAAATTGGGATGCCACAGGCGGGGCTTGCTGTGCGGATGCGGGCGCGGCCGCGAGCATCAACGCGGCAGTCGCGAATTTCTTCCCGGTGAAACCAGATAGGCTTACGATCTTCATCCGCCCCGCTGTCCGATGCCGGTCAATCGGCCGGCACGGGAATGATGGCCGAGATCCGCCAGCCTTCGGGCGTGCGGATCGCGATCTCGTTGACCAGATATAAACGCGTGACCGCTGGCTGGCCAACCGGGCCGGCGGTGATGCAGGTGGGTGCATAGATATGGGCAGTATCTGGGCCGAGCGGCAGGATTCGGATCGCCGTCTCATCGGGCTCGAAGCGCCACGTGCCCGCAAAGACGGTCCGGAAGTGATCGATCACGGCCTCGCGGCCCCAGAATCGATAAGCCCGCGCCACGAAATTTACGGGGTCGGCCTGCCCTGGCACGGTGGACGCGAGCACGGATTCGATTTCCTTTATATCATGCGCGGTCTCGCCCGCGGCCTGGCGCAGGAACAGGCTGCGTATCTCCTGAATGTCCGCTGCGCTGACGGGAGCGGCTTCGGTGTCGTTGCTCATGAAGTCTCCTACCTGCGCTGACGGACGTTTGGACAAACTGGCCGAATCTAAGCGGTGCCGTCTGTCGCCATTAGGACAATGGGTCTATGGAAATTCCGCTTGAGAAATACCTGACCGCGCGGTTCCAGCAGGCCCGCGAAGCCGCCCGGGAAGGGCATCGCTGAGGAGTGATCAGGATGGAAGTGGACAGGCGCACACTTAATTCGTCGCTGCTCGCGGCCGTAGCGGCGGCTGCTGCCGGCAAGGGGGGCGCTGCCGAGCCCGCCGCGCCCGTGCGCAACGTCGTGCTGGTGCATGGCCTGTTTGCGGACGGATCGTCCTGGTCCGATGTTATTCCGCGCCTGCAGGCGCGCGGGTTGAACGTCACCTCGGTGCAAAATCCGCTTACCACCTTACCCGAGGCGGTCGCCGCCTGCCGCACGGTGCTGGACCGCCAGGATGGCCCGACGGTGCTGGTGGGCCACTCCTTTTCCGGCATGATCGTCACCGAAGCCGGTGTCCATCCGAAGGTTTCGGCGCTGGTCTATATCGCAGCCCGTGCCCCTGACGCCGGCGAGGATTATACCGCGCTCGCCAAGACCTTTCCGACACCGCCAGCCTCGGCCGGCATCATTTTCGATGGCGACGAGGGGCGTTTGAGCGAACAGGCTTTCCTGCGTGATTTCGCGCCCGACCTTCCGCCCCAGAAGGCACGTGCGCTCTACGCGGTGCAATGGCCGTTCCATAAGGCCTTGCTGAGCGGCAAGACGGCCAACGCGGCCTGGCGCTCCAAACCATCTTATTATGCTGTTTCGACCGAGGACCGTGTAATCGATGCCGGTCTCCAGCGCTTCATGGCGAAGCGGATGAAGGCGACGATGATTGAGATCGCCTCAAGCCATGTTTCCTTACTTTCGCATCCTGTGGAAGTGTCGAATCTTATTCTCACGGCAGCCGGCTTGCGCGCCTGAAAGACTGTCATCCGCTTATAGTCTTGTTTGCCGATACGGCGCGAAACGACCGGCGCAACTCACGGTGGCGTCCTTTTCTCGCGAAACGCACGCCTGGCAGGGAACCCACGTGGGGGCGGCGCGTAGGCTGCACCAAGCGGGAAAAACAGTCTTAGGAGCAGGATTATGAAGATCGTGCCTCTTCTTGCCGCAGTCGGCATCGCCGCCACCGCGCTTACGGTTCCGGCTATGGCGCAACGAACCGTTGTCTCGGTCACCGCCGGCCCGCCGGTCGGCCCCGGCTGGGTGACCTATCACGAAACGCATTACGCCCCCGATTGGGACGGGCCGCGTTATTACGATCACCCCGGCCCGCACCATGGCTGGTATGCGTGGCAGGACAATTATTACGAGCATTGCAGCTATCGCATCACGCCGGAAGGCCACAAACGCGACTGGCATTGCTGGTAACGCCTGAACGGCTTGAACGAGAAGGGCGTCCCGAAAGGGGCGCCCTTTTCTTGTGCGGTCGCGCTGGCCCAAAGCCCGCTATTGCAGGCCTTGCTCGTCGCGCGCGCCCCCCGGACGGAGATATTGGGCCGGCGTGGTGCCGAACGTCTTTCTGAACGCAGCGGTGAAGGCGCTCGGGCTGTTATAGCCGGCCTCGAGCGCGGCTTCGATGACCTTGGCTCCGTCCGTCAGCCGTCTCAAGCCATGCATGAGCCGCTGTTGATGCCGCCATTTCCCCAGGGTCAGGCCGGTTTCGTGGAGGAACAGCCGTTCGGCGGTGCGCCGGCTCGTCCCTGCCTCCCGGCAGATCAGCGTCAGTGGTCGCGGATCGGTAGGGTCGGCGGCAAGCATTGTCGCGATGCGCCGGGCGCGGAGATCGAGGGGAGTGGGAAGGTCGAGCGGAACCGCCTGCATCGTCTCGAGCTGGTCGATGAGGAAGCGGATCAGCCGGTCTTCCGCCGGGATGGCGCAGGTCAGCGTCGGAAACCGGCAGGCGTGCATGATCAGGGGCCCGAGCAGATCGGTCACACCGACGACGCAGCAGGTTACGGGCAGGCCGGTCAAACCCGCCCGGAAATATAGCGTTCGCATCGCAACATGGCCGGACATGATGACGAGATGCTCGGCGCCGGCCGGAATCCATAGCGCGCAATGGGGCGGGGTGACCCAGGTCCCGCTCCGGGTCTGAATGGTCATCACGCCGTGCGACGCATAAGCCAGTTGATCGCGGGAATGACGGTGCGCGGGGATCGTCTCGCCGGGCTGATAATCGCGCGCCAGCGTCAGGACCTCGGCCGGCTGTGCCATGCCGTCATCGTCGGTCACCGCATGACGCAAATCCGACATCGATTGGCAAGCTCCCGATAGAGCGGAATCGCTGCGAGGCGTAGCCGATCCTACACGGAAATCAGGAGGCACGCATGCAGATCGGTTCGAAGCTCCTCCATCGGCGGGCCCTCCTTAAAGGGGGCGGAGCGGCGATCGCGCTTCCTTTGCTCGATGCGATGGCGCCGCCGACCATATGGCGGCGCTCCGCGGCCAGGCCGACGATCCGTTTCGTGGCGTTCGAGATGGTCCACGGATCGGCAGGAAGTACCAGCTACGGCCGCGAGAGGAACCTCTGGTCTCCGGTCGAGACAGGTCGGGGATTCCGGATGACGCCCATCTTGCAGCCGCTTGCGGCTTTCCGGGATGAACTCACCATCGTCAGCAATTGCACGGTCGGCGGCGCGGTATCGCGCGATCCGTCCGAAGACGGGCCCGGCGTGGACCATGCGCGTTCCTCGGCATGCTTTTTGACCGGCGCACATCCGCGCCGGGGCAACGGCCCGTTCGCGGGCGCGTCTATCGACCAGATCTACGCCAGGAGCTTGCGCGGCGTGACCCGCGTGCCGTCGCTCCAGCTCGGAATCGAAGACCCCGACGATCCCGGAAACGGGCAGCCCTGGCCCGACGGCTATGACGCCGCTTACCGGCAATGCATCAGCTGGGCCGACGCGGCGACCCCGCAGCACCCCGAGCGACGGCTCGGCCAGGTCTTCGCGAGCCTGTTCGGCCGCGCGCCCGGGGGTGAGCAAGGCACGTCCGGCAGCGTCCTCGACGCGGTCTCGGAATCCTCCGCCCGCCTTCGTCGGGACGTGGGCGCGCAGGATCGCCAGCGGATCGATGCCCATCTGGCGACGATCCGCGATGTCGAGCGGCGGATCATCGCATTCGATGGCGCGACGGCCACGCCGCCCTTTTCCGAGCATGTGCGGCTGCTAAGCGACCTGCTCCTCCTTGCTTTCGCGGCGGATATCACGCGGATCGCGACGGTGAAGCTCGGGATGGATCGCAGCCAGCGAATCTATCCAGAGAGCGGCGTTGACGGGCCGTTCCATGTTCTGTCGCATCATTCCGAAGAGCCGGAGAAAATCGAGGCCTTCGGCCGACTGAATGCCTTTCACGTGCAGCAATTCGCCTATTTCATCGAGCGGCTTCGCGAGATGACCGACGGCGCCGCGGATCTGCTGCATCAATCGATCGTGCTCTATGGAAGCCCGATGGGAGATTCCCACGTGCATGGGCATGATTTCGTTCCGCTGATCCTGGCCGGGCGGGCGAGCGGCCGCATTGGCGGCGGTCAGCATATTGTCACCAGTCCAGGTACGCCGATGGCGAACGTGCTGCTGTCGGTTGCGCATTCGCTGGAAATGGGAACGGAGCGTATCGGCGACAGCAGCGGGCTGATCGCCCTCTGAAATTCATAGCGGCTGTACGCCAATCGGCGCTGTGGAAGCGGATATCCGGAAGGAAGGCGGCTTGAACGAAAAGGGCGCTCTGCGCGGGCGCCCTTTTCTTTGTCCCCGCGCGTTCGAAACAATCTTTTGTGGGTACGGCTGAATCTCCCCAGTTAATTGAACTGATTTTGCTTGAATCTCATTGACTTGATGAAAGATAGCGCGGTGGAATATCGCTCTATATTTGGAGATAATCCTCAAAATTATATAAAGATTATATACGAATCACGGAATTTATGCGCAGCCTATGAATAGATTGCTTGTCTTTGGCGCAATGATTGTTACTGTTGTATTTAGCGCCTTGTAGGCGGCGCACACTCGGAAAGGACGCGTTTCCAAGGCATCAATTTGGGGACAAGATATGAAGAGCATCCGCTTGCTGGCGCTGTTGAGCTGTGCGGTGATCGCCGCACCGGCTTTCGCACAAACGTATTCGACCGATTGGTCCTTCGTCGACCTGGGTACCGGACAGACGGTCGGCGGTGTGGTCTCGGGCCTGCACAGCGGGACCAACCTGGACGCTGGCGGGCTGACGATCAGCGTCACGCAATCGCCCTATGCGGATTTGCTTGGCAGCTATACGATCGACTGGAGCAGCCAATTTGGCGCCCAATATAATAATTATAGCCTCGTCAGTGGCACGGTGACCTTCGCCAATTTCGCATATGAGAACGGGGACGGGACCCGGCTATATTTCGGAACCGATCCGGCGAATGGGACCTTTTACCCCGAACTGGTAAGCTTCGCCTCCCAGGAGAATACTTTCAGCTACCCGACCGGAACGTCGTTCGGCGCCGCCACGGTGGAAGGCGTACCGGAGCCCGCGACTTGGGCGCTGATGCTGGGCGGTTTCGGCATCATTGGCCGCACCTTGCGCAGCCGCCGCAATTTGGGCGTGCTGTTCGGCTGATCTACGAGGACCGGACTGCCGTCCGGCGGCGCTTGCTTTTTGCTCCGTGGGGCGGGCGGGCCCCTACCCGTCGATCGGACCGGCGAACGTGTCGCACTTGGCGGGATCGCCGGTCGAGAGCCCGCGCTTGAGCCAGGCGACGCGTTCGGCCGAGGTGCCGTGGGTGAAGCTGTCGGGAACGGGCGTCTGTCCGGCGGAGCGCTGGAGCGTGTCGTCGCCGATCGCATTGGCCGCGCGCAGTCCTTCCTCCGCGTCGCCGGGTTCGAGCAGCGGCTGGCCATGCGCGTCCCTGGCATTGGCCGCCCACACGCCGGCATAGCAATCGGCCTGCAATTCCATCCGTACCTGAAGCGCGTTGGCGCCTTTCTCGTCCGACGCCTGCTGTTCCCGGCGGACCTTGTCGGCGATACCGGTCAGATATTGGATATGATGGCCGACCTCATGCGCGATCACATAGGCCTCGGCGAAATCGCCGGCGGCGTGGAAGCGGGTCTGAAGCTCGTTGAAGAATTCGGTGTCCAGGTAAACGCGCTGGTCGCTCGGGCAATAGAAAGGTCCCATCGCCGACATCGCCTCGCCGCACTGGGATGAGCCTCGGCTTGAATAGAAATGGAGGCGGGGCGGGGTGTAGGTCTGGCCGGACTGCTGGAAGATGCGGCTCCACGTATCCTCGGTGCTGGCGAGAACGCGGCAGGAGAAATGGCCGGCCGCGCCATTCTCCGCACAAACCTGCTGCGCGCTCTCGCTTTTGACTTGAGGCGATTGCCCGACCATCTGCTGGCTGCCGCCGAACGGGTTGAAGCCGAACAGCATCAGGCCGAGGCCGAGCACGATGATGCCGCCGATCCCGAAGCGGCTGCCGACCAAAGCGAAGAGCAGGCCGAGCCCGCCGCCGCCACCGCCGAACCCCCCGAAGCTCGCGCGGCCGCTATCCTCCTCGACATTCGAGCTTTCGCGATAATCGTCGAGCCGCATGAAACCTCCCTGTGGCGGGCGTGTGACGGCAGCACAACCCGCTCTCGTTGCAGCTGGTTGCACGCGCCTTGATTCGCACCTCGGGCGTCTTAGCCGCCGTTTCCAGCTTTTTCCGGGAGTTACCCATGGCCCAATACGGGCGTCTGTTGCCTTTTCTCGTCTTTCTCCTCTCGACCTCGGGCTTCGCGGCGGCACCGGTCGGTCCACGCCTGCCGGGGCGGCTGCCGCCCGAAGTCGTGCCCGTCCACTATGACATGCGGGTCGATCCGGACGCGGGGCACCTGGCCTTCAGCGGCAGCGAGACGATCACCATGTCCGTGTCGCGCCCGACGCGTTGGATCGTGATGAACGCCGCGGACCTGGTGATCCGCAAGGCGAGGCTCGACGGCGGCGTGGCGCCGATCGACATGAGCCTCGACACAAAGGCGCAGACATTGATGCTGACTTTCGCCAGGCCGATCGCGGCGGGCACGCACCGCATCTCGCTCGACTGGACGGGCAAGATTTTCCAGTCGGCGGCGGGCCTGTTCGCGGTCGATTACAAGGATGGTTCGGCCGACAAGCGGATGCTCGTCACCCAGTTCGAGGCGACCGACGGCCGCCGCTTCGCGCCGATGTGGGACGAGCCTGCGCGCAAGGCGACCTTCACGCTGAGCGTGGCGACGCCCAAGGGTCAGTCGAGCTTTTCCAACATGCCGATCGCGTCGATCAGCCCCGGGCCCGACGGCAAAAATTGGGTCAGCTTCCGGCAGACGCCCAAAATGTCGAGCTACCTGCTCTTCTTCGGGCAGGGCGACGTCGAGCGGCGCACGCGCATGGTGGGCAAGACCGAGATCGGCGTGATCACGCGCCGCGGCGTGATCGACCAGGGGCAATATGCGCTCGACAGCGCGGCCCGGCTGCTCACCTTCTACAACGATTATTTCGGCACGCCTTATCCGCTGCCCAAGCTCGACATGGTAGCCGCGCCGGGCGCGAGCCAGTTCTTCGATGCGATGGAGAATTGGGGCGGCATCCTCTATTTCGACAAGGTGCTGCTGGTCGATCCCAAGTTCACCAGCGAAAGCCAGCGGCACGAGATATTTTCCGACATCGCGCATGAGATGGCGCACCAGTGGTTCGGCGATCTGGTGACGATGCGCTGGTGGGACGATCTGTGGCTCAACGAGGGCTTCGCCTCGTGGATGGCGAGCAAGTCGACCGATCTGCTCAATCCCGATTGGCATGTCGCGGCCGAGACGGCGGCGTTCGCGCATCAGGGCGGGATCAACAACGATGCGCGCGCATCGACCCATCCCATCGTTCAGCGCATCACCAGCGTCGATCAGCTCGCCACCGCGTTCGACGCCATCACCTATTCGAAGGGCGAGGCGGTGATCCGGATGCTGGAGGGTGCGGTCGGGCCCGAGACATTCCGCGCCGGCATTCGCCGCTACATGGCCGATCACGCCTACGGCAACACGTCGACCGACGATCTGTGGGCGGAGATTTCGCGCGCGGCGGGACGGCCGGTGAAGCCGATGATGGATAGCTTCACGCTCCAGCCGGGCGTGCCGCTGATCAAGGTGTCGAAGCCGGTCTGCCGCGACGGCAAGCTGCATTTCGGCTTGAGCCAGGGGCGTTACGGGATCGATCCGGCATCGCGCAAGGCGCAGAGCTGGATCGTGCCGGTGACCTGGCTGGGTTCGGGGACGGGCGCGGCCAAGGCCGAGGCGGACGTCACCGCCGCGCATCCGGTGCCGGTGTCGCTCCCCGGCTGCGGTGCGCCGCCGGTGATCAATCCCGGGCAGCTCGGCTATTATCGCACGCTCTATTCGGCGCCGCATTTCGATGCGCTGGCCGGCCGGTTCGGCCGCCTCGCACTGGCCGATCAGGTCGGGCTGCTGGGGGATACGATCGCGCTCGGCAATGGCGAATATGCGCCGATCGGGCGCTATTTCGGGCTGATCGACCATGTCGCGGCCGATGCCGACCCCCTGGTCTGGCGGCTGATCGCGGCCGAGCTCGACGGGATGGACGATGTGCTGGAGGGCGACCCCGTTCAGCCGGCCTTCGAGGCGCGCGCGCGGCTGTTGCTCGCGCCGCAGCTTGTCCGCGTCGGGCTGAACCCGCGCAAAGGCGAGCCCGCGGATGTGGCGCAGCTGCGTGAGACCGTGGTTTCGGTGCTCGGCCGGTTCGGCGATCCACAGGTGGTGGATGCGGTGCGGCAGATGGTGAAAGGCGATCTCGATGCCATTCCGGCCGCGACGCGGAGCGCGATGTTGAGCGTGTTCGGCCATAACGCCACGCCCGAGGAGTGGGAGTTCCTGCACCAGAAGGCGAAGAGCGAGCATAATCCGCTGCTGGCGCGGGCCTATTGGATCGCGCTCGGCGAGGCGCGCGATCCGGCGCTGGCGCAGAAGACGCTGGCGCTGGTGCTGAGCGACGAGCCGACCGTGCCCAACCGTTCGAGCATGCTGCGCGTGGTTTCGCTCTGGTATCCGGAAATGGCGTTCGATTGGGCGGTGGCGCATGCGGATGCGGTCAACCAGCTGATCGAGAAGAGCTCGCAGCCGGAGTTCATCGTCTCGCTGGCGGGCCCGTCGGGCGATCTGGCCTTGATCGGCCGGGTCCAGGCCTATGCCGATCGCGCGTTGGCACCCGACGCGCGGCAAGGCGCGGTCAAGGCGATCACCTCTATCCAGAATCATGCGCATCTGCGCAAAGTCGAGGCCGGCCCCGCCGCTGCGTGGGCGCATAGCCTCGAGCACAGGAGTTAGCATGTTCCTCAAGGGCAAGACCGCACTCGTCACCGGATCGACCTCGGGCATCGGCCTCGCCTGCGCGAAGGCGCTGGCGGCCGAGGGCGCGGCGGTGATGATCAACGGCTTTGGCGATGCGGCGGCGATCGAGGCGGAGCGCGCGGGACTGGCGCAAGCGAGCGGGGTGGGGGCGCTTTACTCCCCCGCCGACATGTCCAAGCCCGACGAGATCGAGGCGATGGTCGAGGCCTGCATCAGGGAATTGGGCGGGGTCGATATCCTGGTCAACAATGCCGGTATCCAGCACGTCGCCCCGATCGACGAATTCCCACCCGAGAAATGGCACCAGATCGTCGCGATCAACCTGGTTTCGGCCTTCCACACGATCCGGATGGCGCTGCCGGACATGAAGGCGAAGGGGTGGGGGCGGATCGTCAATACCGCTTCCGCGCATAGCTTGGTCGCCTCGCCCTTCAAGTCGGCTTACGTCGCGGCCAAACATGGTATCGCCGGACTGACCAAGACGGTGGCGCTAGAGGTTGCGACCAAGGGCATCACCGTCAATTGCATCAGCCCGGGCTATGTCTGGACGCCCCTGGTCGAATCCCAGATCCCCGATACGATGAAGGCGCGCGGGCTGACACGCGAGCAGGTGATGAACGACGTGCTGCTGGCGGGCCAGCCGACCAAGGAGTTCGTGACGGTCGATCAGGTCGCGTCGCTGCTGCTGCACCTTTGCCGCGACGAAAGCGCCTCGATCACGGGGGCGAACCTGTCGATCGACGGAGGGTGGACGGCGGCCTAGTTTCGCAGCCAGCCCCGCATTCCCCGACCCGCAGCGATCGAGAGACGAGCCAATGCCCAGACCCATCCCGCCCGAAAACCTCCGTCTCCGCGTCTCGGGCATCGCCGACGCGACCGAATTCGGTAGTTCCGGTTTCCAGTCAGCCGCCGATTTCCGTCGGGCGCTTTCGGGCGTGGGCGTGCATATCCCGAACGTGACCCGGATTCTCGAATGGGGCTGCGGGTGTGGCCGCATCCTGACCGAGCTGCCGGTCGACCTGGACAAGCAGGAACTGCACGGCTGCGATATCGATGGCGAGGCAATCCGCTGGCTGCAGGAAAATTACCCCCGGCTACGCACGGTCCAGAGCGAGGGCTTGCCGCCGCTCCCCTATGAGGATGGCTATTTCGACCTGATCCTCAACCATAGCGTGCTGACCCATCTGGACGAAGCCTATCAGGATGCCTGGCTGACCGAGCTTGGCCGCATCCTCGCGCCTGGCGGCACGTTGGTCCTGACCGTGCATGGTCCCTTCGCGCACCGGCGGTGGCTCAATGCGCTGCCGCAGGACGATCCGTACACACGCGAACTGGAACGGAAATCGACCCAGGCGCTCGAAACCGAAGGCGTGTATTTTCATGTCGACGACGTGTGGGCCGCCGATTTTCCCAGCTATTACCAGAGCATGTTCCACGCGCCCTGGTACGTGTTCGAGCATTGGACGCGCTATTTCGACATATTGAGCTATGTGCCGCGCGGCTCGCTCGCGCATCAGGACATGATCCTGCTTCGGCACAAGGCGGCCGCCTAGGGGGCCAGCCCGCGATCGGACGTCACCTCGGACGGGCGCTACGTCAGATCGGGACGGCATAGCGCGCTCCGGAAGAAGTCCGGGATGGCTCGCCCTTACAGCGCGCGGTCCAACGTGATGTGGCCATCCTTCTTGAGCGCCTCGACCGCGCGTTTGACCTCCTGGCTGGCGCCGCGGGGCATGATCAGGACGGCGTCGGGGGTGGCGATCACGATCAGGTCCTTGACGCCGACCGCGGCCACGACCGGGCCTTCGCTGCGGATCATGCAGCGCTTGGTGTCGATCGCGAACACTTCGCCGTGGTGCGCGTTGCCGTCATCGTCGCAGGGCGTGATGGCATGGAGCGCATCCCAGCTGCCGACGTCGGACCAGCCCATCTCGACCGGGACCACGGCGACCTTGTCGGCTTTCTCCATCACCGCATAATCGACCGCCTGGGCGGGCGAGGAGGCGAAGGCGTGGCGTTCGGGGAAGATGCGGCCATCCTCGCGCGCGGCCTGTTCCATCGACTTGCGCACGCAGGTGAGCATTTCCGGGGCATGCCTTTCCAGCGCGTCGAGATAGGTGCCCGCGCCGAACAGGAAGATGCCGCCGTTCCAGCTATATTGGCCGGTGGCGAGATAGGCCTCGGCGGTGGCGCGGTCGGGCTTTTCGACGAAGCTCTCGACCCGCGCGACGCCTTCGCCGATCGGCTCACCGCGCTTGATATAGCCATAACCCGTCTCGGGCCCATCGGGCGTGATGCCGAAGGTGGCGAGCCAGCCTTGCTCGACCAGCGGCAAAGCGGCCGCGATCGCGGCGCGGAAGGCGGCGACGTCCTGGATCACATGATCGCTCGGCATCACCAGCATGATCGCCTGGCGGTCCAGCGCGAGCGCCGCCAAAGCGATCGCGGGCGCGGTGTTGCGGCCGGTCGGCTCCAGGATGAGCCGCGCCTCCGCGATGCCGGCCTGTTCGAGCTGCTCCTCGATCATGTCGGCATGCGCGGCATTGGCGACCACGATCGGCGCGGCGAAGCCGTCGCGCGCCGGGGTGCGACGGGCGGTCAGCTGCAGCATCGTTTCCGCCGCGGTCAGGCTCAGCAACTGCTTGGGGCGGCCCGTACGGGAAAGGGGCCACAGACGCGTGCCCGCGCCCCCCGACAGGATAACCGGCGTAATCTGGTTCATCCGCGCCTCGCGGCGCGCGTACGCAACATATGGATCAACAGTCAGGCTTTCGCTGGAGTGAAACCGAGGGCCACGCCGTTCATGCAATAGCGCAATCCGGTGGGCTTGGGACCATCATCGAAGACATGGCCGAGATGACCGCCGCAGCGGCGGCAATGAACCTCGGTCCGGTCTTCGGCAAGCGAGCGGTCGTCGCTTGTGAGCACCGCATGGTCGAGCGGCGCCCAGAAGCTTGGCCAACCCGTGCCGCTTTCGAACTTGGTGGCGGACGAGAAGAGCGGGAGCGCACAGCCCGCGCAATTGAAGACGCCCTTGCGATGCTCGTTGAGCAAGGGGCTGGTGAAAGCGCGCTCGGTGGCTTGCTGGCGCAGTACCGCATAAGCGGCGGGCGAAAGCTTCGCGCGCCACTGCGCGTCGGTCAGCGTGACCGCGTAATGGACCGGTGTGCTGGCTCCGCCCGAGGGCCAGAACCACGCCGCTGCAAGGGCACCGGAGCCGGCGCCGAGGAGCGCTCGTCTAGAAATCTGCATGACATTCCCTTCCCGCAGCCTTCCTAACGCCCCAACCGCCAAAAAGTGTGCATTGGATCAGCAAGATACAAGCGCGCTTGCGGCGATGTGATAACAGGGATCAGTGACAGGCCATATTTCCATCGAAGCCGCGATCAAGGCGGAGGCGCGCGCGCTCGGCTTCGCCGACTGCCGGATCGCGCGCGCGGACGCGATTCCGGACGCGTCCGCGCGGTTGCGCGAATGGCTGGGCGCCGGCTCGCACGGCGACATGGCATGGATGGAGGACCGCGCGCACCTGCGCGGCAGCCCGGCCTCGCTCTGGCCCGAGGTGAAGTCGGTGATCATGCTCGGCATGAGCTATGCGCCGCCGCACGATCCGCTGGTGCTGGCGGATGAGGCCGGGGTCGGGCGGATCTCGGTCTATGCGCAGGGCCAGGATTATCACGACATCGTCAAGAAGGGGCTGAAGGCGCTCGCGCGCTGGCTGGTCGCGCAGGTGCCCGAGACCGATCTCAAGGTGTTCGTGGATACGGCGCCCGTGATGGAGAAACCGCTGGCCGAAGCCGCCGGGCTCGGCTGGCAAGGCAAGCATACCAACCTGGTCAGCCGGACCGAGGGCAGCTGGCTGCTGCTGGGCGCGATCATGACCACGCTGGAGCTGGGGCCCGACCCGGTGGGCGAGGTGAAATGCGGATCGTGCAATGCGTGCCTGGCGGCCTGTCCGACCGATGCCTTCCCCGCGCCGTTCAAGTTGGATGCGCGGCGCTGCATTTCCTACCTCACGATCGAACTGAAAGGGCCGATCCCGCATGAGTTCCGCGAGGCGATCGGCAACCGCATCTATGGCTGCGACGATTGCTTGGCGGTCTGCCCATGGAACAAGTTCGCCGAGGCCGCGCACGCCAACCGCGCCTTCGCCGCGCGCGCTGAACTGGCCGCGCCCGCGCTCGGCGACCTGCTGCAACTGGACGATGCAAGCTTCCGCGAAGTCTTTTCGGGCTCGCCCATCAAACGGATCGGGCGCGACAGGATGATGCGCAACGCATTGATCGCGGCGGGGAATAGCGGGCTGCCGGGCCTGGTCCCGCGCGTGCTGGCGCTGCTTGACGATCCGGCGCCGGTGGTCCGCGGCGCGGCGGTGTGGGCACTGGCGCGGCTCGACCCCGCGCGGTTTGCGCAGGAAGCAGCCAGACGCCGGGCCGTTGAGCAGGATCCAGAGACGCGCGCGGAATGGGACAATCCGGATCGCCCGGACGTAGTGGAGATTCAGCGGGCATGAGGAGACTTTGCTTAGTCCTGCTCGGTATTCTGCTGCTTGCGTCTGAGGTTCGGGCCGAGACCGCGACACCGCTCCTTGTCCATTTCAAGCTGACGCATATCGCCCCCGACGAATGGCGCGCCGACTATGTCTTCGCCAAGCCCGTCGTCAGCATCGATCTGGGGCCCGGCGTTGGGGAATATCGCAAGCGGTCCTGGCATGTGCTGACGCCGGGCATGCAATTGACCGCGCTTCCCGACCGGGACGTAATCGGTGCGGGGGCAGGCCGTTTTCTAAGCTCAGCCTCGGGGTAAGCCTCTATCTGCCGTTATCGGAAGGAACCTACACCGCGTTCGACCGGATGTCCGACGGCGGCACCGACATATTTCTCGGTTTCTTTGCGGGCGATGCGACGGTGGACGGTCTTGTTCGGCCTCTTCATCTCCAGGTGAGGGTGAAGGGATTGGCGCACGAGACCGTCATTGTGCCGGACGACCACGATACGAGCCGATTGAGCTATGCTTATTTCGGCCCGGCCAAACCGGTGCCGGCGGGTGTCGCCAACCTGATCATCGATCCGAAGACACCGCGCTGGATCGCGCAGCTCCTGCAGGAGACGACGGCGGGGATCACGGAATATTATGACCGCGCGTTCCAGCGTACATTGCCCTTCAAGCCGTTGATAATGGTTTCGATTTCGGATTTCGAGCGGCCGGGATTATCGATGAAGGGCGGCGCGGTCGGCAAACAGGTCGTGTATCGCCTGGGAGGCAAAGCGCTGCTGCGGGACTCTCCGAAAGTGCGCAACTTGTTCAAAGAATTGATTGCTCACGAACTGGCGCACGTCTGGCAAAACAATGTTTCCCGGGGCGGTATCGGCGGAGACGAGCCATGGGTGCATGAAGGCGGAGCGGAGGCCATCGCGCTGGCAGGACTCAGAGGAAGCGGCCTGTACGATCGCGCGGAGGCAGATGCTTATGCCGCCAGGCTGACCGGCGAGTGCGCCGCCCTGAACGGCAGCGTAGAGACGTATCGCGGCTATTATGCTTGCGGTTTCACGCGCTTTTCCAGCTACAGGATGGACATCTTCGCGCTTTGGAAAGCGATGATGGAAGCCACGGAATCCAATGGCGCCGTCTATTCCGCCGCAATGATTGAATCGATCCTCAAGAAGGCCGACAAAACCGCCCAGCCGACCGGTTGAGGGGAGGCGGGCGGTCGCAGCACGGTTGAAGCGACCGCTTCCACTGCCCGCATTCAGGTTCTATGCGCTCGCTCCATGAGCGACGCGGCGATCAGCATCCAGGGCCTCAGCAAAACATATAAGGGCGGCAAGCAGGCGTTGACCGATGTCACGCTCGACGTGCCGCGCGGGCAGATTTTCGGGCTGCTGGGACCGAACGGCGCGGGCAAATCGACCACGATCAACATCCTGGCCGGTCTGGTCACCAAGACGTCGGGCAAGGCCTCGATCTGGGGCTTCGACATTGACGAGCATCCGCGCAACGCCAAGGCCTCGATCGGGATCGTGCCGCAGGAGATCGTGTTCGATCCCTTCTTCACGCCCTACGAGATGCTGGAGCTTTATGCCGGCCTCTATGGCGTGCCCAAGAGCAAGCGGCGCTCGATGGAATTGCTGCGCGCGGTCTATCTCGACGACAAGGCCAATGCCTATGCGCGTTCGCTCTCCGGCGGCATGAAGCGCCGCCTGCTGGTGGCGAAGGCGCTGGTGCACAATCCGCCGGTGCTGGTGCTCGACGAGCCGACCGCGGGGGTGGACGTCGAATTGCGTCAGCAGCTTTGGGAATATGTGCGCGCGCTCAACGAAGCGGGCACGACGGTGGTGCTGACCACGCATTATCTCGAGGAAGCCGAGGAGCTTTGCGACAGCATCGCGATCATCAACCACGGCCAGGTGATCGCCAACCGCCCGACGCGCGAATTGCTGGCGATGGCGCAGGAGAAAGCCGTCTCGGTCACGGTCGACCGCGATCTCAAGACCGCCCCGAGCGCGCCCTGCTTCGAGAAGATCGAGCTCAAGAATGAGCGCACGGTCGTGATCACCTATTCCAAGGACAAGGTGAATGCGGGCGAGGTGCTGGCGGCCTTGCAGGGGGCGGGGCTGGGAATCGTCGACGTCTCGACCCACGAGGCGGACCTGGAGGACGTGTTCCTCAACCTGACGCGGACGCCGGCGGATATATAAGCGGTTCCCCGGCGAAAGCCCGGGTCCAGCGGACGGTTAGGAACTGGACCCCGGCTTTCGCCGGGGAACGGAAAGGCGAAGAGTGGCCCACCACAATTACGACGTTCTGATCATCGGCTCGGGTGCGGCGGGCCTGACCGCGGCGCTCAATCTGGCGGATCATCTCAAGGTGGGCGTGCTCGCGAAGGCGGGCCTGTCCGAAGGCTCGACCGCGCACGCGCAGGGCGGGATCGCGGCGGTGCTGGAGCCGGGCGACACGTTTGAGAGCCATATCGAGGACACGATGATCGCGGGCGCGGGCCTCAACGACCGCAAGACCGTCGAGTTCGTGGTCGAGAATGCGCCCGCGGCAATCGAGCGGCTGGCGCAACTGGGCGTGCCGTTCAATCCGGGCGAGGATGAAAGCGGCGACCGCTGGCACCTGACGCGCGAGGGCGGGCATAGCCATCGCCGCATCGTCCATGTCGACGATGCGACCGGCTGGGCGGTACAGCAGGCGCTGCAAAAGGCGGCCGAGGCGCATCCCAATATCAGCCTGATTACCGACATGGCCGCGATCGACCTGGTCACCGGACGCCATGCGGTGCGTTATTCGGGCGATGGGCGGGTGCGCGGCGTCTATGCGCTGCATCGCGCGACCGGGCATGTCGCGCTTTTCACCGCCAAGGCGACGATCCTGGCGACGGGCGGGGCAGGGCGCGTCTACCAATATTCGACCGCGCCGCGCGGCGCGTCGGGCGACGGGATCGCGATGGCGTGGCGCGCGGGCTGCCGCGTGTCGAACATGGAATTCAACCAGTTCCACCCGACCTGCCTCTACAATCTGGAGGTCAAGAACTTCCTGATCACCGAGGCGATGCGGGGCGAGGGCGGCATCCTCAAGCTGCCGACGAACGGGCATCGCTTCATGCCCGACTTCGATCCGCGTGCCGAGCTTGCGCCGCGCGACGTGGTCGCCCGCGCGATCGACCATGAGATCAAGCGGCTCGGCCTCGACTATGTCCATCTCGACATCAGCCACAAGCCGCCCGCCTTCATCGAGCAGCATTTCCCGACCATTTACGCCAAGCTGCTCGGGCTTGGGATCGACATCACCAGGGAGCCGATCCCGGTGGTGCCGGCGATGCATTATACCTGCGGCGGGGTGATGATCGACCTGGACGGGCGGACCGATCTGCCCGGCCTTTATGCGGCGGGCGAGGTGACGCAATCGGGACTGCACGGCGCGAACCGGCTTGCGTCCAATTCGCTGCTCGAATGCTTCGTGTTCGGCGAGGCGGCCGCCAGGCACATCCTGGCCAATTTCGACGATCTGCCGCCGCCCGATGCGATCCGCCCGTGGGACGAAAGCCGCGTGCGCGATTCGGACGAGGATATCGTCGTCCAGCACAATTGGCGCGAGATCCGCCGTTTCATGTGGGACTATGTCGGCATCGTGCGCACCACCAAAAGGCTGGAACGCGCGCAGCACCGCGCCGCGCTGCTCGCGCAGGAGGTCGAGGATTATTACGGCAATTACCGCATCACGACCGACCTGATCGAGCTTCGCAACCTGATTGTGGTGGCGACCCTGATCGTGAAGTCGGCGCTCCGGCGCAAGGAAAGCCGGGGGCTGCATTACACGCTGGACTATCCCGAGACCAAGGCGCGGGCACTGGATACCATCCTCGTTCCATAGCTCCGTTCGCTCAGCACGAACGGTTATTCATCGCGCTACCGCGGTTTGACGAAGCGCAGCGTCATGCGGTCGCTTTCGCCGATCGCGAGATATTTGGCGCGGTCCTGGTCCTTGAGCGTGAGCGTCGGGGGCAAGGTCCAGACACCGTTGGGCCAATCGGCTGAGTCCTTCGGATTGGCATTGATCTCGCTCTCGCCGGCAAGTTTGAAGCCCGCTTCGGTCGCGAGGCGGATCACGGTCGAACGTTTGACGTAACCGCTCGTCTGTTCGCGCGTGACGTCCGCCTTTTCGGGCAGGCGATGATCGACGACCCCCAAAATGCCCCCCGGCTTGAGCGCCTTGTAGGCCGCGCGGAAGAAGGCGCGGGCGACCGAGCCGTCCTTGGCGCCGCCATCCTCGGGCATCAGCAGGTTGTGGATGTTGCGGAAGGTCAGAACGCGATCGACGCTGTTCGGCTTCGCCATGGTCGCGGCGGCGATGTCGAACCCGTTCACCTCGGCCCTGGCGGCGCCGGGCAGTGGAGCGATCAGCTTGCGCGCGCCTTCGATCGCCTTGGGATTGTTGCTGACGACCGCGATATAATGGCCGTGCGCGGCGAGCAAAGGCATCAGGATGCGCGTATACCAGCCGCCGCCCGGGCTATATTCGATCACGCTCTGGTTGGGCGCGATGCCGAAGAAACTGAGCGTCTCGGCCGGGTGGCGATATTTGTCGCGCGGCTTTTCCGATTCGAGGCGGGCGGGATTGGCAATTGCGGCCTGCAGTGCCGGGCTCGGCACCGCATCGGCCGGGGCGACAAGCAGGATCGAGACGGCAAGCGCGGCGAGGCTGGCGGATCGCATCGGGCATCCTTCGTGATTTCGGTTCCGGAACCGTACCCTTTCGGCAGGTGGGAGCGAAGCGGAAAAGGGCTGCGCTCTTTTTCGCCAGGCGCGCCATAATCCTTCCCGGAACGGGGAGGGGGACCGCCGCCAAAGGCGGTGGTGGAGGGGGGGCTCCCGGCTGGGCGGTTCGCTTGCCGCCATGCTCCTCCACCAGCCGCGGCTGGTCCTCTCCCCGTTCCGGGGAGGATCCGGATCGCGGCCTTCCCTGATCCGCTCGCGACACCTAGGAGTCGCCTCGCGGCCCTGCTAAGACCCTCGGCCAATGGCTTCCAACCACCTCTATCTGGTCGATGGCTCCGGCTATATTTTCCGGGCTTATCATCGGCTTCCGCCGCTCACCAACAAGCATGGCCAGCCCGCGGGCGCGGTCTACGGCTTCACCACCATGATGTGGAAGCTGGTCGAGGACCTGCACGCCGCCGACGGGCCGACGCATATGGCGGTGATCTTCGACGCTTCGTCGAAGACGTTCCGCAACGACATGTACGACCAGTATAAGGCGCACCGCCCGCCGCCGCCCGAGGATCTGGTCCCGCAATTCCCGATGATCCGCGACGCGACGCGCGCTTTCTCGCTGCCCTGCATCGAGGAGGAAGGGCTGGAAGCGGACGACATCATCGCCTGCTATGCCAAGGCGGCGCTGGCCGAGGGCTGGAAGGTCACGATCGTCAGCTCCGACAAGGATCTGATGCAGTTGATCGAGCCGGGCCTCGACCTGCTCGATACGATGAACAACCGCCGGCTCGGCCGCGAGCATGTGCTGGAGAAATTCGGGGTCGAGCCCGAACAATTGGGCGATGTGCTGGCCCTGATGGGCGATGCGGTCGACAATGTGCCCGGCGTGCCCGGGGTCGGGCCCAAGACCGCGAGCGAGCTGGTACGCACCTATGGCGACCTGGAAGGCGTGCTGGCGGCGGCGCCCGACATCAAGAAGCCCAAGCTCAGCCAGAATCTGATCGAGCATGCCGATGCCGCGCGGCTGAGCCGCGAGCTGGTGCGGCTGGTATGCGACCGCGCCCTGCCGCAGCCGCTGGAAGAGCTGACGCTCAAGGGGCTGGTGCGCGAGCCGCTCCAGGAATTCCTGATGCATCAGGGCTTCCGGTCCTTGCTGACCAAGCTGGGCGGCGAGGAAGCGAGCGCGGCGCTGCCGGCGCGGGTCGAGGACGCGATCCCGTTCAACCACAAGGATTATGAGGCGGTCATCAAGGAGGCCGACCTCGACCGCTGGATCGCGGAGGCGCACGCGGCGGGCGTGGTCGCGGTCGATACCGAAACCGACGGGGTCGACTGTATCCAGTGCAATCTGGTCGGGATCAGCCTTGCCACCGCGCCGGGCAGGGCCTGCTATATCCCGGTCGGCCATGGCCGGGGCGGCGAAGACCTGCTGACCGAACGGCCCGAGCAATTGCCGCATCCGCTGGTGCTGACGAAACTGAAGCCGCTGCTGGAGGATCCGGCGGTGCTCAAGGTCGGCCAGAACCTCAAATATGACCTGATCATGTTCCGCCGCGCGGGCATCGACGTGACGCCCTATGACGACACGATGCTGCTCTCCTACGATCTCGACGCGGGGCTGGGCGGGCATGGCATGGACGATCTCGCCAAGCGCCATCTCGACCATGCCTGCATCGAGTTCAAGGACGTGTGCGGCACGGGGAAGAGCCAGGTCACGTTCGACGCGGTGCCGATCGACCGCGCCACCGAATATGCCGCCGAGGATGCGGACGTTACGCTCCGCCTGTGGAAACGGCTCAAGCCGCGCCTTGCGCCCGAGGCCGCGACACGCGTTTATGAGCTGGTCGACCGGCCGCTGGTGCCGGTGGTTGCCGAGATGGAGCGCGCGGGCATCCTGGTCGATCGCGCCCAATTGCATAAGCTTTCGACCGAGTTCGGCGAGGAGATTCTGAAGCTCGAGGCGCGCGTCCACGAAGCGGCGGGCGGGCCCTTCACGATCGGCAGCCCCAAGCAATTGGGCGAGGTCTTGTTCGACCGGATGGGTCTGGCGGGCGGCCGCAAGGGCAAGTCCGGCGTATATTCGACCGACGTCAACGAGCTGGAGCGGCTGGCGGGCGAAGGGGCCGAGGTTGCCAAATTGGTGCTCGACTGGCGCCAGCTCACCAAGCTCAAGTCGACCTACACCGATGCGCTGCAGGAGCAGATCAATCCCGGCACGGGACGCGTCCATACGAGTTTCGGGCTAGCGACCGCGCAGACCGGGCGCCTTTCCTCGACCGATCCCAACCTCCAGAACATCCCGATCCGCAGCGAACATGGCCGACGCATCCGCCATGCCTTCGTCGCGCCGGCGGGCCATGTCCTGCTCGCGGCGGACTATTCGCAGATCGAGCTCAGGCTCGCGGCGCACATGGCTGACGTGCCGCAGTTGCGCGAGGCTTTCGCGCGCGGAGACGACATCCACAACCTGACCGCCGAGGAATTGTTCGGCACGGTCGACCGCGACACCCGCGCCAAGGCCAAGACGATCAATTTCGCGATCCTCTACGGCATCTCGTCCTGGGGTCTGGCGGGGCGGCTGGGCGTGGACCGGAGCGAGGCGCAAGCGATCATCGATCGCTATTTCGAGCGTTTCCCCGGCGTGAAGAATTATATGGCGGAGACGATCAACCAGCTTCGCGAAAAGGGCTTCGTCACCACCCTGTTCGGGCGCAAGACCCATCTGCCCGGCATCAAGGGCAAGACCGTCGGCGAGCGCCAGAGCGCCGAGCGCCAGGCGATCAACGCGCCGATCCAGGGCACCAGCGCGGATATCATCAAGCGTGCGATGGTGCGGATGGGCCCGGCATTGGATGCGGCGGGTTTGGGCCACGTGCGTATGCTGCTCCAGGTCCATGACGAGCTCGTCTTCGAGCTGCCCGAAGGCGATGTCGCCGCCGCCAAGCCGGTGATCGAGAAGGTCATGGCCGAGGCCGCGGAGCCGCATGTGAAGCTCTCGGTGCCGCTCGGGATCGAGATCGGCACCGGCCATTCGTGGGGCGATGCGCATTGAGCGAGATCGTTCGGTTGCCGCCGCCGGATTCCGGAAAGCAATCCGTTGAAGCCCGCGTGTATGCTTTGCCCGATCCCGTTTTGGTGAAAGCCGGCTGTGGCGACCGCTAACGCGAAGGCGCTCGACGCGACCGGGCCGGGCGATATCGAGGCGCTCGCGAAGGGCGGACGGACCAACTTCTTCGGCTTCCTGCTGCGGCTCGCGGCGCGGCTGCCCTTCCTGTTCATCGCGGGGCGCTGGTACGGCGCGGACGCGCTCGGCCGCTTCGCTTATGCGACGATCATCGTCGAATTTGCGGGCCAGCTTGCGACGATGGGATTGAAGCGAGGGCTGGCGCAGCAGCTTTCGACCACCAAGCGCGACCATACGCATGTCGTATGGGACGGGCTCCTGGTGGGCATGCTCGGCTCGCTGGTCGCGGCGGGTATCCTGATGCTGGTGCCCGAGCTGATGTTTCCCAATAGCGAGATCAACCAGCGCGATTATCTGCTGCCGCTCACCATCTTCGGCTGGGCGGGGTCGGACATTGCCCTGGCGGCTCTGGCCTATCGCGGCGACATCGGCGCGACGGTGCGGGCACGCTCGCTGATCGAACCCTGGGCGATCAGCATCGCCGCCTTCGCGCTATCCTGGTATTCGCTGCGCGACGGCCTGATCATATCCTACGCCATCTCCGCGGTCGCGGCGCTGGCGGCTTCGCTTTATCCCTTGCTCAAGACCTATGGACGCCCGCGCGGCTGGAAGCCGGAGCCGATCCAATTGTCGCGCACCGCGCTCAGGAACCTGCCGCTGGCAGGCGCGGACGCGATCGAATGGGGCTCGCGCCGGCTCGATATCGCAATGCTGGGCCTGTTCTTCTCGCCCACCATCGTCGGCATCTATTATGTCGCGCAGCAGGTCGCTTCGCTGCCACAGAAATTGAAGACGAGCTTCGACCCGATACTGGGGCCGGTCATCACCCAGAATCTGGCCGAGGAAAACAGGAAGGCGGTCGCCAAGCAGGTGCGCCAGGTTGGTTTCTGGATCATCGCGGCGCAGGTCGGCATCGCGCTCGCTTTGGCGATCCCGGGCAAGGCCGTGATGGGATTGGTCGGCCCGACCTTCGTCGGCGGCACCGGCGCTCTCGCCGTGCTGCTGGCCGCCGAAGCGATCGCCGCGACCGCGGTGGTGAGCGAGGCGGCGCTCATCTACGTGGCACCCTGGCGCAATCTGGCCATTTCAGGGGCGATGATCGCGATCCAGGCGGTTTTGTCGGTGGTGTTCGTCTATCTGTTCCGGTCGGCTTTACCCGCCTTCGCGGATGCCGGGTGGGTCTTGCCGCGTCCCGATCCGCGCGACGACGTGATCGCGGCGGCGGGTCCGGCGGTGGCATTGATCATCGCGCTCGGCCTTGCCGCGGTGGCCAAGGCGCTGCTGTTGCGCAAATTGCTCGGTGCGCGCGTCAATGGCTGGCGCTGGTCGCTGGTATGGGCAGCCCTGGTCGCCGCAATCGTCGGGGTCGCGGTCACGCGGCTGCCGCACAGCTTCGAATGGTTCGAGCTGATCGTGGGTGTGCCGCTCATCCTCGGCACGTTCGGGGCGATCATCTGGTGCTGGGGCTTCAACCGGGACGATCGCGCGCTGTTCAGGAAGAATGAGGCGCAGGCCGCTTAGCGGTTCGATTGGCTTACCGCCGCTCGAAGCCTACTCGATGCGAACGGAATGGATTGATAGAGGGCTTCGGTGCAGGACGCGGAAATCATCATTCTCGGCGGGGGGCTGGTCGGGCTGACGCTTGCGGTCGCGCTCGACGCGCATGGCCTCACCAGCATCGTGATCGATCCGGCCGAGCCCGGAAGCGTGCTCGCCAAGGGCTTCGACGGGCGCGCCTCGGCGGTGGCAAGCGCGAGCCATGCCATGCTCGACGCGATCGGGATCGGCGCGCGGCTGAAAGGGCAGGGCTGCCCGATCGGATCGATCCGCGTGAGCGATGGGCTCGCGCCGCGGGGATTATGGTTCGATTCCGCGCCGGAAGACGGGCCGCTCGGCGTCATGTACGAGAACCGGCTGCTGCGCCGGGTGCTGCACGAGGCCGCCGCCGCGGCGGATAACGTGACCTTGCTGATGCCGGCCAAGGCCGCGTCGGTGGAGCGCGACGCAGCTTCGGTGCGCGTATGCCTGGAGGATGGGCGGAGCTATCAGGCGGCTTTGCTGGTCGGTGCGGAGGGGCGCAACTCGCCCACGCGCGCGGCGGCGGGAATCAATGTCGCGCGCTGGAGCTACGATCACACCGCGATCATCGCCACCCTGGGCCATGAACGGCCGCACGAAGGCGTGGCGCACGAAATCTTCTACCCGAGCGGCCCGTTCGCGCTTCTGCCGATGCTGGACGACGAAGCAGGGCATCGCTCGGCGATCGTGTGGACGGTGGAGGGCAAGCATGGCGACGCGATGCTGGGCCTGCCCGACCGCGCCTTCCTGGCCGAGGCCGAGAAACGGATGGGGGGGATGCTGGGTGCGCTGCGTTCGGTTTCGCCGCGCTCGTCCTACCCGCTCGGCTTCCATCATACCGCGCGGATCACCGATACGCGGCTGGCCCTGGTCGGAGATGCGGCGCATGGCATCCATCCGATTGCGGGGCAGGGGCTCAACCTCGGCTTCCGCGACGTGGCGGCCCTGGCCGAGGTGCTGGTCGAGGGTGCGCGGCTCGGCCTCGATCCGGGCGATGCGCAATTGCTTGGCCGCTACGAGCGCTGGCGTGCCCTGGACAGCTTCCTGGTTGCGGCCACGACCGATGGCCTGACGCGTTTGTTCGGCCTGCCGGGCAAGGCGCCGCGCGCGATCCGCCGGTTCGGGCTCGACATGGTGTCGCGCATCCCGCCCCTCCAGCGCCGCTTCATGGCCGAGGCGCGGGGGGAGACGGGGAAATTGCCCAAGCTGCTGCAGGGGCTGGAGGTTTAAGCCTCTCATCCGTCCGCCCCGAGCGCAGTCGAAGGGCCTGGCACGAACGCGACTTATTGTAAGGTCGCATCCCCATCGTCGCCTGCCGCCGAGAAGCGCAGCAGTTCGGCGAGCAGGTCGGTGCGCTCCTCTAGCGTTTCGGCTTCCAGCAAGGCCTGCTTGGCCGCGATGTCGAACGGAATCGCCTGGGCGAGGCCGTTGACCAGCGCCTGGTCGTCCAGTCGGCCGACTTCCTTCCAGTCGATCGCATAGCCTTGCGCTTCGGCGAAGCGGCGCGCTTCATTCTCGATCGCGGCGCGCGCGGCCGGGGGCAGGACAAGTTCCTCCTCCAGATCCTCGTCGAAGCTTTCGATGTCAGCCTCGACCTGGCGGAAAGGCGTGGTGACATCCAGTTCGCGGATCAGGCGGAAACGGGTCAGCCCTTCGAGCAATATGTTGAAGCGGCCATCGTCGAGCGCATCGACATGGTCGATCCGGCCGACGCAGCCGACCGCGAACAAAGAGGGACGCTCGTCATTTTCGCCCGGCAAAGGCTGGATCATCGCGATCTTGCGGTCGCGCGCGAGCGCGTCGCTCACCAGCGCCTTGTAGCGCGGTTCGAAGATATGGAGCGGCAGATAGGAGCGGGGCAGGAGCAGCGCCTGCCCAAGCGGGAAGATCGACAACCGGACGCCCGCTCGGACCATCAGCCGAACAGCACCGCCGACAGGCGGCGGCGCTGTGCCGACACCCACGGATCCTCCAGCCCGGTCGCTTCAAACAAGGTGAGCAGGCGCTTGCGCGCGGCCCCTTCGTTCCATTCGCGGTCGCGTTCGATCGAGCCGAGCAGGAGATCGGCGGCAGCATCGCGGTCGCCCGTGGCCATCAGTCCGCCCGCCAGTTCGTAGCGCGCCTCCTGATCGTCGGGATTGGCGGCCACCCTGGCCTTGAGGCCGGCGAGATCGTCGACCGCGCCGGCTTCGCCCGCCAGCGCGAGCGCGGCTTTGGCGCGAGCTATGCCCGCATCCTTGGCCTTATCCTCGGGTACCGCATCCAGGACCGCCCGTGCCTCGTCGGTGCGGCCCGCGGCGATCAAGGCACGCGCACGGCCCGCGATCACCTGCAGGTCCTCGGGCGCCATTTCGGCAAGCTGCGAGAAGATTCCGACCGCGCGCTCGGCATCCCCGCCCTCGAGCACCTCCTCGCCCATCGCGATCAGGGGCGCGATATCGTCGTGGAGCGCCGCGTCGCTGCCCTGGATCGGCAGCTGCCGCAGGATCTGGTCGAGCATCTGCCCGATCTGGCTTTCGGTGCGCGCGGAGGTGAGGTCCGCGACGAGCTGGCCCTGGAACACCGCATAGACGGTCGGGATCGATTGGACGCGGAACTGCGCTGCGATCAGCTTCTGCTCGTCGACATTGACCTTGACCAGCTTCACGCCCTTGCCGGCATAGGTCTCGGCGATCTTTTCCAGGACCGGGCTGAGCGCCTTGCACGGCCCGCACCATTCCGCCCAGAAATCGAGGATGACGAGCGCATCCATCGACGGCTCGATCACATCGCGCTTGAACGCCTCGATCGCCTCGCGGTCGGCCGCGCTCATTCCCAGGGTCGCCAAAGTTCTTCACTCCGATTGATCGGTCCCTATGTGGGCCTTGCCCCTTTCGACACAAGACCAAACTCTTTTCCGGATTAGGGGGTTGCGGCCCCGAACAACCGTTGCTAACAGCCGCGCCTCACCCGCCGGGTCCGCCCGGCAGAAACGCCGAGCGGGCGTAGCTCAGGGGTAGAGCACGACCTTGCCAAGGTCGGGGTCGAGGGTTCGAATCCCTTCGCCCGCTCCAGTTTCCATCGGTCGATCGAGGTCCTTCCTCTCGACCGGATCGCAGAATCCTCGAGAATCTTTGCTGGGCCTTCCAACCGGCTTCATCGGTGCGGGCCGCGAATCCGCCACTTCTTTATTTGTTGTTAACCTTTCTTTGCCAGACGTTACCCGGCCCGGTTGGGGCAATGTTGTAAAGCGTAGCGTGAATGAGGTGACGTCATTGGCAGCGGGGACGGAAAACGCGTGCTCCGACGCGATCATCGTCGAGCAGTTCCGTGCGCTGCGGCGCCAGATTCCGTTCATGTACGCGCTTACGATCGTCAACGCGACCTTCCTGGGCTTCGCCATATATGGCACGGCCTCTCCCTGGTTATATGCCGGCGTGCCGGCTTTCCTGGCGATAGCCTCGGTCGCGCGGGCGGTCATATGGCTGCGCCGGCGGCATGATCAGCCCGACATTCAGGCGATCCGGTCCTATTTCCGGGGTACGTTCGCAGCCGCGATAGTGCTCAGCATCGCCTTCGGCGGCTGGGGCATGGTGCTGTTCGAGCAGGCGGATATGGTGCGCCGAACCTGTATCGCGCTCTACACCTTCATCGGGGTGGTCAGCTGTTCCTATTGTCTGCAGTCCCTGCCACGCGCAGCACGGCTCGTGGTCGTATGCGGCGCATTGCCGATCACGGTGCGGTTGCTGTTTTCGGACAGCTGGTTCCTGCGCGGACTGGGCATGGATCTGGTCTTCGTCGCCATCCTGCTGATGCGGATGCTGGCCGACAATCATAAGGGCTTCATCGAGGTGCTCGCCTCGCGCACGGACATGATCGCGGAGCAGGCGCGTGCGCGCGATGCCGAGCAGCGTGCGCACCGCCTGGCCTATCACGATACGCTGACCGACCTGCCCAATCGCCGCGCGCTGGAGGAGCGGCTCGATGCGGCGCTCGCGCGCGATACCGGCATGCTTTGCGGCGGGCTGATGATCGTCGATCTCGACCGCTTCAAGGCGATCAACGACGTGCACGGTCATCCCGCCGGCGACCAGTTGCTGCGCCGCGTCGCGGAGCGCCTGTCGACCTGCGTCGGCGAGCATGGCGAGACCTTCCGTCTCGGCGGCGATGAATTTGCGGTCCTTTTGCGCCTGCCCGGCTGCAGCCGCGATTTCGGACGGCGGCTGGCGCGCGCGATCGTGCGCGCGATGGCCGAACCGTTCCATATCGAGGAACTGGTTCACTATATCGGCGCGAGCGTCGGCATATCGCTTTTCCCGCATGACGGGCTCGACCGGCAGACGCTGATGCGCCGCGCCGACGTCGCGCTGTACAAGGCCAAGGAGCGGGGGCGGGGCCAGCATTGCGCGTTCGAGCCGACGATGGATGCGGAAATCCGCCGCCGCCTGGAACTGGAAGGCGAATTGCGCGACGATCTGCGCGACGGCCGCTTCCACCCGCATTACCAGCCGATCGTCGAGCTCGCGAGCGGGCGGGTGACCGGATTCGAGCTGCTCGCGCGCTGGACGCGCCGCGACGGCAGCGAGGTCGACCCCGATCAGTTCATCCCGATCGCCGAGGAATGCGGGCTGGTGACCGATCTGATGCTGACGCTGCTCGAACAGGCCTGCGTCGATGCGCGCGTGTGGGACAAGAAATTGACGCTCGCAATCAACATATCGCCCGCGCAATTCACCGATCGAGCGCTCAGCGAGCGCCTGCTCGAGGTGCTCGGCCGGCTCAAATTCCCGGCGGACCGGCTGGAGGTGGAGATCACCGAGGATGCGCTGATCGTCGACGAGGTCAGCGCGCGCAACACGATCAAGGCGCTGAAGCGCCGCGGTATCCGCGTCGCGCTCGACGATTTCGGCATCGGCTATTCGTCGATCCAGCATCTGCGCATGATCCGGATCGACAAGATCAAGATCGACCGTTCGTTCGTGCAGGCGATGGCGCACGATCCGGAATCGATGCGGGTCATCCGTGCGATCGTCAGCCTCGCGACGAGCCTGGGCCTGCCCGTGACCGCCGAGGGGATCGAGGATTTGCGGGCCGCGACCTTCCTGCAGACGCTCGGCTGCACCTACGGGCAGGGCTATCTGTTCGGCCGGCCGATGGGCAAGAACGAGATCGACCTGCTGCTGCAGGCCGCGCCCGGCGGCGCGGTGGCGCGCCCAGGCAAAAGGGCGAAAGCGGCCTGATAGGGGCCGGACTCATAACGGACAATGGCCGTGATTGCCCGGAGAAGGCTGTCGGCAAGGCGCGCAGCGCTGTCGCCTAAGTCCGGCCCCTAGCTCTTTTTGGGGGGCACGTTCGGCTTCGCGGCAGGCTTGGCCGCGCTCGGCTTGGCGCGCGGAGCGATATTCTCGGTCATCATCTCCGCGCCCTTGTCGAAACCGCTGACGAAAGCAGCCACGCTCTGCGCGATCAGCGACCCGATGTCGGTTTCCTGCGCGGGCGCTTCGGGCGCTGCGGCGGGGGCCTTGTCGACCTTGCGCTTGGCGAGCGCGGCCGCACCCGCGACCACCGCGGCCGAGACCAGTTCGCGCGCGATCGGGTTCTGCGCGATCTCGAGCGCGCTCTTCGCCGTCTTGCGCAATTGCTTCGGCACTTTCACCCCGCCGACCTTCTTGGGCAGCTTGGGTGCCTTTTCCTTCTTCGCCACGACCCGCCTCCGACTCCGACCTATACTCGTTTCGGCCGTGGCGATGCCGCTGGCAAGAGGGTCGCTTTTCCTAGCGAAGGTCTAGGGATTGCGGTGGCGGCGCCACGCCTCTATCCTGCTGCGGGTTTAACAGGAGGAAGATCCCCATGAAGAAGCTTATCGCCCTGCCGCTCATCGCCGCAACCGTCCTCGGCCTGTCGGCTTGCCACAAGACCGAGACCACCGAGAACGTCACCGTCAACGACACCAGCGTGAACGCGGTCGACACCAACGCGACCGATAACGCTTCGCTCGAGACGCTCGACAACGGCTCGAACGCCTCGGACGCGATGACCAACGGCTAAGCCAGGGCGGACTGGGAAAGCCGATCTATCGGCCTCCCAAGCAGCTTTCTATTTCCTATCTAATGGATAGGGAATAAAGGATCGGGAAGCGCCAAGCTTTGACTCCCTGGCGTTTTCCCTGGGCCCGGTGGCGAAAGCTGCCGGGCCTTTCTTTTTGGTAGTGCGGTCCGGCATCCGCCGGATCTTGGGCGGCGCCAGCCCACTCCCCCACCAGTCTGCTACAGCCCTTCGCCGCCGACCCAATGCGCGTTGGATAGCTTGCGCGCGACCGCCCAGGTCTGGCGGCGGATGTCGGGGACCGCGACGATCTCCCAAAAGGTGCCGCGCGTCATCGGGCCGAGCGCGAACAGGGTGGGGAAGGGCTCGCCGCCGGCGCCGATCACCTCGGATTGCTGGGTCACGTCGATGCCGATGCGCAGCGGATCGGGCCGGATCAGCCCTCGCTCGAGCGCCTGGCGGAGCAGGGGTTCCCCAGTGCGGAGCAGGTCGCCCTGCGGGCCGCTGGCATTGATGATGCGGCGGACAGGCAGGACGGAGATCTCATCCCGACCGCGTGGACGATAGCGAACCCTCGCACCGCCGTTCACGGGCACGACGTCGATAAGCTTGCCCGCCACGATCTCAAGCCTGCCCTGACCGCGCATGGCGCCAATTTTCGCCGCGACCTGTGGTGCGATGCGATGGCGGTGCACGTCCCACCAGGCGCGCAGATGGCGCAGGAAGCGGTGGCGCTCGCCGAGGTCGGCCGCGGCCCACAGGCCCTCCGTATAAGGGCGCAGTTCGTCGACCGCCGCGCGCCAGCCGACCGCATCCGATCGCGCGCGGACATGGCGCAGCAAAGCGACCGCTCTGGGTAAGGGACGTTCATCCAGCATCGAGGCCTCGACCGGCGCATGCGCACGCGGTGTGAGGCCACGGCGGGAGAGAGCGACGATCCCGCCCTTGAAGCCGCGCGCATCGAGCAGGAGCGCGATGTCGATCATGGTGAGGCCGGTGCCGATCACCAGCACCCGATCCCGATCGGTCAGTTCCCGCGCGACATCCTCGCTCCAGGGCTCGGCGGCGAAAACGTCGCCGGGGAACAGGTCGGGATCGATCTCGGGCGGCACGTGCGGCGGCAAATTGCCCGGCGCAAGGATCACAGCGTCGGCGGCGATGGTGCGGCCATCGGCGAGCATGATGCGCCAGCCATCGCCTTCCTGGACCAGGTCGATGGCCTCGCCCTGCATCAAAGCCAGCCGATCGGGCGCCGCACGACGCGCATCGTCGAGCAACTCGGCAAGATAGTCGCCATAGACCAAACGCGGGGCGAAGCCGCCGGCGAGATGCGGATGCCGTTGTGCGAGCCACCGCTCGAAATGATCGGGCTCCTGCGGCAGCGCGCTCATATTGGCCGCGCGGACGTTGAGCAGATGGTCGGGATGCGCCGCCGAATAGGCCACGCCGCGGGCGGCGACATCGCGCCTTTCGATCAACGTCGCGCGGGGCCCCTGATGGCGGAGCAGGTTGATCGCCTGCAGCGCGCCCGAAAAGCCGCCGCCGATGATCGCGACATGCCGGATCGTCAAAGTCGGATCGCCCCCGGGAAGTCGCTCAGCGCAGTCGCTCGAACGGGTATAGATCGCGGATCGCGGCGTTGAAATACTCGCCCTTCGAGAAAGCGCGCCGGAAATGGTCCGCCACGGCTTCGGGCACGCCCAGATAGGCGTAGCGCTTGCCCGAGACGAAGGTCACCGCCAGGCGGTGGGTCGCGGGGTCGTAATCGAAGCTACGGATTACCGACGAAGGCATGGCGGGGGAACGCGTGGCCTTCTGTCTTGATCCTCCCCGGCACGGGGAGGATCACCGCATCCTTACATACCGTCCGGGAGCGTCCTCGATCGGCTTCAACTTGCCCTTGCCGGGAATGCGCGCGCCCTTGGCCGGGACGGTGCCCCCCGAACGTTCGCCGATCCAGGCGAGCCAGTCGGGCCACCAGCTGCCCTTATGCTCGATCGATCCGGCGACGAATTCGTCGAGCGTCCCGGCCGGCTTCTCGTTGGTCCAATATTGATATTTGCCCGCGGCGGGCGGGTTGACCACCCCCGCGATATGGCCCGATCCCGCCAGCACGAAGCGCAGCGGGCCGGTGAAATGGTGGGTCAGCTTCCACACGCTTTCCGGCGGCGCGATATGGTCCTCGCGGCCCGCCTGGACATAGGCGGGGGTCTGGATCGCCTTGAGGTCCAGCGCCACGCCGTCGACCGTCATTTCGCCCTTCACCAATTTATTGTCGCGATAGAAATCGGCGAGATAGGCGCGGTGCCAGTTGGCGGGCAGGTTGGTGACGTCGCTGTTCCAATGGAGCAGGTCGAACGCCTTGTAGGGATCGGCGAGCAGATAATTGTTGACGACGTAATTCCAGATCAGGTCGCGCCCGCGCAACAGGTTGAAGGTCGCGCCCATATAACGCCCGTCGAGATAGCCGTCGGTGGCGAGGCTTTCGATCAGGGCAAGCTGGGCGTCGTCCACGAACAAGGTGAGGTCGCCCGCCTCGCTGAAATCGACCTGCGCGGTGAAGAAGGTCGCGCTTGCCACCTTGTCCGCCTCGCCTTTGGCGGCAAGCCAGGCGAGCAGCATCGATAGCGCGGTGCCCGCGACGCAATAGCCGACGACATGCACGCTCGGGACGTCGAGCAGGCCGCGCACCGTGTCGATCGCGTCGAGCTCGCCGCGCAACACGTAGTCGTCCATCGTGATGCCCGCCATCTCCGCATCGGCCGACTTCCACGACACCATGAACACCGACAGGCCCTGATCGGCCGCCCATTTGACGAAGCTTTTCTCAGGGGAAAGGTCGAGGATGTAGAAACGGTTGATCCAGGGCGGGAAGATGACGATCGGCGTCGCCTGCACATCCGGCGTGGTCGGCGCATAATGGATCAGCTGATAAAGCGGGGTTTCGTGGATCACCTTGCCGGGGGTGGTGGCGATGGTCTTGCCGACCTCGAACGCATTTTCGCCGACATGGCGGATCTGGCCCGCGCCGATATCGGACAGCATCCGTTCCAATCCGGTGACGAGATTGGCGCCGCGCGTTTCGAAGATGCGGTTGAGGACTTCGGGGTTGGTCAACGCGAAGTTGGCCGGGCTCATCGCCTCGACGAAGCTTTGGGTGGCGAAGCGGAGCTGTTCCTTCTGTTTGGGATCGATCCCCTCGAGCGCGTCGACGCCCTTCAGCAACTGATCGGAAATGGCGACATAGCTCTGGCGGATCAGGTCGAAGATCGGCTCTTCCCAGCGCGCGCCCTTGAAGCGCCGGTCGCTGGTGGCGGCTTTAGCCGTGTCGGGCAGCATCGCGTGCCATTGCGCGAGCGCGTCCTTCCACCAGGCGGTCTGCTGCTCGGCCAGTTTCTCCGGGTCGAAACTGCCCTTGGCCATCAGCTCTGCGGTATCGTCGGCGATCTTGAGCGCGGCGGACGCCCCATGCTCCATCAGCAATTGCTGCATCCGCCCGGCAACGCCCGTCCAATGCGTCATTTCGTCGAGCAAGTTTTGATTGTCGGCCATGCGCGTCCTTTTGGTGCCATTGCCCGGTAAAGCCGGTATAGGAAGCCTGTCTTGCTAGATGGGCGATCCGCGCGCTTTGGCAAAGGCTTGTTTCAACCCGAGGATATGATGACCGAGGATTTCTACCGCATTCGCCGCTTGCCCCCTTACGTGTTCGCCGAAGTGAACGCGATGAAGGCGGCGGCGCGCGCGGCGGGCGAGGACATCATCGATCTCGGCATGGGCAATCCCGATGGCGCCCCTGCGCCGCACGTCATCGAGAAATTGTGCGAGGTCGCGCGTAATCCGAATGCGCATGGTTACTCGGCCTCGTCGGGCATTCCCGGCCTCAAGAAGGCGCAGGCGGCCTATTACGAACGCCGCTTCGGCGTGACGCTCGATCCCGCCAAGGAAGTGGTGGTGACTCTGGGCTCGAAAGAGGGCCTCGCCAACCTCGCCCAGGCGATCACCGCGCCGGGCGACGTCGTGCTTGCGCCCAACCCGTCCTACCCGATCCACACGTTCGGCTTCATCATCGCGGGCGCCGCGATCCGCTCGATCCCGGCCGCTCCGGGGCCGGATTTCTTCGAGCGGCTGAAATATGCGATGGCCTATACCGTGCCCAAGCCCTCGGTGCTGGTGATCGGCTATCCGTCGAACCCCACCGCCTATGTCGCCGATCTCGCTTTCTACGAGAAGGTGGTCGAATTCGCGAAGGAGCATAAGCTCTGGGTGCTGAGCGATCTCGCTTATGCGGAGATCTATTTCGGCGACACGCCGACGCCGTCGATCCTGCAGGTGCCGGGCGCCAAGGACGTGGCGATCGAATTCACCTCCATGTCCAAGACCTATTCGATGGCGGGCTGGCGGATCGGCTTCGCGGTCGGCAACCAGCAGTTGATCGGCGCGCTGACGCGGGTGAAGTCATACCTCGATTATGGTGCCTTCACGCCGATCCAGGCGGCGGCGGTGGCGGCCTTGAACGGCCCGCAGGATATCGTCGAGGCCAATCGCAAGCTCTACAAGGGCCGCCGCGACGTGCTGGTCGAGAGTTTCGGCCGCGCGGGTTGGGACATTCCATCGCCTGAGGCATCGATGTTCGCCTGGGCGCCGATCCCGCCCGCATTGAAGCATCTCGGCGCGCTCGAATTCTCCAAGCAATTGCTGACTCACGCACAGGTCGCGGTCGCCCCCGGCGTCGGCTTCGGCGAGGAAGGCGAGGGCTATGTCCGCATCGCCCTGGTCGAGAACGAGCATCGCATCCGCCAGGCGGCGCGCAACGTGAAGCGCTACCTCGCCAGCATGGGCGTCAATGCGGCGAAGGCGGCGCAGGCGGGCTGATGAAGGCGACGCTCGACGACATATTCCAGGTCTCGAGTCTTTCGGGGCTGTCGCATACGATCCAGCTGGCGCTGGCCCCGGCCTTCCTGTTGAGCGCGATGGGGATCATCCTCAACATGCTCACCGGTCGGCTGACGCGCATCGTCGATCGCGCGCGCGTGGTGGAAAAGGAATTCACGCCGCGCGATCATCCCGACCATGCGCACCAGGTGAGCGAGCTGCGGCTGCTCGACCGGCGGATGAAGATCGTCAACAACGCGATCTTCCTCGCCACCGCGAGCGCGGTGGTGCTGTGTACCGTGGTCGCGGCGATGTTCCTGGCGGCGGTCGCCGGCTTCGGCTTCGCGCGCACGCTGGCGCTGATGTTCGCCTTGTCGCTGGCGCTGCTGATCGCGAGCCTCGTCCTCTTCCTGGTCGAGGTCCGCGTCGCGGTCCGCGCGATCCAGATCCGGGACGAGCTGCTGGAGCGAAGTTAGCCGGCGCCACGGCGAGGCGCCCTGAAGACGGGGCGAGTCGTCCCAGCTCGTCGCAAATCCATTGCCCTGGATCCGGCCACGCGCAAAGTTGCCGGGATCAGCGGGTGGAGGGGGTAAATGGTTGGAAAATTTGGCGGCTTCGTGCGTGCGCTGGTAATCGGTGCGGCGCTTTTGCCCACGGCGGCGCTTGCTGACGATCCAGGCGACCTGACGATGCGCAATCCTGCGGTACGCGCGCAAGATCGCGCGATCACGCGGCGGATGAATCAGGATCAACTCGCTTATGTGCGTCATCGCGACGCCGGCAGCTTGCGCTCCTATCGCGAGGTCCGGGACGAGACGGACAACGCTTATGCCGATGCCCGCGCCGACTATGCACGGCAGATGGCGGCCTGGCGCCGCGCGGTTGCCGCCTGCAACGCCGGCCGTTGGGAATATTGCGAACGGTAAGGCACTGCGAGGGCGCGCTGCGGCCACGGGGCGGTCGTGCGCATCCTTTGACGTCGGAACTATCCAAAACGAAAGAGGGGCCGCTCGGCCATCGTCGAGCGACCCCTCCAACATGGGTCAGCGGCCGGATGTTCGGCCCGGGAGACCCCCTGCCTTCCTAAACGATGGTTAGGAACGCGTCCCCCGAACGGACACAACCGACCCCCAAGCTGAACCATGAGACATCGGTCACCTCCTTTCGCTAAGTTGAAGAGCAAGATCGAATGTGAGTCATCCGGCGCGTTCGAACAAGACTTGAAATCAATTATTTTCGCGTCAGGATGCTTTGCTTCGCGTCGGCTGCTTGCCGAACAGGTCGCGCAGTTCGTCCTTGGCGCGTTCCAGCACCTTGCGCTGCGTCTCGTCCAGATCGCGTCCGGCGCGATTGATGTAGAAGGTCAGCATCGACATCGCCGACTGGAAAGCGGTGCCCTTGCGGCGCTTGCTATGCTCGGCCGAACGTTTGAGCGAAAGCGCGATCTCGTGCGGATCGTGCTTTTCGAATATGCCCTGCTCCAGATCGAGCGCGTTCGAATGCGCGGTCACATTCTGTGACCAGTGCCGCACCGCCACCGCAGGAAGCCTAATGCTTCTTGAAATATTGGACGTCGCGCTCGTGCTTCTCGGCTGCTGCGCGCGTGTCGAAAGTGCCGAGATTCTTGCGTTTCCCGTCGTCGCCCTTTTTGCGCGAGTAGAGCCGATATTCCCCGGATTTGAGCTTGCGGATCACAGCCGCCTCCTACGCTACGTGAACGCGCGCTAAACGGAGTGGGGCGGGGCTGGTTCCTGATTCAAATCAATCGTCTTCAATTGCGGCAATCTTCGATCACGCGGCTGGGTTCCGCCCAGGCGGGAATGTCGATTTCGGGCAGATTGGGCGCGCCCAGCGAGAAGCGCCCGCGGCTGAACGCAATCTGGTCGAGCTGGGGGTCGGTGGGCGCGAAGCTGATCCGGGATTGCCCGTCGGGGGCGGCCTGGGCGGGCCAGTCCCGCTGCGCGTAGGACGTGCGGATCGTCAGCACCGGTGCGCTGCCCGCGATCGACAGCACCACCAGTTTGCGGCCGAGGTCGCACCGCATGGTCAGCACGGGCGGTGCACCGGCCGGACCATAGGTCGCGACATGGTCGGCATAATGCCAGGCACCGGGCGTGTAGGGGCGATCGCGCCAGTCGGTCGGCACCACCGGCTTGGGCGGCACCACCACCGGTGGAGGCGGCGGGGCACTGACTTTGGGGGGAGGCGGGGCCGCGGGTTCCGAGCAGGCCGCCGCGAGCAGCGGCAGCATCAGGATCAGGCGCTTCATGCGTGGCTCAGACAGCAACCGGGGCGGCGATATGCGCTTGCGGCGCATAGTCCGCGATCTCGATATCCTCGATCCCGTAATCGAAGATGCTTGGCGGCTTGCGCAGCAGGCGCAGGCGGGGTTCGCCCTCGGGCGTGCGGGCAAGCTGCTCTTCCACGAGGTGCGCGTGGTTGAGATAGATGTGGACGTCGCCCCCGCTCCAGATCAGCTCGCCCGGCTCCAGATCGCATTGTTGCGCGAGCATCGCGATCAGCAGCGAGGCGGAGAAGACGTTGAAGGCGAAGCCGAGTCCCAGGTCGCACGATCGCTGCCACAGCATGCCGGAAAGCTTGTTGCCCGAGACGTGATATTGATAGGTCATGTGGCAGGGCGGGAGCGCCATTCCCTCAAGCTCGGCCACATTCCATCCGGTGAAGATGTGGCGGCGCGAGGCGGGGTTGTTGCGCAGGCTGTCGACCAGGGCCTGGATCTGGTTGATGCCCTGTCCGCGCTTGTAGAGGCCGGGTTCGTCCGCGGCCTCGTAGCGCGGCCAGTCGACCCATTGCTTGCCGTAGACCGGACCGAGCTCACCCCATTCGGCGGCGAACTTGTCGTCGGAAAGGATGCGCGCCTCGAACGCGTCGCGGTCGATATCCTCCCCGGTCGCGCGGCGATATTTGTCGAGCGGCCAGTCGGTCCAGATATGGACCTTGTCGGCGACCAGGGGCCGGATGTTGGTCGATCCGCTCAGGAACCAGAAGAGCTCGCGTGCCGCGGTCTTCCACGCGACGCGCTTGGTGGTGAGGAGGGGGATGCGGTTGTCCGAAAGATCGAACCGCATCTGCGCGCCGAACAGGCTGCGCGTACCCACCCCGGTCCGGTCGCGCCGCTCGTCGCCATGCTCCCAGACATGGGCCAGCAGGTCGAGATATTGCTGCTCGTAGTGCATGGGGATGGCTTAGCGGGGCGGGGCAGCCGAGCCAACCCGCCAACCGTCACCCCTGAACTTGTTTCAGGGTCCATTGGGCGGCTAGGCGCCTCTCTCCCGATGGATGCCGAAACAAGTTCAGGGTGACGGAAGTCAGCCCTGGTCCCGCACCCGTTCATGGTGCCGGATCACCTCCTCGATCACGAAGCGGAGGAACTTCTCCGAGAAATCGGGATCGAGGTGCGCGCTCTGCGCGAGCGCCCGCAGGCGGGCGATCTGCTCGGTCTCGCGGCCGGGATCGGCGGGCGGCAGCCCGGCCTTGGCCTTGTAGGCGCCGACCGCCTTGGTGACCTTGAACCGCTCGGCGAGCAGGAAGATCAGCGCCGCGTCGATATTGTCGATGCTCTGGCGATATTCGGCGAGCTGCGCGTCGGCCACGGGAATCTCCTTCGGTTCGGGGCCCTCATGCGAGCGCTGGCCCGCCCGCGCAAGCGCCCGGCTTGCCTTTGCGTGCGCCAGGGGCCAAAGGGCGCGCGTCATGGCTGCCACGGTTACGCCGCTTCACCGCACGAACGCGCCCTCGCTCGATCCGATGATCCAGCTTGTGGCAGCGGACATGAATCAGGTGAACAGCGTGATCCTGGCGCGGATGCAGTCCGACGTGCCCTTGATCCCCGAGCTGGCTGGCCATCTGATCGCGGGCGGAGGCAAGCGCATGCGGCCTATGCTGACGCTCGCCTGCGCGCGGCTGCTCGATTATCCCGGTGTGCGCCACCACAAGCTCGCCGCCGCGGTCGAGTTCATCCACACCGCGACCCTGCTGCACGATGATGTGGTCGACGGTTCGGGCCTGCGCCGCGGACGGCGTACCGCCAACATCATCTGGGGCAACCCTGCGAGCGTGCTGGTCGGCGACTTCCTGTTCAGCCGCGCCTTCGAGCTGATGGTCGAGGACGGCTCGCTGCGCGTACTCAAGATCCTGTCCAATGCCTCTGCCGTGATCGCCGAGGGTGAGGTCAATCAGCTGACCGCGCAGCGCCGGATCGAGACGAGCGAGGAACGCTATCTCGACATCATCGGCGCCAAGACCGCGGCCTTGTTCGCCGCCGCCTGCCGCATCGCGGCGGTGGTGGCCGAGCGCGACCAGGCGGTCGAGGAGGCGCTCGACGCTTATGGCCGTTATCTCGGCATCGCCTTCCAGCTGGTCGACGACGCGATCGATTATGCCTCGGACGGCGCCACGATGGGCAAGGATGCGGGCGACGATTTTCGCGACGGCAAGGTCACGCTTCCCGTGATCCTGGCGCACGCGCGCGGCGACGATGCCGAGCGTCGCTTCTGGCGCGAGGCGATGGAGGGCCATCGCACCTCCGACGACGATCTCGCGCATGCCACCGGCCTGCTGGTCAAGACGGACGCCATCGCCGACACGCTCGAACGCGCGCGCCATTACGGCCAGCGCGCGATCGACGCGCTGGCGGGGATCGGCAGCGGGCCGGCCAAGGCGGCTCTGGTCGAAGCGGTCGAATTCGCGGTCGCCCGCGCTTACTGATCATGATAGCCGCTCCTTGAAGGGGAGCGGGATGCGCATCTGGGCCAAGGTTGCGATCGGCGTCTGTGCCGTCTTGCTGATCGTCTATCTCGCCAACGCGTCCTGGCTGTGGGGGCGACCCGGCAGGCCTATGCTCATCACGCATCTCGGCCTGCATCAGCGTTTCGACGAGCGCGGTCTGTCGCTCTACGATTGCAAGGGCGATCGGATGCTCCCGCCGACGCATCCCTATCTGGAGAATACGATCGCCGGGATCGGCGAGGCCTTTCAGCTTGGCGCGGATATGGGCGACATCGACGTTCAGCCGACCAGGGATGGCGACTATGTCGTGTTTCACGACGCGCGGTTGGAATGCCGGACCAACGGCCGCGGATCGGTCTGGGATAAGACCGTCCCACAGCTCAAGACGCTCGACATCGGCTATGGCTACACCGCCGACAAGGGGCGGACCTATCCGTTCCGCGGCAAGTTCGTGGGCGGGATGCCGACGCTGGGCCAGATGCTCGACGGCTACCCCAACCGCCCCTTCATGCTGATCATGAAGAGCAACGATCCCCAGGAGGGCGACCTGCTTTTCGCCTGGCTGAAGCGCCACCATGTCGATCCGCGCCGGATCCAGATCCTGGGCGGCGACCGGCCTGCCGCGCGGCTGCGCACGGTTGCTCCCGGTCTGCGCGTCGGCAGCCAGCAGATCATGAAGGAATGTCTGAAGCGCTATCTTGCGATCGGCTGGAGCGGCGTGATCCCTGCCGCCTGCCGCGATACGGTGCTGATGGTGCCCTTCAACTATCGCAAGGCGATGTGGGGCTGGCCGAACCTGTTGGTGAAGCGCATGGCGCGGGTCAATAGTGCGGTGGTCCTGATCGGCGACCTCGAACGCCATTCGGACAAGCCCGGCATGAACGCGCTGGACGCGCCCGAGCAACTGGCGGCTGTGCCGCGCGATTATGCGGGCCAGATCTTCACCAGCCGGATCGAGCTGATCGGCCCGGCGCTCAGGGCGCGGATTGCGGCGCGCTAGCGGCTCTATCCGCGGATATCGGGCTCAGACCAGGATCAGCCGCCGCTCCTGAAGCGTGGCGGCGATCGCCCCCAGGCCTTCTTCGATCGTGCCGCGCTGGGCGAGGATATCGGCAGCGGATTTGCCCTCCACCAGCCCGCGCAGCATGTCCGCTTGCCCGACCAAGGCCGCATCCTTTTGCGCGAGCCGCTCCAGCGTCGGCAGCTCTTCGCGATAGCGCTGGGTCATCCTGTCATTTTCGGGAACCGGCTGGTGGCGGACGTGACCCTCGAGTGCGCCGATCGCCTGGGCGATGCGTTCGAGTTGCTGCGCTTCCGCAACGATGGCGGGATCGGGAAAGGGATTGGCGCGCGTCGGCGGCGGAATCTTCTCGCGGCGATAGTCCGATTCCGCCTTGCTGATCGCGGCGCGCGCGCGGGCGAGCAGCGCGCCCGCCAGTTCGCGCACGCGCTGATCGTCGGCCCGAACCTGGTTCGCGGCACGGTAGAAATTATAGCCGTAGCCGTTGAACAGGTTGGTCGCGATCTGCCCGATCAGCCCGACGTCGTAGAAACCGGTCATTGCGTGGCGCCGACCTCATTGCCGAGCGGGTAGAAGCCGGTCGGCTCGCCGCCGATGTGAAAGGGCACGCCAGCGGCCGCGTTGGGGGCCGACACCAGCCCCTTGTCCGCCATCTTGAGCGCCAGATAATAACGCACCGCCTCGATCGGGGACAGGCCGATCGCCTGCAGCGAGATCAGTTCGCGCATGCGATCGTCGCGCGGCATGATCAGCACCTTCAGGTCGTTGAGCATGATGCCGTAGACCGCGAGGAAGTCGGTCAGGTGCTGCTTCACCGCCTCCCGGACGTCGTTGATCCGCTCGTTGATATTCTCCATCTTGGTGACCTGGATGATCTGGTTGATCGCCTGCTCGATCGCCGGGCCGGCATAATCGGCCACCTCCTGCGTATCGATCACCGCGCCCGAGAACGGCATGTGCGTGATCAGATCGAGCGCCTCTTCCTTGCTGTCGATGTGGATATAATAATCCACGACATAGGACATCTCCGCCATCTCTGCCGACGTGGCGAGGCCCTCGTTGCGGACGAGCAGCTTGGACCGGTTGATGTAGATGACCTCGTAGACCCAGGGCGAGGAGCCTCCGAAGAAGCCCTGCGCGATCGAACCGATCAGCGGCTTGTCGGGCGTTTCCAGCGCATATTGGCCGGTCTCGTAGACATTGAGCACCGCGCCGCGTGACTTGAGCACGCAGAAATGGTTGCTCTCCACCGTCAAGAGCGAGCCCGAGACGATGCTTTCGTCCGCGATCTTCATCGCCACGGTGCGCGTACCGAGCGCGTCGGTGCCGTCGCGCTGCAAGGATGTGATGACCTGCCGCGTGATTGCCATATGCCGTCTCTCCTAACCGCGCCGCCGGCGTGGCGGCGCTCCTGATCCATCCGCGAAGGCCGGCCGTGCTGCTATCCGCGCGGAGAGCACAGGCCCTTGCCTCTTATCGTTCGGGTGATGTCGACAATCCGATCCGCGCCGCGCGAGGTTCCGGGAGCCGCATCGAGCAGATATTTGACGGGGCGATCCTCGGCAGGCGCGCCGGACGCGAAGATCGGGTCGGCAACGGCGGGAAGCGGTGTCGCTTCGCCTGCTTCTTGTGCGACGAAATCGTCGTCTTCTTCATCGTCATCGACAATATTGTAGTCGGCCGGTGCGGCAGTGCTTGGCGCGCGCAGGCGAAGTATCGCCTGACGCCGGCTGCCGAAATAAATGCAGAGGCCTATCAGCAGGATGGGCAGAAGATAGGACAAATCGGGCTCCGCCTGATCGCCCGCCTTGCGTATCGGGCGGTCCTGCCCCTGTCGAGGGCCGGACGGGCGCAGCGCGGCGGAAATCTTCGCCATTCTGGGCGGCATCGACAGGAAGCTGGAATGCAGCTCCTCGCTATGCGAAAGGTCGCCGCATGAGCCTGGCACTCAAAGCGATCCATACCCACGCCTGGGATTTCTGGCTGGCGCGGGCCTCCGTATTGGCGATCGTCGCGCTGCAATTGCTGATGATCAACGATCTGGTGGTCGGTCCGCGCTGGTTCGCGCCCACGGTCGAACTCGCCCTGCTGGTGCCGCTCTCGGTCGCCACCGTCTGGACGCAGATGAGCGTGCGCGAAGCGCAGACGCATGCGCATTGGCAGCTGATCGCACGTGTCCGCTACATGATCCGGCTGCTCGCCCTGTTCATGACCGCGGTCATCACGCTGATCAATTTCGAGGCGCTGATCCAGCTCGTCCATGCCTTGCTGCTCGGCCAGGCGACCAAGGTCGGCCAGACCTTGCTGCTCGATGCGCTCAACATCTGGATCACCAACGTGCTGATCTTCGCGCTGTGGTTCTGGTCGATCGACCGGGGCGGGCCGGCATCGCACGGCGTGGTCCAGGCCTGCCGCTGCGATTTCCTGTTCCCGCACATGACGATGAACACGCCCGAGGCGGAAGGCTGGAAGCCGGGCTTTATCGACTATCTGTATCTCGCCTTCACCAACGCCACCGCCTTTTCGCCGACCGACACGCTGCCGCTGTCGCGCCGGGCGAAGCTCCTGATGATGTTCGAATCCCTGGTTTCGCTGCTGACGATCGCGCTGGTCGCGGCACGTGCGGTCAACATCCTCGCCTGAGGTTAAACCACCGAGATGGTGAAACGGTCGGGGTAGAAAGCGAGATGATCCTTGATCGCGGCGACCGCGTCATAGGGATGCTCATAGCTCCAGATCGCATTGGCAAGCCGTTCGTCGCCGCCGCGCACGCTCAGATAGGAGGCGTCGCCCTTGTAGGGGCAGTAGGTCTGGTGCTTGCTCCTCTCCAGCAGCGCCATGTCGACGTCGGCGCGCGGGATATATTCGACCGGCGGGTAATTGGCCTCGCGCAGCGTGAGCGCGTTGCGCGTATCGGCGACGATCGTGTCGCCGAGCCTGACGACGACATGCGCGGGCGTGGGCTCGATCGTGATGGGATGATCGGGTCCGGGAATACGGATCGGTTTGCCGCTCATGCGCTTGCTCCCTGGGGGAGTCCGCAAGATGGGGTCGGCGGCGCGGGGCTCAAGGCCCCGCAGTCATAAAGGCAGCTTTCCGAGATAGAGATAGGCCGGGTCGAATTCGGCGACGGTGGCGAGCCCATCCCAATCATTGATCGTGACACGACCGCTCCTGAACTGGACGAGGCGGCGTTCGCGCAATTCCTTGAGCGTGCGGTTGACGTGGATCGGGGTCAGGCCGACGCATTCGGCAAGATCGGTCTGGGTGATGTCGAATTCGTAGCTCGGCCCTTCGGTCAGACCGACCACTTCGAGCCTGAGCTTCATCTCGCAGAACAAGGCGGCGATGCGTGACACTGCGGTGCGCCGGCCGAGCGAAACCTCCCATTCGCGATGGATCGCCGCGTCCATGTTGGTGGTGAACCAATAGAGGCGCGTGAGATGGGGGAAACGTTCGGTGATGTCCTCCAGCTTCTCGTGCGGGACGATCGCGACCCGGCAGGGCGTGATCGTCATGATATTATGATCGAGCCGCTTGAGCGTGAAGCTGTGCAGGTCGGCGAAATCCCCTGGTACGTGGAGTTCGGTGATCTGGCGCTGGCCGTCGCTCAGGTCCTTGTAGCGGCAGAGAAGGCCTTCCAGCAGCAGGACGCTGAAGCTGAGCAACCGGCCCGCATGGACGATGACGGTATCGGCCGGAAGGTCGCGCACCTCCGCGATCGAATCGCGGATCGCTTGTTCTTCCTCGGGGCTCACCGTGTCGCGCGCCCTGAGCTTCAGAAGGTGGCGCTCGATCACATCCTATCCGTGTTGCCGCAGTTCGACTGCTTCGCTGAACGGTAGGACCAGCAGGATGTTTCCGTCTCCATCCGCTATTTCGATCGAGCCCGACAAATCGAGCTGACCCTGGCGGGCCTCTTCACTGAGCAGGGAGCGTACGCCGTCGATCGCCGCGGAACGCGCCGCGCCGAGATCGGGCAGGTCCTGCCCCTCGGGATCTTCGGAATAGCCCCCGCCGTTGCGGATATGCAGGTAATAGCGAGCCATAGGCGCCAAACGCATATGGCGCGCTACGGTTCTATTCGGTCAACGGCGACTTCTCGCGCAAAACCAATCAGCTATGGCGGTCGGCAATGTAGCGATCGACCACACGCGCCAGCGTGGTCAAGGGCATGTTGCCGCCAAGCACGATCGCATCGTCGAAGGTGCGCAGGTCGAAATGCGGTCCGAGCGCAGACTTCGCGCGGCTGCGCTGGCGGTTGATCTCGTTATGGCCCATCTTGTAGCCGCAGGCCTGACCCGGCCAGGAGCAATAGCGGTTGAGCTCGGCGCGTAACTGCTCGCGCGGCTGGCCGGTGCCTTCGCTGAACCAGTCGAGCGCCTGGTCGAAGCCCCACCGCTTGGCGTGGATGCCGCTGTCGACCACCAGGCGGCAGGCGCGAAAGTTGATCGACTGGAGATAGCCGATCCGCCCCAGGGGATCATCGGCATAGCAGCCGAGTTCGTCGCCCAGCTGCTCGGCATAGAGCGCCCAGCCTTCGGAATAGGCATTGAAGGCGAGCAGGGATCGGATCAGCGGCAATTTGTAGCTATATTCGCCCTGCCAGACATGGCCCGGAATCCCCTCGTGATAGCAGAGGGTGGGCAGCGCATAACGCGGCCAGTTCGACATGTCCTTGAGGTTGATGAAATAGACGCCGGGCGTGCTGCCGTCGATCGAGCCCGGGCCGGCATAGCCGTCGGGCATGCCGTCCTGGATCGCGGGCGGGACGCGCTTGATGACGAGATTGCCCTTCACCAACGTGGCGAAAGCGCGCGGCATGCGCGTGCGGATGTCGGCGATGCGGCCGTTCAGATAGGCGAGCAATTTGGCCCGCCCGGCATCGTCGTTGGAGAAGAGGAGGTCGGGGCGCTTGGACAATGCGGTCAGCCGTTCGCCGACGCTGCCCTTGGTGATTCCCTGCTTCTTCAGCAGCACGTCGATCTCGGCATTGAGCGCCTTGTTCTGCTCGACGCCGAGCTTGTGGAGTTCGTCGGGCGAGATGTTGGTGGTCGTGCCCGCCTTGATCAGCCAGCCATAATAAGCGTCTCCGTCAGGACGCGCCCACACGCCCGGCACGTCGCTCGCCTTGGGGCGGCCCAGCGCGAAGGCGTCAACCTGGCGGTCGAGCGCGGGGGCGACCAGTTGTGCGCAGATCTTCTCGGCTTTCTCCGCCCAGGAATCGGGCAGCCCCGCTTTCCTGCACTTGGCGGCGAAGCTTTCGACGATGCTCCATTGCTTGATCGGCTGGTCGCGCATGCCCGCGATCTGGCGGCTGGCGATGTCGATCAGGAAGCCGGGCAGGATCACGCCCTTGGCCTGGTCGGTGATCAGGCGCCCGGTCTCGCCGTTGAGCGCGAGCGCATAGGAATCGAGGCGCGAAAGATAGGCGTCGGCATCTTCCTCGGTCGCGACCTCGTGATGGTTTTCGAGCGCGTCGGGCAGTTCGACATAGGCGCCCGTATTCTGCGACAGCACATAAGGCGTGCTGCGGTAGCTGTTGTTCGCATTGAAGATCGCATTGTCGCCGACCGGCATCGTCCGCCAGCCCTCGTCGGCCAGCTCGTAGGCGCTCTGGCACACGTCGAGGTCGAGCGCGGTCGCGGGCGTGAGGCCGCGCCGGTCGAACACCTTCAATTCCTTGAGCCGCGCGGCGCATTGGGCGGCGCGCTTCCGGTCGGCTTCGTGGCTGCGATCACCGAAGCGGCTGCGCAAGGCGGCGCGCGGCCCCTTGTCGATGCCCAACCCGGCCGCGGTCTCGGGGAAGTCGTTCAGCAGCTCGTCGGACAGCGTGTCGAGCAGCAAGATCGCCTGGCGGTCGCCGGGGGCGGGATCGGCCAAAGCAGGCATGGCGGTGGCGACGCCGAGCGCGCCGGCACCGGCGAGCAGTTCGCGGCGGGTGGTGAGCATAAAGGGAAAAGACTCCTGACGTGGCGCAACGTTAGGACGATCAACGATAGTCGGGAAGCACCCCTTCACGAAGCGCCACCATGAAGTGACGACGGCACATGGCCACATAGCGGTTGTTGCCGCCGATCTCGGTCTGCTCGCCGTCGCGTGCGACGCGGCCGCTCTCCTCGACGCGCAAATTCATGGTCGATTTGCGCCCGCAGCCGCACACCGCCTTGATCTCGTTGAGGCTGTCAGCAAGCGCGAGGAGATATTTGCTGCCTTCGAATAGCTCTGCCTGGAAATCGGTGCGCAACCCATAAGCGATCACCGGGATGCCGTGCGTGTCGCAGATGCGTGCGAGCGCGAACACTTGCGCGCGGGTGAGGAATTGCGCCTCATCGACCAGAACGCAGTTCAAAGGCGTGCGACCATGCTCCTCGAGGACCGCAGCTTCGAGATCGGTGGCCTTGTCGAACAGATTGGCCTCGCGTTCGAGCCCGATGCGCGAGGTGATCGTGCCTTCGCGAAAGCGGTCGTCGATTGCGGCGGTCCACAGCATCGTCGCCATGCCGCGCTCGCGATAGTTGAAATCGGCCTGGAGCAAGGTGGTCGATTTGCCCGCGTTCATCGAGGAATAATAGAAATAGAGCTTGGCCATGCGCGACCTATGGCGGATCGCTGCGCGGGGGTGAAGATATCATCCCGTCACCCTGAACTTGTTTCAGGGTCCATTCGGCGGCGAGGCGTCTGCCTCCCGATGGATGCTGAAACAAGTTCAGCCTGATGGATTGGGGCGCTAAGCGCTTCGGGGTGACAGACCTTCCGATCCATGCCGTTTTGCCCGACTTGCTTGCCGCGCTTGACGCCACGTCCAGCGCGGTGCTGGTCGCGCCGCCGGGCGCAGGCAAGACCACCGCGGTGGCGCCGGCCCTGCTCGACCGAGGCTGGTGCACCGGCCGCGTGCTGCTTCTGTCGCCGCGCCGGGTCGCAGCCCGCGCCGCGGCGGAGCGGATCGCCGAGCTGGCGGGCGAGCCCGTCGGCCAGCGGGTCGGCTATGCCACCAGGCTCGACAGCAAGCAGTCGGCGGCAACGCGGTTGCTGGTGGTGACGCAGGGCATCTTCGTCGCAATGGTCCAGAGCGATCCCGAGCTGGCCGGGATCAGCGCAGTGTTGTTCGACGAGGTGCACGAGCGCAGCCTTGACGGCGATTTCGGACTGGCGCTGGCGCTTGACGTGCAAGCCGGCTTGCGGCCCGATTTGCGGCTGATCGCCATGTCCGCGACGCTCGAGGGTGAGCGCTACTCGAAGCTCCTCGGCGGCGCGCCCGTGATTCAGAGCGCGGGGCGGAGCTTCCCGATCGAACATCGTTATGTTGGCCGGCGCGAGCAAAGGATCGAGGACGATATGGCGCCCGCGATCCGGCGCGCGCTGGCGGAGACGACGGGCGGCGTGCTCGCTTTCCTGCCCGGCGTGGCCGAGATCGAGCGCACCGCGGAGCGGCTGAACGGCCTCGCGCCCGACATCAACCTGCATCGCCTGCACGGGCAGATCGAACCGGCCGCACAGCGCACCGCGATCCGGGCCGAACCGGCGGGCAAGCGCAAGCTCGTGCTGGCGACCGCGATCGCCGAGACCAGCCTGACGCTCGACGGCGTCTCGACCGTGGTCGATTCCGGCCTCGCGCGGCGGCCGCGCTACGATCGGGCGGCGGGCGTGACGCGGCTGTCGACCGAGCGGGTCAGCCAGGCGGCGGCAACGCAGCGCGCGGGCCGCGCCGGGCGGCAGGGGCCGGGCGTGGTTTATCGCCTGTGGGAGGAAGCGGCGACCGCCGGCCTCGCGCCCTACGATCCGCCCGAGATCGCCGAAGCGGACCTGTCGGGGCTGGTGCTGGCCTGCGCGATCTGGGGCGTGGGCGATCCCACCAATCTTCGCTGGATCGATCCGCCGAGCGCGCCTGCAATCGCTGAGGCCAGGCGCAGGCTGGGAAGCTTCGGGCTGATCGACGCCGATGGACGGCCGACGCCGCATGGGCAAGAGGTGGCGTCGCTGCCCGTCAGCCCACGGCTCGGCCATATGCTGGTCGCGGCGGGCGAGCATAGCTGGGGGCGGACCGCGGCCGAGGTGGCGGTGCTGCTGTCCGAGCAGGGCCTTGGCGGCAACGATCCTGATCTGGAGACGCGGCTGCGGCGCTGGCGGAGCGAAAGCGGACGGCGGACGGAGGCGGGCCGGGGGCTTGCGCAGCGCTGGGCGAAACTTGCTGGCGGCGGGCATGGCGAGGGACCGGTCGGCACCTGCGTCGCGCTGGCTTTCCCCGATCGCGTGTCCAAGCGGCGCGGCGCCGACGGCGTGGACTGGATCGCGGCCGGCGGAAGGGGCTTCCGGCTCGATCCCGCCTCGTCGCTGGCGCGGGCCGAATGGCTGGCGGTCGCGGAAACCCAGGGTTCGGCGGCGGGAGCGCGCATCCTGTCGGCTGCCCCGATCGAACAGGGAGAGGTGGAAAGCCTGTTCGGCGACCGGATCGAAGTGAAGCGGACGGCCACGTTCGATCCCGCGACCGGTGCGGTGCAGGCGATGCGCGAGCGCCGCCTGGGCGCGATCCGGCTCAGTTCCGGCCCGGACAGCAATGCCGATCCCGCCGAGGTGGCGGCAGCCCTGGTCGAGGGCGTGCGCAAATATGGCCTGGGGCTGTTGCCCTGGTCGGAAGGTGCAAGCGCGTTGCGTCAGCGCGCCGCTTATGTGGGTGGGGTCGATCTGTCGGACGAGGCGCTGATCGCGCGGCTGGACGAATGGCTGCCCGCTCTTGTCGAGGGCAAAAGGCGGCTTTCGGATATATCGGGCGGTGCGCTATTCCAGGCGCTCGAAAACCTGATCGGCTGGGACGGTAAGCGCGCGCTGGATGCGGCGGCGCCGTCGCATTTCACCTCGCCGTTGGGGACGTCGCATCCGATCGACTATGACGCGGAGGGCGGCCCGGCGGTCGAGCTGCGGGTGCAGGCCTTGTTCGGGCTCGCCGAGCATCCGATGATCGGGCGGACGCCTTTGGTGCTGCGCCTGACCTCGCCCGCGGGGCGGCCGATCCAGACGACCCGCGACTTGCCCGGATTCTGGAAGGGAAGCTGGGCGGCGGTCGCAAAGGAGATGCGCGGCCGTTACCCGCGCCATCCCTGGCCGGATGATCCCACCCAGGCAGACCCGACGCTGCGGACCAAGAAGGCGACCGCGCGTCTATCCTAAGTCGTCACCCCGGACTTGTTCCGGGGTCCACCGGGCGGCTTGGCACTGGGCTCAAGGTGGATGCCGGAACAAGTCCGGCATGACGGGAGAAGATCAAAGCCTTATGCTTGGCCGACTCTCGGGGACCTCCATGAAGACGATCCATTTGAACCTTACGCTGGTCGCCGCGTCGGCGATAACGCTGGCGGCATGCGACCAGCAGCCCGATCACTGGATCGCGCAGCAGGATACGCAGATCTGCGTCGATCATAGCGGCAATCGCGTACCCGACGCGGACTGCCAGAATTACCATCCCGGCGGCAGCGGGGTCGGCAATGCCTTCCTCTGGTATTATCTCGGGCGCAGCAGCGCGGTGCCTTATTATGGCGAGCGCGTTTCGGGCGGGTCGTTCACGCGCACCGCTGGAGCCACCTATTTCCACGCGCCGGTCAGCACCGCGATGACGCGCAGCGCCGCCGTCGCGCGCGGCGGGTTCGGATCGTCGGCGCGTTCGTTCGGCGGCTTCGGCGAATGATCCGCGAGACGTGCGGGCAACGGCCCGACTGGCAGGCCAAGGTCGAGGCGCGCGGGCTGATCTGGCACACGGGCAACGATGCCGGCGCCGACAAGCCTTATTGGGACGAAGGCACTTATTATCGCTTCGACCGGGTCGAGGTGGACCTGATCGAGGGTGCCACCGCCGAACTTTACCGCCTGTTCCTCGAAGCGGGTCAGGCGGTAATCGACGACAGGCAGGCGTTGGGCGTGTTCGGCATCCCCGATTATTGCCATGACGCGATCCGCGCGGCGTGGAACGACGAGCCGCCCGCGCTCAATTATGGCCGGTTCGACCTCGGCTATGACGGCACCGGCGCGCCCAAATTGTTCGAGTTCAACTGCGACACGCCGACCAGCCTGCTCGAAGCGGCGGTGATCCAGTGGGACTGGAAGCAGGAGGTTTTCCGCAACAACGACCAGTATAACAGCCTGCACGAAAGGCTGGTCGGCAAATGGGCGGATTTGCGTACCCTGATCCCCGACCGCCTGGTCCATTTCACCCATGTCGCGGACGCGGTGGGCGAGGACATGGTTACGGTCGCCTACCTGCGCGACACGGCCGAGGAAGCCGGCCTCACCACCAAGGCGATCGCGATCGACGATATCGGCTGGGATCGCGAGCAAGGCCAGTTCGTCGACCTGGACGAGCGCACGATGACCGCGATCTTCAAGCTCTATCCGTGGGAATGGCTCACCAACGAGCAATTCGGCCGCAACCTGATCGAAAGCCTCGACAGCACGATCTGGATGGAGCCGATCTGGAAGATGATCTGGAGCAACAAGGCGATCCTGCCCGTGCTCTGGTCGATGTTCCCGGATCATCCCAATTTGCTGCCGGCGAGCTACAGCCCGATGGGCGGCGACGTCGTCGCCAAGCCGGCTTTGGCGCGCGAAGGCGCCAATGTCGTGATCCAGCGCGACGCCAAGATGATCGCGGCCAGCTCGGGCGCCTATGAGGACAGCCGTACGATCTATCAGGCCTTGTACGATCTGCCCGAAACCGCCCCGGGTTGCTTCCCCGTGCTGGGGAGCTGGGTCGTCGACGGCGCGCCGGCGGGGATGGGGATACGCGAGGATGGGCTGATCACGGGTAATACCGCCCGGTTCGTACCCCACATCATCGGATAGGATTCGTCACCCCGGACTTGTTCCGGGGTCCACCCTCGACCTTGGTGCCTGCCTCGCGGTGGATGCCGGAACAAGTCCGGCATGACGGTACCTCTTGATTCCCGCGATACGCGCGGTATCGGGACGCACATGGTTCAGGCCCGCATCCGTCAGCGCATCAAGAGCAGCATGCAATCGGGCCGCGCGCTCGAAGGCAAGTGGATCCTCGAATATGAGCCGGCGGAGGCCAAGCGGCCCGATCCGCTGACCGGCTGGGCCGGTTCGGGCGATACGCGCGAACAGGTGCGGCTGGGCTTCCCGACGCTGGAGGCGGCCAAGGCCTATGCCACCAAGCATGGGCTGGATTATCATGTGAGCGTCGCAGGCGTGGAGCGCAATCTGAAGCTTCAGGCCTATGCCGACAATTTCAAGGGCCCCGAAATCTCGCTGTGAGCAGCATCGATCCCCGGATCGACGCTTACATCGCCAAGGCCCCGGCTTTTGCTCAACCCATCCTGACGCACTTGCGCGAACTGCTGCATCGCGCCTGTCCCGGCATCGAAGAAACGATAAAGTGGGGCCGGCCCGCCTTCGTCAATGACGGCCGCATCCTGGCGGTGATGAGCGCGTTCAAGGCGCATGCGGCGCTGACGCTCTGGAAGATGGGCGAACCTGCCAAGGAAGCGGAAGGGATGGGCCAGTTCGGCAAGCTGACCAGCCTGGCCGACCTGCCCGACGATGCCGAACTGGTCCGCCTGATCCAGGCGACGGCGCAAGCGCGCGAGACCGCACCACCCAGGCCCAGAAAATCGCCCAAGCCCGAATTGCCCGTACCCGAGGAATTGACCGCGGCATTCGCGGGCAATGCCAAGGCCAAAGCGACGTGGGACGTCTTCGCGCCGAGCCATCGTCGCGAATATTCGGAATGGATCGGCGAGGCCAAGCGCCCCGAGACGCGCGCCGCGCGGGTCGCGCAGACGCTGGAATGGCTGGCCGAGGGCAAGCAGCGGAACTGGAAATATCAGGGCTGAGCCGGCGACAACCCTTCGCCATCAGCCTTCCACTTTGCTTGGTACGGATGGAGTCCGGGTAACCGGCCCGTTCGCCCTGGGATCTCGAAGCCGCTTCCTCCCCTCCCCACGGCGGGGAGGATCAGCCCCGGCGGTGTTGCGCGGGGCAGGCTTCGCCCAAGCTCAGGGCGAACGGGAGAGGGTGCTGCCGTTTGGCGGCTCCCTCAGATCGAAATCGGCTGAAACGCCTCCGCGCGCAGGCGGCGGGCATAGGCCTCCGCGAACTGGTGATGAATCTGCTGGACAGCGGGGTCGGCCGCTTTCTCAGCCATTTCACGGCAATGGCGCTCACGATTCCGATAATAAATCCGATCGTCGTTTTCATAGGCGGGCATGGCCACGCCTCCATCGCTCTACAAGCGGCAGCATTCGCCTGCTGTCAGTCGGGGCATGCTTGTGGGTGCGAGTCGGTCCCGATGTGGATAACTTATACGCCTGTTTTGGACCGATACCTAGTTAACTGGATCAAGCTTGCGGCCCCGACGGGCTCCGGAAATCAGCCTTCGGAGCCGGAGCGCAAGGCCGCGCTCTCCATCGCGCTGGCGAGGCGGGCTTCGTAGAATTTCGCGAGCTGCTGGTGCGCCACGCGGACGCTGGGATCGGTCGCTTCGGCGGCCGCCTGACGGCAATGCTCCACCCGGTCCTTGTAATAGTGAAGATCATCCAGGGAACGCGACGGAAACATGGGCGCAGAACGGGCCAAGTGCGGCCTCTGTTCCCTCCGATCTGCGAAACATGGGTTTGATTCAATGGAGAAAACCCAGGCGTGGGTGCGCAAGGCGGCACCACGACCCACCCCGAAACGGCGTCAGCCGGTCACCATGCGGATATCCTGCGCAAACAAGGCCACGATGGCGCCGAGCAGCATCAATGAGCCGCCCCAGGCGATGTTGCGCACATTCGGGGTGCGATGATTGTCACCGCTCACCCCGACCAGGAACAGGCCGACCAAGACCACCAGCAGGCCGGCGACCCGGATCAATGACATACGCGCTCAGCCATGGCCGTCTTTTGCTTTCTGATATTCGGCGCGCAGCGCGATCGCGTGCTCGCCGCGCTCGGCCATCGCCATCCAGGCCTTGGCGGCGCGAAGGCAGCGCTCACGGACATTCTGCAGGGTGGTTTCGTCGGCCTGCGCCAGGCATTCCTCGGCGCGGGCGCGGTAGAGAGCGGCTTCGCTCATTCCTTTTCCTTTCCGGAAAGGATGAATTTATGTCCGGGCGCCGCGCGGACGCCCGGACATGAAGATCAGTCGGCAGACTGCAGCGCGATGGCGCTGGTGCGGCCGTTGCGGCCGGTCTCGAGCTCGTAGCTCAGGCGCTGATTCTGTTCGAGCGTGGGCATGCCCGCCGCCTGTGCGGCGCTGATATGGACGAACGCGTCGGGAGCGCCGTCGTCCGGCGAAATGAAGCCATAGCCCTTGTCGCTGTTGAAGAATTTGACGGTTCCGATCGGCATTTCTTTTTCCTTCTATGATCGGCAGCCCAAAAGAGAGGGCGGCCTCGTGCGGCCAAGGGGCAGGGAAAGAAGGAAAAAGGGCCGCAAAGCGCCAAAGACCGTCGATTTGCGACTGGTAGCGGGGCCTACATAGACGCCTGGGACCCGAAATAACAGGCCGTGCCCGAAATAAGCTGCGCGCACGGGCGACAGTCGCCGCCAGCCATGCTACAGCGCGAACGCCTATTCCGGCTGGCGCGGCCAAGACCGCGCAGGAGAACCCCCATGTCGCGCGCGCTGAACCTGAATGCCTCCGAAGCGGAGGTGCTTGCCTCATGCGCGCGTGCCAACGCGCCCATCACCCAGATCGAAAGCCTGGTTTCGGGCGGCACGCGGGTGGTGATGAAGAATGCCGACGATGCCGCGGCGCTCGGCCGGCTATACAAAGGGAAGATCATCACGGATCGCATCACCCGCACGCCGGGCCGCCTGATCCGCGGCTGACCGGCTGCCTTCCCGCTATCGCCTGAAGCGCATCGGCACGACATTGTCCGCTTGATCGGTCGCGCGCCGCAGGGCGTCGGCCAGCTCGGCCAGGCCGAAGGGCTTGTTGAGGCGGGGAAGGCCCTCGATCGGGTCGGCGATGCCGGTATAGCCCGATATGAGCAGGATCGGCAGGCCGGGGCGCGCCTGATGCAGGCGCGCCGCAAGCTCGGCGCCGTCCATGCGCGGCATCTTATAGTCGGTCACCACCGCTTCGATGTCGGGCAGCGCGGCGAGCGTCGTCAGGGCTTCCGCGCCGCTGTCCGCCTCGATCACCCGGTGACCAAGACCGCGCAGCATCTCCGCGGTGCCGCGGCGGACCAGCTCTTCATCGTCCACGACCAATATGAAGAGCGGCCGCGCGGGCAACAAAGCGGCATCGTCATGGCGCGTGGCCGCGGTCTCCGGCAGATCGTCGGTCACGGGAAGATAAAGGTCGGCTCGCGTGCCTTCGCCCTCGACGCTGCCGAGCAGGAAGGCGCCGCCCAATTGTCCGGTCAGGCCATGGACCATCGACAGGCCGAGCCCGGTGCCGCGTCCGGTCTCCTTGGTTGAAAAGAAGGGCTCGACCGCGCGCGCCAGCGTCTCCGCATCCATGCCCGTGCCGGTATCGATCACCGACAGGCGCACATACAGGCCGGGCGGCAGCCGGGTCTCCGATCCTGGCCCCAGCAACGCGGTCTCCGCCGCGATTGTGAGCAATCCGCCCGAGGGCATGGCGTCGCGCGCGTTGACGCACAGGTTGAGGATGGCGAGCTCGAGCTGGTTGGGGTCGGCGAGCGCGCGCGGCAGCTCGCTCGCGCAGCGCAGCTTGAGCTCGATCTGGGGCCCGATCGAAGAGGAGATGAGGTCGCGCATCCCGCCGACGAGCGCGGCGATATCGACAGGTCCGCTCTGCAATTCCTGGCGCCGCGCGAAGCCGAGCAGGCGCTGGACCAAGGTCTTGGCGCGCTCGCCCGATTGCAGCGCGTTGGCGATCCAGCGTTCGGTGCGGCTGTCCGTGCCCTCGGTCTTGCGCTGGAGCAGGTCGAGCGCGCCGATGATCGGGGTGAGCAGATTGTTGAAATCGTGCGCGACACCGCCGGTGAGCTGGCCCAGCGTCTCCAGCTTCTGCGCCTCGTGCAATTGCTCCAGCGCGGTCTGGCGCTCGGCGGTGCGCTCCTCGACGCGCTGTTCGAGCTCGGCGGCGAGCGCGTGCAATTCCTCCAGCCGCGCGCGCGCGTCATATTGGCGCCGCCGCCCGCGCCGCGCCGACTGGGCGAGGCTGATCAGGGTGGTCGGGTGGAAGGGGCGTTCGAGGAAGGTGACGTTGCCGAGCGTTTCGAGAAAACGGATCGCGGTCGGATTGCGCTCGAGCCCGCCTCCGCGGAGCGTGAGCAGGATGAAGGGGAAATCGGACCATTCGGGCTGATGGTTGATCCAGTCGGCCAGCGGGTGAAGATCGGCGGTGTGCAACGCCTCCTCGGTGATCAGCCCGAAGCCCGCGCCGGCCTCCAGCTCCTCCACCAGATGGGCGATCGAACGGCAGCACAGGCTCATCATCCCGGCCTCGGACAGCATCGTCGCGGCGACCTCGGCATCGCGGCCCTGCGGCGCCAGGATGAGCGCCCTTTCGGAAAGATGCGGGATCAATCCTTTTGCTCGGCGACAAGCGCACCTTCGCCGTCGCCGCCGATCATGCTCGGTACGCCGCGCAACACGCCGTGGAAGTTGGTGAGCGGTTCGCCCAGGGTGATGCCGCGCCGGTCGATCCGATATTCGCGGATCGTATCCTCGTGTATCCCCGTCCGCTTCTTGATGACCGACATTGCGCGGCGCACGCGGCCGGCGGCTTCGAAATAGCGCAGCAGGATCACGGTATCGGCGAGGTAGGTCACATCCACCGGCGCCTTCATGTCGCCGACCAGCCCGTGCTGCGCGACCGTCAGGAAGGTCGAGGCGCCCTGCCGGTTCAGATATTGCAGCAATTCGTGCATGTGCAGGATCAACGCCTGCTCGCCTGGCATAGCCGCCTGATAGCCGTTGAGGCTGTCGATCACCACCGTCCGGGCCTCGTTGATCTCGACGCTGTGGCGCACGCGTTCCGAAAATTCGCCCGGAGTCAGCTCGGCGGCATCGACCTGCTCGATGATCAGGCTCTTGGCATCGACCATCGCCTGCAGATCGATCCCCAGCCCTTTCGCGCGATCGAACAACAGACCAAGTTCTTCGTCGAACACGAACATTGCCGCGCATTCGCCGCGCTCGACCGCGGCGGCGACGAAGGTGAGGGCGAGCAGTGACTTGCCCGTTCCTGCGGGGCCCAGGATCAAGGTGCTCGATCCGCGGTCCAGCCCGCCGCCCAGCAACGCGTTCAATTCGGGCGACCGGGTCGCGATCGTCTCGCGCTTGAACTTCCGCTTATGCTCGGCCGATACGAGGCGGGGGAAGACGCGGGCGCCCCCGGTTTCGATCACGAAATCGTGATAGCCGCCGCGATAATGCTGGCCGCGATATTTGGCGATCCGCGTCCGCCGCCGCTCCGCCCCATAATCGGGCGCCATTTCATCGAGATGGACCACGCCGTGCGCAATGCTGTGCATCGTCTTGTCGTTGGTGTCGGCGGTCAGATCGTCCAGCATCAGCACGGTCGCGCTGTTGCGCGCGAAATAATGCTTCAGTGCCAGCGTCTGCCGCCGGTAGCGCAGCGAGCTCTGCGCGAGCAGCAGGATCTCCGACAGGCTGTCGAGCACCACGCGGCTCGGCTTCACCCGCTCGAACGCCTCGAAGATGCGCCGGGTCGTCTCGCCCAATTCCAGGTCGGACGAATAAAGCAGGCTCTGCTGCTGCTCCTCGTCGAGCAGGTTTTCGGGCGGGATCAGCTCGAAAATGTCGATTCCATCGAGTTTCCAGCCGTGCGCCGCCGCGCCGGCCCGGAACTCGTCCTCGGTTTCGGAAAGCGTGATGTAGAGCCCGCGCTCGCCCCGCGCCGCGCCCTCGATCAGGAATTGCGTCGCGATCGTGGTCTTGCCCGTGCCGGGGCTGCCTTCGAGCAGGAAAAGCCGGCCGCGGGTCAGCCCGCCTTGGGTGATGTCGTCCAGGCCGGGGATACCGAACGCGGCCTTTTCAGTGGAAAATCGCATGGGCCCTCGAACCGCTGATCCCGGGCAAACGCCTCTAGCGCCCGATTTGCTCCCAAACATTGATCAGGATTGCATTGGGCAAAACGCCGATGTGGCGGGCGAAAGCCGGCTCCACGCGATGGGGCTTGCGGCGGCGGCGATCGGGCTTCATTCCTGACGCGGACGAAACGAGGGCGCATGAGCGCCACGGCGGCGCGAAGGGAGAAGAAGGTGAGGATCCTGGTCGGATGGATGATGTGCGGCCTGCTGGCGCTGCTGGGCATGGCGCCCGCATCGGCGCGGGTCGAAAAGATCGCGGTCCATGGGCCTTCGCTGGAGGGCAATCTCGAAGGCAATAGCGCCGACCGGACGGTCTATGTCCTGCTCCCGCCGAGCTACGACAGCGCGAAGGCGCGGCGCTACCCGGTCGTCTATTTCCTCCATGGCTATCAGACCAAGGCGGAAGGGATCATGGGCTGGGGCCCGATGGAGCAACGCTACGAAGCCGCGATGAAGGCGACCGGCCGCGAGTGGATTGTGGTCGTGCCCGACAGCTTCACCAAGCAGAGCGGCAGCATGTATTCGGATTCGGTGACGGTCGGCAATTTCGAGACCTTCACCGTGCACGATCTGGTCGCTTATATCGACGGCCATTACCGCACGATCGCGAAGCGCGAGAGCCGCGGCCTCGCCGGCCATTCGATGGGCGGTTACGGCACGCTCCGCCTCGGCATGAAGCATCCCGAAATCTATTCCGCGCTCTATGCGATGGACCCCTGCTGCCTGCGCCCGCGCGGCATCACCGGCGAGGAGGGGCGCAAATATGAAGGTGCGACGCCCGAGCAGGTGGAGAAGGGCGATTTCGGGATCCGCACCAATTATGCGGTCGCCGCCGCCTGGTCGCCCGATCCGAACAAGCCGCCATTCTATGTCGATCTCGCCACCAACGACGGCAAGGTCGACGATCTGGTCGTGGCGAAATGGGCCGCCAACGCGCCGATCGCGATGCTGCCGCAATATGTGCTGGCGCTCAAATCGATGACCGCGATCGGGCTCGACACGGGCGACAAGGATTTCGTGCGCGGCGATGACGAGGCGATGCATGCCGAGCTGCAGCGCTTCCACATCCCGCACGATTTCGAACTGTTCGAGGGCGACCATGGCAACCGCTTTCCCGAGCGGCTGGAGAAGGTCACCTTCCCCTTCTTCGCCAAACATCTGCTGTTCGAGAAGAAATAAGGGGGAGTCCCGAGGTCATTGCGAGGCGCGTGGGTGCCGTGGCGATCCGCACCGGCCCGGATTGCCGCGCCCCGGCTCGCAATGACGAGGCCGGTTAATTCGGGGACACTACGGTTAATTCGGGGACACTATACTAATTTCCGGCCTGAGGCCCGCCATTGACGCCTCAGTGGGAGGGCTGGCGGAGCGCCCGGTTCAGCGCGCGCAACTGGCCTTCGCGCAGCACCCCGCCCGCCTTGGCCGCGCCGCCCGCGAACCACAAGGCGGTGCCGCCCGCGCGATAGGGCGCCCAGCGCACCAGGCCCGGGCCGTTGGGATCGCCCGTCCGCGCGAAATTGACCCAGTAACGCTGGATCGTGGCTTCGAGCGCCTTATCCGCCGCGGACCATTTGCCCTCGGGATCGTCATTGCCCCAGACGTAGCGCAATTCGTCGGAATGGACCGCGCCCTTGGTGCGCGTACCGTCCGGGCCCGGCGGCGGATTGTCGAACTGGTAGAGGAACGTCGCGGGCGACGTCGGCGCGCGCCGCGTCTCGACCAGGCTCCAGCTCCGCCATCCGAACGCGGTATCGCTGAACAGGTCGAGCGCGGCGACCCCGGCCTCCGCATCATCGTTGGCGGGATAGATGCGCAGCAGGTCGGGCGCGAGCGCGCCGAACGACTTGATATTCGCGAGATAGCCGGCCCGCGTCACCGGCCCCATGAAGCGCGCCGCTTCGTCGCTGTTCCACCCCAGCAGCACCGGCACCCCCGCGTCGCGCCGTGCGCGCCAGGCGGTGGTGATGTCCGCCGGCACGATCTTGCCGTCGATGATCGGGCCCTGGCTGACGCCCGGCAGGTCGCGGCCCAGGAATGCGGAAGCGGGCAGTGCGCGCAGCGCCGCAAGCGTGCCCGCATGGAGCCTGTCCGCCAGCGCCAGCCCCGCTTTCTCCGCGTCGGCCAGGCGCGGCCCTTCGCCCTCGCTCGCGCTCGGCAGCCGCAGCGCCGATCCGCTTTCGAAGATCGCCTTGTGGAACAGCCCGCGCGCGAGCGGCGACACGGTCAGCAGCATCGCCGCCCCGCCGCCCGCCGACTGGCCGAAGATCGTCACATTGCCGGGATTGCCGCCGAAGCGCGCGATATTGGCGCGCACCCATTTGAGCGCCGCAATCTGGTCGAGCAGGCCGTAATTGCCCGTGCTGTGCAACGCGGATTCGGCGGCGAGCGCGGGATGCGCGAGGAAGCCGAGCGCGCCGAGCCGGTAATTGACCGTGACGATCACCACGCCCCGCCGCGCGAGCTTGGTCCCCTCATAGGTGCCCTGCGAGCCCGCGCCGTTGGTGTAGCCGCCGCCATGGAACCAGACCATCACCGGCAATCGCGCCGATGGCGTGGCCCGCGGCGTCCACACATTGAGCGTCAGGCAATCCTCGCTCTGGCGGTCGAGATCGTGTCCCGCCCAGGTGACCGGCGGCTGGATGCAGACCGGCCCGAAGGCGTCGGCCGCGCGCACGCCGCGCCAAGGCTTGGCCGCCGCCGGCGCCCGCCAGCGGAGCGGCCCCACCGGCGGGGCCGCATAGGGTATCGCGCGGAAGGCGAGGACCCCGTCGCGCGCGGTGCCCGCCAATGCGCCCTGCGCGATCCGGACGACGGGGCCTGCCGAGGCGGGAGCGGCAAGGCCCGCGAGGGCGAGGAGGAGAAGCGGGGCGAGCATTTTCATACCGCGATCCTATCGCAAGGCCGCGCTTTGCCAAGCCACTGTGTTGGTCTGGTAGGACAGGCTAGGCCGCGCGTCCCGCCAGCGCGAGCAGGCCCGCACGCAGCGCGTCGGGATCGTCCAGCTCCTTCTCCAGCGCGGCATGGCCCTCAACCCAGATCGGCACCGCCGCGGCCAGGCGCGCGGCGCCGGCGGGGGTGAGCCGCACCCGGCGGCCGCGGCGGTCGTCGGGATCGGGCTCGACCGTGACCAGCCCTTCGCGCTGGAGCGGCTTCAGCGCGGCGGTGAGCGTGGTGCGGTCCGCGCCGAGCAAGGCGGCGAGCGGACCGATCGTCGCGGGCTCCGGCCGGTTGAGCGCCATCAGCAGCGAGAATTGGGCATTGGTCAGCCCGACCGGGCGCAGCAGGCCGTCGAAACGCCGCGCCAGCACGCGCGCCGCGCGCTGCGCATGGAGGCAGAGGCAGGTGTCGCGCACATGCAGCGTGGTCTGGAAAGGAACCGGATCTTTCATGTCCCTCCATGCCGAGCGGCGGGGGTGCCGATCAAGCCGTGCCCCGCTTGCGGCGGGAAAAATAGGTTGATACCAACCTAAAACAACGGACTCGCGCCGTCAAACCGAAGGGGAAGGATCATGCCGTCTCGCCGTTCCGGAAGCACATGGGCAATCGCCGCCGCCTTGCTGAGCTGGGCGCCGCCCGCGATGGCGGCGGATTATGCGCGCGCGCCGATCGCGCAATACCAGACCGCCCGCGCCGACGAGATCGCGCTGGCGCGCAGCGCAGCGCCGCCATCGATCTCCAAGGATGCGACCGTGCTGGTATTGGGCGCCACGGGCTATGAGACGGCGGCGGCGGGCACCAACGGCTTCACCTGCCTGGTCGAGCGGAGCTGGGGCAGCCAGTTCGACGATCCCCAATTCTGGAATCCGAAAATCCGCGCGCCGATCTGCTTCAACGCAGCCGCGACGCGCACCGTGCTGCCCGAATATCTGAAGCGGAGCGAATGGGTGCTGGCCGGGCAGGATCTGCCCGCGCTCCGCGCCCAGGCGAAAGCCGCGATCGCATCGGGCGCGTTCGGCCCGCCCGCGGTGGGGGCGATGTGCTACATGATGTCGAAGCAGGGCTACCTCAACGACAAGGCCGGCCATTGGCATCCGCACATCATGTATTTCCTGCCCAGGACCGATGCCGCGAGCTGGGGCGCGAACCTGCCCGGTTCGCCGATGATCGCCTTCGTCGATCCGGAGGAGCCGGCGACGACATTCTTCGCGCCCGTGCCGGCCTGGTCGGACGGCTCGATGGGCCCGATGGAGATGTGAGCTGCCGGCCTCAGGCCAGCGCGCGGATCCGGCGCCGGCCGCGCAACGCGGCGCCGATCAGGCCGAAGCCCCGACCATCATCGCCCAGGCCGCGGGCTCCGGCGCCGCCGAGAGCGAGACATTGTCGACCCAGACCTAGCCCGGGTCGTTGGCTGCGGCGAACCGGAGCTGGTCGCTGCCCGTGCCCGTGACCAGGCCGCTGAAATGATGCCAGACATAGCTGTTATCGACCACATTCTGCTGGAAGAAGACCTGGTCTCCGTTCCAGTCGAGCGCGAGCGAGTTGAGCGTGCCGCCTCCCGTGATGTCCCACAGATAATCGAACTGGATGTGATAGGTCTGGCCCGCGCCGGTCGTGATCTGCTGCGTCAACGTATCGGGGTTATAGGAATAACCCGCAATCTCGCCCGCATAGGTGCCGCCGGCGGCATAGGTGCTTCCGACCTTTTCCGGATAGGATTCGCTCGGCGCGGTCCAGCCGGTGAAATCGCCCGTCTCGAACCCGCCATTGACCACAAGATTCTGTGCCAGCGCCGGAACCGGCACGGCGACGATCGCCAGCGCCGGAAGTGACCGTTGCATGAAACGCGCAAAGCCGTTCTTGAAACCGCGCATCGTTGATCCCCCCCCCCCCCGATCGATTCGTTCGGTAAACGAATCTTTACCACAGGGCGGCCATTCGCCAAAAATCGGCCTTCCCGCCAGGGCGAAAGGGGGCTGGTCAGGACGGGCGCACCGGCGCGCCCTAGAAACCCGCCGCGAACAGGTCCGCTTTGCCGATCGGGACGCCATGCGCGCGCAGGATCCCGTAGAGCGTCGACAGATGGAAATACAAATTGGTGGTGGCGAACCCCGACAGCCATCGGCCGGCGGGCAGCGTCGGCTCCAGGCCGTCGGTGATCTTGTAGCTGATGGGCACGTCGTCGCGCCCTTCGAACTGTTCGGGCGTGAGCGCGGCCAGATAGTCGCGCGCCTCGGCGATCTTTTGCCGGAACGTCGGCAAATCCTGCTCCAGCCTGATCCATTCCGGCACGGGCAGCCCCGCGACGCGCGCGGTCCATTGCTGCGAGAAATTGACCAGCACCATCAGCTGGAAGCTCAACGGCTGCATATCGTCGATCAGCCGCCAGTTCAGCATCTCGCTTTCGCTGATGCCCTGCGCGGAGGCATAGTCCACGCCCTTGTCGAGCAGGTGCGACGCCGCGACCAGCGCGCGGTCGTAAAGGCCGACGAACGTATAGAGAATGACCGGCACGATCTGCCCCCCTGCGATGGTGAAGAGCCGGCCTTCTGCCATCGGGCGGAAGGGGAGGCCAGCGGCGGTTAAGCCGATCCTTATTGGCCTAGTCAAAGCGATCGCATCTGGCCCAGATTCGCGCTCGCGTGCCGCGTCAGGGCTTGCCGGCGGGCGCGTGGCTGTAGCTCAGCACGCGCTTGACCCGCCACACATTGTCCTCGCCCAATTGCCAGAGCTGGACGAAATGGGCCTTGCCGCTCAATTGTTCGGGGCCGTTGCCCTGGCGCACGTAGAAGAGATGATCGCCCTCCTCGATCGCGCCGAAGCCGGGGATCGCCTCCACGTTCAGGCTGCCCGGCACCAGCGCGCGGCGGAGGCGGACCGTATCGGGCTTGCCGTAATCGGCGCATTTCGCGGCATATTGATCGACGAACTCCTTGCCCGAATGCGCGTCGAAGCCGGCTTTATCGTGGTAGAATTCGAGGTCGGGCGTGAGGAAGCCCGCCATCTTCGCCGGATCGCATATGTCGAAATAGGTGTGGAACAGGGCGTCGTCGCGCGCGGCGATCGCCTGGGTGAGGGCGGGGCCGGTGGCGGGAACCTGGACGGTGGCGGCAAGCGCGAGAAGGGGGAGCATGAGCGGCCTCCTGTAGGGTATTATTGATATAATACACTAATACGGTTGATGGGCAAGTTGCCTTCCGCGGTTCGGCGTCATCGCGAGGAGCCCGGCGAAAGCCGGGGACGTGGCGATCGAGGCCTGTGGGTGTGGGTTAATACCGGAGGTGCGGGCCTGGACTGCCGCGCCTTCGGCTCGCAATGACGACTGCGACTTAATTCGGGGACACTATACTATTTCCGCTGTCAACCGCCGCTTATGCCTTCCATCTCCGCCGGGGCCTGCGCGGACTTGCGGTGGAGAGCCGAGCCGAAATTGGTGGGTGAGCTAGGGTATATCCCGGCCGTTACGCCAGGAAGGGCGCAATGGTTGAGAGGACCTTGGTCACGTAACCAAGTATTTTCGTGACCGACCCAAGCGCGCTCGTCACATCCTTGATGTTCGCCGTTTCATTGCTGATGCTTGTGGTCGTCGCTGTGACGGACGCTATCGCCGCCCGCACTTTGGCATCCTGAGCGGTTGCCACGAAAACCGCCGTTTGCAGCTGCGCTTCCTTCAGCGACAACGAAAGGATTTCAGATTGCAGGATGCTTTGATGGCTGACGTCTGCATTGGGAACCTGCGCGGCGAGCTGGGCGCGCGCCTGATTGATCTGCGTGATCGAGTTGTTGATCTCGGTCTGAAGGTCGTCGAGCGCCGACATCGGTAGCCCCCTCTATGAAGATTCAGGAACTCAGTGCCTTATGGAGCGCGTTGGCCTTGGTGTAGAAATCCTGGGCCGATTTGATGAAGGCGCTGAACTGGCCTTTATGCTCGTCGATCGCCTTGCGCAGATCGTTATGCGCCCCGACCATCACGTCGACCAATTTGTCCGTATCCACCGCGTCGAGCGCATTGATCTGGTTCAACGTAGCCTGAAGCGCGGTGTAGAGTGCCGTATAATCGGTCCAGCTCAGTTTAGCGGTCACCTCGGGGTGCAATTGGTTTTCCAAGTCCTGGGCCCGACCTACCAGGATCGCCCGTCGCGTGCTCTTTAGGGCGATCAGGGCTTGCTTGATCGGCTTGGCGAGGGTCGACAATTGGCCGTCCACTGCATCGACGCCGTGCTTCAGCGCCAGATAGCGGCGATGTTCCAGATAGAGACCGATAATGTCCGTCCCCACACCGGCCGCGGCCGATGCAATCGCACCATTGGCACTTCCGTTTGCGGCCGTGCCGCCAGCCAGCGTCGTCAGCTTGCTCACCGCGTCCTGCGACGCGCTCTCGAAATCGGTTGCTGCGCTGTTGAGCGCGGTCTGATCGGCCGCATTGACTACACCGACGAGCGCCGCGGAATAGGCCTTCATCGCATCGAAGACCTGGCTGTTGTCATGGATCTGCTTCAGGTTCGATGCGGAAATCGTGGTAACGGCAGTGAAATTGTTGAGCCGAGCTTCCGCCGCCTGTGCGGCCGGGGCGTCACCTTCGGCCGGCATGGCGTTCGTCGCCCTGCTCAGGGCAATTCTGCAGGGCGGCGGCCCCAGGCCAGGATCGCATTCGCTTGGGCTAAGGACCACGCCTCTTCGATCATGCGCGAAGATCGTGGCCTGATAATCATCCTTCGCGGTCTGTATGCCCGCGGTGCCGTCCGATACACCGTTCGACACCGCCGCCGCGCCGGCCGCGAATTTGTTGACGCCATCGCTATAGGCGTAAGGCGTGCAGCCCGTAAAAAGGGCCAACGGCGCTGTGACAGCCAAAATGGCGAGCCGGCTCGATGTCCGCTCCATACTCCCCCTGTCCCCCTCGTCCGAGACGGTTCAGCAGCAGGCTGGGTGCCCCTGCGAGTCGATGTGAAGACTTCGCGAATCATCTATAGAATTTCGCAAGGTTATCGGATAGGGGCCCAGTCAGATATTGTTGCCATTTTGGTTAATTCTCGCGGCATGGCACCTGAGTAAGGGTGTATGAGCATGAATTAGGCTGCACACGCGTAGATGTGCAGCTGTAAAAATTTTTGAAGGTTTGGGATAATCGATGGCGTAAGGGGGTGAGATATGCCTAGCTGGCTAACCGTCTTTCTGCCCGTGGCGGTTGCATTTTCGGGTTGGTTATACACCATGCTCCATCGCAGGAATGTGGTTCGCTCTTCTTTAACGGCGCAAGTGGCAAGCCTTGTTGACAGAATAAGCAAGGAACAGGATTACGTTCAAGATAATGACGCAACGTGGTTCCCCTTGCTTCCCTATTTTCAGCAAAAAGATGGTCCGTTCGACGCTGCTGGAGTTCTTTCTCCAAGAGAAACGGAATCTCTGGTAAGGTTGTATTTTGTGTATAGAGAGAGGATGACTTATATTGCTCGCAAGGGAACCCTGCTTAAGGCGGTTAATGGAGTTGATGATGTAATCCAACTCACTGTTAGCGGGGAGGATAAGAAAAGATATATCAAAGATTTGGATGAACTGCTCTTGGCTGCAAGGGATGCGGATGAAGAATTGTCAAGGCGGCCATTAAGGATATCGGCAGTGCCTAAGGCTAAAGCTCTGCCACATTTAGCCAGTTTATCCGAAAAGGTGTAATTCAGAACACTATACTATTTCCCGCCGTCCACCGCCGCCTTCGCCTTCCGCCCCCGCCGCGCTGGCGCGAGCTTACGGTCGAGCGCCGCCTCCTGCGCCGCGATCCACGCCTCGGCCGCGAGCGGGCGGCCGGTGCGCAGCCGCGCCTCGATCGCCGCCGCCTCCGCTTCGCCCTCGGACCCAAGGTCGCCCGCCTCAAGGCCCTGGCGCAGCATCGCCTTCCAGTTGCGCACATGCGCGCCCAGCGCCGCGACATTGGTGAGCGGATCGCCCGCCATCCGCCGCCCGGCGACATGGCTGCGCGCGCTCGACCAGCGCCAGTCCTGTGCATGCGCCACCATGCCCGCCGCGACCGGGTTCAGCTCGACATAGCGCACCGCCGCCATCAGGTGCGCGTCGTCCATCGGATAAGAGGCGAAGCGGCCCTGGAAGAGATAGCCGGTCCAGCCCTCGCGCGCGTTGAGGCGGCTGCTGTAGCGGCGATGCGCCTCAGCTAGCGCCGCGCGCAGGCCGTCGGCGTCGGCGGGCACCAGGATAAGGTGGACGTGATTGTCCATCAGGCACCAGGCGAGACATTCCACCCGCGCCTTCGCGCAGCCCTCGCGCAGCAGATCGAGGTAGAGCAGGCGGTCGGCATCCGAGAAGAAGATCGGCTGCCGGCGATTGCCGCGCTGGGTGACGTGGTGCGGGACGCCGGGGATGACGATGCGGGAGAGGCGGGCCATGGCGGGGAGGCTAGCAGGAAATTAGTATAGTGTCCCCGAATTTACCGAATTTACCCAGAGTATCTCCCGGCCGTTCGAGAACGGCTTCACCGCGCGAACGACTTCGATGTACTGCTTGATCGGCTGATCGCGGGGAACGGCGCGCCGACAGAATGCCAGGCATCCCTCGCATCATCTGACCGCCTTTATGGGTTCACGGCCTAGTTTAGTGTCCCAAATTTTATCGGCTGAAAGATCTAATCACGCGGTGTTGGGATGCAGATTGGAAGCTTCTTTCCGCCGCACTTAAAGGCATCTTCAATAAGCACACGGCCCACCGCCAAGCAGTAGGTCGCAAAGATGACCCTCATTGGCTTTTGGGCGTCGCGCTCCGGATTTGGAGTTAGCTCAAGACATAGCGGCCTTAGAGCCTCATGCGTGAAATCCAGCGGTAGACTTCTGTGCGCAAATACGTTCCTGACTTTTCGGATGATCGTCAGACGAGCCACTAAACCCTCGTCATAGACCGCCAGTGCTTGACCAAGTTTTATCTTCGCATCAAACGTTCGAAATGGGGCTGCGTGACCAAAAAACCATTCGCGTTGTTCGCCATTTTCAGGATCTGCTAAGTGCGCAGATAGGCAAGTGTAGAGAATCTGCTCAACTAGCGCGCTGGCCATTATCGCTGCCGATCGATCAGACTCATTGGCGAGTAGTCGCGGGTAGTTTGTCAATTCCTCCTCGCTAGGCAACTCATCGGTTAAGTCGTCCAGCGTCATCCTCTTCACGCCTCGTGCTTGTTCATGCACTGTTCTGTCTTTCGCGGGATCGGGTGCCCCTGTTCCCCTGAGAGGTCTTGTGGGGCCACGTCTATGGCGATTTCTCCGGCTCACGACTCATTCGCCTAGAGGCGTTGCCATCGCGGAAATGGGCCGGTGGGTGCTTGTGATTTCACCACAGCCGTGCGCCGCAATACGCAGAAGATTAACCGGCAGAGGAAGATCGCCTTTCAACTGCCGCAGGTAGCGTAAAACTGTAACGCAGAAAGTTTTCGGCGAAATCGTGCAAGCCGGTCGCTTGCTCTCTCGTAAAAGGCTCCTCTTCATGTGCAGCGTCATTCCCGCCTAGCCGAATTTCATGCGCCCACTTTCCCATTTCTTTAGTAAGTGTTCCATCAGCTACGAGAGCATCGATGCGTTGCACCAACGGCTTTCCAACTAAAGCCGGCGCCTTATTCTTGGTGGCGGCTTCGAGCGACTTCCGGAACATCGTACCGGCAGCATCGAAATTTCCAGAATTCAGACTGTCGACAGCCTGCCGATAGAAGTTTCCCACATTTTCAGGGCAATCGGGCGGGGCATCTGTGGAAACGCCTTGTGGCCACTGTGTGCCTAAAAATATTGCGTACTTATTTATGTCGCCGTTCGATCTCGTAAGCGACTGATTGCCAGACAAGACTACTTCGCGGATCACTCCTTGATCACAGTGTCCGCAAAGGAACAGAGCTCTTTGCCCTGACGATGCGTTCCAGTCGAAAACCGCTTCAAACGATACCTCTCGCGTGCCGCAATATGGGCAAAGACCTTTCGTAGTCATGCCCATGTTGTCTTACTCCGCCGCCACCCCGGCGTGCCCGAACAGCCCATCCTCACCCGAGCCGGCATCCTCGTTCGCCACATCCGCCGCAGCCTTGGCCGCCTTGCGCCGGTCGAAGCTGTCCCACACGTCGCTCCAGTCGCCACGCGTCGCCGCCTTCGAATATTCGGTCGCGCGGGTTTCGAAGAAGTTGGCGTGTTCGACGCCGTTCAGCAAAGGCGCGAGCCAGGGGAGGGGGTGTTCCTCGATCATGTAGATCGGCTTCAAACCGAGCTGGCCCAGGCGCCAGTCGGCGATGAAGCGGACGTAGCGCTTGATATCCTTGGGGGTCATGCCGTTGACCGGCCCCATCTCGAACACCAGGTCGATGAAGGCGTCCTCGATCCGCACCGTCTTCTGGCACATGTCGAGGATGTCGTCCCGCACCTGCGCGGTCATCACGTTGCGTTCCTTGCAGAAGGCATGGAACAGCTTGATGATGCCCTCGCAATGGAGCGTCTCGTCGCGGACGGACCAGGACACGATCTGGCCCATGCCCTTCATCTTGTTGAAGCGCGGGAAGTTCATCAGCATCGCGAAGCTGGCGAAGAGCTGAAGCCCCTCGGTGAAGCCGCCGAACATGGCGAGCGTCTTGGCGATATCCTCGTCGGTATCGACGCCGAAGGTGCTGAGGTAATCGTGCTTGTCCTTCATCTCCTTATACTGGAGGAAGGCCGAATATTCGGTCTCGGGCATGCCGATCGTGTCGAGCAAGTGGCTGTAGGCGGCGATGTGGACCGTCTCCATGTTGGAGAAAGCGGTCAGCATCATCTTGACCTCGGTCGGCTTGAACACGCGGCCGTACTTTTCGTGGTAGCAATCCTGCACCTCGACATCGGCCTGGGTGAAGAAGCGGAAGATCTGCGTGAGCAGGTTGCGTTCGTGGTCCGACAGCTTCTGCGCCCAGTCGCGGCAATCCTCGCCGAGCGGCACTTCCTCGGGCAGCCAGTGGAGCTGCTGCTGGCGCTTCCAATATTCGAACGCCCACGGATATTCGAAGGGCTTGTAGGAGCGGGAGGCCTGGAGAAGGGACATGACGCGTCTTCCTTAGTGAAGCTTGATCGGTTGAATGTCGGCTGCCGGGATCAGCCCGAAGGCCAGAGCGGCTAAAATCAGGAAAATGACGACCGCGCCGATGCGGAGCATGGCGACGGCGGCGGCGGGCGAACCCTGCCGGCCGCCCTCGATCGGCGGCATTGCGGCGCGCTCGCGCATCTTGCGCGCGACCATCTGGGCGATCACCAGATCCGCCGCGGCGATGCTCGTGCCGATCGCCAGGAATACCGATCCGTTGGTCATCCGCTACCTCCGCGTCTGGCTGGCGCCGCCGGCAAAGCCGCCGATCCCCAGCACGAACCCGAAATTGTACCACGCGCCGTTGTTCGGCACCGCATAGACCGCCACGTCCGGCTTGAAGAGCGAGACGATGAAGGTCACCGGCGCGATGAAGCCCTGCACCAGCCCGAGCCAGAAGCCCGGCGCCTCCGGCTTCACCACGCCCGCCATCTGCGTCGCACACCCCGCCAGGATCAGCGGCAGCGCGAGCAAAAGCACTCTTCTCATATAGGGCTTTCGGGCTCGGATTGTGAGTCTGCGGGCGATTTCAGCGGCCATGGCGCGTGCTCAGGTAAAACAGCATCGCGCCGACCAGCAGCACGACCACAAAGAGCACGATCGCGGCCGGCCTTTTGTAGAAGGGCTCGCCCAGGCGGGTGCGTTGCGACGCCAGCGTGCCCCCGATCACGATGACCGCCAGCACCACCATCACGAGCGATGATTGGTTGATGTCCACGCCGCCCTGCCTGTCCCCTGTTAACGCCGCCTTGTCGTGGTGAGAACATCACCGGAACAAACCGACATATTGGGTTAGGCTACGCGCATTCGGCACAATGTCTAGACTTGACTATCGATTTATCCACCATTTCGGAACCGCCTGTGGGAGTCTCTGAAAAGGCGGCCGAAACGGCGGGGAAATCGGCACGCCCGCCTCCTGGATTCCCGTCATGCCGGACTTGTTCCGGCATCCACCGGGCGGCAAGCGCCAAGCCGCAGAGTGGACCCCGGAACAAGTTCGGGGTGACGGCCCCCTGCGGCCGGACCACCCCATCCCGTCATCGCGAGCCGCAAAGCGGCGTGGCGATCCAGGCCCACGCGTGCGGCGGGCTCGGGCTGGATTGCCACGCTCCGCTCGCAATGACAGGGCAGAGGCCTGTCCCATGTCCCCGTCATGCCGGACTTGTTCCGGCATCCACCGGGAGGCAGGTGCCCCGCCGCTATATGGACCCCGAAACAAGTGCAGGGTGACGGATCACCCTTGACAAACCCGCCCAAAATTTGTACGCAAATAGCGTTCGTCAAAAATCGCTCTTTGAAGGAACGCCTCGGCGAACCGTTCCACATAAACGTAATTTGCATACGAAATCGCGCAATAATATTCCAATCATCAAGTTCGAATCTGATGTTTTTTGGATTTTGCCCGATTCCCACTGTTCGGGCGGGCCGGGCCAAGAGCCTTCCGGCCGGCCCAAACCCTCGCCGGCGTAGGAAGCGAGCCTAGGGGAAGCCCCGCCGCGGATATTTCGCTGCGGTGCCGCATTTACCCCCGCAATGGGCTTTGCTACGGCCGCACAACGATGGCGCGTGCTTTGGTCTGCGGGGGCTTATGAACGGGACAAGCTTGCGCACTTCGGCCTTGATCGCGGCCGCCGCGACCTGCCTGCTGCTGCTGGCGTTCGGCGCGCATTTCGCGCTGGCGCAGAATGTGTGGATCGATGAATCGACCCAATTGTCGGGCGCGACGCTCGGCGTGGGCCGGCTGATCAGCTGGCTGACCGGGCTGCGCGAACCCGCCTTCGGCGTTCCGGCCGACCGGATGCCGCCCATCTCCTACCTGGTCGACGCGGCCTGCTATCGCACCGTCTGCGCGGCGCCCACGGCCTGGCGCTTTCTGCACCTCGCCTTCGCGGTGGCGGGCGCGGGGGTGGCGAGCTGGGCGGTGGCGCGGCGCCACGGGCTGGTGGCGGGGCTGGTGACCGGCCTGTTCCTTGCGCTGTCGGCCAAGCTGGCCGAGCTTGGGGTCGAGATCCGCGCCTACCCGATCTTCTTCGCGATCACCTGCGTGCAGATCGCCTGGCTATGGCGGCTGATCGAGGCGGAGCGGCCGACCGCCAGTGGGCTGGGCCTGTTCCTGCTGCTCGGGCTGGCATCGGCCTACACCCATTTCTTCGGCCTGGTGTCGAGCATGGCCTTGTTCACCGGCCTGTTCGTGGCGCGGGTGCGTTCGGTGCGCGACGCGCTGGCGGTGGTGGGCGCGGCGGCGGTGCTGGTCGTGCTCTGCGCGGGGCTCGCGCCCTTCATCATGACCGCGAGCGCGATCAGCAACGATCTGGCGCAGACCGACAATAGCGCCCACGGCATCGCGCTCTATTTCCTGCGGCTGGTGGGGCAACCCGCCAACGTGGTGTCGCCGGCGGGCGCGGCCCTGTTCCTGGCGCCGCTGGGGCTGCTGCTCGTCCTGGCGCTGGTGCGCGCCGGGCTGGGTTTCCGGGCCGAGGGCGAGGCCTATCGCCACGGGATGCTGACCGCCTTGCTGGTCGCGCTGGCGAGCGGGATCGCGGTGACCTTGCTCGCAAGCTTCGTTGCCAAGGGCTTCAACCCGCTCAAGCCGACCTACAGCTTCTGGGTGCTGCCCGTGCTGGCGGTGGTGCTGGGGCTGGTCTGCGCGCCGGGTGGGGCGCCGGCCTGGCTGCGGCGGGCCGCGGCCGGGCTGGCGGTGCTGATGCTGGCGGGCGCTGCGGTCGGGCAGGCGACGATGCTGCGCCATGCCGGCTGGTTCGTCCATGCTCCGTCGAGCGCGATCCGCGCGGCGGTGGGCCACACGCCGGCCGACACCGCGATCGTCTACGAAGGCGCCTGGGGCTACGGCTTCTTCCCGACTTATTATTATTACCACGCCGCGCTCGACCAATGGCTGCTGACGCCCGAGGGCGAGCTCAGGAAGATCGCGCTGGGGGGCGACCCGGTTGCCGCCGATCCGTCCATTCTTGCGACGAAACGACGGATCATCCTCGTTCGAATAACGTTACGCGACTATCATGACCTGCGCGCGCTGCAGGCCGGAAGACCGGATCATGGCGGGGGCGATGCGGCGGGCGAAGGCCTGCCGGCCGGCCAGCCCGCATTCGATCATCTGGCCGCGACCGCGCGGATCACGAATCCGGGCCTCTACTGGGCCGACATCACCACCTACGAACGGACCGCACGTTGACAGACTTTCAGCCTGCCGAACTGAGCATCGTTACGCCCACCTTCTGCGAAGCGGCGAATGTCGGCCTGCTGGTCGACGCGGTCGCGGCCGCCTTGCCCGATATCCGCTGGGAAATCATCTTCGTCGACGACAATTCGCCCGACGGCACCTCCGACCGCGTGCGTGAGATCGCGCAGCGGGACCCGCGCGTGCGCATCGTCCACCGCTACGGCCGGCGCGGCCTGTCGAGCGCATGTATCGAAGGGATCATGTCCAGCTCCGCGCCTTATGTCGCGGTGATGGATTCGGACATGCAGCATGACGAAGCCATATTGGGCCGGATGTTCCGGCGGATCGAACAGGGCGATGTCGATCTGGTGGTGGGCAGCCGCTATGTCGACGGCGGCGGCACCGGCGACTGGAGCAAGCATCGGCTGTGGGCGAGCAAGTTCGCGACCAAGCTTGCCGGACGGCTGACGCGGACGCCGATCAACGATCCGATGAGCGGCTTCTTCATGGTGCGGCGCGACGTGTTCGTGTCGGCTTTGCCCAATCTCTCCTCGGTCGGGTTCAAGATCCTGCTCGATCTTGCGGCGAGTACGCCCAAGCCGGTGCGCGTGGCGGAGGTGCCCTACACCTTCCGCACGCGCCAGCATGGCGAGAGCAAGCTCGATAGCCTGGTGCTGTGGGAATATCTCCAGCTCCTGCTCGACAAGATGTTCGGCCACCTCGTGCCGGTGCGGTTCATCAGCTTTGTGCTGGTCGGCGGCTTCGGCGTGGTCGTCCATTTCGCGGTGCTGACGCTCTTGTTCGCGGGGCTGGGCGAGGGGTTCGCGCTGGCGCAGCTGATCGCGACCCTGGTCGCGACCTCGAACAACTTCTTCCTCAACAATATGCTGACCTATCGTGACCAGCGGCTGAAGGGGCGGCGCCTGTTCTTCGGCTGGGTGACCTTCAACCTGGTCTGCCTGACCGGCGCGCTCGCCAATGTCGGCGTGGCGCGCTGGCTGTTCCAGCACCACAATTACTGGGCGGTATCGGCGCTGGCGGGGATCGCGGTCACGACCGTGTGGAACTACGCGATGTCGTCGATCTTCACCTGGAAGCGGCGAAAATAAAACGGGGCGGGCTGGCCTTTTTCTGGGGCCTTCCTACCTCCTCATGCGTTGCGGACGCGCAATAGATTTTTCCAGCGAGGGAGACCACCATGGCGGACCTGTCCCAGATCAAGGAACATATGGAAGTGATCGGCGCCGACGGCGTGCATGTCGGCACGGTCGATCATGTCGATGGCGACCGTATCAAGCTCACCAAGAAGGATTCGGGCGCGGATGTCGAGGGCGGCGAAGGCGATCATGCCGGCCACCATCATTATATCTCGGTCGGCCTGGTTGCGGACATCGAGGGCGATCAGGTCCGCCTGTCGGCCAACGCCGCCAACGCGGTGCTGTTCGAGGAAGAGGCCTGAGCTGTTCCCTCTCCCCATGGGGGAGAGGGCTAGGGTGAGGGTCATGCCCGTGGAGGCTCGATGCCTCCGCGGGCATTTCTTGTGCGATTGCCGCCGGGAAGAATTCCGGAATTATTCCCGGTGCCTTTTTCTTGCCGATGGGCAGGCTACCCCCTCACCATCGCAAGACCGGTCGCCTGAACCCCATCCGCACCCAGGCGGCAAGAAGCTTGACCATGAACCGCCCCGGGAAGGACGGGTAGGTGGGTATCGCATCGTCGAAACGGGTTCCCGCCGGCGCGTCCTTGGCCATGATGCGTATCTCGGGCGGCGGCGACCCCGGGGCCAGATGCCGATAGACCGAAACCCAGTGACCCTTGGTGAAGTCCATGAACATCGGCGTGGCGCAACAGCCCGCCACGACGCGGCGCGTCGCCGAGGCCGGGCTCAGGCGCCTCTCCTCCAGATGCCGCGCGCCGGCGAGGATCTTCACCCGATCCTTGCGGTAGAGGCAATATTCGGTTCCGCCGTCCGGCCGTAGCAGGGCGCGCGCGCCAGATTCGCCTTCCAGCGCGCGCCCAGCGGTCCGGCAGCTCTCGCAGCAGCAGATCGCGCTCACGATCGGCGGGCCCTTGATCTCGACCCGCACGCTCCCGCATCGGCACGAAGCGGGCGGCGTCGGCGAAGGGTCGCGCATCATGCGCTGCCCAGCATCATGCGATTGCCTTCGCTGTCTCGGAACTCGGCCACGACGCGGTTGGGCTGCCAGGCCGGACGGTGCGGCTCGGTCAATATCGCCACCCCGCGCGCCTTGAGGCTGGCCGTCACCGCGGTCACATCCTCGGCGACGAGGACGAGCGTGGGGACGTCGTCGGACGCCTCCGGCGCACGCCGTATGAAATGGAGCCGGGTCTGCGCGCCGGGAAGCCCCATTTCGATCCAGCGCCATCCGTCGGGGCCCATCGGCACATCGGCCACCGGCTCGCAGCCGAAATTCTCCGCATAGAAATGCTTGGCGCGATCCTGGTCGATCACGGGAAGCTCCGCGAACTGGATGTGCATGAATCGGCTCCTTCGTACTAGACTGTCCAGTACCGGTTTGACCGGAACTAGACTCACCAGTACCGTCCGTCAATGCAGATTCAGGCCGGCAGGACAGAAGGGCAGGGCTTGGCCGCGGAGGCACAGGCTGGGTCGGGCGCGCGTGGCATCCGCAAGCGGCGCGCGATCCTCGCCGCGGCGACCGAGGCCTTCCTAAAGGCGGGTTTCCTGGGGGCGAGCATGGATGAGGTCGCCGCCGCCTCCAGCGTCTCGAAGCAGACGATCTACAAGCATTTCGGCAGCAAGGAGGCCTTGTTCGTCGCGGTCGTGACCAGCCTCACCAATGCCGCGAGCGACCTGGTCCATGGCGACGTGCCGGAGCCGGAAGGCGCTGACGATGTCGCCGCTTATCTTCGGGATTACGGCCTGCGCCAGCTGAACGTGGTCCTCACCCCGCGCCTTCTGCAGTTGCGCCGGATGGTGATCGGGGAGTCGAGCCGCTTCCCTGAGCTCGGCAAGGCGCTCTACGACAGCGGCCCGGGCCGCGCGATGAGGGCGATCGCGCTGGCGCTGGAGCGGCTCGCGCAGCGTGGCTTCCTCACGCTGGAGGATCCGGCCGTCGCGGCCGCGCACTTCAACTGGCTGGTCATGGGTGGTCCCGTGAACGCCGCGATGCTGCTGGGCGATGAGGCGGTACCGAACCCGACAGCCCTGCGCCGGCATGTGATCGAGGCGGTGCGTGTCTTCCTGGCGGCCTATGCCGCGGGGGATGCGAGGCGGTAGCGCAACTGGGCTCAACCGCTCATTCCCTCTCCCACAAAGGGAGGGCTAAGAAACAAAAGGGGCGCCGGTATTCCGGCGCCCCTTTCTTTCCCCGCTCCGGGAAGCTCAGTGCCTGTTTACTGGCAGGCCAGGCACTCGTCATAATCCTTGGCCTCGACCTCGATCTGGCGAAGCTCGGGCGTGTTGTCCGCCTCGACGCCGCCCGCGAAGCCCGCGCGCTGGATCGATTTGGAGCGCAGGTAATAAAGCGACTTGATGCCAAGCTCCCACGCGCGGAAGTGGAGCATCAGCAGATCCCACTTCTCGACGTCGGCCGGGATGAACAGGTTCAGCGACTGCGCCTGGTCGATATAGGGCGTGCGGTCGGCGGCGAGCTCGAGCAGCCAGCGCTGGTCGATCTCGAAGCTGGTCTTGTACACGTCTTTCTCGTCTTGGGTCAGGAAGTCGAGATGCTGGACCGATCCGCCCTGCTCGAGGATCGAGTTCCAGACCGCGTCTGAGTTCTTCGACTTCTCGATCAGCAGCTTCTCGAGATAGGGGTTCTTGATCGAGAACGAGCCCGACAGCGTCTTGTGCGTGTAGATGTTGGCCGGGATCGGCTCGATGCACGCGCTGGTGCCGCCGCAGATGATGCTGATCGACGCGGTCGGCGCGATCGCGGTCTTGCAGCTGAAGCGCTCCATCACGCCCATGTCGGCCGCGTCGGGGCAGGGGCCGCGCTCCATCGCCAGGTGCATCGAGGCTTCGTTCACCTGCGCCTGGATATGCTTGAAGATGCGCAGGTTCCACGACTTGGCCATCGCGCCTTCGAACGGCAGACCACGCGCCTGGAGGAAGGAGTGGAAGCCCATCACGCCCAGGCCGACCGAACGTTCGCGGCTGGCGCTGTACTTGGCGCGTTCCATGCCGGGCTCGGCGCGGTCGATATAGTCCTGCAGCACATTGTCGAGGAAGCGCATCACATCCTCGATGAAGCCCTTCTCGTCCTTCCACTCGTCCCAGGTTTCAAGGCTCAAGGAGGACAGGCAGCAGACTGCGGTGCGTGCTTCGCCATATTGGTCGCGCCCGGTGGGGAGCGTGATTTCCGAGCAGAGGTTCGAGGTCGAGACCTTGAGGCCCGCATCGCGATGATGCTTGGGCATGGCGCGGTTCACCGTGTCGGCGAACACGATATAGGGCTCGCCGGTCGCGAGACGGGTTTCGACCAGCTTCTGGAAGAGCGAACGCGCGTCGACCTCGCCGCGCTTGGAGCCGTCCTTGGGCGACTTCAGATCGAAGCTGGTGCCCTGGCGGACGGCTTCCATGAACTCGTCGGTCAAGAGCACGCCATGGTGCAGGTTGAGCGCCTTGCGGTTGAAGTCGCCGCTCGGCTTACGGATCTCCAGGAATTCCTCGATCTCCGGATGGCTGACGTCGAGATAGACCGCCGCCGAGCCGCGCCGCAGCGAGCCCTGGCTGATCGCGAGCGTGAGGCTGTCCATCACGCGCACGAAGGGGATGATGCCGCTGGTCTTGCCGTTGAGGCCAACCGGCTCGCCGATGCCGCGCACCGAGCCCCAATAAGTGCCGATGCCGCCGCCGCGCGAGGCGAGCCAGACATTCTCGTTCCAGGTGTCGACGATGCCATGCAGGCTGTCGTCCACGCTGTTGAGGAAGCAGCTGATCGGCAGCCCGCGGCCGGTGCCGCCGTTGGACAATACCGGGGTGGCCGGCATGAACCAGAGCTTGGAGATATAATCGTAGATGCGCTGGGCGTGCGCCTGATCGTCGGCATAAGCCGAGGCGACGCGCACGAACAGATCCTGGAAGCTCTCGCCGGGAAGCAGATAGCGGTCCTTGAGCGTCTCCTTGCCGAAATCGGTCAGCAGCGCGTCGCGCGAATGATCGACCTCGAGCGGATAGGGCGCGTCGCGGCGCTTGCTCTCCTGCACCGGGGCAGGCGCTTCGGCCGTCACTTCGGCGGTATCCAGAAGATTGGCCATCTCGTTCGTTTCCCGATCGCTGTTATTCGAAAGGTCCATCGGCCGTCCCCTGATTCTCGTTTCCTGTCATAGGATTCGGGGACTCGCATTCCCGACCCTACGCACGTCGGCCATGGGGGCAAGGGATCAAGGCCGCACGGAGCCGTTCCATCCCCGTGATCCACAGGGCGGGTGCTCCCGGAAGCAATATGGTGATCGCTCCGGCGTTTCTCAATCTAATCGTCGAGCCCCCTGACCCGACACACAAGGGATAGTGTCACCGCCGATTCCCGCGCACAAGATGTTTAATTTTCATGACGGCAGAAAGTTCGGTTGACGCGCCGAAAAGAGTCAGATTTCTGCCGCGTCGCTGCGGTGCGAAATGGCGTCTGGCGCCTGCCCATTCCGGGGGCTAGAGGCCTGCGCGACCACCCTTTTGCCGGACCGAAATCCTTGACCACCATCATCCGCGAAGCCGACCTGATCGAGAGCGTCGCCGACGCGCTCCAGTACATCTCCTACTTCCATCCGATGGATTATATCCGGGCGCTGGGGGAGGCCTATGAGGCGGAGCAATCGCCCGCGGCCAAGGATGCGATCGCGCAGATCCTGACCAACAGCCGGATGTGCGCGGAAGGGCATCGCCCGATCTGCCAGGATACGGGCATCGTCACGGTGTTCGTGAAATGGGGCCAGGATTGCCGGCTGGAGAGTGCGAAATCGCTGCAGGAGGTGATCGATGAGGGCGTGCGCCGCGCCTACCTCCATCCCGAGAACAAGCTGCGCGCTTCGATCCTGCGCGATCCGGCGTTCGGGCGGATCAACACCAAGGACAATACCCCCTCGGTCCTCCATGTTGAGATGGTGCCCGGCAGCCATGTCGACGTGACGGTCGCGGCCAAGGGGGGCGGCAGCGAGAACAAGTCGAAGTTCAAGATGATGAATCCCAGCGATTCGATCGTCGACTGGGTGCTGGAGACCGTGCCGCAAATGGGCGCCGGCTGGTGTCCGCCCGGCATGCTCGGCATCGGCATCGGCGGCACCGCCGAAAAGGCGATGCTGCTCGCCAAGGAATCGCTGATGGGCGATATCGACATGGCGCAGCTCCGCGCCCGCGGCCCCCAGAACAAGATCGAGGAACTTCGCATCGAGCTGTTCGAGAAGGTCAATGCGCTCGGCATCGGCGCGCAGGGGCTGGGCGGGCTGTCGACCGTGCTCGACGTCAAGATTCTCGACTGGCCGACGCACGCCGCCTCCAAGCCGATCGCGATGATCCCCAATTGCGCGGCCACGCGGCACGCGCATTTCCATCTCGACGGATCGGGCCCGGCTTTCCTGGAGACCCCCGATCTCAACGATTGGCCCAAGGTGGAATGGGCGCCATCCAAGGAGTCGATCCGGGTCGATCTCAACGGTTTGACGCCGGATGTTGTCGCGAGCTGGAAGCCGGGCGACCGGTTGTTGCTCAATGGCAAGATGCTGACCGGGCGCGACGCCGCGCACAAGCGCATCGCCGACATGCTCGTCAAAGGCGAGGAGCTTCCGGTCGAGTTCAAGGGCCGCGTCATCTATTATGTCGGCCCGGTCGATCCGGTGCGCGATGAAGTCGTCGGACCGGCGGGACCGACGACCGCGACCCGCATGGACAAGTTCACCAAGATGATGCTCGACCAGGGCCTCTTGGCGATGGTCGGCAAGGCCGAACGCGGTCCGGCCGCGATCGAGGCGATCCGGGAAGCCAAGTCGGCCTATTTGATGGCGGTGGGCGGGGCGGCCTATCTGGTCGCGCGCGCGATCAAGGGCGCCAAGGTGGTCGGGTTCGAGGACCTCGGCATGGAGGCGATCTACGAATTCGACGTGAAGGACATGCCGGTCACGGTCGCGGTCGATGCGACCGGCACCAGCGTGCACCATACTGGGCCATTGGTGTGGCGCGAGAAGATCGCGAAGGAACGGTTGCTCGAGAAGGCATAATCCGCGCGATCATCCGAAGGCCCGAGCTGGCGTGCGATCGTGGGGGAGGATGGATCAGTCCTCATCGTCGGCTAGCGGCTGCGGTTGCATCCAGCTGGCGATCAATGTCGGTAGCAGGATTCCGGTCGCTTGGATCCCGAAACCGAGATTCATCCAGTCGAGCGGCGCATGCGGGTACCAGAGACCCGGCACGCCCGCGACCGTCATGTAAAAGCAGCCGAGCATAGCGAAGGTGGCGAGCACCGCCCCCGAAATGGCGTGCGCGCGCGCTTTCACGGTCAGTTCGCGCTCGTCCAGAGGTTGGAGCACCGTTCCGGTGAAACGGGGACCGAAGACGCGCAGAAATGCCGCGACCATGAAGGCGCCATAGAAAAGCGCGCATCCGGTCAGGAAGGTGCGATTGGGCGACTGCACAGCCCGTGCCATCAGCGAGTAGCCAGCGATCAACACCGCGAACACAAGCAGCGGCGTCCAACGCAACGTCCGCGGCTTGAACTTCATGAAGACGATGCGGTCGATGCCGGTCGCGTAGACGAGGCGGTCCATTTTTTCGAGCAGAGTCATTGCGGTCATTCTCCCACCGCGGCGGCGCGGCGCAGGCTGTCGGCGACAGATTCGAAGGGCGTGAAAGAAAAGAGCAGTTCGATCGGCACGCCGAAATAAGCGGCGATCTTCATCGCGAGCTCTAGGCTGGGCTTGTAGTCGCCGCGCTCGAGATAGCCGATCGTCTGGTTGTTCACCCCCACCGCCTCGGCCAGATCGCGGCGCGAAACGCCACGCTCGGCGCGAAAGAGGGCGATACGATTGTAGAGATTTGGCACAAGATCATCGCGAATCATTGATGTTATATTGTGTTTACACAACGATTCGTGGTTATGTCAATTGGCTGCTTGCTGACCTCTCTCGCGCAACCGAATCTTGTCATCGATGTCACGCGCCCCCTGTTCGGAAGCGTATTGTTGGGCTAAGGCACCTGCGATGGGGCAGGTCGCGAAACGGATCTGGGCGGTGGCGTGGCGCCTGCTGCTGGGCGCGCTGATCCTGTTGCTGCTGGTGCCGACCCTGGTGCCGCCATTCCTCGACCGGATTTATTATCGCGGGCCCGTCAGCAATCATTTCGACGGGCAGCGCTTCTTCAACCCCGATGGCGAGCAGGGTACGGGCGGCCTGCAGAAGCATTCTATCGGCGGCATCTGGCTCCGCCTGCAGCGCCTGAACGCGCAATCGCCCTGGCCGGCGCATGTCGCCACCCCGGCAGGCCATCCCGCGCAAATCACCGATCCCAGGCGGATGGTGGTCACCTGGATCGGTCATTCGACCGTGCTGGTGCAGGCGGGCGGCTTCAATATTCTCACCGACCCGATCTATGCCGAGAAAGCGGGACCATGGGGCCTGTTCGGCCCGCGGCGCGTGCGCGAACCCGGGATCGCGTTCGACGCGTTGCCGCATATCGATCTGGTGTTGGTGAGCCACGATCATTGGGATCACATGGATCTGCCCACGCTCAAGCGGCTGTGGGATCGCGATCGTCCGCTGATCGTGACCAGCCTAGGCAACGACACGTTAATCCGCCGCGCGGGCGCGCAGGCGGTGGTGGGCGATTGGGGACAGCGCGTGCATGTGCGGCCCGGCATCGACGTGATCATCGAACGCGTCCACCATTGGGATTCGCGCTGGATGCGCGACCGCAACCGCGCGCTCTGGTCGGGCTTCGCGGTGACCCTGCCGGGCGGCAACCTGTTCTTCGCGGGGGATACCGGCCCGGGCGACGGGAGCTGGCCGGTCGAGGATGCGAAGGACGGACCCTATCGGCTGGCGCTGATCCCGATCGGCGCCTTCCAGCCGCGCGACATCATGAGCGGCAACCATATCGGCCCGGTCGAGGCGGTGGACGCGTTCGAGAAGCTGCACGCGGCCAATGCGCTGGCGGTGCATTGGGGCACGTTCAAGCTGTCGAGCGAGGGCATCAACGATCCGCCCGATCTGCTGCGCAAGACGTTGAGCGAGCGCCACATCGCGTCAGACCGCTTCCGCGCGATCGAGGTGGGCGTGAACTGGGACGTGCCGCCGCTGCGATAGCGGCAGCTTCGCCGGCCCGGGCGCGCAAGGTCTAGCGGCCGGCCGCCTGCCGCAGCGCCGATGCCAGTTGCCCGATCGCGAAGGGCTTCTGGATGACCGGGCTACCCTTCCATTCGGGGTCGATCCCCGCGGCGCCGTAGCCGGTCGAGAAGACGACGGGAATGGCGCGGTCGCGCAGGATTTCCGCCACCGCGAAGATGGTCTTGCCGCGCAGGTTGACGTCGAGCAGCGCGACCTCCGCCTGTGTCGCCGCGGCGCGTTCCAGCGCGAGCGGAACGCTGGTCGCGGACTCGACCACGCTGCAACCGAGCTCGGTCAGCATTTCCTCGATCAGCTCCAGGACGTGAAATTCATCCTCGGCAATGAATATGCGTAGGCCCGCCAACCGACGGTCCGGTTCAGTCGTCGTCATGCGCGAGGGGAATCTCCATGTCACATTCCAGGCCGGAGCGCGAAAACCGGATGAAGGTCGTTCCGTGCAGCTCGGCCTGTATCCCGCGCTCGAGCAGGCGCATGCCGAAGCCCTGATGCGTCGTAGGTGTCACCGCGGGGCCGTCGCGTTCCAGCCAATGGAGGCGCAGCAGCCGGCCAGTGCCATCGGTTTCGACGCTCCAGCGAAGCGCCAGCCGGCCCGTGGGCGAGGACAATGCTCCATATTTGGCTGCATTGGTCGCAAGCTCATGTATCGCCATACAGATCATCAAAGCGACACGCGGCGGCACGATCGTGGCTTCACCGTCGAGCGCTACATTGCCCGTGCTCGCATAGGGATCGAGGCAGGCATGCAGCAGCTCGCTCAGTTCGGCATCCACCCAGTTGCGCCGGCTGAGCTGGTCGTGGGCTCTGCTCATCGCCAGGATCCGGCCTTCGACCGCTTGCCGGAAATCGGGCACGTCGCGCGCGGTCTTCGCTGCCTGCACCACCAACGACTGGACCGACGCTAGCGTATTCTTCACGCGATGATTGAGCTCGTCGAGCAGCAGCTTCTGCCGTTGTTCCGCTTCCTTGCGCTCGGTGATGTCGACGAGCATGTTGATCGCGCCGCTCATCTTCCCGGCCGAGTCCCTGAGCGGGGTGGGATAAGGAGCGAACCAGCGCCGCGTGCCGTCGGGCCGTTCGGCGATCGCTTCGGCGCCGAGCACCGGACGCGCTTCCCTCAACGCGACCGCCATGGGGCATTCCGCGTGCGGAAGCGGCGAGCCGTCGGCATTGTAGAGGCGCCAGGTGACGCACCAGAGCTCGCCTAGATTAGGGCGCCTTCCCGCAAACTCGACGGCGGCTTCGTTATAGAAGGTGATCCTCCCTTCGGCATCGGTGGTATAGACGGCCGCCGGCAAGGCCTGGAGCAGCTGATAGAAGCGATGCTCCGACTCCCTTGCCTGTTCGATGCTTTCCAGCGCCCTCCGGCCGGCTTCCTCCGCGTCCAGCAGCTTCATCGTCTGGTAGGCCGCCGATGCAAAGCGGCCCATGCTTTCGAGCTGGCGCAGATCCTCGGCATCGAACTTCCGCCGATCGCTATGCGCGATCGCCCAGATGGTGCCGACGGATTTACCGCCCACGTAAAAGGGCACCAGCAGGCCTTCCTCGGCAAGCGGGGTCGCCTCAGCAAGATAGGGATAGCGTTGCTCCCAGCGGCTGAAGAGCAACGGAGTGTCGTGATCGAGCACGTCGCCACACGGTCCGAAATCGCGAGGGGTTCCCCCGCCCATATGGGGATTCCAATCGCCCGCGATCGCTGCCCAGTAGAAGGCGTCACCCTTGTCGGTCAGCAGGCTCAGGCCTGCCGAGTCGGCATCCAATATTTCGAGAACCGTATCGGCGAGCGTCTGAAGAATGGATCCGGGCGTTTCGCTCAACGCCCGCACGAGCTTCGCCAGCGCCGCATTTTCGCTTTGGTGATCGGCCGGGCGGTGGGGACGGCGCCAGAGATCGTCGGTGCGGAGAATCGTTTCGAGGGGAGCCATGCCGCGATCTTCGCCCTTCGCGGTTCGTGCGGAATCGCCGGCGGCCCCTTGCGTCGGTGCCTCATCGCTGGTCGGACCTGTCATCGGTGAAATCTCCCCGCGATAACAACGTATGGCGGCACCAGAAGTTTCGTTCCCGTTCCGAGGTTCCGATTCATGGGCCGGCGATGGCGATGCCGATCGCGAGTCCGGACGCTAGGATCCTCGCGCTTCCGGTTACGCTTTCCCGCCCTTCATCGCGCGCCATCGCGGCAGGCTCAGCTTGCTGGTCGGACGCACCTCGGCGCCCATGCTCTGCTTGACGATCTCCAATGCCCAACGCCGACGCTCGGGTGTTTCCGCCGCCACGGCATCCTCGGGAATCCAGAGGCGGTAATCGCGCATGTGCGCATCGGCGGCGGTGAACAGGACGCAGATGTCGGCCGAAATACCGGTCAGGATCAGACGGTCCACACCCAGCTTGGGCAGCAGCACCGGCAGGTTGGTGGAATAAAAACCCGAAAATTGCGGCTTGATCACGAAATAGTCGCCATCGCGCGGCGCCAGCTTCGCGACGATGTCATGGCCGTCCTTGCTGCCCAGCGCGCGTTCGACGAGGCGATATCGCTCCGAATGCCATTCGCCGAAATTGTCGTTCACATAGATGACCGGCACATGTGCCCGATCGGCGGCTTCGCGCAGATTGGCGATGGCATTGGCCGCTTCTGTGGTGTCGCGGCGCATCGAGGCGGCGCCTGCAAAATCCATCTCGGTGATCATGTCGAGGATGACCAAGGCCATATTGTCGCGGGGCGCATCGCGGAACGGCGCGGTCGCGGCTTTGCGTCTTTTCGGTGCGGTGCTGGCCATAGTGGCTCAACCCCGGGGGAGCGCCGGGTTTCCATTCGCCGGCAACCAGTCGGACCTGGATCAGCTCGGTATGGGCAATCTATTGCGCGTCCGATGCTTTCGGCCGCGCGCCCATCGCCACCGTCGCGACCAAGGCAACGCCGATCATCGCGGTGACGTACCAGAAATAATAAGTCTCGTGTCCTGCCTGCTTGAGCTTGAGCGCGAGCGCTTCCGCGGAGCCGCCGAAAATCGACTGGCTGAAGGCGTAAGGCAGGCCGACGCCGAGCACGCGGACATGAGGCGGGAAAAGCTCGGCCTTGACGATCGCGCTCGTCGCGGTCGCACCGGAGAGGATGACGAGCGCGATCAGCACCAGCGCGAATGCGGTGAGCGGATCGTGGGTGCGGCCGATCGCGCTCATCAGCGGCACGGTGAAGAGGATGCCGCCGATCGCGAACCAATAGAGCAAGGGCTTGCGGCCGATGCAGTCGGAAAGCGCGCCGAGCGCGGGCTGGAACAGGATCGCGAGAATCGTCGCCACGGCGCAGATCTGGCTTGCGATCGGCTTGGCGAGGCCGGACGTAACCACCAGATATTTCTGCATATAGGTTGTGTAGGTGTAAAAGGCGACGTTGCTGCCCACAGCGAGGCCGAAGGCGATCAGGACGCTTTTGCGATGATGCCGCCACAGATTGGCGACGCCGCCGGCGCGGCGCCCGGGCGCCTCTTCCGCCTCGAAATCGGGCGTCTCGTCGATGCCGCGCCGCAGCCAGTAAATGGCGAAGGACAAAGCCGCGCCCAGCGCGAAGGCGAGGCGCCAGCCCCAGCCGGACAAAGCCGCCTCATCGGCGCCGCCGGCCTGGAGGCCTAGCAGCAAGGCGAGGGCGAGCAATTGCCCGCCATAGAGCGTGACATATTGGAAGCTGGACCACAAACCGCGCTGTCCCACAGGCGCGATCTCCGACAAATAGGTCGCCGCGGCGCCATATTCGCCGCCGAGGCTCAAGCCCTGGATGATGCGCGCCAGCATCAGCAAGGCAGGTGCTGCGAGGCCGATGGTGGCGTAAGTGGGCGTCGCCGCGAGCAGGAGCGCGCCACCGCCCATCATGGCGACGCTCCAGGCCAGAGCGGTGCGGCGGCCATGGCGATCGCCGATCCGGCCCAGCAGCCAGCCGCCGATCGGGCGCATCAGGAAGCCGATCCAGAAGATGCCGCTGGTGGCGAGAAATTGCGCGGTCTGGTCCTCGCCGGGGAAGAAGGCTTTCGCGAAATAGAGCGAGAAAGCCGAATAGACGTACCAGTCGAACCATTCGACAAGATTGCCGGCCGCGCCGCCCAGGATCGAGCGAAGCGGGGCCGGCTGGCTCACGCGGCCTCGGTCTGGAACAGGCCGAGCTGGGCGATTTCCTCGACGCTGAGGTCGATCCCGAACAAAAGGCTCAATCGCATGCGGTAGACGCGCGGATCCTCGATCTCGCCCGTCGCCTCCTGCTCGCCATTGCGGCGGCGATATTGGCGGTCGGTCAGGCTGGCGAAGCCGTGCGGCAGCACCGCGCTGACGATGCGCAGCTGCTTGAAGCGGCTTTCGGGCGCGGTGGACGTCCAGTGATTGGACAGGACCAGATCGCTGTTGAAGACCGGATCGAGCGAGAAACTATATTGCGATACCCAGCCCGCGCCAGGTCCGCGGCCGTCGGTGGCAGCCGGCTGGCCGTCGCGTTCGAGCATCCAGCCGTGGAGCGGATCGCGCATCAGGCGGAAGGTCGCCCCATCGGGCGCCATCGCGGTTTCGCCCTCGGCGAGCGGCATCGGCGGATTATAGCTGCCGCCGAAGCCCGCATCGGCGATCCAGTCCTGCCCGTCGATCGTGACCAGGCCGAGCGTATGCGTCTTGGGCGGGGGCGGCCCTTCGATGCCGAGCCAGACGCGCGCGAGCAAAGGCCGCACGTTGAAGCCGATTGCGATCAGGGCGTCCTCGAACAGGCGGTTCTGCTCGAAGCAATAGCCGCCGCGCCGTGCGGTCACGAGCTTGGCGAAGACCGAAGCGCTGTCGATCGCGATACCGCGCCCCAGGATCACGTCCAGATTCTCGAACGGGATGGCAAGGCGATGCGCGCGCTGGATCTGGGCAAGCCCTTCCGCCGTCGCGGGCGGGGGCTCCTTGATCCCGATGCGCTCGAGATAAGCGGGAAGATCGAAGCTGTCGGTCATAGGTGTGGAAACACGCTCCGTACGGCGGTCGACACGAGCAGGCCAAGGCCCGCGCCGGCTGCGATCACGATCACGCCATAGGCCTCCTCGCGCAGGTTGAGCAATTTTGCGCGGTAAAGGAACGTCCAATAGCAGAGCATGCCGGGTATCTCGACCATGCCGACGATCGCGACCAGCAGCATGATCTTGCCCGTGATCAGGCCGATCGCGCCGCCGATCGCCAGCCACACCACGCGGCAGCAATTGGCAAAGAAGGTCGCGCGCATCTTGCCGGTCGCGATCAGGACTTCGTTGGCGGCGTTGTTGCCGATGCGCAGCGCGGTCGAGAGCGCGATCCACTGCAGGTAGGTCGCGACGGAGTGATAGCGCGGATCGTAGAGGATGTTGACGATTAGCTGCGCACCCCCGAGCAGCCCGCCGACGCCGAACATATAGAGCAGCACCACCTTGCGCCGCGCGTGATAGAACAACCACGGCAAGGTTTCGGGCGCTTCGCGCATCGCCTTCGAATAGGCCGGGTAGAGGACACGGGTCGCATAAGGCGCCGCGATCGCGCCAGGGGCGGCGGCGAGCGTGACCGCGATCGCATAGAGACCGTAGACCGAAAGCGGCATCAGTCTGGCGAGGACGAGCTTGTCGGATTGCAGGATCAGCAGCGATAGGATGCTCGACATCGCGATGAACCGCGAGAAGCGCCACAGTTCGGCCGATCGCGCCGGGTTGATGCGGATCCGGCGGCGCATATTGGGAAAGATCAGATAGGACAGGACGACCTTGGCCACCTGTCCCGCGAGCATGCCCGCGATCAGCGCCCAATAGGTATGCCAGATCACGGCGGTCGCGATCGAGACGATCAGGGTGACGACGTTGCAACTCAGCTCCTGCATCGAGAGCCGCCACAATTGCTTGTTGCGGACAGCGGTCGCGAAGGAGAGTGAGGAGAGGCCGTCGAACAGGAAGCTGACGCTCCACAAGGCCACGACCGGTGCCAGTTCGGGTTTGCCGAGCAGGGCCGCGCCGGGCTTGGCGACCGCGATCATCAACAGGGTAAGGCCGAGCCCGCGCAGCAGGCGGATCGTCCAGACCTGATCGAGGAATTTGGGATCGTCACCCTCCTCGTGCCGGACGATGAAGCCGAGCAGGCCGATATCGGTCAACATCGCCAGCATGTAAGCGATCGAGGTGATCACCCCGACGACGCCGTAAGCGTGCGAATCGAGCAGGCGCGTGAGCGTCATGCTGCTGACGATGCGCAACGCATTGGTCATCAGGACCGAGAAGAGGATGCTCGCGGCGGCGCCGGTGGCAAGCTGGCGAAGGCGCTGGACGGAAAGTCCGCGTAAAAGTGGCATGGCGTTCCGGCGGCTGGTGTCGGGATGTCGCTATAAAGACAGCGCTTCGTTTCGCAATTGCGAAGGCATATTCGCGACTTGATGCCATCATGCTGACAGACTGCTGTCAGTAACCCGTCTGGAACCAAGTGCGGCAAGCGCCCATATAAGCGGATATGGCGATCCAGATCCGCACCAGCCTCGACGAACCCGAGACGGGTGAGACCTTCGTTCCGCATCGGCCCGAGCGACCCGAGAAGAGCCAGGGCGGAAAGAAATTCCGGCTTGTCTCGGACTATGAACCGGCCGGCGATCAGCCGACCGCGATCGCCGAGCTGGTCGAGCAGGCGAAAGCGGGCGAGCGCGATCAGGTGCTGCTGGGCGTCACCGGATCGGGCAAGACCTTCACCATGGCTAAGGTCGTGGAAAGCCTGCAGCGGCCGGCCTTGGTGCTGGCCCCTAACAAGATCCTCGCCGCGCAGCTCTACGGCGAGTTCAAGAGCTTCTTTCCCGACAATGCGGTCGAGTTCTTCGTCTCCTACTATGATTATTACCAGCCCGAGGCCTATGTCCCCCGGTCGGACACGTACATCGAGAAGGAAAGCTCGGTGAACGAGGCGATCGACCGGATGCGCCACTCGGCTACCCGGTCGCTGCTCGAACGCGATGACGTACTGATCGTGGCGTCGGTTTCATGCCTATACGGCATCGGATCGGTCGAGACCTACTCCGCGATGATCTTCGACCTGAAGGTCGGTCAGACGGTCGACCAGCGCGAGATCATCCGCAAGCTCGTCGCGCTCCAGTATAAGCGCAACGACGCCGCCTTTCAGCGCGGCGCCTTTCGCGTGCGGGGCGACACGCTCGAGATTTTCCCGTCCCACTATGAGGATAGTGCCTGGCGGATCGCCTTCTTCGGCGACGAGATCGAGCAGATCACCGAATTCGATCCGCTGACGGGCAAGACCAGCGCCAACCTTAGGGAAATCCGGGTCTACGCCAACAGCCACTATGTGACGCCGGGGCCGACGCTCAAGCAGGCGACCGAGGCGATAAGGTTCGAGCTCAGTGAGCGGCTCAAGGAGTTGCAGATCGAAGGCAAATTGTTGGAGGCGCAGCGGCTGGAGCAGCGCACCAATTTCGATCTTGAGATGATCGCGGCGACGGGCAGTTGCGCGGGCATCGAGAATTATTCGCGTTTCCTGACCGGCCGCCTGCCGGGCGAGCCGCCGCCGACCCTGTTCGAATATCTCCCCGAAAATGCGTTGCTGTTCGTGGACGAAAGCCACCAGACGGTCCCGCAGGTCGGCGGCATGGCGCGCGGCGACCATCGGCGGAAGATCACGCTCGCCGAATATGGCTTCCGCCTGCCGTCGTGCATCGACAATAGGCCGCTGCGCTTCAACGAATGGGACGCGATGCGCCCGCAATCCATCTACGTCTCGGCCACGCCGGGATCGTGGGAAATGGAGCGGACCGGCGGCGTCTTCTCCGAACAGGTGATCCGTCCCACGGGACTGATCGACCCGCCGGTCGAGGTGCGTCCGATTGAGAGCCAGGTCGACGATCTGGTGCATGAGGCGAAGCTGACCGCGCAGAAAGGCTATCGCACGCTCGTCACCACCTTGACCAAGCGCATGGCCGAGGACCTGACCGAATATCTGCACGAGGCGGGCATGAAGGTCCGCTACATGCATTCCGACGTCGAGACGTTGGAGCGTATCGAGCTGATCCGCGACCTCAGGCTGGGCGTCTACGACGTGCTGGTCGGCATCAACCTGCTGCGCGAAGGCCTCGACATCCCCGAATGCGGGCTGGTCGCGATCCTCGATGCGGACAAGGAAGGCTTCCTCAGGTCGGAAACCTCGCTGATCCAGACGATCGGCCGCGCGGCGCGCAATGCCGATGGCAAGGTGATCCTTTATGCGGACCACATCACCGGCTCGATGGAGCGCGCGATGGCGGAAACGCAACGCCGCCGCGAGAAGCAGGAAGCCTATAACCGCGAACATGGCATCACGCCCGAAAGCGTGAAGCGCAATATCAGCGACATCGTAGCGCATCTCTCTTCGCGCGATCAGGTCACGGTCGACACCGGCATCGAGGATGTGCCGCACATGGTCGGCCACAACCTTCGCGCCTATATCGAGGATCTCGAGAAGAAGATGCGCGCCGCCGCCGCCGACCTGGAGTTCGAGGAAGCCGGCCGCCTGCGCGACGAGATCCGCAAGCTGGAGGCGGACGAACTCGGCCTGCCGAGCGAGCCGAGCCGCGCGCCGGTGCGAGGCAATTCGACGCTGGGCAAGCCTGGCACGCGCCAGACGCGCTACGGCAAGGCGAAACAGAGCCGGATGGAGCGGCGTTCGCGTTGACGCTTCGGCACCCGCCGCCCAATGCTGCGTTGCAGAGCCAGAGGGTAGGAGCGGTTGATTGGACGCGCCGTCCGAAATCGAACTGAAGCTGGAAGTTGCACCGCGCGACCTGACGCGGCTGCGCGGCAGCCCCTTGCTTGAGGGCACCGGCCAGAAGATCGACCGGCTGGTCTCGCATTATTTCGATACGCCCGACCACAAGCTGCATCGCGCGGGCTATACGTTGCGGGTGCGTGAGAAGCGCGACGGCGGCATTCAGACGGTCAAGCAGGAAGCGGGGCATGCCGCGGGCTTGTTCGTCCGGGCCGAATGGGAAAGGCCGGTCAAGGGACACAAACCCGTGGTCGAGCCGGATGGGCCGATCGCGGATATGGTCACGCCGCGCGAGCTGCGCGTGGCGTTCGTCACCGACGTCGATCGCGACGCGCGCAACGTTGCCGCTGCCGGCGCGCGGATCGAGGTCGCGCTGGACAAGGGACGTATCCGCGCCGATCGGCGCAAGCGCGATCTGTGCGAACTCGAACTGGAGCTCAAAGGCGGTGCGCCCGAACCGCTGTTCGCCCTCGCGCGCGAGTTGAATGCGATCGTGCCGCTGCGGATTGGCGTACGGAGTAAGGCCGAGCGCGGCTATGCGCTGGCCGAGGGCAAGGAGGCGCGGGTCGCCAAGGCCGAGCCGGTGCTGCTCGATCCCGAGGGGGACGCCCGCGATGGCTTTGCCGCGATCGCGGCGGCGTGCGTGCGCCATTTCCGGCTCAACGAGCCCGTCCTGCTCGCCAGCGGTCAGCCCGAGGCGCTGCACCAGTCGCGCGTGGCCCTGCGGCGGCTGCGCTCGGCCTTCTCGTCCTTCGAGCCGCTGCTGGCGGGCGATCCTCATCATATCCCGCTGTCGGCCGATCTGCGCTGGCTGGCGGGCGAACTCGGCAAGGTACGCGACCTCGACGTGCTGATCCCGCGGATCGAGGGACAGGGCCGGAGCAAGCTCGTGGCGGCGCGCGCGCTGGCGCTGGGCGAGGCCAGGACCGCGCTGAATTCGCTGCGGGCGCGGGCATTGATGATCGACCTCGCCGAATGGCTTGCGATCGGCGCGTGGCGGTTACGTCCTGCCGAGCCCCTGCTTGCGAACGAGCCGATCGAGACGATAGCCGCCGACCTGCTCGCATATCATCGCAGGCGGTTGAGGAAGCGCGGGCGTCACCTCGGCAAGCTGGACGATCATCACCGACACAAGGTGCGGATCGAGGCCAAGAAATTGCGTTACGCCTCGGAATTCTTCGCCTCGTTATGGAAGGGCAGGAAAGCGCGCGCACGGCATGCGGATTTTGTCGGCGCGCTCGAGAAATTGCAGGATCATCTGGGTGCGCTCAACGACCGGGTGGCCGCGGCCGACCTGCTCCACCGGCACGGCGTGGACGGGCCGGACCCCGGCAAGGGGCGCAAGAAATTGCTAAGGAAAGCCGAAAAGGCCTTCGACCGGCTGATGGAGGTCAAGCCTTTCTGGGGCTGAGGTATCAGGCGAAGCGCTGAGCGGTTGGATCGGTCGCGATCTCAGCCGGCGGCGTGCACGGCCGCGGCCGACCTCGAGATCGAGGAAGCGGACCGTCTGCGCGACGAGATCGGCAAACAGGCGGCCGACGAGCCCGGCCTGCCGATCGGCGTCGCACCTTTACTCCACCAGTTTCAGCGAAAGGCCGATCGTGCGGGGATGCACCGTATAGCCTTCGACCACCGTATTGATCTGCGGGCGCTGGATGATCGTCCGGTTGTCGAGCAGGTTCTTGGCATAGATCGTCAGGGAATGGGGTCCGAACCGGACACCCAGGCTGGCGTTCACCACGCCATAGCCCGGATTGCGGTAATTGGGGTCGGTCAGCAGGTAGCTGCCATAGCTGCGCCCGGTATAAGCATAATTGACCAGGGCCGTGATCGCCGTGGTGCCGTTCAGCCAATGCAGATAATCGGCCCCGGCGGTGGCCGTGAATCCCGGCACCGCGATCAGGTGCTGGCCCACGGCGACGTCGACCGGATTGTTCGACTGGACGACCTTGGCGTCGTTGACACTGGCCGTGCCGCTGACCTGCAAACCCGGCAAGAGCTTGAGCGATGCGTCCGCCTCGGCGCCCCAGATCCGGGCATTGCCGATGTTGCTGGTGAAATAATAGCCGCAGGTCGGCAGATAGATTTGCTGCTGGATATTGCGCCAGTTGGTCAGATAGCCCGAGGCGTTGAACCGCGCGCGGCCGCCCAGGAGTTCATTCTTGGTGCCCACCTCGTAGGTCCACAGGCTGTCCGAGGTGAAATGGGTCGGCTGCGTGGTCTGGCCGATATTCTGGAAATCGCCATTGCACACCGATGTCGGGCCGAACGTGATCGGACCGGTCGGGCCACCGAGGCGGAATCCCTTGGCGGCCGAGACATAGACCGAGCTTAGCGGCGATAGCTCGTGATAGAGCGTGGCCTTGGGCAGGAATGCCTTGCTGGTCGCATCCTGCGTGAAGGGCGGGGAAGGCGGCTGGCCCGCCGTCTGATAGCCGAGATTGCCGATCTGGTAGAAACCGGTCTCGACCGAGATGAAATCTTCATGCGCCGCCGAATAGCGTCCGCCGAGATCGAGTTTCCATCCCCTGGCGAAGGCGATGCTCGCCTGCCCGAATACGGCGAATTGCTGCTGCCGGTAGGTGCGGTCGTCGCTCTCGTCGATGCCGTTCGGGAACAGGGGAATGGCGTCGCCCCCGCCCGGCTGGCCGTAGGTCGGGTTGCCATAGGCGGTCTCGACCAGCGACTGTTCCATCGGAATGCCGTAGATCGACTGGAAGGTCGAATTGATCCCGTCGATCGTCTGATAGTCGATATTGTGGACGTTCTGCGTCGCGAAATAGGCGCCGGCGACCCAGCTCAACCAATGCGGTCCCGGGCTGCCGTCGTTGGAGGACAGGCGCAGCTCCTGGCTGAATTGCCGGTAATGGGTCCGGTAATGGACCGCCGAGGGCAGGGTGGCGATGACGCTGTCATTCTGCGGCTGATATTGGGGATAGATCGGATCGAGGAAGAACAAGGCAAAGGCGGTGCTGTTCAGATAGGTGCCGTCTTCCTGGCGGGCGGCGACGCGGTCGAAATAGCCGGTGACCGAGGTCAGGTCGGCGAAGCCCACATTCTTCTTCACGTTCAGGCTGCCCAGCATGACCGTGTCGTGGCTCGGTTCGGCGACTTCCTTGTTCTGCTTCCAGATGCCGATCGCCGGATAGAAAGCGGCGTTGTCGGCATTGTTCGCGCGCTGATAGAAAAAGGCGGGCGTCACCGTCAGCGCAGGGTTCGGGGTCCAGATTGCGCTGACCCGCGCGGTCAGGCTGTTGCTGCTGTTGACGTGCTTATTATCCAGCGCGCCCGCCAGCGTGTAATGGTCGATCCAGCCGCTGTCCCGCTCGTAATTGGCGCTGACGCGCAGGGCCAGCGTGTCGGCGGCCAACGGCAGGTTGGCGGTACCGCCGGCCGCATAATTGAGACCGCCATGCTGCGTGCCCGAAATGTCGCCGGTCATTGTCGCGCCGAACGCGTCCGTCTTCGCCGGCATGGTGATGTAGCGGATCGTGCCGCCTTCGGAGCTGTCGCCATAGAGCGTGCCCTGCGGGCCGCGCAGCACCTCGACCCGCTCGATGTCGGGCAGGCGCACCTCGATCGATCCGTCGCGATAGAGGTTGGGTACGGTGATCGAGACATCGTCCAGATAGAGCCCGACCGTCGAAGCACCGGAGGTCGAGGACACGCCCCGGATGACGATATTGTCGCGGCCCTCTTCACCTGCGACCGCATTGAACGCCACACCCGGAACCGCGCGGCTCAAATCGTCGAAGCCGGCGATCTTCTGGTCGCTCAGTGCCGACCCCGACAAGACGGACAGGCTGATCGGAACCTTGCGAACATCCTCGCTCCGCTTCTGGGCGGTGACGATGACTTCGCCCGACCCCTCTCCCTCACCCGGTGCGGCAGCGGCAGGTGCTGCGGGCGTCTCCCCGTAAGCCAGTGCGGGAGACAGCAATGCCAGGGCGCAAAGGCTCGAAGAAAACAGGAAATGGCGTGTTGCCCCCCGGCGATGAAGCATATCGGTATTGTCCGTTCGTTGCTGCGGTGCACAAATCTGACGACGGACGGGTCATCATGGTAGGTCATAACTTTTGATGTAAGACATAGATTTCATCTATGGCTTCGCTATTGGCGCCTTGGGACATGCCGGTTCGGGAAGGGTTGAGCTTGGTCGATCGCGGGACGCTGCCCGACAAGATGTTCGCCAGCCGTGTGGACTGGAACCTGCTGCGGACCTTCGTGGAGATCGTGCGGGCGGGCGGGGTCGGCGCGGCCGCCCGCAAGCTGAACAAGCAGCAGCCGAGCATCAGCGCGGCCTTGCGCAGGCTGGAGGATCAGGTTGGAGTCCAGCTGCTGCATCGTTCGCCGTACGGGGTAGAGACGACCGCAGCCGGCAAGGCGCTGATGGGACTCTGCGAGGAAATGCTCGAGGCGGCGCGGATGGTGCCGCACCAGATCGCGCAGGCGACCAAGCGGGTCGAGGGCATCGTCCGTATCCAGCTGATTTCCGCCGTTCTCTCGTCCGAACTCGATGAGGCTATTGCCAGCTTCCATCGCCGCAATCCCAATATCCAGATCGAACTGCGCGTCTCGCCCTGGCGCGACGTGCTCGACGCGCTGGAAAGAGGCGAGGTCGAGATCGGGATCGGTTACGACAGCGGCGCCCGCAGCGGCCTGGTCTACGAGCCGCTATTCGTCGAGCGCCAGCAACTCTATTGCTCTCGCAACCATCCCAGATTCGGCCATCGCATCAGCCGCCTCGGCGAACTCAAGGACGAAGGCTTCGTCCTCACGGGCGAGGATGAGTTGGAGGTCGTGACCCGGCTGCGCCGGCGTTACGGCCTTGGATCGAGGGTCAACGGGCTCGCCGAAGACGTTAACGAGGCGAAGCGTCTTATCCAGCTTGGTGTCGGCATCGGCTTCCTGCCGGTGCTCGCAGCGGCGGGAGCGGTAGCGAAGGGCCGGCTATGGCCGTTGCTCCATACGGAGCTGGAGCCGTCTTACGACATCTTCCTGCTCGCGCGTTCGGAACCTTCGCGCGACACTGCAACCCAACTTTTCCTGGACGAGGTAATCCGCCGGGTTCGGGCGCAGCGCCGGGCGTAATCCGGCTCGGCGGCGTTACGGACGGTACGCATCGGCGACGGCGATATCCTTTCGTCCCCGTCACGAAACCGCAATACTCCTTTCATTCTGCTGCAATGCAGCACGGCCAAGGCTGGCCCGAGAAGGCGTATCCGCCTCGAAAAAGGGAAAGCCACATGAAGCCGACTTTCGCGTCCCTGGCGGCGGGCATTGCGCTCGCCTCCTTCGTTCCCTCGATTGCGCAGGCGGCCGATCCGGCGCCCGCAGCGTCCGCCGCGGAGGCTCCCGCCGGGGCTGACGCCGGTGAGGGCGCTGCTGCCGATTCCGGGACGGGTGAGGTCATGGTACTCGGCTTCGGCCGCGGCCGGCAGGAACAGTCCGTGCGGCAATCGGATGTTGCGCTGCTCGCGCCGGGATCGACCGCGTTCAAGGCGATCGAGAAATTGCCCGGCGTGCAATATCAGGCGGCCGATCCGTTCGGCGCCTATGAATGGGCGGTGCGGATCAGCCTGCGCGGCTTCAATCAGAATCAGCTGGGCTTCACGCTCGATGACGTGCCGCTGGGCGATATGAGCTACGGCAACGTCAATGGCCTGCATGTCAGCCGCGCGATCATCTCCGAAAATCTCGGCCGCACGGTGGTGGCGCAGGGCGCGGGCGCGCTCGGCACGGCCTCGACCAGCAATCTTGGCGGCACGCTCCAATTCTACAGCGACGATCCGCATCATCAGTTCGATGTGGCGGCGTCGGGCACGGGCGGTTCGGACAGCACTTATCGCGGCTTCGTGCGCGTCGACAGCGGCGAGATGGGCGCGGTGCGCGGCTATCTCAGCTACGCTTATTACCGCACCGACAAATGGCGCGGCGACGGCCCGCAATATCAGCATCAGGTCAACGCCAAGCTGGTCGGCGACCTCGGCAATGCGGGAACGCTCTCGGCCTTTTTCGATTTTTCGGCGCGGCGTGAAACCGACTATCAGGACGTCAGTCTCGACCTGATCAACCGGGTCGGCTGGGACCGGGCTTACAAGATCGACAATGTCGCGCCCGATTATGCGCTCGCGAAGCAGATCGCGCTTGCCTACCAGAACGGCACTGCCTTTCCGGCGCCTTACACCAACCCGGACGATGTCTATTACGACGCGGGCGGGCTTCGGAACGATTATCTCGCCGGCGCGACGCTCGACCTCAAGCTGGCGCCGGGGCTGACCGCGAAGATCACGCCTTATTACCATCAGAACAAGGGCCAGGGCTCCTGGATCACGCCCTATACGGTGACGCCGGTGGGCGCGCCGGACCAGAACGGAAAGTCGATCACCAACCCGGCGCCGCTGTCGTTCCGCACGACCGAATATGCGATCCATCGCGGGGGCGTGACCGGGGCCATCACATGGGAAAACGGCATCAACACGCTGCAGGTGGGCGGCTGGTACGAACATAACAAGTTCAACCAGGCGCGGCGCTATTACGGGCTCTCCAACGACGCGTTCAACCGCGATACGCTCGCCTTCCAGCAGAATCCGTTCTTCACCCAATATGAAGGGCATTTCCTGACCGATACCTATCAATACCACGTCGAGGATACCGTGAAGCTGCTCGACGACGCGCTGGTACTGAGCGGCGGCTGGAAGGGCGTTAAGGTCGATAATCAGGCGACCGTGCTGACCGGCCCGCTTGCCAGCGGCAAGATCGGCGCCAGGGACTGGTTCCAGCCGCAGGCCTCGATCGTCTATCATGCGACACCTTCGACCGAGGTCTTCGCCGACTATACCGAGAATATGCGCGCCTTCGTTTCGGCGCTGACCACTGGTCCCTTTTCGACCACACAGGCCGGCTTCAACGCGATCAAGGGCACGCTCAAGCCCGAAACGTCGAAGACTTACGAAGGCGGCGTCCGCTATCATGACGGCCCGTTCCAGGCTTCGGCGGTCGGCTATTATATCGATTTCACCAACCGGCTGGCCTCGTTCGCCAACGGATCGGGTATCGCCGGCAATCCCGCGATCCTCAACAATGTCGGCAGCGTCCATGCCTGGGGCGCGGAGCTTTCGGCTTATTACAAGCTGACCCGCGCTTTCTCGCTGTTCGCCAACTACAGCTACAACAGCTCCAAATATCAGGACGACGTGGTCCTCTCCAACGGCACTGTCTATGCCCATACCAAGGACAAGACCGTGGTCGATGCGCCCAAGAACATGCTCAAGGGCGAGCTGGTTTATGACGACGGCGGCATCTTCGGCCGGATCGGCGGCGACTATATGTCGAAGCGCTATTTCTCCTACGAGAACAATCTGGTCGCGGCCGGGCGCTTCGTCGCCGATGCCAGCATCGGTTATCGCTTCAACGGGTCGGGCTGGATGAAGAATATCTCGATCGAGGCGAGCGTCACCAACCTCACCGACAAGAAATATATCTCCACCGTGAACACCAACAATGTCCAGGTGAACGGCAGCGATTTCGACAATCCAAACTTCATGCTCGGTGCGCCGCGGCAGTGGTTCGTCACGCTGAAGAAGGGATTCTGATCGTGAGGGCGGCGCTGGCGGCGCTTGCGCTGCTCGCCGCCGCCCCGGCGGCGGCGGGGCCGGTGCTGATGATCTCGGTCGACGGGCTTCGGCCCGCCGACGTGATCGACGCGGAGAAGATCGGGCTCGCCGTCCCCAATCTCAAACATATGATGGCAGCAGGCGCCTATGCCGAAGGCGTGATCGGTGTGCTGCCGACGCTCACCTATCCTAGCCACACGACTCTAGTGACTGGGGTCGCGCCGGCCCGTCATGGCGTTGGCAACAATCTCACATTCGATCCGCTCAATATCAACCAGGTCGGCTGGGACTGGTATGCCGAAGACGTCCAGGCGCCGACATTGTGGGGCGTGGCTCGTGCGGCCGGGCTGGTCACGGCCAACGTCCACTGGCCGGTGAGCGTCGCCGCGCCGGTCGATTATAACCTGCCGCAAATCTGGCGGACGGGGCATGCGGATGATCGCAAGCTGATGCGTGCACTCGCGACACCAGGATTGCTGGCCTCGCTGGAGACCAGGCTTGAGCCCTATGCGCAGGGTATCGACGAGAGCGTCGAGGGCGACCAGAATCGCGTGCGCTTCGCCATCGCGCTGATCACGGAGAAGAAGCCGGCTTTCGCGACCGTCTACCTAGCCAGCGTCGATCACAACGAGCATGCTTTCGGCCCCGGCAGCCCGCAGGCCCTGGCGGCGATCGCGCGCAACGATGCGATGATCGGCCAGTTGGTGAGCGCGGCGCGCGCGGTCGAGCCCGACCTGACGGTGGTGGTCGTGTCCGATCACGGCTTCCAGCCGGTCGCGACCGACATCAACCTGATCGCGCCTTTCGTCGCGGCGGGGCTGATCAGCTTCGACGCCAATGGCAAGATCAGTGACTGGCAGGCCGAACCCTGGTTCATGGGCGGATCCGCCGGCGTCGTGCTGAAGCATCCCGACGATCCGGCGCTGGTCGGGAAGGTCGCGGCTTTGCTCGACCGGCTGAAGGCCGATCCGGACATGGGCATCAGCACGATCCTCGATCGCGAAGCGATCGCCAGGATGGGCGGCTCGCAAATGTGCAGCTTCCTGATCGCCTTCCGGCCGGGCTTCGAGCCGGGCCACGATCCGCGCGCGGCCAAGCATACGCCTTCGACCTACAAGGGCATGCATGGCTATCTGCCGTCCGAACCGGCGATGCACTCCAGCCTGTTCGTGGAGGGGCCGGGTCTGAGTCGCCATGGCGATCTCGGCCTGGTCGATATGCGCGCGATCGCACCATCGGTGGCGCGCATATTGGGCATCAGGTTCGAAAGCGCCGAGGTCCCGGCCGTTTTCTGATTCTTCAGGCGAAGGGCTGGGCGGTCGGGTCGATCGCGATTTCGGCGGGCAGATGCGCGACGATGTCGCCGTCGGCCTGAAGCGGCGCGTCGGTGCCCTCGATCCGGAGCGCAACACAGGTGAAGCCGATCAGGTTCGGCTCGCGCGCGAGATCGGCATGGCGAAGCAGCGCCCAGAGGAAGCGCAGGAAGTCGCGCCGCCGCGCGCGCTTGAGCGCCACCACATGGAGAAAGGGGTCGTCCGCCGCCGCGCCCGGCGCAAAGCTCCACGGGCCGGCATAATAACGGCCCTTGGCGATATAGACGGCTTCGCAGGCGATGGTCTGGCCGTCCGCCTCCAGTCTCAGCTTCCGGCGCGGCCAATGGATAAGCGTTTTGAGAAAGGCGACACCATAAGCGAGGCGACCGATCGCGCGCTTGAGGCGGAGCGAAAGCGCCGCAACCGCCTCCGCATCGGGGCCGACGCTGGCGCAGGTGAACATCATCGTCTCGCCGATACGGGCGATGCGCTGCAGGCGCGGCGCGCGTGCGTGCAGGATGCGGCCCGCGAAACTGATCGGATCGCGGCGATAACCATATTCGCGCGCAAGGAGATTGACCGTACCGGTCGGAAAGATGCTCATCACGCGCGGCTGTCCGCTTGCCCAGAGCGCGGCGGTTACGTGACGCAGCGTGCCGTCGCCGCCGACCGCCGCGACATGTGTGGCATTCGGGTCGACCGCCAGCCCGTCGCCGCCGGTCGGCGTCAGGATCACCTGCGCTCCCGCCGCTTCCAGTTCGCGCCGCAGCGCCGCGACCCGCCGGCGCGAGGCGGAGCCGGCGCGCGCGTTGACGAAAAGCTGGATGACGGGCTGGGCCACGCCGCTGCCTTACAGGATTTCGCGCACCTTTTCAGGCGGGCGGCCAAGACGTACGCCTTTCTCGGTCTCGACCAAAGGACGCTCGATCAGGATCGGGTCGGCCACCATCGCGTCGAGGATCCGGTCGTCGGAGGCGGCCTTGAGCGCCTTCGCGGCATCCTCGGCGGAGCGAAGTCCTTCGCGCGGGGTCATACCCGCTTTCGCGTAGAGGCGCTTGAGTTCGTCACGGCTCGGCGGGGTCTTGAGATATTCGACCACCGTCACATCCGCGCCTGCCTCCTCCAGCAGAGCGAGCGTCTCGCGCGACTTCGAGCAGCGGGGGTTGTGATAGATGGTGGCTTTCACTTGGTCTGCTCCGAAAGGGCTTCGAGCGCGGCGATCGCCTCGTCGCGCCGCGGCCAGGGAACGAAGATATGGTCGTGATGATAGCCTGCGACGATATTGGCGGGCAGCCCGCGATCCGCGAGCGCCCGCGCGACCGCCGCGCTCAATCCCACCGCGGACAGGCTGGAATGGACCATCAAGGTGATCCGCGCCCATTCGCCGTCGGGAAATGGTGCGATCAGCGTCATACCCTCGGCTTCATGGATCAGCGCGAAAACCTCGGCGGGCAAGGGCGCGTCCGGGTCGAGCGCCTCGAACCCATAACGGTCCTCGTGCAGCACCGGCCGCATTTCCGCCAGGAGCTGACCGAGGTCGGTCAATCCTCCTGCTTCGCCAGCCACTGCTCCAGCCACTTGATCGTGTAATTGCCCGTCTGGAAATCGGGATCGTCGAGCAGGGCCTGGTGGAGCGGGATCGTGGTCTTCACCCCGTCGATCACGAATTCCTCCAGCGCGCGGCGCAGGCGGCGGAGCGCGCCGTTGCGGGTGGTGCCGTAGACGATCAGCTTGGCGATCATCGAATCATAATAAGGCGGGATGCGGTAGCCGGCGTATAGCCCGCTATCGACGCGCACGTTCATGCCGCCGGGCGCGTGATATTGCTTCACCAGGCCGGGCGACGGCGCAAAGGTGCGCGGATCCTCGGCATTGATGCGGCATTCGATCGCATGGCCGCGGAAGACGACGTCCTCCTGGCGCAGCGTCAGCGGATGGCCTTCGGCGATGCGGATCTGCTCGCGGACGAGGTCGAGGCCGGTGATCGCCTCGGTCACCGGATGCTCCACCTGAAGGCGGGTGTTCATCTCGATGAAGTAGAATTCGCCATTTTCCCACAGGAACTCGATCGTGCCGGCGCCGCGATAGCCCATGTCGGCCATCGCCTTGGCGACGATGCCGCCCATGCGCTCGCGCTCTTGGGCCGAGATGATCGGCGAGGGGGCTTCCTCGACCACCTTCTGGTGGCGGCGCTGGAGCGAGCAGTCGCGCTCGCCCAGATGGATCGCATGGCCGTTGCCGTCGCCGAACACCTGGAATTCGATGTGGCGCGGGTCGCCGAGATATTTCTCCATATAGACGGTCGCGTCGCCGAACGCCGCCGCCGCCTCACTGCCCGCCTGCTCCATCAGGGTTTCGAGCTGGCTTTCGTCGGGAACGACCTTCATGCCGCGTCCGCCGCCGCCCGAAGCCGCCTTGATCAGCACCGGATAGCCGATCTCTTTCGCGACCTTCTTCGCTTCCGCGACATTGGTGAGCGGGCCATCCGAGCCAGGCACCAGCGGCAGACCGAGTTCGGCCGCGGTGATCTTGGCCTGGATCTTGTCGCCCATCGTCCGGATATGCTCGGGCTTGGGCCCGATCCAGATGATATTGTGCGCCTCCACGATCTCGGCAAACTTCTCGTTTTCCGAGAGGAAGCCATAGCCGGGGTGGATCGCGTCAGCGCCCGAAATCTCGGCGGCCGAGATCAAATTGGCGATGTTGAGATAGGATTCGGCAGCCGCCGGCGGCCCGATGCAGATCGCCTCGTCCGCGAGACGGACATGCATCGCGTCGGCATCGGCCGTGCTGTGCGCGGCGACCGTCTTGATGCCCATTTCATGGCAGGCGCGGTGGATGCGGAGCGCGATCTCGCCGCGGTTGGCGATCAGGACCTTTTTGATCTCGGCCAACGTCTTTTACTCGACGATGGCGAGCGGCTGATCGAACTCGACCGGCTGGCCATTGTCGACCATGAGTTGCGCGACCTTGCCTGCGCGCGGAGATACGATCGGGTTCATCACCTTCATCGCCTCGACGATGAGCAAGGTGTCGCCCGCGGCGACGGTGTCGCCGACATTGACGAACTGCTTCGCGCCCGGCGAGGCGGCAAGATAGGCGGTGCCGACCATGGGCGACTTGATCGTGCCGGGATGATCGCCCGCGGGCGCGGCGGGGGCCGCGGCAGCGGGAGCGGCGGCCGGGGTCGCGGCGGGCGCGGCCACGACCGGCGCGGCGACCGTCTGCGCGGCGATCGCGACATTGCGGACCACGCGGATGCGGCGGTCGCCGTCCTGAACCTCGATCTCGGTCAGGCGGGTATCATCGAGCAACTCGGCGAGCTGACGGACCAGCCCGGCATCAACCTGCATCGAACTATTATTGTTATCGGTCATCCAGCGATGCCCTTTTGAAAGTGAAGCGGCGCTATTGGCAAAGCGTGCGCCCTACGTCCAGCGCCGGAAGACGGCAATGGGTTTCATCCTGCGTCTTACGCTCTTAGATGCGCTACCATGGCGACTCCAATTCACACCGACGGCACTATCTCGATCATGGTCAACGGCGAACATCGCCGGGTGGCAGCCGGCCTTTCCATTGCCGATCTGGCGAGCCAGCTTGGCCTGGTGCCCGAAAAGGTTGCGGTGGAACGCAACCTGGAGGTGGTGCCGCGCTCGACGATCGCGCAGGTTTGCCTGGAGGATGGCGACGAGCTGGAGATCGTGCATTTCGTGGGCGGCGGCGATCACCTTCAAGAGGCCGCCGTGAACGGCGCCGGAACATCCGCGGTGGACGAGGATCGCTGGACGGTGGCGGGGCGCAGCTTCCGCTCGCGGCTGATCGTCGGCACGGGCAAATATAAGGACTTCGCGCAGAATGCCGCCGCGCTGGAGGCTTCGGGCGCGGAGATCGTCACGGTCGCGGTGCGGCGCGTCAACGTGTCGGATCCCAAGGCGCCGATGCTGACCGACTTTATCGATCCCAAGAAGGTCACCTATCTCCCCAACACCGCCGGCTGCTTCACCGCCGAGGATGCGATCCGCACGCTTCGGCTGGCGCGCGAGGCGGGCGGCTGGGACCTGGTCAAGCTCGAGGTGCTGGGCGAGGCGCGCACGCTCTATCCCGACATGGTCGAGACTTTGCGCGCGACCGAGACACTGGCCAAAGAAGGCTTCCTGCCGATGGTCTATTGCGTCGACGACCCGATCGCCGCCAAGCGGCTGGAGGATGCGGGCGCGGTCGCGATCATGCCTTTGGGCGCGCCGATCGGATCGGGGCTCGGCATCCAGAACCAGGTCACGATCCGGCTGATCGTGGAAGGCGCAAAGGTACCGGTGCTGGTCGATGCCGGCGTGGGCGCGGCGTCGGACGCGGCGGTGGCGATGGAATTGGGCTGCGACGGCGTGCTGATGAATACCGCGATCGCCGAGGCCAAGGACCCGATCATGATGGCGGCGGCGATGAAGGCCGCAGTCGAGGCGGGGCGGCTTTCCTATCGCGCGGGACGTATGGGCAAGCGCCGCTACGCCGACCCGTCGAGCCCGCTTGCGGGCCTGATCTGACCCGGGAGCGCTTGCTCCGTCAATATTGATACGCTATGCGTATTAATATGACTGGCGCGGCCATAAGGGACGAGGGTTTCATCCTCCAGGCCGTACTACGGCTCGGACGGCAGATGCGTCATGCGGCGCAGGACGGCGAGCTCAGCGGCGGCGCGCTGCCCTTGTTGGCGACGCTCTATCGTGAAGGGGCGATGAGCGCGGTTGACCTTGCCCGCCGCGAAGGCTTGCAGCCGCAATCCTTGAGCCGCTTGCTCGCGCGGCTCGATACGGCCGGGCTGATCACGCGTTCGGTCGATCGGACCGACGCCAGACGGCATGTGATCGCGATCACAGAAACGGGCGTTTCGGTATTCATACGGCAGCTCACGCGCCGTCGCGAATGGCTGGCGGAGCGCATGGCCGAACGGCTGAAGCCCGACGAGCGGTCGGCCTTGCTTGGTGCGGCCGAGCTGATGTTGCGGATAGCGCAATGAGATCAATGGAAAATCGTGGGAAATCTTTTTGTTTCGGCGACGGGAAAGCGGAAAGCTGCCGTTCAAGGAGCAAAATCTAGGGCTTGGCCGCTTGGTGCGCCGTGTCGCGGCTGAAATCGAACAAAAGATTTGAAGGGGGGCCTGTGCGCCGACTGTCGATTCTGCTTGGATTGCCGCTGCTGCTAACGCCTGAAACGGCGCTGGCCCAGGCATCCACTGCGCCCGTGCCCGCCACCGGCCAGCCGGTGACCAAGCCTGCTCAGGCGGCTCCCAAGGCACCCGTGCGTCCGGCGCCCCCGCCGACGAGTGCCGACGACGAGGAAGAGGTCGTCGTCAAAGGGCAGCGGCCGCGCGGATCGGTTCCGGGGGACATCCCGCCCGAGCAAACGCTCAACGCCGCCGACGTGCGCGCTTATGGCGTCAACAATATTTCCGATTTGCTCGATCAGCTCGCACCGCAGACGACCAGTGGGCGCGGCGGCCAGCCGGTGATCCTGCTCAACGGGCGGCGCATCTCCAGCTTCGCCGAGATCCGGGATCTTCCCACCGAGGCGATTGCGCGCGTCGAGATATTGCCCGAGGAGGTCGCGCTCAAATTCGGCTATACGGCGGACCAGAAGGTCGTCAATTTCGTGCTGCGCGAGCGTTTCCTGGCTATCGTGGGGCAGGGCGGGGTCAGCACGTCGACCGAGGGCGGCGGCACCAGCACCAATCCCGAAGCCAATTATATCCGCATCCGCGGCGACAATCGTTTCACTGTCAATGTGCGCTACCAGGAAAATGCCAAGCTGCTGGAGAGCCAACGCGACGTCACCGATCTCGGTACCACGCAGCCGTTCGACCTGACCGGGAATGTGGGGAAGTCGCCGCATGCGATCCGCCCCGGATGCGAGCCCGCCAATGCGAGCACGTCCTTCTGCGCTGAGATCGATCCCGCGCTGAGCGCGCTCGCCGGACAACCCGTCACCGTCGCCGCGGTACCGGCCTCTGCCGCCTCGGGCGCGCCGGCTTTGTCCGCTTTCGTGCCGGGCGCCAATACGCCCAACACCACCGACGTAACGCGCGACAAGACGCTCAAGGGCTCGTCGCAGCAATGGAGCAGCAATATCGTCTATGCGCGCCCCGTGTTTGCGCGCTCGACGCTGACGCTGAACGGCAGCCTGTCTTATTCGACCGGCGACAGCCTGCGTGGCCTGCCGAGCGCAGCGTTCAATCTTCCCGTGGGCGATCCTTTCTCGCCGTTCGGCGATCCGGTGACGGTCTATCGCTATCTTGACACCGATCCGCTCCATCAGCGCACCTCGACTCTGACCGGCCATGGCGGTCTGACGGTCAATGGCGATACAGGCAAATGGCGCTGGTCGGTGACGGGCAATTACGATCACAGCGATAGCCTGACCCGTACCGAAACCGCGGATACGAGCGCGTTCCAGGCGCGGCTGACCGCGCTCGATCCAGGCGCCAATCCGTTCGCAGCCGCCGGGCCGGGCAGGTTCGGCACGATCGCCACCAACCGCGCGGAATCGATCTCCAATACCGGTAATTTCCAGGCGTTGGTCGGCGGGCCGCTATTCGCGCTGCCCGGCGGCGACTTCACCACGAACATCAAGGTTGGTGCCGAATATACCGGCTTCGACGCGAGCTCGACCGGCACGTTTGCACAATCGAGCAGCCTCAGCCGTCGCAACTTCAACGGCCAGGCCAATTTCGACCTGCCGATCACCAGCCGCCGCACGGGGTTCGGTTCGTTCCTCGGCAATCTGTCGCTCAACGGCAATGTGGCGGTGACCAACCTGTCCGATTTCGGGACGCTGACGACGCTCGGTGGCGGTTTCGTGTGGACGCCGATCGCCGCGATCAACTTGATCGGATCCTACACCCGATCGGAGGATGCGCCGACGATCGACCAGATCGGCGATCCGACCATCATCACGCCGCAGGTGCGCGTGTTCGATTATGCGACCGGCCAGACGGTCGACGTGACGCAGATCAGCGGCGGCAATCACAGTCTCCGGGCCGACCGGCGCCATGTCTGGAAGATCGGCACGACGCTGAAGCCGTTCGGCGACAAGAACGATCTCACCATCACCGCCAATTATTTTCACACGGTCACCAACAACGCGATCGCGTCCTTGCCCGAACCGACCGCGGCGCTGGAGGGGGCTTTTCCCGACCGGTTCGTCCGCAATGCGGACGGCGATCTGGTCGAGGTCGATACGCGATCGGTCAATTTCGAGCGCGAACGGTCGGACGTGGTGCGGCTGGGTCTGACCTTCTCGATCAATCTGAAGTCGATCATCCAGAAGAAGTTCGAGGCATGGATTGCGGCACGGCGCGCAGGGCAGAACGTCCCGCCGCCGATCCGCTTCAACAATTTCCAGCCGACGCTGGCGGGCAACAAGAAGGATATCGCCGCGCTGCGGGCGCAATTCCAGCAACGCGCGCAACAGCAGCAGGGCGCAAACGGGCAGGCGCCCGCTGGTGGCCAGACGCCCGCCGGCCAGGCAGCCGCAACGCAGGGCCAGCCGGCGGCCCCGACCCAGACCGCGCAAAACAATGCGCCGCCGCCACCTCCTCCGGGCGATGCCGGGCCGCCGCCCGGTGGGCCGCCCCCGGGCGGTCCTCCGCCCGGCGGCTTTGGTGGCGGTGGTGGCGGTTTCCGCGGTGGCTTCGGCGGCGGCGGTGGCGGCGGTGGCGGCCGCGGCGGCTTCGGCGGCGGGTTCCGCCAGGCGTCGGGCCGGCTGCAGGTCGCGATCTACGACAATTGGACTTTGCGCGACGACGTGCTGATCCGGCAGGGCGTGCCCTTGCTGGACCTGCTGAATGGCGATTCCGTCGGTGCCGGCGGCGGCCAGTCGCAGCATCAGATCCAGACCCAGCTCGGTTATTCGAACAATGGCCTCGGCGTGCGCTTCGACGGCAATTACAAGACCAGCACCTTCGTCCATGGCGACGGCACGGGCACGACCGGAGACCTGCATTTCTCCGGCCTTGCCACGTTCAATCTTCGCTTCTTCGCGGATTTTGGCGGCATGCCCAAGTTCATCACCAAGACGTGGGCGCGCGGCCTGCGCGTCAGCCTGGGCGTGAACAACCTGTTCGACTCACGCCAGCGCGTGCGTGACGCGAACGGCGATACGCCGCTTCGCTACCAGCCCGCCTATCTCGACCCGCTCGGGCGGACGGTATCGATCACGTTCCGGAAGCTGATTTTCTAGCAGTCCGCCGCGCCGGCTTCTTGGGAATCGGGGCGGCGCTTTTCGCGTCGCCCTTGCCGACCCCCGATCGGTTGAGCAATTCGCTAAGCTCCTTCACCGCCAGGCTGAGCTGGACGACCTCCTGCTCGCGCAGCTGGTCGAGTTTCTGGTGGAGCAGTTCGATTTCCAGCTCTGCCTTGATGTTGATCTTGTAATCGTTCTCCGCGGCCTTGCGGTCGATATCCTGCTGGCGGTTCTGTGCCATCATGATGATCGGCGCCGCATAAGCCGCCTGGAAGGACAAGGCCAGATTGAGCAGGATGAAGGGGTAGGGATCCCACGCGCGCACCCAGGCGGTGACGTTCAGGATCACCCAGATCGTCAGCAGCACTGTCTGGATGATGATGAAGCGCCACGATCCCATGCCGGCCGCCACATTGTCCGCGACCCGCTGCCCCACCGTCAGATCGTCGTCGGTAGCAGCATGCTTCTGCCGCAGGCTCCGGCGCAGCCGCCGGAGCTCGTTGAGCAATGTCACCTCGCCTTCGTGGAGATGCTCCTGGGCGGCGGAGAGAGTGGGCAGGCTCATTCGGACCCTTTCGTGCTGCGCGACGTGGCGCATCTAACACGAAACGGGGCCGAAATCAGAGGATCGGTAGGCTTTGCCGGCTGGAGAACGTCTGGTCAGACGGCCTCGAACACCGCGGTGAGGACGCCGACCCGGCCCTGGAGGAGGCTCCGGCCGAGGTTGGTTGCTAACTCGCGGAAATCCGGCCCCATCACGACGCCGAGATTGGCCGGAGGCGGCGTCGCGTCGCGAAGCTGGACGATCCATGCCTTGGCTTGCTCCGTATCGTCCTGCCATGCGGTCGCGCGAAAGCCGGCCTGCTCGATCATTGTCCCGGTCTCGACCGCCGTCAGCAGGAAGCTGGTTTCGGACGAACGTGCCCAGGGGACGGGATAATAAGGCTCGCCCTGGTCGATCACGATGTCGAAGGTCGCAAGCCGGCCGCCGGGTCGCAAGACGCGGCGGATCTCGCGGTACAGGCCGGCGCGGTCGGCGATATTCATCGCGACATGCTGAAGGAACACCGCGTCGAACGCGCCCCCATCGAACGGCAGGTCGAGCGCGCTGGCAACCTCGAAGGAAACGAGATCGGTCTGCCGCGTGCGTTCGGTCAGATAGCGCGCCGCCTCCACGAACGGCACGCTGAGATCGATTCCCGCCACGCGGCAGCCGCGCGTCGCGGCAAGGAAGCGCGCCGGCCCGCCTATCCCCGCGCCCACATCCAGCACCGCCATCGATGCATCGATCCCCGCGAGATCCGCGAGCTCGGCCGTGGCGGCGAGGCCGCGCGTGTGGAACTGGTCGAGACCCGCCAGCTGCTCCGGCGCAAGCGGGCCGTCTTTGGGGCCGGAGGCGGCGAGGATCGTCTTCAGCCGGTCGGTCAGTCCGGTTGCACGATAATGATCACGTACGCCGTCGAGCATATTGGTCATGGGGCTTCTCCGAAACGTCCTGCCCCCTTGAATAAGCACGCTTCTGGCTGCGGACTATTCCGCTTAATCAGCATGAGTTGTGAAGCAGGGCTACACAATCCAATAAAGTGAGCCGCAGGGCCTCCCTGCGGTTACCGCCTTGCTCGCACGAACGCCGCGCCGTCACCGATCCTATGAAGGCGCGGCCTGACTGCGCCGCTCAGAAGATCGGATCGTCCTCGCTCGGGCCCGTGATGGGTGTGTGGATGCCGCATTCCACCTTGTCCCATCCGCGCCAGCGGCCTGCGCGCGGGTCCTCGCCCGGCATCACCTTGCTGGTGCAGGGCGAGCAACCGATCGAGAGATAGCCTTCCGCCTCGAGCGGATGATGCGGAAGGTCGTGCGCTTCGAAATAGGCGTTGAGCGCGTCCTTGGACCAGCCTGCCAGCGGGTTGATCTTGAGCTTGGGGCCCTCGGCATGCTCCTTGTCGAGCTCGAACAAGGGCAGGGCCGCGCGCGTGCTCGCCTGGAAGCCCTTGCGGCCCGAAATCCAGGCGTCGAAGCCCTTGAGCGCGCGCTGGAGCGGCTCGACCTTGCGGATCGCGCAGCAGCCATCGGGATCGTAGGACCAGCGCAGCCCGGTGGCATCCTTCGCGGCAAGCAAGGCCGGGTCGGGGCGATAGACGCGCAGATCGGTGAAACCCAACCGCTCGGTCAACGCGTCGCGATAGGCCAGGGTCTCCCCGAACATCTTCTGCGTGTTCGTGAAGATAAGTGGAATCGCAGTGTCGATCTGCGCGACCAGATGCAGCAATACTGCGGATTCAGTGCCGAACGAGGAAACCAGTGCGACGCGCCCGGTAAGCTCGCCCGTAAGCAGGTCGCGCAGCATGTCGAGCGTCGGGACGCCGGCATAGCGCGCATTCAACGCGTCCACGTCGGACTGGGTGAAAGCCGGACGCACGTCCATCGTGTCGAGCTTGCGTGCGGGCTCAGCCATGGCGCAATTTCCAGACCGGCACGCGGCCGTCGGCCGCCTGCTGGTAGACATAATCATATTCGCCCAGCGCCTTGGCCGCGACGTCGAGGTCGATCGTCTGATTGGGACCGAAGCTGTCGAAGCCGCAGCGGCGCATGAACAGCAATTGATCGACCAGCACGTCGCCGACCGCCTTCAATTCGCCCTGATAGCCCATCTCGCGCAGAATCCGGGCCGAGGAATAGCCGCGCCCGTCGCGGAAGCGCGGAAAGTCGATCTCGACCAGCTTCAACCGGTCGAGCGCGGGAGCCAGCCGGCGCACGTCGTCTCCGCCCTCGATCCGGACCGAGAAAGCATTGGGCTGATCGAGGAAGGCGTCCAGCGAGACCGCGGGCTCGTCGGCGGGCTCGTCGTCGCGAAAGCGCAGGCTCATGGGGACCGCGACCTCAACCATAGATCGCCTCCTTGAACGGATCGGAACCGACGCGGCGATAGGTGTCGAGGAAGCGTTCGCCATCCGTGCGGATCGCGCGATATTTCTCGACTGCGCGCTCGATCGCGTCGACCACGCCGTCCTCGCTGAAGCCGGGGCCGATGATCTTGCCCAGGCTAGCATCCTCCGCGCCCGATCCGCCGAACAGCAGCTGGAAATTCTCGGTGCCCTTACGGTCCACGCCCAGCACGCCGATATGGCCGGCATGATGGTGGCCGCAGGCGTTGATGCAGCCCGAAATCTTGAGCTTCAATTCGCCGATGTCGAGCTGGCGCGCCGGATCGGCGAAACGCTCGGCCAGCTTCTGCGCGAGCGGGATCGAGCGCGTATTGGCCAGGCTGCAATAATCGAGGCCCGGGCAGGCGATGATGTCGCTGATCAGATCGAGATTGGCGGTGGCGAGCCCGGCGGCGTCGAGCTTCTGCCAGACGGCGTAGAGATCGGCTTTGCGGACATGGGGCAGCACCACGTTCTGCGCGTGGGTGGGGCGCAGATCGTCGAAGCTATACTGCTCGGCCAGATCGGCGAGCAGGTCGATCTGGTCGGCGGAGACATCGCCAGGAATGCCGCCGATCGCCTTCAGGCTGATCGTCGCGATCGCATAGCCCGGCTGCTTGTGCGCATCGACATTGCGATCGACCCAGGCGGCGAAGCGCGGATCGCTGAGGTCGAGATCGTCGCTCAGGCCCTGCTCGAACGGCGGCGGCGTGAAATAGGCCGCGATCCGCTCATATTCCTTGAGCGGCATGTCGTCGCCGAGATGCTGGATCGCCCGCCATTCCTCCTCGACCTGGCGCGCGAATTCCTCGGGCCCAAGATCGTGGACCAGGATCTTGATCCGCTGCTTGTGAATATTGTCGCGGCGGCCGTGCCGATTCCACACGCGCAATATCGCTTCGAGATAGGAGCAGATCGAGCCCGCCGGCAGGAAATCGCGGATCAGATGCGCGACGAAGGGGGTGCGCCCCATGCCGCCGCCGACCACGACGCGGAAACCGAACTCGCCCTTCTCGTCGCGGCGGACCTGCAGGCCGACATCGTGCAGCTTGATCGCTGCGCGGTCATTGTCCGACGCGGTCAGCCCGATCTTGAACTTGCGCGGCAAGTAGCTGAATTCGGGATGGAAGGTCGTATATTGCCGGATCAGCTCAGCCCACGGGCGCGGATCGCACACCTCGTCCGCCGCGGCGCCGGCAAACTGGTCGGCGGAGATATTGCGGATGCTTTCGCCGCTGGTCTGGATGGCATGCATCTCGACCTTGGCGAGCTCGGCCAGGATTTCGGGCGCGTCCTCCAGCCGGATCCAGTTGAACTGCATGTTCTGGCGCGTGGTGAAGTGGCCGTAGCCGCGATCATATTTGCGCGCGATATGCGCCAGCACGCGCAATTGCTTCGCGTTGATCGTGCCATAGGGGATGGCGACGCGCAGCATATAGGCATGGAGCTGGAGATAGAGACCGTTCTTGAGCCTGAGCGGCTTGAACTGGTCGTCGGTCATCTCGCCCGCGATGCGGCGCGCGACCTGGTCGCGAAATTCCTCGACGCGCGCATCGACGATCGCCTGGTCATATTGGTCGTAGCGGTACATCAGATCACATAGCTCCCCGCGCTTGCGTCCGCGGGCTTGAGGGCGAGGTCGGGGCGCACGGTCGGGCCGGTGGCGCGGATGCGTTCCTTGATATGCGTCGGGACCGGGCCGTTGGCGCCAGCCTCGGCATCGATCACATAGGGATTGTTGACGCGACAGGCGGCGGTTTCGACCTGCGCGATCTGCTCGCCCTTGTCGGCGACGTCCACGGCTTGCTCGACATGGCGCGACCAGCCTTCGCCCGTCCACCAGATGACGTAGCCCTTGACCAGGTGATTGCCGGTGAGCAGCTTCACGACGCGAATGCCTCCGCTTGGCGTGCGAAAGCCGCCAGCCGGTTCTCGGCATCGGACAGCAGCACCACTTCGCCCACGACGATGATCGCTGGGCTTGCGACCTTGTCCCGCTCGACCATGTCGCCGACGTCGGCAAGCAGCGTCCTGAGCGCGCGCGAACCGGGCAGCGTGCCGCGTTCGAGTATTGCGACGGGCATGTCGGGCGCGACGCCGTCCGCCATCAATTTGTCCGCGATCGCACGCGCGTTGGCGACGCCCATATAGATGACGAGCGTACGGCCCTGGCCGGCGAGGCCCGACCAATCCTGCTCGTTCAGACCCTTGCACTGGCCGGCGACGAAGCTGACCGCGCTCGACCAGTCGCGATGGGTGAGGGGGAGCATCGCTTCCGCCGCGCAACCCAAAGCCGCGGACACACCGGGCACGACCTCGACCGCGAGGCCGGCGGCGCGGACCGCTTCGACCTCCTCGCCGCCGCGGCCGAACACGAACGGATCGCCGCCCTTCAGGCGCACGACGATCGAGCCCGCCTTCACATGCGCCACGATCAGCGCGTTGATCGCCTCTTGCGGCAACGTGTGACGCGCGCGTTGCTTGGCAACCGAAATGCGTTGTGCGCCCTCCGGTGCGTAATCGAGCACGCGGGGATCGATCAGTCCGTCATGCACGACCACGTCGGCCGATTTGAGCGCTTCGACCGCGCGCAAGGTCAACAGGCCGGGATCGCCGGGGCCGGCGCCGACCAGGATCACTTTCCCGCGCGAATTGGGGTCGAGAAGACTTGCCATGATGGTCGGGCAGATGGGGCCGGGGAATAAAGCGCGCAATCGAGCGATCCTTGGGGGTGCGCTAGAGATACTTTCGCGGCATCAGCGCGTTGAACCATTTCGCGGTCGATACGGACTCACCGCAGGAACGAAGGGAAGCAGGGCGAATGACGGATCAGGCGGCGGCGCGATTGCGCTATACCAAGGGAGCGATCTTCCTCCATTGGGCAATCGCGATCCTGATCCTCTACAACCTGATCAGCGGCCTTCTCAACGATGTGCTGCCGCGCGCGTTTTTCCAGTTTCACGTCTCGTCGGGCATCACGATCCTGGTGCTGACGGTGATCCGGATCGGCTGGCGCCTGACCCACAAGCCGCCGCCCTATCTGCCGATGGCCAAATGGGAGAGGGGGCTGGCGCATGTCGTCCATTTCCTCCTTTATTGCATGATGCTGATCTCGCCGCTGACCGGCTGGGCGATGCTCTCCGCGCATCCCGACAAACCCGCCGTACAGGCCGCGCCGCTTGGCCCCGGCGATGTGCCGCCACCGCCCCACAAGCGCCACCCGACCATGATCTGGGGCCTGTTCGAGCTGCCCAAGCTCCCGCCGATCGCCAATATCGCCAACCAGCCCGACGGTGCCGCCAGGCTCAAGGAAACGCACGAGCTTTACGAGGGGCGTCACGAAACCGCGGGCTGGATCTTCCTCGGCCTGCTGATCCTGCACCTGGCCGGGGCGCTGAAGCACCAGTTCATCGACAAGGAACGCGAACTGGCGCGGATGGGCTTGGGGAAGAGCGAGGCGGAGTGGGATCCGGACGTCTGATAATCCTCCCCATCATTTGATGGGAAGGGGGACCAGCCGCAGGGTGGTGGAGAGGAAATCTGTCCTGACCCCTCCACCGCTCTGCGAGCGGTCCCCCTCCCCGCGAAAATGCGGGGAGGATTTAACTCAGCTTTCCAGCAACCCTTGCCCGATCGTCGCGCGCGGCTGGTCGGATTCGACCGACGTCACCGGGTAGGCGCAATAATCCGCGGCGTAGAAGGCGCTCGGGCGATGATTGCCCGAAATGCCGACCCCGCCGAAGGGCGCGTTGGAGGGTGCGCCGTTGGTCGGGCGGTTCCAGTTGATCACGCCCGCGCGCGTATTGGCCCAGAAGCGATCGTAGAGCTGCGGCTTGCCCGTCAGCACGCTTGCGGCAAGGCCGTAGCGGGTCGAATTGGCCTCCGTGATCGCGGCATCGAAATCCGCCACGCGGATCATCTGCAGCATCGGCCCGAACACCTCCTCGTCGGGGCGGTTCGCGACGTCGGTCACGTCGATCAGCCCGGGGGTGAGGAAAGGGCGGTCGGATTCGGGCTTGGCCATGTGCCTGACCGCGCGGCCGCCCTTCATGATCAGGTCGAGGAAGGCGTCGAGCACGCCGATTGCGGAGGCATTGTCGATCACAGGCCCCATGAACGGCGCGGGCTTGTCGTGCGGCGCGCCGATGATGATCCGGTCGAGGATCTTGGTGATCTCTTCCAGCAACGGGCCTTCCTTGCCGTCCTCGACGATCAGCCGGCGCGCGCAGGTGCAGCGCTGGCCCGCCGACAGATAGGCCGACTGGACCACGATTGTCGCCGCGGCCTGAAGGTCGGACGGCTCCCACACCACGATCGGATTGTTGCCGCCGAGCTCGAGCGCGAGGATACGCTGCGGCGTGTCCGCGAACTGGCGGCTCAGGGACGCGCCCGCCTTGGCCGATCCGGTGAACAGCAGCCCGTCGATATCGAGACTGGCGGCAAGTGCCTTGCCTTCCTCGGCGCCGCCCTGGACCAGCCGCAGCGCGCCTTCGGGCACGCCCGCTTCGAGGAAGCGCTCGACCAGGAAGGCGCCGGTCGCGGGCGTCTTCTCGGACGGTTTGAAGATCACGCCATTCCCCGCGAGCAAGGCGGGCACGATATGCCCGTTGGGCAGATGCGCGGGGAAATTATAAGGTCCCAGCACCGCCAGCACGCCATGCGGCTTGTGCCGGATCGCGGTGCGTGCGCCCATCGCGCCTTCCATCCGCCGCCGCGGCGTGCGCTCGGCATAGGCCGTGACCGAGATGTCGACCTTGGCGACCACGCTTTCGACCTCGCCTTTGGCTTCCCACAAGGGTTTTCCCGTCTCGCGTGCGATCAGGTCGGCAAACGCATCGGCATGCGCGCGGACATTGTTGGCGAAGCGGCGCAGCGTCTCGGCGCGATATTCGAAGGGCTTGGCCGCCCACTGGATCCAGCCCTCGCGCGCGGCGGCGATCTCGGCCGCGACGTCGCCGGTCGGGCCCTTCCACAGGAGCGCGCCGGTGGCGGGCTCGTAGCTGGTCAGTTCGGCCATCGGTGCGCCTCGCCCATGCGGCGGATTGCGGCGACCTTGGCATTCAAGGGCGCCCAGTCGTCTTGGCCGTCGATTGCCGCCCAGATCGCCTCGACCTCGTCGATGTGCATCGAACAGGGTTCGGCGTCGGACCAATAAGGATGATCGGTCATGCGGGCACCGTCATAGCGCGCCAGGATCGCTTCGGCCTCCCCAAAATGTTCGGCATAGGTCCGGTCGTACGGGCCGGGCCGGCGGCGCCCACCGGACCAGTCGAAGAAGAAGCGGTCGATCCCCACCGTGCGGGTGAGCAGGCCGCGCTCGATCGCCTGGACGAGCGCCAAATCGTCCTCGTCGCCGCGCGGCCGCACACCGAGCCGCGCGAGCATCGCCTTCCCATAGGCCGCCTCGTAGTGTTCGGGAAATGTGTCGAGGATCGGGGCCAGCGCCTCGACATCCACCACCTTCGAAAGCGCGATCGCGAGCTGCACCACATCCCAATGGATCGCCTGCGGCTGGCGGCCGAAGGCGTAGAGGCCCTGATGGTCGAAATAGGCCGCGGTGAATTCCGGGTCCCAGAAGGGGGTGAAACGCCACGGGCCGTAATCGAAGCTCTCGCCCGTCACGTTGATATTGTCGCTGTTGAGCACACCGTGGACGAAGCCCGCCGCCATATAGGATGCGGCGAGCCGCGCGGTGCGGCCCACGACCTGTTCGAGCAGGCCAAGCGCGGGCTCGTCGCCGGGCGCTTCGCCATAGAGATGCTCGATCACATAAGTGGCGAGCCGGTTCAGTTCCTCAGTCTGACCGAGCATCGCCAGCCGCTGGAAGCTGCCGATCCGGATGTGGCCATGGCTCAGCCGTACCAGCACGGAGGAGCGGGTAGGGGAGGGCTCGTCATTGCGCTGCAGGTCCTCGCCCGTCTCGATCAGCGAGAAGCTCTTCGACGTATTCACGCCCAGCGCCTCCAGCATCTCGGTCGCCAATATCTCGCGCACCCCGCCGTTCAGCGTCAGCCGCCCGTCGCCGAAGCGGCTATAGGGCGTGGTGCCCGACCCCTTGGTACCCAGGTCGAGCCAGCGGCCCTTGTCGTCCTGCAACTGCGCGAAAGTGAAGCCGCGCCCGTCGCCGATATCTGGGTTGTACACGCGAAACTGGTGGCCGTGATAGCGCAGTGCGAGCGGCTCGGGCAGGTTGCCGGGCAGCGGCCGGAAGCGCCCGAAATGCGCAACCCATTCCTCGTCGGACAGGCCGTCGAGCCCGACTGACGCAGCCGCGCTGTTGTTTCGGAAACGCAGGATCGTCTTTGGGAAATCGGCCGATTGGACCGAATCGGCGAGGAAATCGGCGATGCCGGCAAGGGGCGGTTGATGTGGGGAAGCCATTGGAATGATATGGAGGTCGAACGGCGTGCGGCGCAAGCCGGCGCGCTGGGTGGTTGCCGGCATTAAATTTCCCTTAGCTTTGAGCCACGTAGGAAGCTCTTGCCTGGAAACTGGGAAGGTCTTTCGTGATGGGCGTGTTCGTGAATCGTGGTGCTGCTCATATTCTCGCGAGTGCCCTGCTCGCGGCAAGTATTGCCCCAGCTCAGGCGGAAGATCGAGCGCTCTGGCGGTGTGACACGCCGAACGGCCATTATGATCAACGGTTCTTTCCAATTCCGGGAACGGCGGCGACCATCAGCGGCAAGCTGATAGTTAATAAAGCGTATATTGGCCTGACTTGGGATTCGATTGCCAAGATCACCGTCGCGCAGGGCGGCAGTGGTGACTGCCATTGTAGCGGTGTCTCTCTGGTGGCCTCCGACAAGCCGAAGGTCGTGAACTATTACGCGACCGCGAACGGCGCAGATACCGAAATGGCGCAGAGTGGCTATCGCACGCCGACGCCATTCAGGATTTCGTTTAGTCCAGAAAACATGATGACCATTCAAATCGGCAATGAAAAGCCGCAAATCAAGGCCGTGCGGTTGCTCCATCCAGAACATGACTTTCTCGTTATGTCCTGTTCGGGCGCCGGCGTGAGCTTTCTCGATGTCCAAATTCAGTACGATTTTCGCGGGAAAACCGTCACGCATGTTTTTGAGGAGCAAGACCGGTTTTCCGGCTGACGCGCTTTTCCGGTATTTTTGATTTTCAGTCTGCGCGACAGTTGCGGTCGACCTTCTTTCCCGACGATAGGGGCCAGTAAAGTAGGAGAGCGCAGGCGCATGGCAGGGCCCGGTTACGAAGACGGCTATTGGTATAGTGCCGACGGACTGCGGCTGCATTTCCGCGATTATCCGGGCGACGAGACCAGGGCTCCCGTGCTGTGCGTGCCCGGCCTCACGCGCAACGCGCGCGATTTCGAGGGGGTGGCGCAAAGGCTGGCGGGCAAGCGCCGGGTGATCGCGGTCGATCTGCGCGGACGCGGCGAGAGCGATTATGCGCTCGATCCTTATTCCTATGTGCCGCCCGTCTATCTGCAGGATCTGGGCGCGCTGATCGCGGAGCATTGCGTGCGGCCGGTGGTCTTGTTCGGCACCTCGCTCGGCGGGCTGATGGCGATGCTGCTGGGGCTGACCGCGCGGCAGACCTTGGCGGGCGTGCTGCTCAACGATGTCGGCCCGGTGATCGAGGAAGAGGGGCTCGATCGGATCCGGTCCTATGTCGGGCGGGACGAGCGCTTCGCCTCGTGGGACGATGCGGCGCGGGCGATCGCGGCCAACCACCAGGGCAGCTTCCCCGATTACACGCATGCGGACTGGCTGACCGCTGCGCACCGCGTCTGCCGGGAACAGGATGGCGCGATCCGTTTCGACTATGACCCCGCGATCGCCGAACCCCTCGCTTTGCCGCTGCCCGAGCCGGCCTTCGATCTGTGGCCCGCGTTCGAGACCTTGCACGGATTGCCCAGCCTCCTGGTGCGGGGCGAATATTCGGACCTGCTCTCCGCCGAGGCCGCGTCGGAGATGGTGCGCCGCATCCCCATGATGGGGCTGGTGACCTTGCCCAGGATCGGGCATGCGCCGACGCTGGAGGAACCCGAAGCCGTCATAGCGATTGATCGCTTGCTGCAGACGGTTGACGAATAAGCGCGCATTCGCGGCGATCCTCGCTTATATGACGCGAAAGTTTCACTGGAGGCAGGTTTGTTCAAGGGTTTGCGCCCGATCAACTACGGCGGCCGCGAAGTATGGCCACTGATCGAAGGCGGTAAGGGCGTCGCTGTATCGAACCATATGAGCGCCGGCGCCTGGGCGGCGGCGGGGGGCATCGGCACCGTCTCGGCGGTCAATGCCGACAGCTACGATCCTGAAGGGCGGATCATCCCCCAGATCTATCGCGCGCTGACGCGGCGCGATCGGCATGAAGAGCTGATCCAATATGCGATCGACGGCGCGGTCGAGCAGGTCAAGCGCGCCTGGGAGATTGCCGGCGGCAAGGGCGCGATCAACATCAACGTGCTGTGGGAAATGGGCGGCGCGCAGCGCGTCCTCCACGGCGTGCTCGAAAAGACCAAGGGGCTGGTCGCGGGCGTCACCTGCGGCGCGGGCATGCCCTACAAGCTGTCGGAGATCGCGGCCTCCTACGGCGTCAATTACCTGCCGATCGTGAGCTCGGGCCGCGCCTTCAACGCGCTGTGGAAGCGCGCTTATTCGAAGGCGGCGGAATGGCTCGCGGCGGTGGTCTATGAGGACCCCTGGCTCGCCGGCGGTCACAATGGCCTGTCGAACGCGGAAGACCCGCGCGCACCGCAGGATCCCTATCCCCGTGTCAAGGCGCTGCGCGAGACGATGCGCGCCGGCGGCGTCAGCGAAAGCGTTCCGATCATCATGGCGGGCGGCGTCTGGCACCTGCGCGACTGGAACGACTGGATCGACAATCCCGAGCTCGGCGCGATCGCCTTCCAGTTCGGCACGCGGCCCTTGCTGACCCAGGAAAGCCCGATCTCGCCCGAATGGAAAGAGCGGCTGATGACGCTCGACGAGGGGGACATCCTGCTTCACCGCTTTTCGCCGACCGGTTTCTATTCGTCGGCGGTGCGCAACCCCTTCCTGCGCAATCTCGAAGCCCGCTCCGAACGCCAGATCGCCTTCAGTCTGGAGGCCGCGGGCGACCACCAGTTCAAGCTGGACGTGGGCGTGAAGGGCAAGAGCTTCTGGGTCACGCTGGGCGATCTCCATCGCGCGCGCGAATGGGATGGGCTGGGCTATACCGTCGCGCTCAAGACGCCCGACAACACGCTCGTCTTCGTCACGCCGGAAGAGATGAAGGTTATCCGCAAGGATCAGGCGGATTGCATGGGCTGCCTGAGTCAGTGCAGCTTCTCGTCCTGGGCGGATACCGAGGGCAATTCGACCGGGCGCCTCGCCGATCCGCGCAGCTTCTGCATCCAGAAGACGCTGCAGGACATCGCGCATGGCGGCCCCATCGACCACAATCTGATGTTCGCGGGCCATGCCGCTTACAAGTTCAAGCAGGATCCCTTCTATTCGAACGGGTTCGTGCCGACCGTGAAGCAGCTCATCGACCGCATCCTCACCGGCGACTGAGGCTTGGGTGCGGGCAAGCAAAATTGCATCCTCCATTCATAACCCTGCGCTAAGATAGGGAAATGAAGCGAGCCCTCATCGTCCGCCATACGCCGTTCGAAGGCGCCGCCGGCTTCCGCCTGCCGATCGAGCAGGCGGGCTATGAATTCAGCCGGATCAACGTCAGCGATCCCGGATTCACGCGCTTCGACTGGATGGAGCCCGATCTGGTCGTGGTGATGGGCGGGCCGATGGGCGTCTATGAACGCGCCACCTATCCCTGGATCGATGGCGAGGTGGTGGGCCTGGCGATGCGCATCGCCGCCCGGCGCCCGACCGTCGGTGTCTGCCTCGGCAGCCAGATGATCGCCGCCGCGCTTGGCGCGCGCGTCTATCCCGGGCCGGTCAAGGAGGTCGGCTTCGCGCCCGTCCAGCTTTCGGAGGCCGGGCTGAACTCGCCGCTACGCCATCTGGCCGACGTGCCGCTGTTGCACTGGCATGGCGACACGTTTGATCTGCCCGAGGGCGCCGAGCTGCTGGCCGCGACGCACAATTACGCCAGCCAGGCGTTCCGCATCGGCGATCATCTGCTCGCGCTGCAATTCCATCCCGAAATGGGGGAGGATCCGCGCATCGCCGAATGGCTGGAGAATGAGGATTATATCCTTGCGGCGGGCAACGATCCCGCGACGCTGCGCGCCGATCATGACCGACTGGGACCGGCCGCGGTGGCGGCGGGACGGGCGATGCTGGCCGAATGGCTTTCCAACCTGCCCGATTATTACGATTAGAACCGGTCCATGAAAGAAGGCCCCGGGATCGCTCCCGAGGCCCTCTGATCAAGCGGATCGCCGCTTATTTGTAGTGACGATATCCGTGGCTATCGATGTAATAGCGGCGGCCGCGGCTATCCCGATAATAATGATGGTGCTTCTTGATCGCGGTGTAGAGCGCACCGCCGGCGGCGCCGATCAGCGCGCCGTTACCGGTCGAAACGCCCGGCAACACCGCGCCTGCGAGCGCACCGGCACCGGCACCGATCGCGGTGCCCTTGACCATCTGGCCCGCGCTCTGCGCGGCAACGGGGGCGGAGGTGAGGCCGACCGACAGGGCGACCGCACCGGCGACTAAACTGAAACGCTTCATGGCGATGTCCTTCCGTCCTGAAACTGTGATGGTTTGAACGGAACAGATTGTCGCCGGTTCCTTCATTTCGGGTTCATATACTATTGGAACTTCGCGCTCTGCCGAGCCTTTTGGATGTTCGAACCCATTGGGAAGGCGAGACAAACTTTATGGCGTCCCTGCCTAATTTACATCAGGAAGCTTCGTCGCAGTTTTTGACTGATTCGTTTCAGCGGGGTCTTGCACATTGGAATCGGGAACGCCTCAGTCCGGGCTTTCCGGAAGCCGACTGGCAGAAGGTGATGGAGCGCGATTTGCGCATGGCGCGGCTGGAAGGCGGCTTCCTCGAAGAGCTGCGCTTGGAGGTTGCTGCAGAAGCGGCCGAGGCGCCAACCGATGCCGACGGTTTCGTCGCCTGGTTCGAGCATTTGAAGGAAGCCGGACCGGGCCAGGGCGATCCGCTCTTCCCGTGGCTGGAGGCTGAAGCGACGGCCGCGCAGCTCACCTGGTTCTTCGAGCAGGAGGCCGCGGGCGAGGCGGGCTTCGACGATCTGGTTGCGATGACGCAGGTTAAATTGCCGGTCCAGGCCAAGCTCGAACTGGCGCGCAATTATTGGGACGAGATGGGGCGTGGGCAGCGCGATGGCATGCACGGGCCGATGCTGGATGCGCTGGTCGAGACGCTGCAGGTCAATCCGGTGATCGAGAACACCGTGTGGGAGAGCCTTGCGCTCGCCAATGCGATGACCGCGATGGCGACCTGCCGACGCTATGCCTGGCATTCGGTCGGCGCTCTGGGCGTGATCGAGCTGACCGCGCCCGGGCGTTCGGCGATGGTGGCCAAAGGGCTGAAGCGGATCGGTCTTTCCAACCGCGAGCGCCGCTATTTCGACCTTCATGCGGTACTCGACGTGAAGCATAGCGCGGACTGGAACCGCGAGGCGCTGCGCCCGTTGGTCGAGGAGGATCCTCGTCGCGCGACCGCGATCGCGGAGGGCGCGCTGATCCGGCTCAAGTGCGGGCTGCGCTGCTTCGAACGCTATCGGGCGATACTCTGGTCCTGATCCGCATCCCGGCTTTGGCCTGCATGACGGGAAGAAAGGCGAACGACTTGTCCCACGCCAAGCTAAACTAGCTGGCATGGGAAAACCCAAGGTTGCATGGGGCAGCGGCGCTGCCTAAGTCCGCCGCAATTCCCGAAATCTTGAAAAGGCTATACCCCGTGACCGTCGCCGTTTCCGCATCGCTCGAGCCCTCGGCCAGCCTGTCGGTCGAGAAAGTGCTGAGCGTGAAGCATTGGAACGAGCATCTGTTCAGCTTCACCATCACGCGCCCGGCCAGCTTCCGCTTCCGTTCGGGCGAGTTCGTGATGATCGGGCTGCAGGGTGACAACGGCAAGCCTTTGCTGCGCGCTTATTCGGTCGCCTCGCCGGCTTATGCCGAGGAACTCGAATTCCTCTCGATCAAGGTGCAGGACGGCCCGCTCACGTCGAAGCTGCAGCAGATCAAGGAAGGCGACGAAATCTATCTCGGCCGCAAGCCCACCGGCACGCTCGTCACCGACGCATTGAAGCCCGGCCGGCGCCTGTTTTTGCTGGGAACCGGCACCGGGCTCGCGCCCTGGATGTCAATCATCCGCGATCCCGACGTCTACGATCTCTTCAACCAGGTGATCGTCGTCCATTCGGTGCGCCGGGTGAGCGATCTCGCTTATCATGACGTCCTCGAAAGCAAGCTGCGCGACGATCCGCTGGTCGACGAGGTCGCTGCCAACCAGCTTTTCTACGTGCCGACGGTGACGCGTGAGGATTTCCATACGCGCGACCGTATCGACGTCCTGATCCAGGATGGGCGGTTGTTCCCCGAAGGGGCGAATGACCCGGCGCGGTTCGATCCCGAGCATGACCGCATCATGCTCTGCGGATCGATGGCGATGATCAAGGAAACGGGCGAATTGCTCGAGAAGCTGGGCTTCACCGAAGGATCGAACGCGCATCCCGGCGACTATGTGATCGAGCGCGCGTTCGTCGGCTGACGGACAATCCGATCCGGCATGGACCGGAAAGTGATTCCGGATCGGAGCAGTAAGCCGCGCTCCGGCGGAACGGGCCCTTCGTGCATGGATTGAAGCCGCCGTGGGACAACGGGCGCGGCGCCCTGTGATCCCCGGCGCCCTCCCGCATTCGACGGGAGCAGGTCTTGCGCATGTGTCAGGCGACCCTCGGGGGATTGCTGGCAATCCAGGCAGGGGTCTCGTCCGCGGAAAATGCAAGCGCCGATCTGCGGGTTTCGGCGAGAATATCCTCCATCTGCGCGGTCTCTTCGGGGCCCTCGATCGTCCCTCGCCGGGAGGCGGGCGCTGCGCGCGCTACGGCGCAGGTCCGTTGCGCGCCCGGCGCGGCCTATACGCTCTCGGTCGATATGGGGATCGCGCGGCAGGGGCCGCCAACCCTTTCCTCCACCATGTCCGCGCGGCCGGCGGAACGAGAGGGGGACGTGCTGGTTATGGAAATTGCCTATTGAGGCGCCTGCTAGCGCTCACACAACCTTAACCTATTGGGGCCATGCCAGAGTTTCGGGAGATGGGCTGGCCCGAGATGGTGATGGAAGGCCCGGTGGACATCCCTGATGCGCACTATCCGCGTGCTTGTTATCGATGACTCGCTCACCATTCGGGGCATCATGGAATCCATTCTGGGGCGTCATAGCGACATCCATCTTATCGGCCTCGCCTCCGACATCGAGGAGGCCCGGCATTATCTCGAAGAACGGCAGCCCGACGTGATCACGCTCGATCTGGCGCTGCCCGGCATCGATGGCATGCAGTTTCTGGAGGAATTGTCCAAGGGGCCGCATGCCCCCGTCCTGGTCGTTTCCTCGTCGACGTCGGACAAATCGGAAAAGGCCGAGGCCGCGATCAAGGCGGGCGCCTTCGCCTGTTTCGATAAGGCGCGGCTGGTCCAGGAAGCGCCGCGCTTCGTGAAAGTATTGCGCCGTGCGGCCGATGAGCGATTGAAGGCGCTCGGCCTGCTCGCCCACTCGGCCTGACCTATCGCCCCGCCAGCCAGGCGTTGAACAGGCTGTTGGCGATCGCATAGCGCGGTGGCGCTCCGAACACGGCGCCCGCGTCGCCGCGAAGCGCGGCTTCGACTTCCAGGCGATCCACCCATTTCGCGTCCTCAAGTTCGGTCATGTCGAGCGTGATCGCGTTGTCGGCGACCTGCGCGATGCAGGCAACCATCAGCTGCGAGGGGAAAGGCCAGGGCTGGCTCGCGACATAGCGGACCGAGGTGGCGACCACGCCCGCCTCCTCGCGCAGTTCGCGTGCGACCGCTTCCTCGATCGATTCTCCCACCTCGACAAAGCCTGCCAATGCCGAATAGCGGCCCGGCGCGAACGTCGGCTGGCGACCGACCAGCACCCGATCCTGATATTCGGCGAGCATGATCACGACCGGGTCGGTGCGCGGATAATGTTCGGTGCCGCAATGCGGACAGAGGCGTGCCCAGCCCGCATGGTGCGGCGCGGTCTTCGTGCCGCAATTGGCGCAGAAGCGATGGCGCGCATGCCAGTCGAGTACCGATCGTGCCGTGGCATAGACGCCCGCCTCGCCCGGCGACAGGCTGTCGAGCAGGGTCATCAGCTCGGCCCAGCGCCGGGCGGCGACGGCTTGCGGGTCGATGCGCGCGAAACGGGGGATACCGTCGATCAGGCCGAGCAGCAGCCGCTCCTCGGGCGGGAGCGGCGCGTAGGGCCGCCAGGCCAGCGCGCCGTCCTCTGTCGGCGGCAGATAATCGGGCAAGTCGAGCAGCAACGCGTTCGGATTCGCGGCGAGTGCTGCCAGCGCGTCCGCGTCGTGGCGTGCGATCTCGGCGCGATCCAGCGGCGAGCCGGTGAAGCCGACATAGAGGCCGCCGCGACCGCTCATGCTTTCTCTGCCAGCCGCGCGGCGCGCGCGAATAAGGTTGGTAATCCGGCGGTCCCGATCCTGGCGATGGGCCACCATTCGCCCGCATTGGAGCGCGAGGAGACGCATGCCGCCATCACGCGATAATCGAGCGCGAAATGGGTGAAGACGTGCCGGCCGGTGCCCACCTCGCGCCATTGGACGTCCGCCGGCGCTTCGGCAAGCCCGGGATCCTCCGGGGCCCAGGGTCCGGTCGGCAGCGCGCGCATGCCACCGAGCAGGCCCCTGGCCGGGCGGCGCACGAGCAGGACCGCGCCGTCATGTTCGAGCCAGAACATCGTGCCCTTGCGCACCGGCTTGGCCATCCTGGGCGCCTTGCGCGGGTAGGTCTCCGGGGCGCCCGTCAGCCGGGCGGCGCAGCCGTCGGAAAGCGGACAGATGCCGCAGGCGGGGTTGCGCGGCGTGCAGATGGTGGCGCCCAGATCCATCATCGCCTGCGCGAAATCGCCCGCGCGGGTGGTGGGCGTGATCCGATCCGCGAGCCGGTCGATTTCGGGTCGCGCGGCCGGCAGTGGCGTCGCAATCGCGAACAGCCGCGCAATCACGCGCTCGACATTGGCGTCGATCACCACCGCGCGGCGGCCGAATGCGATCGCCGCGACCGCAGCGGCGGTATATTTGCCGATGCCGGGAAGCGCGCGCAGTCCTTCCTTGCTATCGGGGAAAATACCGCCATCGGCCGCGACCGCGCGGGCGCAGGCGATCAGGTTGCGTGCACGGGCATAATAACCAAGCCCGGCCCAGGCGCTCATCACCTCGGCCTCGGGCGCGGCGGCGAGCGCGGTGACCGTCGGCCAGCGCGTGGTGAAGGTCTCGAAATAGGATTTAACGGCCGTGACCGTGGTCTGCTGCAGCATCACCTCCGACAGCCACACGCGATAGGGATCGGACGCGGCGCCACTCTCCGCACGCCAGGGCAGACGGCGGGCGTGGCGATCATACCAGGCAAGGAGTGCGGCGGACGGTTCCGAACCGCTATCGACGGGCATGGCGCTGCTATGGCATGGGCTGAAGGATGACGGAACGAAAGAGTCGGGCGAAGCCGCCGATGGAGGAGCCGCGCCGCCGCGGCCAGCGCGCGGTCGCCGACCTCTTGCCCGATATCGGCGCCGCGGCGTTCAAGCGTTTCGGCTTCGTGCAGTCGGCAATCGTGAGCCGCTGGGGCGAGATTGTGGGCACCCGCTATGCCGAAGTGTCCGCGCCCGAATCGATCCGTTTCCCCACGGGCAAGAAATCGGACGGCACGCTCACTCTGGCGGTCACCGGCGCGCACGCGCCGATGATGCAGCACGTCGCGCCCGCGATCATCGAGCGGGTCAATCAATTCTTTGGCTATGCCGCGGTCGCCAAGGTGGTGATCCGCCAGAGCGCGATGCCCGCACCCAAGCCGCGTGCAGCACCGCCCTCGCTTAAGCCGGTTCCGGCCGAATTGGGCGATTCGCTTCGCAATATCGCGGATCCGGAATTGCATGCCGTCCTGACCGCGCTCGCGGGCGCGGTCGCCGCGTCCGATGGGCCGCCGATCGTGGGCGTGCGCCTCAACAAGGGAAGCAACGATTGAAGTTCCGCCTCGGTCTTCTGGCTGCGCTGGCCGCGATCCTGCCTGGCCAGCAGCTTTCCGCCGCGCCCACGCACAAGCTGGTCCATTACGCCGCGCCTCCCGCCTCGCGCGCGCCGACCAGGGATTGGTCGCAGGTCGCGACCCGATTGCCGTCGGGCGCCTTCCTGTGGGGCAATCCCGACGCCAAGGTTCATCTGGTCGAATATCTCTCGCTGACCTGTCCGCATTGCGCGCATTTCGAGAATGAGGCGATCCCGCCGTTCGTCGCCAAATATCTGCGCCCGGGCCTGGTCAATTACGAGGTGCGGCATGCGTTGCGCGACGGATTCGATTATGCCGGGTCGATCCTGGCGCGCTGTGACGGCCCGCAGGCCTTCTTCGTGACCTTGCCCAAGGTGTTCGCGCAGCAGGACAGCTGGTTCACGCGCGCGCAGGCCTGGTCCAAGATCGAATCGGCCGAAGGCCAGGCGCCCGACCAGCTTTTGCCCAAGCTCGCCCGCGGTGCCGGATTCGGCGGCGTGTTCGGCATGACCGATGCGAAGATGGATTCCTGCCTGGCCAACCATGACGAGCAGCAATTGCTCTCAACGCAGGCCGGCGAAGCATGGCGCAAGCCCGGCTTTCAGGGCACGCCCACCTTCATGATCAACGACCGGCTGCAGCCCGAGATCGCCGATTGGCACAGTCTTGACGCATCGCTTGCCGCCGCGCTTCATCTCAATCCTTCGCCACGAAAGACCGGACGCCGATGAAAACCTCCTTTGCCGCCGCCGCCCTCCTGGCCGTCGCGCTGACAGCTTGTTCCAAGACGTCGAGCAACAGCAGCACCAACGTGGTCGCGGCCAAGGGCCCGGTCGCGGCGGTGCCGCCGCCGGCCGGCAAGCAGTGGACCGATATCGTCTCGGAGACCCCCGACGGCGGCTACGTGATGGGCAATCCCAACGCGCCGGTGAAGCTGATCGAATATGCGTCCTTCTCGTGCCCGCACTGCAAGCATTTCGAGGAGACGGGCGCCGACGCGCTGAAAAGCAAATATGTCGCGACTGGCAAGGTGAGCTGGGAATTCCGCTCCTTCCTGATTCACAGCATGGACGCGCCGCTGACCTTGCTGATGCGCTGCCGCGGGCCCGAGCCTTTCTTCGCGCTGACCGAGCAGCTTTATGCCGGGCAGGACGAGATGATGAAGAAGTTCATCGCGATGACGCCCGCCGAGCAGCAGCGGATCGCGGCGCTTTCGCCCGCCGAGAATTTCAAGGCACAGGCGGAGATCGGCGGTCTCTATGGTTTCTTCGGCGCGCGGGGCCTGCCGAAAGCGCAGGCGGACGCCTGCCTGACCGACCCGAAGGCGACCGAGAAGCTGAACGATTGGACCAACAAATATGCGAATGACGGGATCAACGAGACCCCGAGCTTCGTGATCAACGGCACCCTGTGGCAAGAGCCGGATCGGACCGCCGAATTGTGGCCGCAGCTCGACCATGCGCTGACTTTGGCCACCGGCGGCTGATCGAGCCGAGGTCCGAAAAGGCCGGGGGGCGATGCGGATCAAGAAACTCAGGCTGGCGGGCTTCAAGAGCTTCGTCGAGCCCGCCGAGCTTCTGATCGAGCCCGGCCTGACCGGCGTGGTCGGGCCTAACGGCTGCGGCAAATCCAACCTGCTGGAAGCCATTCGCTGGGTGATGGGCGAGGGCAGCCCCAAGTCGCTGCGCGGCGGCGGCATGGAGGATGTTATCTTCGCCGGTACCGCCAGCCGGCCGGCGCGCGATTTCGCCGAAGTGTCGCTGCTGACCGAAACCGGCGACGGCGAGCAGGAAGTGGTGCGCCGGATCGAGCGCGGCGCGGGCTCGGCCTATCGCCTCAACGGCAAGGATGTGCGCCAGCGCGACGTGGCCCTGCTCTTCGCGGATGCGGCGACGGGCGCGCATTCCCCCGCTTTGGTCAGTCAGGGACGCATCGCCGCGGTGATCGCGGCCAAGCCGGTCGAGCGCCGGCAGATGCTGGAGGAAGCGGCCGGCATATCCGGCCTGCACGTCCGGCGGCGCGAGGCGGAACTCAAGCTGCGTGCGACCGAGGCCAATCTCCAGCGGCTCGACGAATTGCTGGGCGAGATGGAGACGCGCATGGGCGCGCTCCGCCGCCAGGCCAAGGCAGCCGAGCGTTATCGCACGCTCTCCAACGAAATCCGCCTGGCCGAGGCGCGCAGCCTGTTCGCGCGCTGGCGCGAGGCGGCGGCGGCGGCGGAAGCCGCGCGGGCGGAGGCAGTCGCGGCCGAGCAGGCGGTACAACAGGCCGCCGAGGCCCAGCGCGCCGCGGCGGCGCACAGCGCGCAGGCCACCAACAAATTGGCGGAGGCGCGCGCTGCGGCCGAAGCGGCGCGCGAAGCGGCGGGGACGGTGCGGCACCGGCTGGATGGCATCCGCGCGGAGAAAGCTTCGGTCGAACGGCGGATCGGCGATCTGACGCTCCAGGCTGACGCCTTGGTCCAGGACAAGGCGCGCGAGGATACGCTGGCGGTGGACGCCGCTGCGGCGCTCGAACGGCTGATCGACGAGGAGCAACAGCTTGTCCGCTCGCTTGCGGCCGGAGAGGCGCAAAGAGCGGCGCTCGACGCGGCGGTGGTCGAGGCTGAGCGCGCAGCGCGCGACGCGGATGTTGCCTCCGCGCAGGTGCTGGCGCGCGCCGCTGCGGAGCAGGCGGATGCGCGCGTGGCCGAGACCGCGCTGGCGGCGGCGCGGCAGCGCCGGGCGAGGGCTGATGCGGAGATGCAGCGGCTCGATCGCGAATTGGCCGCGATCGGGGAGGAAAAGCCTTTGGCAGCCGCGCTGGAGGCGGCACGCGAAGCGCATGGCGAGGCCGAGACGCGATTGTCCTCACTGACCGAGGCCTTGGCCGCGGCGGAGGCCAAGCGCGACGTCGCGGCCGCGGCGCGCGAAAGCGCCGAAAGCCAGATGGCGTCAGCGCGCGCGGCGCTGGCCGGGCTGGAGAGCGAGGAGCGGGCGCTGGCAAGCGCGCTGGCACAAGCCAAGGGCGACCGCGCGCTGGCGGCGCTCAAGGTCACTCCAGGCTATGAGCGTGCCCTGGCGGCGGCCCTCGGTGACGATCTGGACGCGCCTATCGGTTCCGACGGTGCACGCGGTTGGGCCGGCGCGGTGGCGGACAAGGGCGATCCCGCCCTACCCAAAGGCGTGGCCTCGCTGGCGCCGCAGGTACTGGGCGGCGAGGCTCTTATGCGGCGGCTCGCCCAGGTCGGCGTGGTCGAGACGGATGCGGGCGAACCGCTCGCGGTCGGGCAGCGCATCGTCACGCGGGACGGCAAGATGCGGCGCTGGGACGGCTATTATGCGCGCGATATCGGCGCGGCGGCGGCGGAACGGCTGATCCGCGCCAACCGCCATGCCGAACTGACCGCGCAGCTTCCCGCCGCGCGGGCGGCGGTGGAGCAGGCGAAACAGGCCTTCGATGCCGCACAGACCGCGCAGCAGGACGCGCGCGCCGCGATCGACAAGGCACGGTCTGAGATCGCCTCGGCCGAACAGGCCTTGCGCAGCGCGCGGCGGGACGAGGATGTTGCAGCTGCCGCGATCGAGCGGCGCGCCGCCGCCGCGGCGGCGCTCGACCAACGCCGTGCCAGCGCCGACGAAGAGCAAAGGGAGGCGATTGCGGCAGAGCAGGGCGCCGAACTGGCACGCGCCGCTTTGCCGGACGGTGCCGAGACCCGGGCCGAGGTTGAACGGCTGGGTGCGATGGCGGAGGCTGCGCGCGCCAGGCTCGCCGAGGCACGCGGCCGGGCGCTCGCACTGGCGCAATCGATCGAGCATGACGGCCGCCGGCTCCAGGCCGCTCGCGCCGAGGCCAAGGGCTGGAAATCGCGCGCGGGCGATGCCGCGCAGCGTATCGCCGAAATGGCCAAGCGCGAGGAGGCGATCGCGGCCGAGCGCGCCAAGCTTGCCGACAAGCCCACCGAGCTGGACGCGGCGCTCGAAACGCTGGCCCGGGAGGTCGAAAGCAGCGAGGCCAAGGCACGCGAGGCGCGCGCCACCGAAGGCGCGTACGAAGCCGATCTGCGCCGGATCGAGGCTGCGGTGGCGGCGGTCGGCGAAACTTTGGCGGCGACGCGCGAGCAGCGCGCCGGCGCGCAGGCTCGGGCGGAACATCAGGAGAGCCGCCGGGCGGAGCTGTCGCATATGTCCGGCGAGCGGTTCGAATGCCCGGCCGCCACCCTGCCCGAGCGGATCGGGTTCGACAGTTCGACGCTCGCTCCCGCTGCCGAGGAAGGCGCGCGCCATGACCGGTTGGTGGCGGACCGCGACCGGCTCGGCCCGGTCAATCTGGTCGCGGAGAGCGAGCTGGCCGAACTCGAAGGCTCGCGCGAGACCAATGCCGCCGAACGCGACGAGCTTTATCAGGCGGTCAACCGGCTGCGCGGATCGATTGGCAGCCTCAACCGCGAAGGCCGCCAGCGCCTCCTCGCCGCGTTCGAGGCGGTGGACGGGCATTTCCGGCGGCTGTTCACGACCCTGTTCGCGGGCGGCGAGGCACATCTGGAGCTGATCGACAGCGAGGACCCGCTTGAGGCGGGCCTCGAAATCATGGCCCAGCCGCCGGGCAAGAAGCTCGGCAGCCTGACGTTGCTGTCGGGCGGCGAGCAGGCGTTGACCGCGGTCGCACTTATCTTCGGCCTGTTCCTGACCAACCCCGCGCCGATCTGCGTGCTCGACGAAGTCGACGCGCCATTGGATGACGCCAATATCGAACGTTTCTGCGATCTTCTGATCCAGATGACCAAAGAGACCGAAACGCGTTATCTTGTCGTCACGCACAATGCGGTGACGATGAGCCGCATGCATCGTTTGTTCGGCGTGACCATGATCGAACGCGGCGTCAGCCGGCTGGTCTCGGTCGATCTGGGCGGTGCGGAAACATTGCTGGCGGCGGAATAGAGATGGCCAAGAAATATCGTGTGATCCACCAGCGCAAGAACATGTTCGAGGCCTTGGTCTCGGGCCGGGGCTATCGCGACTGGTATGTGGCGCAGGCGAGCGGGGTGATGGGGTTCGGCTGGCGCACGATCAAGATCTGCCCGACCGTCGAAGAGGCCGAGCAGGCCTGCCGCGACCATGCGGGCGGCGACCTGCTTCCGGGTGGCGCGCGGATCGTGTCGGAATTCGTCCGGCCGGATTAGCTTATGGTCAACGCCACCCTCGCTATCAGCGATTTCATGCTGATGCTGCTGACCTCGGCGCTTTGGGTGGGAAGCGGGGTGATCGGGATCGTGCTGCTGGGACTGACCGCCTGCGGTGGGCTGTGCATCGCCGCGCGCCATTGGTGGCGGACGCGTTAGAACATCTCCCTCGTCATTCCCGCGAAGGCGGGAAGGACGGATTTTGAGGCTGCTCGCCTAGTCCTACCGCGCCTCGCCCGTTAAGAGCCCGTCCCGAATCCAAGCGAGGGACCCAAAGAGATGTTGATTGCGCTGCTGCCCGGGGACGGGATTGGCCCGGAAGTGATCGCCGAGGCGCGGCGCGTGCTCGAAAAGGTTTGCGGCGACAAACTCACCTTCGAGGAAGCGCCCGTCGGCGGCGCAGCCTACAAGGCGGAAGGTCACCCGCTGCCCGCGCGCACGCTCGATCTGGCGCGGCGCGCGGATGCGATCCTGTTCGGCGCGGTCGGCGATCCGTCCTGCGACAGCCTGGAGCGCAAGCTGCGCCCCGAGCAGGCGATCCTCGGGCTGCGCAAGGAATTAGGCCTGTTCGCCAATTTGCGCCCGGCCAAGCTCTATCCCGAACTGGCCGACGCCTCCGCGCTGCGGCCCGAAATCGCCAAGCGGATCGATCTCGTGATCATCCGTGAGCTCAACGGCGACGTCTATTTCGGCGAGAAGGGGATGCGCACCACCGCCGCAGGCCGGCGTGAGGGCTATGACATCATGTCCTATGACGAGGATCAGGTGTCGCGGATCGCGCATGTCGGCTTCCAGACCGCGCGCGCGCGCCAGGGCCGGCTCTGTTCGATCGACAAGGCCAACGTGCTCGAAACCTCGCAGCTCTGGCGCGACGTGGTGATCGAGGTGTCGAAGGATTATCCCGACATCCAGCTCAGCCACATGCTGGTCGACAATGCCGCGATGCAGCTGGTGCGCGATCCGGGCCAGTTCGACGTGATCGTCACCGGAAACCTGTTCGGTGACATATTGTCGGATCAGGCGAGCATGTGCGCCGGCTCGATCGGCATGCTGCCGTCCGCCTCGCTCGATCAGAACCAGAAGGGGCTGTACGAGCCGATCCACGGTTCGGCACCCGACATTGCGGGGCAAGGCAAGGCTAATCCACTCGCGACGATCCTGTCGGCCGCGATGATGCTGCGTTACTCGCTCGACATGCCGGCCGAGGCCGACCGGATCGAGGCGGCGGTCGCTCGTGCGCTGGCGAGCGGGGCACGGACCGCCGATATCGGCGGAACGACCACCACGTCCGCCATGGGCGAGGCCGTCCTTTCATCGCTTTAAGACATAGCCGAGATTGACCTTATGCCCGCCCGGCGGGCAAAGGCGGAACATCATGAAACGTCGTACTGGCCAGGACCGCTCGATTACGAGCCGCTGGCGTCCCGCCACGCAGGCGGTGCGCGGCGGAACCGCACGCTCCGAATGGGGGGAGACGAGCGAGGCGCTCTTCCTCACCTCGGGCTACGCTTACGATAATGCCGGCACCGCCGCCGCCCGCTTCACCGGCGAGCAGAAGGGCATGACCTATTCGCGGTTGCAGAACCCGACCGTGCAGATGCTGGAGGAGCGTCTCGCCCTGATGGAAGGGGCCGAGGCTTGCCGTACGATGGCGACGGGGATGGCGGCGATGACCGCGGCCTTGCTCTGCCAGGTCCAGCAAGGCGACCATATCGTCGCCGGGCGCGCGGCGTTCGGCTCCTGCCGCTGGTTGACCGATACCCTCCTGCCGCGTTTCGGCGTCACCTCGACCATCGTCGACGGGCGCGACATCCAGGCGTGGCAGGACGCTGTCCGTCCCAATACCAAGGTCTTCTTCTTCGAGACGCCGGCCAATCCTACGCTGGACATCGTCGACATCGAGGCGGTGTGCGGAATTGCGCGCGAGCACGGCATCGTCAGCGTGGTCGACAATGCTTTCGCGACCCCTCTGCTGCAGCGCCCGTTGGATCTGGGCGCGGACGTGGTGGCCTATTCGGCGACCAAGATGATGGACGGGCAGGGGCGCGTGCTCGCGGGCGCGGTGTGCGGTTCGGAAGAATTCATCGAGAACACCCTGCTCTCCTTCACGCGCAACACCGGGCCAACGCTCTCGCCCTTCAACGCCTGGGTGGTGCACAAGAGCCTGGAAACGCTGGATCTTCGCATCCGCCGCCAGAGCGACAATGCGCTGAAGGTCGCGGCTTTCCTGAACGGTCGGGTTGAGACGCTCTATCCGGGGCTCCCCAGCCACCCGCAGCATGCGCTTGCGGTGAAGCAGATGGAGGCCGGCGGCACGATTCTTGCGATCAATGTCGAGGGACGCAGCCAGGCGCACGGCCTGCTCGACGCGCTGGAGCTGATCGACATCAGCAACAATATCGGGGATTCGCGGTCGCTGATGACGCATCCTTCCTCGACCACGCATGCCGGCCTCAGCGAAGAGGTGCGGCTGGCGATGGGCGTGAACGAAGGCATGTTGCGGCTCAATGTCGGTCTGGAAGACCCGGACGACGTGATCGAGGATCTCGACCGCGCCTTGCGGGCGGTAGGGCGATGAGCCTCGCCACGCTCTCCGTGCTGTTCCCGCACAGCGCCGAGACGCGTGGCCTGATCGTGCGCGTGTCGGTGAGTTTCCTGCCCGAGCAATCGGAACCGGCGAGCGGCCGCTGGTTCTGGGCCTATCATATCCGTCTAGAGAATGAGGGCGATCAGGAGGTCCAGCTGCTCACGCGGCGCTGGGTGATCACCGATGGCCGCGGCGCGCGCCATACGGTGGAAGGGGAGGGCGTGGTCGGCGAGCAGCCGGTGATCGCGCCCGGCCAGTCTTATGATTATGTTTCGGGCTGCCCGCTCGATACGCCGACCGGGGCGATGGAGGGCAGCTATCAGATGATCGGCGCCGACGGCGAAATCTTCGAGGCGCGTATCCCGCGCTTCATGCTGATCGGGCCGGAGGGGGTCCAATGAAGCGTACGCATCTGCCGTTGAACGGCCTGCGCGTGCTGGATGCGGCGGCACGCTATCTGTCCTTCACCCGCGCGGCGGACGAGCTGGCGGTGACGCCGGCCGCGGTCGGGCAGCAGATCCGCACGCTGGAAGATGTGCTGGGCGTGGTGCTGTTCCGCCGCACCGCCAAGGGGCTGGAATTGACGCCCGAGGGCGCGGCCGGGCTCGATGCGCTGCGGCGCGGCTTCCTCGAGTTCGAGGAAGCGGTGCGTGCGATGCAGGCGCAGCAAAGCTCGAAGCGGCTGACGATTGCCGCTCCGCGCGATTTCACCGCCAAATGGCTCGCGGCACGGCTGGCCGATTATGGCAGGACCGACGCCGACCTCGGCTTTGCGATGGTGGCCTCCGACGACAGCCTGGATTTCACCCAGGCCAATCTGGATATCGCGATCTGCCTTTCCGAGGATAAAGGCGAACATGAGGGCGTCCAGCTTGGTTCGACCGACTATGTGACGATCGGTTTGGATGGCGGCCCCAAGCGTGCGATCGGCTGGCCGGGCTGTCAGCAGCAGGACGGCGAGGCTGCGATCAACGTCGCGGATGCCGGCCTCGCGATCGATGCCGCCGCTGCCGGCCTTGGCCGCGCGACCGTGCCGGCCTTGCTCGCCGAGGCCGACATCGCTTCGGGCCGGGTCAAGGAACTGGGCCGCAAGCCAGGTAGCAAGGGCTATTGGCTGATCGCGCCGGTACCGCAATGGCGGCAGAAGAAGGTCAAGGCACTGGTCGCGGCGTTGACTGCCTGACGGGAGGGTATCGCGTGAACGGGCTTCTCGCGATCGTGACGGGAATATTGGCGGCCTCGGCCGCTCCGTCGCAAGTCGCGGACCACGAGGTCTCGATCGACGGCGGTAAGGCGGCGCTGCACGGTTCGCTTATGACGCCCGCTGCCCCGCGGCCCGGTCCGGCGGTATTGCTGATCTCGGGTTCGGGTCCGACCGACCGCAACGGCAATTCGACGATAGCGCAAGTCCATCCCGCGACGATGAAGCTGATCGCCGAGGGTTTGGCGCAACGCGGCATCACCTCGCTCCGCTTCGACAAACGGGGCATCGGCGACAGCGCGCCCGCGATGACGGCCGAAGCGGACCTGCGCTTCACGACCTACGTGGATGATGCGGTCGGCTGGGCGCGCTTCCTCGCGCGTCAGCCGGGCGTCAGTTGCGTCGTGCTTGGCGGCCATTCGGAAGGGGCGCTCGTCGCCACGATGGCGGCGGAACATGTCCCGATTTGCGGCCTGGCGCTGCTTTCGGGCGCCGGACGGCCGGCAAAGGCCATCATCGCCGAGCAACTGGCGAGGGTGCCCGAACCCGATCACAGCGCCGCTTTGTCCGCGCTTGACGATATTGCGGCGGGCAAGGCCGTCGCCAATCCGCCGCTGTCCGCCTTGTTCCGGCCGAGCGTGCAGCCTTATCTCACGTCCTGGCTGGCGATCGATCCGGCAAAAGAACTCGCCAAGTTCGGCGGGCCGGTCCTTATCGTCCAGGGCGAGAACGACCTTCAGGTTCCGGTTGGAGATGCGCGCATGCTGGCGGATGCGTCCAAGGGTGCGACCCTGTTGCTGCTCGACGGGACGAACCACGTGCTGAAGCCGGCGCCGGCCGACCCGGCCGCCAACTTCGCCGCCTATGGCGATCCCAATCTGCCGCTCGACCCGCGCGTGGTTCCAGCTTTGGCCGATCTGGTGGGCCGGGCGCGCCGCTGACCTCCTGCTTTCGATCGGCGCTTTTCAGGCGTCGATCGCGTCTTCCTCGATCGCGGCGGCATTGGCCTGGATGAAGGCGAAGCGATGCTCCGGGTTCTTTCCCATCAGCCGGTCGACCAGATCGCGCGTGCCGGCGCGCTCCTCATATTCCTGCGGTAGCGTGATGCGGATCAGCTGGCGCGTCTTCTTGTCCATTGTGGTTTCGCGCAATTGCTGGGGATTCATCTCGCCCAGGCCCTTGAAGCGCGACACCTCGACCTTCTTGCCCTTGAAGTCCTCCGCCTCGATCCGCGCGCGATCCTCGTCGTCGCGGGCATAGAGGCTCTTGTTGCCCGCGGTCAGGCGATAGAGCGGCGGCTGCGCGAGATAGACCCGGCCCTCGCGCACGATCGGCGCCATTTCCTGGAAGAAGAAGGTCATCAGCAGGGTCGCGATATGTGCGCCGTCGACGTCGGCGTCGGTCATGATCACGATCTTCTCGTACCGCAAATTGGCCGCGTCGCATTTGTCGCGCACGCCGCAGCCCAAGGCGAGCGTCAGGTCGGCGATTTCCTGGTTGGCGCGAATCTTGTCGGCGGTGGCGCTGGCCACATTCAATATCTTGCCGCGGATCGGCAGGATCGCCTGCGTCTTGCGGTCGCGCGCCTGCTTGGCCGACCCGCCGGCACTATCGCCTTCGACGATGAAGATCTCGGTGCCCTCGGGATCGTCATTGGCGCAATCGGTGAGCTTGCCTGGCAGGCGGAGCTTGCGCGCCGACGTGGCCGTCTTGCGCTTCACATCGCGCTCGGCGCGGCGTTTCAGCCTTTCGTCCATTCGGTCGAGCACGAAGCCGAGCAGCGCCCGCCCGCGCTCCATATTGTCCGACAGGAAATGGTCGAAATGGTCGCGCACCGCATTCTCGACCAGCTTCGCGGCCTCGGGCGATGTCAGCCGGTCCTTGGTCTGCGACTGGAATTGCGGGTCGCGGATGAAGACCGACAGCATCAATTCGACGTCAGTGACGACATCTTCGGGCGCCAGGTCCTTGGCTTTCTTGTTGCCGACCAATTCGGCGAAACCGCGCATGCCCTTGATCAGCGCCGCGCGCAGGCCCTGCTCGTGCGTGCCGCCGTCCGGCGTCGGGATGGTGTTGCAATAATAGCTGTAGGAGCCTTCCGAATAGATCGGGAAGGCCACCGCCCATTCGACCGACCCCTGGCCGTTGGGGAAATCCTGGCGGCCGATGAAGGGCTCGGCGGTCGCGCATTCGCGATTGCCCAATTGCTCGCGCAGATGGTCGGCGAGCCCGCCCGGAAACTGGAACACCGCCTCGGTTGGCGTGTCATCGCCGATAAGCTCCGCATCGCAGCGCCAGCGTATCTCGACGCCGGCATAAAGATAGGCCTTGGAACGGGCGAGGCGGTAGAGCCGCGTCGGCTTGAAGCGGGCGCTCTCGCCAAAGATTTCGGGATCGGGCGTGAAGGCGACGCTGGTGCCGCGCCGGTTGGGTGTCGGACCGACCGTCTCCAGCTTGGATGTGGGCAGACCCCGCGCGAAGGTCTGGCGATAGAGGGTGCGGTCGCGCGCGACCTCGATCACCGTGTCGGTCGAAAGCGCATTGACGACCGATATACCGACGCCGTGCAGGCCGCCTGAGGTGGCATAGGCCTTGTCGCTGAACTTGCCGCCCGAATGGAGCATGGTCAGGATCACTTCGAGCGCGGATTTGCCCGGGAATTTGGGATGCGGGTCGACCGGCATGCCACGGCCATTGTCGACGATCGTCAAGCGGTTGCCGGCCGAAAGCGTGACCTCGATCCGCGTCGCATGGCCCGCGACCGCCTCGTCCATCGCATTGTCGAGCACTTCGGCGGCAAGATGGTGGAGCGCGCGCTCGTCGATGCCGCCGATATACATGCCTGGGCGGCGCCGGACGGGTTCGAGACCCTCCAGCACCTCGATCGCCGAGGCATCGTAATTCTGGGATGCGGCATTACCGGAGGAAGCAAAGAGATCATCGGCCATAAGTCGCCGAACTGTAGCGGCCTGTTTCAGCCCTTGTCCACGATGGGTTTGCCCATATGCGCGCGTTTGACCTCGATCCGGCGGATAAGGCTGGTGTCGATCGCGTGCAGGATGGCGGAACCCTCCATTGGCCCGGCGGCTTCGCGCAGGACGTGGCCGTCCTTGCCGATCAGGATGGCGTGATAGGCAAGCACAGGCACCGCGAATTTGCGGCGGAGCTTGTCGGGCTTGTCGCTGGCCCCGATCACGGTCGTCGGATCCACCTGAACGAGCAGCAGGTCGCGCTTGGCCGCCTCCGCGCCCAACCGCGCCATGATCGCCTCCTGCGCCGCCAGCCGCGCATCGTGGAGCGACGGGGTGAACACGATCAGCACACGGAAATGATCGCGCATGCCCGTGATCGAACGGAGATCGTGGCGGGTGGTCGAGGCCGGGGCGGCCAGCAACGCGAGGCCGAAGGTTGCGGCAAGGATCCGGAGCGATTTCACGGGGCCGGAACGCGCAACGGCTCGTCGCGATCCGAAGTCGTTTTGTCCTGGCCTGGCGAATCCGCCAGCCGTGACACCGAGAATGTTTCAGGACCGATTTATGAAAAAAGCCGGGATGTTACTCCCGGCTTCCTCAAATCAACGAACGCGCGGCCCGCCATAAGGCAACGGCGGGGGCGGACGGCGGTCGCGGCGCGGCAGCTGGGCCTGATAGGCGACCGAACAATGCTCCAGGCAATAAGGGAATCCCGGATTCACCGGATTGCCGCAGAAATGGAAATCGGGCTCGCCCGGATGGCCGAGCGGCCATTTGCAGATGCGATCGTTCAGATCGAGCAGGCTGGTCTTGTCCGCTATCTCGGGCGACGGCTTGGCCGGCACCAGGCGGCGCGGCGGGGCCGGCGGGATCGGCGATTGCTGTTCGTGCGGATTCTGGCGCTGAAAGCCGCCCGGGCCGATCGAACGTACCACCGGTGCGTCGGCCGCAGGCGCAGTGGGCATCGGCGCAGCGGCAGCGGGTGCCGGGGCCGGCCTGGGTTCGGCCGGCGCCGGGGCCGGAGCCGTCGCTCTGGGCGCGGGTGCGGGCTTTTCGGCGGCAGGCTTGGCGGCCGCCGGTTCGGCGTCACCGTCGCCCGGCTTCACCGGCGACGGGCGCGACTGCAGGCCCAGGCGGTGCGCCTTGCCAATCACCGCGTTGCGGCTGACGCCACCCAGCGTTTCGGCGATCTGGCTGGCCGTATGGCCGTTCGTCCACATCTGCCGGAGCTGCTCGATCCGTTCGTCGGTCCACGACATTCGAAACTTCCTATGGCTTCGAGGCTTGCCGCTCCCGCACCCGGTGGTTAACCGGGCGGCATGAGCAACGCCTCGATCGAAACTAAACGCCCTGCCCCCGGCGAACCGGTGATCGCGATGATCAACTGGGGAGGACTGCGTGCCCTCTATATCAAGGAGGTGCGCCGTTTCTTCAAGGTGCAACTACAAACTGTTTGGGGTCCGGCCTTTTCCGCCTTCCTCTTGCTGCTGGTTTTTTCGATCGCGTTCGGCCGCAGCGGCGTGACGGTAATGGGCTATCCCTTCGCCGTTTTCGCCGCACCCGGCCTGATCGCCATGTCGATGATGCAGAATGCGTTCGCCAATTCGAGCTTCTCGCTGCTGGTCGGCAAGATGCAGGGGACGATCGTGGACTATCTGATGCCACCCTTGTCGGCGGGCGAATTGCTGTCCGCTTTGGTCGCGGCAGCCGTGACGCGCGCGGTACTGATTTGCTGCGCGCTCCTGGTGATCGTGAATATCTGGCCGGGTCACATCATCCCCGCAGTGCCCTGGGCCGCGCTCTATTTCGGGCTGATGGGCGCGGGCATGCTTTCCTTCCTCGGTGTGCTCACCTCGATCTGGGCGGAAAAGTTCGATCATAACGCCACCGTGACGAATTTCGTCGTCCAGCCGCTGTCGCTGCTGTCGGGCACCTTCTATTCGATCGAGGGGCTGCACGGCGCCTTCCGCGCCTTCAGCCATGTGAACCCGTTTTTCTACGTCATCTCGGGCTTCCGCTACGGCTTCCTCGGTACGACCGACAGCCCGATCGCGACCGGCGTGATCGTGCTGCTGGCGGTCAACGCCGCCCTCGGCGTGATCTGCTACACGCTGATCCGCAGCGGATGGAAGTTGAAGAACTGATGGGTAGCGCCCGGCCGCGGGATGCGGCCGGGGCGAAGAGCGGCTCAGCCGAATTGGGCGAGCGCTTCCTTGATCTTGAGCTTCTGCTTTTTCAGCATGGCAACCAGCATCGAATCAGGGGCCGCCCGATGCTCCTCGTCACGGATCTGCGCGTCCAGACGGGCATGCTTGGCCATCAAAACAGCGGAATGGGAATTCGTCATTCGACTCGCTCCTTCTTCTCTGGTCAGACTCCCGAATAAATCACTTTCGGCCGCCAGAGTCTCGCCCTGATTCGCACGGCCCGCGGCAAAATCGCACCGCTTCGGCGAGAGCGTTCAGGGTCATTTCGGACTCTTAATCTGAAAGCCGTCACCGCGCCTTTTTGAAGCAGGGTGAGCGGGCGATTCATCCTTTCGGTGAAGCCCAGTGACAGGCTCGTGGGATAGGGCGGCCCCTTGAGTGGAATCGCGCAAAAGCCTAACGGCGGGAAAGCGGGTTGGGGTGGGTTGAGTGATGGACGAGACTGAGGTCATTCGGCTGATCGGCGTGCTGCGGCAGGAGCATCGCGACCTCGACGATGCGATCGACGCCTTGCTGTTCGCGCCCGCCAGCGACCAGCTCCAGGTCGCGCGACTCAAGAAGCGCAAGCTGAAGCTCAAGGACGAGATCGCCGCGCTCGAGGACCAGCTGATTCCCGATATCATCGCCTGACGACTCGTTTCATTCTGCGAACGGCCCGCTTTGGGCCCATCAGCGTCCCGCGCGCAGGTGGCTGACGGACCCATAGCCTTTATGGTGGGGCGATGGAGGGGAGTCGGAAAAGCCGGTCGGTCGAAAGCTGGTCGGGGGATTGGGCCACCGCGGTCATCCTGTTCTTCTGGATAGCCGAATATCTGGTGGTGACCGCGGTCGACCATCTTGCCGCCGATACCGCGATCCTGTTCCTGCCGCGCTTCCTGATCGCTTTCTCCGGCCTGATCCTCTCCTTCGCGATCGTGCGGCTGCGCGGGCTGATCGCGCCGTCCGCCACCGTTTCGCGCCTGATCGCGCTGATCCTGTTCGCGCTGGCGGGTGGTTTCCTGCAGACCAGCATCGATTATCTGATCTTTGGCGGCTTCGCGCCCGAGATGCGCGAGCAGATCACGCCCACCGTCTATTTCGCGGACACGGTTCACTGGTTCTGGATTTATGCCGCGCAGCTCGGGATGGTGTTCGCGCTCGATTACAGCCGGGCGGTGGCGGATCGCGAACGGCGGATCGCGGTGCTCGACCGGATGGCGCACGAGGCGAAGCTGCGCGCGCTGCGCTATCAGCTCAATCCGCATTTCATGTTCAACACGCTGAATTCGATCGCGACCCTGGTCGGCAGGGGCGACCGCGCCGATGCGGAGCGGATGATCGAGGATCTGTCCGATTTCCTGCGCGCGGCCCTGGCGGTGGATCCCAGCGAGGACATTTCGCTCGCGCGCGAGCTCGAGCTCCAGCAACGCTATCTCGATATCGAGATGCGCCGTTTTCCGCGCCGCCTGTGGGTCGAGATGGATGTCGATGCGGAATCGGCGAAGGCACTGGTGCCAAGCCTGATCACGCAGCCTTTGACGGAGAATGTCATCCGCCATGCAGTCGCGACCAGCCGCGCGCAGGTGGTGCTCACCATCCGCGCGCGGCGGGTGGAGGATCAGCTTCACCTCAGCATTGCCAACAGCCTGGTCGGGGAAGGCGGCGCGGCGGGCGGCACCAATGTCGGTCTCGCCAATGTCGCGGAGCGGCTGCGCGCGCGATACGATGGACGCTGCGCCTTCCTTGCGGGGCCGCAGCCGGAGGGCGGGTTCGCGGCGGTGATCCAGATGCCGTACCGGGTGACGCCATGACCTTGCGTGCGATGGTGGTCGATGACGAACCGCTCGCCGTGGAGCGGATGTGCGCCTTGCTCGCACGCATTCCCGACGTGGCGGTGGTGGCGACCGCCGAATGCGGCGAGGATGCGATTGCGGCACTTTCCCGAAGCGGGATCGATATCCTTTTCCTCGACGTCGAGATGCCCCAGCTCGACGGTTTCGACCTGATCGAGCAGCTCGCGCGCGAGTTGGAGACGATGCCTCATGTCGTGCTGGTCACCGCGCACGAATGCCATGCGCCTTTGGCGTTCGATTCAGGCGTGGTCGATTTCCTGACCAAGCCGGTGCGGCTGGGGCGGCTCGAAACTGCGGTCGCGCGCGTCGCACGGGCGATGCGTCAGGAACAGGCCGCGGTGCGCGTGGAGGAATTGCGCGAACAGCTTGCCGCCTTGCGTGGCAACGTCGAGAGCCGCGCCGCCAACATATTGTGGGTGCAGAGGCGCGGCGAATCGGTGCGGATCGATCTCACGCGGATCGACCGCATCCAGGCCGAGGGCGAATATGTGCGCCTTTATGTCGACGGCAGCGACTATCTGCATCGCGAATCGCTGATCGCGTTGCTGGGCCAGCTCGACCCCGACCGCTATCTGCGCATCCACAGGTCGAGCGTGGTCGATGCCGAGGCGATCGTCGGCGTGCGCCGCCGCGCGACCGGCAGCTATCATGCGATCCTGCGCGACGGCACGATATTGCCGGTCGGGCGGTCCTATCGTGCGGTCGTGCGTAAGCTGACTAACCGGCTGACCTGATCCGCCATGGCGACCGTGGGTTGACGCGGGACGGCGCGGATACCGGGCGGGACGTTCGCTTCCCGGGCCGCACGGCTCGCAGCAACCCCTCTCGCGCGGCGCATCGAATCGCTGTCGGCATTGCCCGGACAGACAGGGGGACAGGCATGTTTCGGAATGCGATGGCAGCCGTTCCGGCCGTGGCGCTTGCCGTGGCGGCGCAGGGCGCGACGGTGCAGCCGCTTGGAAAGGACGTAGGCTGGCTGGCAGGCACGAGCTGCAACCTGCTGATCGTGGCGGGTGGCAAGGGCGTGCTGATGGTGGACGACCAGCGCGCCTCCGATATCCAGGAGACGCATGCGGCGGTCGATCAGGCCTATCACCTGCCGATCGTCGAAATCGTCAACACGCACTGGCACCTCGATCATGCCGGCGGCAACGCGCATTTCGCGGAAGCGGGCGCCCTGATCGTGGCGCAGGCCAATGTCGGAAAGAGGCTGAAAGTGTCGCAATATATGTCGGCGTACAAAAAGCTGGTGCCCGCATCGCCCGCGGCGGCCTGGCCCAGGCAGAGCTTCGAACGCGCGATGACGATCCGCTTCGGCAACGAGACCGTGCGGCTGGTCCATGTCGCCAACGCGCACACTGACGGCGACACGTTGGTGAAGCTGGTCCACGCCAACGTGATCCATATGGGCGACGTCTTCTTCAACGGCCTCTTCCCCTTCATCGATCTCGACAGCGGCGGCAGCATTCAGGGGCTTATTCGCGCGGTCGATCAAGCGCTGGCGATGAGCGACAAGGACACGCGCTTCGTGCCGGGCCATGGCGGACTTGCTACGCGCGCCGATCTCGCCGCTTATCGCGCGATGCTGGCCGATGTCGCCGCGAATGTCCGCCGCCAGATCGGCGAGGGACACGGGCTGGAGGCGATCGTCGCGTCGCGGCCGGCGGCATCCTACAGGCTGGATGGCGACGAGGAGCGCTTCGTCGCGGCGGTTTATGCCGGTTACGCGCCCCGCCGCTGAGGCTCTTCGACCACCCCCAGCATCGCCAGTAGTCTCTTGCGCTGGAGCGCCAGGAGCGTGCGGTCTCCCCGACCAGCCACCTGGACCTCCGCTGCGATACGGCCATCGTCGAGCATCACGATCCGGTCGGCGAGCATAAGCGCCTCGTCGATGTCGTGCGTGACGAGCAAGACTGCGGGCTGGTGTCGCGCCGACAGGCGGCGCAGCAGATCGTGCATCTGGATGCGGGTGAGCGCGTCTAGCGCCCCGAACGGCTCGTCCGCCAGTAAAAGGGCCGGATCGCGCACCAGCGCCCGCGCCAGCGCGACCCGCTGTTGCTCGCCGCCCGACAGCTCATGCGGCCAACTATTCTCGCGCCCGGCCAGACCGACCTCTTCCAATGCCTGCAGCGCGCGCGCGCGCGCCGCGGCGGGCTGGCCGAGCAGGATATTGTCGAGCACGCGCAGCCACGGCAGCAGTCTGGCGTCTTGGAAGATCACCGCGCTTTTGGGCGGCAGCGCGATCTCGCCCGTCCCCTCGGCTTCATGGTCGATCCCCGCGAGCGCGCGCAGTAGGGTGCTCTTGCCCGATCCGCTGCGGCCCAGCAGCGCAACGAACTCGCCGGGTGCGATGTCGAGATCGATGCCGTTGAGTACGCCCTTGAGCGTGAAGGTGCGCTTGAGATCGCGAATCCGGACGGCGGCGCTCATCGGCCGAGCGTCCTGCGCCAGGAGAGCAAGCGGCGTTCGAACCAGCGGATCGCATAATCGGTGGCGAAGCCGAGCAGGGCGTAGACGGCCAGCCCGACCAGCATCACGTCGGTCTGCGCGTAATTGCGTGCGAGCGTGACCATATAGCCGATGCCGCTCGTCGCATTGAGCTGCTCGACCACGACCAGAGCGAGCCAGGCGGCGGTTGCGCCGAAACGCAGGCCGAGCAAGAAACCGGGCAGCGCTCCGGGGATCACGATCCGGCGCAGGAATTGCCAGCGGCTGAGCCCCAGCGTCTCGGCCAGCTCGACAAAGCGCAGGTCGATTGCCCGCAGCGCGCTGTGTGTCTGGATATAGATCGGGAAGAAAGCCGCGACCGCGATCACCGCGATCTTCATCGGCTCGCCGATGCCAAACCACAGCACCATGAACGGGATGATCGCGAGGATCGGGATGCCGCGCTTCAGTTGGACGATACCGTCGATCACATAGCCGCCCAGTAACGAAAGGCCCGACAGGAAGGCCAGCAGCACGCCCGCGACTCCGCCTACCAGCAATCCGCTCGCGGCGCGCGCGGCGGAGACGGCGAGATTTTCCTGAAGCCGGCCCTCCCGCACCAGGTCGGCACCCGTGGTGATTGCGGTCCAAGGTGCGGGCAGGGTGCGCGGATCAAGCCAGCCGGTTGCAGACAACACCGCCCAATAGAGCAGGAGCAAGCCCGGCCCTAGCAGATGCCCCTGGCGGCTGGGCAGACCCGGCCCGAGTGGCATACGCCGCGCTGGCACGATCAGCGCCGGGGGCGCGGCGAGCAGGTCTCCGCTATGCGCGTTCATGAGGTTTTTCCTTTCGCGGCATCGGCGGCGATGGACTGGAAGCGGGGGTCGAACAGATCGGCGGCGTCGAAATGCGCGCGGCCGGTTTGTGGTCCCAATATGTCGATCGCGGCCTGCTCGACGCCACGGGCACGGGTCCAGTCGTTCGGAACGTTCAGATTTCCCGTCGTAGCGGCGGCGATCAGGCGGCCATCGGCAATCGGCAGGCCCTGATGCTGGCCATAATAGCCCAGGGCCAATTCTTCGGGGTGCTGGTTGATCCAGGCCTGGGCCAGCCCCCAGTAACGGACGAAAATCTTGAGCGCGGCGGCCTTGCCGGGGTCGGCCAGCACCGTTTCAGGCACGTAAGCCATGACCGCATCGTCTCGGAAGGGCGGGTGCTTGAGCAGCCTTGCGCCGTCGCGCCCGAACTTGCGGATATAGCGTTCGGCAACGATCCCCGCGCCGAGCGGGGCCACATCCACCTCGTTGCTGGCAAGCGCGTTGGTATAGACGTCGCCGCCGATGCTGGATGGAAGTTCAACAAGCCGCACGTCGCTCGGCTTGATCCCTGCCGCCTTCAGCGTCTGCAGCACCACCACTGCCTGCACCTGACTTGGGCTGAAGGCGATGCGCTTGCCCTTGAAGTCGGCGATCGAGCGGATGTCGGCCCTGGGCGAGATGCCGAAGACCCAGGCCTGTCGGTGGGCCGCATCGGCGAAGTCGCGGAACGCCACGATCCGCACCGGAATGCCCGTCCAGGTCGCATGGATCGGCGGCACGCTCGCGCCCAGCCCGACATCGAGCGCGCCGGCGTGGAACGCCTCGGTCACGTCAGGGCCGCCGGTGATTTGCGCCCATTCGATACGGAAGGGCAGCTTCTTCTCCCAGCCTTCATGCTGGAACACCCATTCGGTGACCGGGTCCCCCACGCGCAACACGGTCCCGGGCGGGACATGGTCGGGAAGCGGCCGGCTGAGGTCCAGCCGCCGTTCGGCCGCGCCGCCGCGCCAGGCCGGGGCGAAGGCCACCAGCAAGGCGATCGAGGCGATCACGAACGCTGCCAGGCCATAAGGCCCAGCGCGCGAGCGGGGCGCGGCCTGTGGCATCAGCCAAGCACGCCGAACAAATCACCTTCGAGCGGCCGGGAGGTGAAACCGTCCGGCCCCTTGGTGAGGTCTCCAGCGACGGTGATGCGGCGGACGGTGCGCGCCCCGGTGAATAGCGAATAATCGATCGGCCCGGCATGGGCGACAGCCTGGTTGTCCCAGACGACCAGGCTGCCGGGCTTCCAGTGGAAGCGGACCTGGTATTCGGGGCGCGTCAGTTCGGTGTAGAGCAGGTCGAGCAGGGTCTGGCTCTCGCGCTCCTTCAAGCCGATGATGTGGCTGGTCGTGCCCGGATTGAGGAACAGCAATTTCTCGCCGGTTTCCGGATGGATGCGAACCAGCGGGTGAAGGGCGGTGAACGGGCCGTTGGGCAGGCCGTCGCGGCGTGGGCCGCGGCTCGTGCTGTCATAGCTGCTGGTCCGGTGCACCGCCTGCAGCCCGTCGATCAAATCGCGGATCGGCTGGGACAGGCCATTATAGGCCTCGATCAGGTTCGCGAAGATGGTGTCGCCGCCATAAGGCGGGATCTCCACGCCGTAGAGGATCGAATAGCGGTTGGGATTGGCGACGAAGGTGATGTCGATGTGCCAACCTTTGTAATCGCGCGGCGGCTGGCGGCCCGGCGGCAGCGTATCGTTGGCGGTGCGGCGCACGCGATATTCGGTGACCGAACGTTCCCAGATTTCGGGATGGTCCTCCAGCCCGTCGGCGATCGGGTGCGCCGGCGTGAGCGGACCGAAGGCGCGGCCAAATGCTTTCAGCTGGTCGTTGCTCAGATCCTGGTCGCGAAAGAAGACGACGCGCCATTCGTGGAGCGCCTTCTGGATTTCGGCCGCGGTCTCCCCGTCTATACCCCTGGACAGGTCGATGCCCGAAATCTCGGCGCCGATCGTCGGCGTCACCGGTTCGACGGTCAGGCGATTATAGGTCTGACGCTCTTGTAGCTGTGCTGCACTGCTCATGTTGTGCGCCTTTCTGGCTGCGAGGGAAAAGGATCAGGCGAGCGCGGGTTCGCGCGGGACCAGCTTCAGTTGCTCGGGCGGATAGCGGTCGCCGACCACCGAGCCGGGCGGAAAGGCGCCCTCCAGCTCGGCGATCGTCTCGGCATCGAGAACGATCTCGCTTGCGGCGACATTATCCTCGAGGTGGGCGATGTGGCGGGTGCCGGGAATGGGCACCACACCCTTGGCCAGCACCCAGGCGAGGCTGACCTGTGCGGGCGTGACATAAAGCCGCTCCGCGACGTCCTCGATGATCCGGCGGCGGCTTACATTCTGCGCGACGGCCGCTTCCTGGAAGCGCGGGTGGAAATTGCGGCGATCGTCAGCCTCGGTTGGCAGATTGCCGGCGAGAAAGCCGCGTCCAAGCGGGCTGTAGGCCACGAAGCCGATGCCAAGTTCGTCGAGCGTGGACAGAATCTCGCTTTCTACATAGCGCGTCCACAGCGAATATTCGCTCTGGAGCGCAGCGAGCGGCGCGATTGCATGCGCGCGGCGGATCTGGTCCGCGTCCGCTTCGGACACGCCGATCGCGCCGATCTTGCCTTCCTGCTGCAGCTCGGCGAGTTCGGTGATCGATTGGGTGATCGGGACGAGCGGATCGACGCGGTGGAGATAATAAAGGTCGATATGGTCGACCTTGAGCCGGCGCAGGCTGGCTTCGACCGCATCGCGTGCGCTGATCAGCTCGCCCGCACCGCCACGACGGTGGGTGAACTTGCTGGCAATCGTCAATCGGTCGCGCCGGCCGGCAATCGCGCGGCCGAGCAGCCGCTCGTTATGCCCGTCGCCATAGCCGCTGGCGGTATCGAAGAAGGTGATGCCAAGATCGATCGCGCGATCGATCGTGCGCAGCGATTCCGCATCGTCGGCGGCACCGTAGGCACTCGACAAGCCCATCGCGCCGAAACCCTGCGCGCCCACTTCATAAGGTCCGATCTTCGCCATGCGAGTCTCCCAGGCGGCGTGGCTGCCGCACGCATGGAATGCCGCCTGACCGATTGTCGCGGCCACGCAGAAAAACTTGAACCTCGGCTAGATTCTATAATTCCCTAGTAGGAAAATAGGAAATTAAGAGGCTATGCCCTGACCGGAACCGGAAAAGGGGCAATATCATGATCATGCGTCGATTTGCATATGCGGCGTCAGCTGCTGCGCTCAGCGCCGCGCCGCTGGCGGGGGCGGCTGTGGCCGCGGATATGGGGACTGCTGCGGCCTCCGGCGCCGCCGCTCCCGCCGCTTCGGCCGATGCGAACAGCGCCGAGAGCGATACCGCGCTTGCGGTTGCGGAGGTGGTGGTGACAGCGCGCCATCAGGTCGAAAAGGCGCAGGACGTGCCGGTCGCGCTGTCCGCGGTATCGGGCGCCAATCTCGAACGCACCGGCGCGTACACGATCGCCGACCTGCAGCAGCAGACGCCCAGTCTGACCACCTATAATTCGAACCCGCGCAACAGCTCGACCGCGATCCGCGGGATCGGCGTCTCGAGCGCCTCGGACGGGCTCGACACCTCGGTCGGCGTCTATGTCGACAATGTCTATCTCGGCCGCCCCGGCATGGCGCTCGCGGATCTGGTCGATGTCGACCGGGTCGAGGTCCTCCGCGGCCCGCAGGGCACCTTGTTCGGCCGCAACAGCTCGGCCGGCGTGATCAATATCAGTACCCGCGCGCCGAGCTTCGATTCGGGCGTCTATGCAGAAATCTCAGGCGGCAATTACGGCTATAGCCAGGAGCGGCTCGCCGTAACCGGGCCCCTGGTGGACGGCTTGCTCGCCTTCCGCGTGACGGGCTTCAACACGCACCGCAACGGCACGCTCGACAATCTCAAGACCGGAGCCACCGCCAACAGCGTCGCCCGCAGCGGCGGACGGGTACAATTGCTGGCCACGCCTTCAAACAACTTCAAGCTGCGCTGGATCGCGGACTATTCGCAGGAGGACGACACCTGCTGCGTGAGTTCGACCAAGCTGGTCCTGCCGGCCAGCCTGAGCGCGACCACCGCCCGCACGCTGCAGACGCTGGCCGCGCTCGGCTATGTGCCCGCGCCGGGCAATTTCACGCGCAACAATGCGCCGCAGCAGATGCGCACGCATCAATGGGGCACCTCGCTCCAGGCGGATTGGGACCTGGGCTTCGCGACCGCGACCTCGATCACCGCCTACCGCCAATGGTATTTCAATCCCCTGCAGGACAGCGACAATACGCCGCTCGACGTGATCCAGGTCAACGTCGCGACCACGCATTACAAGCAATTCTCGCAGGAATTCCGGCTCGCGTCAGGGCCGGGCCGATTCAACTGGCAGGCTGGCGCTTATTATTTCCACCAGCATCTGCAGGATCATTATATCCTGAACCAGTTCGGCTATGATGCCTCGGCCTTCTACACGACCTACGCCCGGCTCGCGAACCCGAACGCCGCCGCGGTGACGATTGCGCCCGGGTCGCAATATCTGGACGACGTCGATACGCATACCGACAGTCTCGCCGTTTTCGGCCAGGCCAATTTCGAGATCACGCCCCGCCTGATCGCAACCGGCGGCATCCGCTACACGCATGACAAGCGCGGGGGCGTCTCGGACACGTCGCTCTCCGGCACGCCCAATCCGGCGACGTCATTGCCCTTCCGCTATGACGTCGACGTGAAGAACAACAACGTCTCGTGGCTCGGCACTCTGTCATGGAAGCCTATCGACGGCCTGCTTGCCTATGTCACCTATTCGACCGGCTATAAGGGCGCGGGCTTGAACCTTAATTCCGCAGTATCGGCGGGAACGCCACTCGTGCTCCAGCCCGAAAAGGCGCGAAGCTTGGAAGCCGGCCTCAAGCAACAATGGTTCGGCAATCAGCTGACGCTCAATCTCGACCTCTATCGCACGACGCTGTCGGGACTGCAGGCCAACATCGTGCCGAGTAACGGCAACCGATCCTATCTGGCGAATGTCGGCGACGTGCTCGCCAAAGGGGTCGAGGCGGATGCGAATTGGAGGGTCAGCCCTATCCTGACGCTGATTGCGAACGGCGCCTACAATGATGCCAAATACAGATCCTACACCAATGGGCCGTGTCCGGTCGGCGTCACCGGCATCTGCGATCTGACCGGCAAGCGTGTCTATCAGTCGCCCAGATGGACCGCCAACGCCATCGCGGACATGCATTTCGAAACGGCGAGCGGGACCAGGCCTTACCTGATCGGCCGCTATTCCTACCGGTCGAGTTTCTTCGGAACCGCGGATGATGGGCCTTACAGCCGGGTCCCCGGTTATGGCCTGGCCAGTTTTCGCGTGGGCGCTGCGTTCAAGCAGGGCAAATATGATCTGTCGGCTTGGGTCGAGAATGCGTTCGACAAGAAATATTATCTCAACCTGTCGACCACCTCGATCGTGGGCACCTCACCCTTCGCCTTCGCAGGCCAGCTCGGTACGCCGCGCACTTATGGTCTGACGCTGCGCGTGATCTTATAGGCGGACATGCAAAAGCCCCCTCCCGCCAGGGTCGCGGAAGGGGGCTCTGAGGGCCCGCGCTGCCTTTAGGGGGAAGGCGCGCCGGGCTATGCCAGGCGGAGGCTTAGGCCGCCTGGCGGTCGTTGTTCGCTTCGATCGTCTGCGGCTCGGCCTTGGCGGTCGGGGCGCCGTCGATCTGGATGGTGCGCGGCTTCTTGTGCTCGGGCACCTCGCGAACGAGCTGGATGTCGAGCAGGCCGTCATTGTAGCTGGCGCCGGTGACCTTGATGGTGTCGGCGAGCTGGAAGCGGCGCTCGAACGCACGCTTGGCGATGCCGCGATGCAGGAATTCGCGATCATTCTCGGCGCTCTCGATGGCGCGGCCGGTCACGATCAGCACATTGTCCTGCGCGGTGATGTCGAGCTCCTCGCGGCTGAAGCCCGCGGTCGCCATCGAGATGCGGTACGTGTCCTCGCCCACCTTCTCGATATTGTAGGGCGGGTAGGCGTCGCCTTCGCCGCGGGTCGCGAAATCGACCAGGCGGTTCAGATTCTCGAAGCCGATCGAAGAGCGCAGCAGGGGCGCGAAGTCAAAAGAACGCATGGATACAATCCTCCTAAAAGCGATCGATATGGTGGTGGTCCGCGGATGCCCGCCGAACCATTTTGCCGCCGCCCCGAAACCGGCAACGGTGGCGAAAAGAGAGATAGGAAAGCTCCGCGGCCGTTCAAGCGCGCGCAAGGGAATCGGCGCTAACCACCTTTGTCCGTTCCGGAAAAGCCGCTTCTGTGGCATTGGGGAGGCCGAAAGGATCGTCATGGCCGTTGTTCGTGGCCCCGTTTTGTCCGATCGCGTCGCCGAGACGCTCTATACCGAAGCCCTGCTGCTCGCGGACGAAACGCATGCTTATTACGATATGGCGGGCCGTGCCGAGCGCGCCCGGCTGGAACCGCGCGAGCGCGTCCAGTTTGCGTGCGAGGCCCTGAAGGCGACCACCCGGCTGATGCACGTCATCGCCTGGCTGGCGACGCGCCGCGCGATCGCCGCGGGCGAATTGGCCGAGGGCGATCCGCGTTCGCCCGAGCGCAAGCTCGGCGAAAGCGCACCGAGCGACACACGGGTGCTGGGCGCAATGCCGACTTCCGCGCGCCGGCTGATCCTGGCGGGGATCGACCTGCACGAACGCGTCGGCCGTGTCGCGGCGGGGATCGAGGCGCCGATCGCGGCGGCGAGCCCGGCACGTGCGCTCCTCCAGCGGCTGGAGCAGTCGCTCTGAGCCTGTCGGCCAAGCACTTTGGCCTATTGTTCGCGCTGGCGCTGCCGGCGACGCTTCCCGCCGCCACGCCCAAATTGCCGCCCGACGCTCCGGTCTGCGCGCGGCCGGGCACGCAGCCGATCTTCTTGTCGCCGATGGGCGAGCCGTTCCGGGGGCAGCCGGGTCAGCCCTATCCGTCGGCGGCGTGGTTCGCGGGCGCGGACAAGGATCATGACGGTTTCGTCAGCCACGACGAATTCGTGGCCGATGCGCTGCGATTCTTCGAGACGCTCGACACTAACCATGATGGCAAGCTCACCCCCGATGAGGTCGGCCGTTACGAAGCGGTGATTGCGCCCGAGACGTCGATCTATTCGGCGCATTCCGACGATTTCATCTACAATCGCTCGCGGCGCGAGCAGGATCGTGGCGCGATGGCCGACTCGCGCGATTATGGCGGGCCGATGGGGGCGGGGCGCTATGCGTGGCTCAACGTGCCCGAACCGGTCGCCGCCGCCGATGCGGATGTCGATCGGGTCATCACGCGCGACGAATTCGCGACCGCTGCGGCGAGCACGTTCAACCGGCTCGACGTGCTCAACCGCAACAAATTGCGCCTTTCCGATCTTCCGCGCACACCGCAGCAGATCGCGATCGAAGGGCCGTGCCGCACTCCCAAGAAGCGCAAAGGGCGCGATCAGGAATGGTTCGGCTGACGCATATGGAATATTGCGCAATCGCGAAATAAAATTATAAGCGGACTCGAACAGCAACGAGCGCCCCAGCAGGGCGTTGGGAGAGAATGGACGAGATGGCCGAGGGCGCGCGCCGCAACCTGCCGCCGCTGTCGCTGCATGTGCCGGAGCCGAAATTCCGGCCCGGCGATGCGGTCGATTATGCCGATTTCGACAAGGGCGAGGCAGGCGCGGTGGCGCGGCCGCCGATCGATGCCGAACCCCGCACGATGCGCGACCATGCCTATGGCCTGGTGCGCGTGCTCGATGACGAGGGCAAGGCGGTCGGTCCCTGGGATCCGCGGCTGGAGCCGGAACGCCTGATCGCGATGCTGCGCCATATGGCGCTGACGCGGGCCTATGACGACCGCATGTATCGCGCCCAGCGCCAGGGCAAGACCAGCTTCTACATGAAGTGCACAGGGGAGGAGGCGACCTCGATCGCGGCGGCCTATGCACTCCACCGCGACGACATGTGCTTCCCCTCCTACCGCCAGCAGGGCCTGCTGATCGCGCGCAACTGGAGCCTGGTCGACATGATGTGCCAGGTCTATTCCAACCGCGACGACCGGCTGAAGGGCCGGCAGATGCCGATCATGTATTCGGCCAGGGAAGCCAGCTTCTTCTCGATCTCGGGCAATCTCGCGACGCAATATCCGCAGGCGGTGGGCTTCGCGATGGCGAGCGCCGCGCGCGGCGACACGCGCATCGCCGCCGCATGGTGCGGCGAGGGCTCGACCGCGGAGGGCGACTTCCATTCGGCCTGCACCTTCGCCAGCGTCTATCGCGCGCCGGTAATATTGAACGTGATCAACAATCAGTGGGCGATCAGCTCGTTTTCGGGCTTTGCCGGCGCGGAGAACACGACCTTCGCGGCGCGTGCGATCGGCTATGGCATTGCCGGTTTGCGTGTCGACGGCAATGACGCGCTCGCGGTCTATGCCGCGACCGACTGGGCCGCCGAGCGGGCGCGTTCGAACGCCGGATCCACGCTCATCGAATTCTTCACCTATCGCGCCGAAGGTCATTCGACCTCGGATGACCCGACCAAATATCGTTCGGCCGAAGAGAATGTGAAATGGCCGCTCGGCGATCCGATCGCCCGCCTGAAGCAGCATCTCATCGGCCTCGGCGTGTGGGACGAGGAGCGTCAGGCGGCGATGGACAAGGAAGTCGCTGAACAGGTGCGCGCCGCCCAGAAGGAAGCGGAATCGCGCGGCATCCTTGCCGACGGCCTGCTCCAGCACCCGTTCGAGACAATGTTCGAGGACGTGTTCGAGGAACAGCCCTGGCACCTCAAGGAACAGAGCCGGCAGATGCTCGACGAGCGCAAGAAGGCGGGCATATGAGCGGCATTTTCTTCGTCATTCCCGCGCCCCTGACCGTCATTCCCGCGAAGGCGGGGATCCATATTGGCGAACGTGGCGGCTCCCTTTCTTCGATCCAGAATATGGATCCCCGCCTGCGCGGGAATGACGAGGTGGTGCTGTGAGCGACGCCGCCACTGTAGACACGGCCACCAAGCCCATGAACATGATCCAGGCGATCAACAGCGCGCTGGATATCATGATGGGCCGCGACGATGATATCGTCGTGATGGGCGAGGACGTCGGTTTCTTCGGCGGCGTCTTCAAGGCGACCGAGCATCTCCAGGCCAAATATGGCAAGACGCGCGTATTCGACACACCGATCACCGAGCTCGGCATCATCGGCGTCGCGGTCGGCATGTGCACCTACGGCCTCAGGCCCGTGCCCGAGATCCAGTTCGCCGATTATATCTATCCCGCGCTCGACCAGCTCGTGTCGGAAGCTGCGCGGCTGCGTTACCGTTCGGCGGGTGAATATACCGCGCCGATGACGGTGCGCTCGCCTTTCGGGGGCGGCATCTTCGGCGGCCAGACGCACAGCCAGTCGCCCGAGGGCATCTTCACCCACGTTGCGGGCCTCAAGACGGTGATCCCGTCCAACCCGTACGACGCCAAGGGTCTGCTGATCGCGTCGATCGAGGACAATGATCCCGTCATCTTCTTCGAACCCAAGCGCATCTACAACGGCCCGTTCGACGGCCATTATGATCGCCCGGTGACGCCCTGGTCCAGGCATGCGTCGAGCGCGGTGCCCGAGGGCTATTACAGGATTCCGCTCGGCAAGGCGGCGGTGGTGCGCGAGGGCGAGGCGGTGACGATCCTCTGCTACGGCACGATGGTCCATGTCGCGACCGGCGTGGTGGTGGAGATGGGGATCGATGCCGAGATCATCGACCTGCGCACGCTCGTGCCGCTCGATATCGAAACGATCGAGGCCTCCGTCAGGAAGACCGGCCGCTGCGTCGTCGTGCACGAGGCGACCAAGACCTCCGGTTTCGGCGCCGAATTGTCGTCGCTGGTGCAGGAACGTTGCTTCTATTCGCTGGAGGCTCCGGTCGAGCGCGTGACCGGTTGGGACACGCCTTACCCGCATAGCCTGGAATGGGCTTATTTCCCCGGCCCGGTGCGGCTTACCCGCGCGCTCGAAAAGGTTCTGGAGGCCTGATGTCTCTTTATTCGTTCAAGCTGCCCGACATCGGCGAGGGCATTGCCGAGGCCGAGATCGTGGCGTGGCACGTCAAGATCGGTGACGTCGTCGAGGAAGACGCGCCGCTCTGCGACATGATGACCGACAAGGCGACGGTCGAAATGACCGCACCGGTCGCGGGCAAGATCGTCGAGGTCGCAGGCGCGATCGGCGATCAGATCGCGATCGGATCGGTCCTGGCCGTGTTCGAAACCGAGGGTAAGGCCGTTGTCGAGCCGGTGGTCGAGGTCGCGCCCAACGAAGCCGCCGAGGTGGTGAAGCCGGAGCCTGTGCCCGAACCGCAAAAGCCCTCTCCCCTTGAGGGAAGAGGGTTGGGAGAGGGGGAGTCGGATCCAAAATCCGGCCCGTCTTCTCAAGCCGCGAGCAAGCCCCTCTCCCCGAGCCTCTCCCCTGAAGGGGAGAGGGGGGACAAACGCATCCTCGCTTCCCCCGCCGTCCGCGAACGCGCCAGGAATCTCGGCATCGACCTTGCACAGGTGAAAGCCGAGGGCGACCGCATCCGCCACGCCGATCTCGACGCCTTCCTGACCTACAATCAGGGCTATCGCGCCACCGGCGCCACACGCCCCGACGAGCAGATCAAGGTGGTCGGCCTGCGCCGCCGCATCGCGGAGAATATGCAGGCGTCGAAGCGCCATATCCCGCACTTCACCTATGTCGAGGAGTTCGACGTCACCAAGCTGGAGGCGTTGCGCGCGGATCTGAACGAAACGCGCGGGTCGAAGGATCGGCTGACGATCCTGCCTTTGCTGGTGATCGCGATATGCAAGGCGTTGCCGAGCTTCCCGATGATCAACGCGCGCTACGACGATGAGGCGAATGTTGTGACCCGCTCGGGTGCGGTCCATCTCGGCATCGCCGCGCAGACCGATGCGGGCCTGATGGTGCCCGTGATCCATGACGCGCAGGCAAAGAATGTCTGGCAACTCTCGGCCGAAGTGAAGCGCCTCGCCGAGGCCGCGCGCACCGGCAAGGCAAAGAGCGAGGAATTGTCCGGTTCGACGCTCACCCTCTCGTCGCTCGGCCCGCTCGGCGGCATCGCCGCGACGCCCGTCATCAATCGCCCCGAGGTCGCGATCCTCTGCCCCAACAAGGTGGTCGAACGGCCGGTGGTCAAGGACGGCCAGATCGTCATCGCCAAGATGATGAACATGTCGATTTCTTGCGACCATCGCGTGGTCGATGGCCATGATGCGGCAAGCTTCGTCCAGGCAGTCAAGAAATTGGTTGAAACGCCGGCTTTGCTCTTCGTCGATTGATCGACGGCGCCTCCTGACCGACTTGCTGCCCCCGTGAAATTACGGGGGCGCCCTTTTCCCAAATCGCAATTCTCCCCTCTCTAATCTTAAAGTGCCGACAAGACTGTCGGTGCTGAGGAAAAGCCGTGGAGTGGGGCAGTCGTGATGAACAACTTAGCGATCAAGAATAAACTTCTAATTTCATTCGCATTTCTGTTCATGGCGATGCTCGCCGTCGGCACGATGTCAATCTGGAAACTGAGCGCGCTCGGTGCAACCGCGCAGAATCTTGGTGTCGAGCGGCGCAAGATGCTGGAGATGACCAAACAGGTCGATACCGCACTCTCCGACTATCGTATCGCAGAAGCCAGCCAAATTCTTTCGAATACTCCGGACGAGACGCGAAGGGCCGTTCAGGACCTTGCCACCGAGAAGGGCCTGATCGAGGGCGGGATCGGATATCTGAAGCCGCGCCTTGTCATCCCGGAAATGCAGGCCATGGTCGCCCAGTTCGAAGACCAATGGTCTTCCTATCGCGCCAAGTCCGAGCAGATGATCGCGCTATCGCGTGGCGGCAAGAATGCCGAGGCTCTGGCGGATTTCCGCGCGAACCAGGGCACGTTCGACAAGGTGAACGCCACCACCGATGCCATGTCGGCTTTCCAGTCGAAGGTGATGGACAGGCTCAGCGCCGAAGCGGAGGATTCCTATATTTTCAGCCGCGACGTAATCGTCGCCGCCCTGGTTCTCACCGCGTTGCTGATCGTCGGTCTGCTGGCCACGCTTGTCCGCGCCATTGCAACCCCTCTGAAGGGCGTGACCGAAGTGCTGGGCGAACTGGGTAAGGGCAACCTTTCCGTTCACGCCGCGGCGAGCGACCGTCGCGACGAGGTCGGCTTGCTCACGACCGCTACCCAGAACCTGCGCGATCAGTTGCTTGCGGCCGAGCGTGCCAAGGAAGAGCAGGCCGACATCATCGTCGCGTCGATCGGCACCGGCCTTTCCCAATTGGCCGAGGGCGATCTCACCGCGCGCGTTGAGGCGGAGCTCGCGGGCAAGTTCGCGCCGCTCAAGCAGAATTTCAACCGCGCGGTGGAGGCGCTGCAATCGACCATGGCCAAGGTCGCGCGGGCGACGTCGGGCATCCATACCGGTTCCAGCGAGATTCGGCAGGCATCGGACGATCTGTCCCGCCGCACCGAGCAGCAGGCTGCCAGCCTTGAAGAAACCGCCGCGGCGATGAACCAGATCACCACCACTGTGAAGCATACTGCCGTCGATGCGGGCCAGGCGAACCAGCAGGTGGCCGAAGCGCGCAGCGATGCCGAGGAATCGGGCAAGATCGTGCGCAAGGCGGTCGAAGCCATGGGCGGCATCGAGCGTTCGTCCGCGGAAATCTCCGAGATCATCTCGGTGATCGACGGTATCGCCTTCCAGACCAATTTGCTGGCGCTGAATGCCGGCGTGGAGGCGGCACGTGCGGGCGATGCGGGCAAGGGCTTCGCGGTTGTCGCGTCCGAAGTGCGTGCGTTGGCGCAGCGCTCCGCCGAGGCGGCCAAGGATGTCAAGGACCGGATCACCGCCTCCTCGCAGCAGGTCGAAGCGGGCGTCGAGATGGTGGGCGAAACGGGCAAGGCGCTCGAGCGCATTATCAGCCGTATCACCGGCATCAGCGGACTGGTGGAGGGCATCGCGCTCGGTGCGGATCAGCAGTCGGCGGGTCTGAGCCAGGTCAATACCGCTGTTGCCGAGATGGACGGCGTGACCCAGCAGAATGCGGCCATGGTCGAACAGGCGACCGCGGCGGCGCGCAGCCTGGCGGGCGAGGCCGACGAGCTTGCGCGGCAGGTCAGCCAGTTCAAGCTCGACCGCGACGGCAGGGGTGCTCCGGCCGCGGCATCGAAGCCGTCGAAGCGTGATGCCGGCACCGCCCGGCGCGGACCGGCCTTGCGGACCGTAGGCAATGCGGCGCTGGCCGCCGAGGCGGATGATTGGTCGGAATTCTGACCTACGGCCCCTGCGTCTGGACCTGGGTGCGCCTGCTTAAAGCCTGAAGGCTAGAGCTTGCGCATCCACAGGCTGTCGACGTGGTGATCCGCTCCCTTGCGGATGATCACGTCGGCACGCTGACGGCTCGGCAGGATATTCTCGAACAAGTTCAATTCGTTGACGTCGTGCCAGATGCGCCGGGCGATGCCGCGCGCCTCATCCTCCGGCAATATTGCGAGCCTGTGGAAGAAGGCGGTCGGGTCCTGGAAGGCGGTGGCGCGAAGCACCATGAACCGCTCCTCGAACCAGCGCGCGACATCGCCCGGCTCCGCATCGATGTAGATTGACAGGTCGAAGAAGTCGGACGCGGTGAAGGGCGCGCGTGCGCCGTCGGGGCCCGCACCGATCTGAAGCACGTTCAGTCCTTCGAAGATCAGGATGTCGGGGTTCTCGATGCTCTGCACCTCGCCCGGGATCACGTCATAGACGTGGTGCGAGTAAAGCGGAGCAGTGGCGCGGCCGGTCAGGCGGATATCCGCCAGGAACTGGATCATCCGGCGGACGTCGTAGCTTTCCGGGAAACCCTTGCGCTCCATCAGCCCGCGCGCCTTGAGCGTCGTGTTGGGATAGAGGAAGCCGTCGGTCGTCACGAGATCGACATGCGGATGGTCCGGCCAGCGCGAGAGCAGGGCACGCAACAGACGCGCGGTAGTGCTCTTGCCGACCGCGACCGAGCCCGCGATCGCCACCACATAGGGCCGCCGCGCCGCCGGGCGGCCAAGGAAATCGTCGGTGACGCGGGCAAGACCGTGCGCTGCATCGACATGCAGGTTGATCAGGCGCGTCAGCGGCAGGTAGATGTCCTGCACTTCGTCCAGCGAGATCGGATCGTTGGTGCCGCGCAGCCGGGCGAGGTCATTCTCGTCGAGCGTGAGCGGCACCGCCGAGCGTAAGCGCGCCCAGTCGCTCCGCGTATAATGCGTGTGGCTGAAGCCGCTGGTCGGAAGCGGATCGATCGCGCGGCGGTGCGCGCCGGATGCGGCACTGCCCAGCACGCCATGTTCGTCGGGCACGCGCGTGTCGATGAAGTCGAGCGGGACCAGTTTCGCGCCGTCGACCAGATTGCCCGGCACCTGCGCCGCCGCCAGTATTTCTCCGTGATAGGCGCCGTCGATATGGCCCTTCACCAGCCAGCGATGCACGGTCGAAGGGGGCTTGCCGATCGCCGCCGAAAGCCGCGAGAGGCCGCCGAATTTTGCCGCGACGACGGATGCGGGGGCCCCTCGATCGATCGGCCGCTTGGGATTGGTCTTCGCCACGGATCCGCATTTCCATCCAAAAGAAATTTTCGCAACCACGCGTGTTAAAATTTTGCATATTGCGAAAATCTGGCTTGCCTTGTTGCGCTGCGGCGCGCATTTTTTCTGCGAAATGCGAAAAATCTTCCGCTCCCCCCGCCGCCGCGCCCTGCTCACGCTTGGCTGTCTCGCCCTTCCCATGCCGGCTTTCGCCCAGACGTCGGCCGATAGCCTGCCCGATGTGGTGGTAACGGCGCAGCGGCGGCCCGAGACCGCGCAGAAGGTGCCGGTCGCGATCTCGGTGCTCAAGGGCAGCGATCTGGTCGAACGGGGCGTCACCAACGTCAACCAGCTTCAATATCAGACGCCTGGGCTGGAGGCGGAGCCCGCTTTCGGTAGCGGCCAGCCCGAATTCCGCCTGCGCGGTGTCGGCTTCAACGATTATGCCTCGAACAATGCCTCGCCCGTCGGCGTCTATGTCGACGAGGTCGCCAAGAGCTTTCCGATCCAGACGCAGGGCCTGTTGTTCGACCTCGACCGGGTCGAGGTGCTGCGCGGTCCGCAGGGCACGCTCTACGGCCGCAACACCACCGGCGGCGCGATCAACTTCCTGACCGCGCGCCCGACCGACAAGCTCTCCGTCGGCGTGGACGCGGATTATGGCAGCTTCGATGCGTTTCGCGCGGAGGGGCATGTTTCCGGCCCGATCGGCAATGGCCTGAGCGTGCGCGTCGCCGCCGCGACCGAACAGGGCGGCGCTTTCCAGCATGATCGCGTGAGCGGCCGGGCGCTTGGCGATGCCGATCGCAGGGGTACGCGCGCCGAGCTGGCTTATTCGGCTGGCTCGCTCGATCTGCTGATCGAGGGCCATTATGGACGCGACCGCTCGGACGGCGCGGGCCTCTATCTGTTCGATCCGCTCGGCAATATCGCTGCCGACACCAGCCGCCGCGCGACCGGCTGGGGCGCGTCGAGCCAGTTTGCCGGCCTGTTGGGCTTCCAGCCCGACACCAAGCCGTTCCGCGACAACAAGACCGTGGGCGGCCATGCCACGCTCAATATCGACCTGGGCGGTGCCAAGCTGACCAGCGTCACCGCCTACGAGCATTTCGACCGGCGCGAATATAATGATTGGGACGCTTCCGCTTTGGCTTACGCCGGCACCTATTTCGGAAGCCGCGCCAACGTCTTCTCCCAGGAATTGCGCCTGTCATCGCAGGGCACCGGGCCGGCACATTGGATTGTCGGCGCTTATTATTCGGACGAGAAGCTGCGCGACCATTTCGACAGCGATTTTCAGCAATCGCTCGGTTTCCTGGCGCTGACCTCCTATCGCCAGAGCGCGCGCACGATCGCGGGCTTCGGCCAGCTGGATTACGACCTGAGCTCGAAGCTGACACTGACCGGCGGCCTCAGGCTGGAACATGAAACCCGCAAGCTGCGCGACTTCGACACAACCACGTCCCCGGTAATCGGCATCGGCGTGCCCGATGGCAGCGCCGATCAGAGTTATACCGAAGCGAGCGGCAAGCTCGCGCTCAACTACCATCTGAGCGATACCAGCCTGGTCTATGCGAGCGCATCGCGCGGCGTGAAGTCGGGCGGCTTCACCGCCTATAACACGCTCACCCCAGACCAGCTCGCGCCGTTCAAGCCCGAGGTGCTCTACGCCTACGAGATCGGCACCAAGAACGAGCTTGATGGCCGCCGCCTGCGGCTGAACGGTGCGGCCTTCTATTACGACTATCGCCACCAGCAGGTGCAGTCGGCGATCTTCGACCCCGTCTACGGCGCGGTCGGCAAGATCGTGAACGCCCCCAAATCGCACATCTACGGGATCGAGGCCGAGCTCGACTGGGCGCCGGTCAGGGGCCTGGAGATCACGCAGGGGCTGAGCTGGCGGAAGGGCAAGTTCGACCGGTTCGACGATCTCGATATCGCCGCCTCCACCGCCGCCGGCCATGCCGTCACGGTCAGCCGCGCCGGGCAGGATCAGGGCTTCCCGCACTGGAGCTACAACGGCTCGGCCAGCTACCGCATGCCCGTCGGCGCCTATACGCTCACCGCCCAAAGCGACTATGCCTATCATGGCACGCTCGACCCTGTGCTGCTCGGTCCGAACTTCCGCGTGCACGATTATTGGCTCGTCAATGCGACCCTGACCTTGGGCCGCGGTCCGTGGAGTGTCGGCCTCTACGCGCGCAATCTGTTCGACCAGCATTATGATCTGACCCGCAACTTCTTCCTGGGCGGGATCGATATCGCCGCGCCGGGCCGAACGCGCAGCGTCGGGGTTCGTGGGCATTACAGCTTTTGATGGTGGCGATAGGCGACGTGGCACTCTAGGCGATCCGTCACCCTGAACTTGTTTCAGGGCCCACCGCGCCACACGCGCCAGGGGCATGTTGAGGAGTGGATGCTGAAACAGGTTCAGCATGACGGAACAGGAGTGTGGGCGGCGGTTCTGATGCTCGCCCTCGCTCTTCTCGTTGGCGCGGCGCCCCCCGCTCAGGCGCGCGACCGGATCGTGGTCGCGCTCCAGCTGGAGCCGCCCACGCTCGACCCGACCTTGGGCGCGGCGGCAGCGGTCAAGGAGGTCACCTACCGCAATATCTACGAGGGGCTGACCACGCTCGACCCGACCGGTGCGGCGGTGCCCTTGCTCGCGACGAGCTGGACGATGGCGCCGGATGCGAAATCCTACATATTCCATCTGCGGCCCGGCGTGCGCTTCAGCGATGGGACGCCGTTCGATGCGAAGATCGTCGCCTTCAGCCTGATACGCGCGATCCGTCCGGGATCGGCCAATTCCATGGCCGAACGGTTGAGCGAGATTGCGGGCGTGGACGTGATCGATCCGCTCACCGTCCGCATCCGCCTGAACCAGCCCGATGCCGGCCTACCGGTTCTGCTCGCCTGGGGCGATTGCGTGATGGTCGCGCCGGGGTCGGCCGACCATCTCGCCACCGCGCCGGTCGGCACGGGGCCGTTCCGCTACCAAAGCTGGACGCGCGGCGATCGGCTGACCCTGGTCCGCAACCAGGCCTATTGGGGTGTCAAACCCGCGCTCCGCCAGATCGAATATCGCTTCATCAGTGATCCCGCCGCGGCTTATGCCGCGGTGAAGACGCATAGCGTCGATCTCTTCCCCGATTATCCTGCGCCCGAAAATCTGGCGCAGCTTCGCGCCGATCCGCGCCTGCGCGTCACCACCGCGCCGAGCGAGGGTGAGGTGATCCTCGCGCTCAATAACCAGGCCGGGCCACTGCGCGACCTGCGCGTACGCCGCGCCATTTCCTACGCGCTCGATCGGCGCGCGATCATCGACGGCGCGATGTTCGGCTATGGCCAGCCGATCGGCAGCCATTTCCCGCCGCAGAATCCGGATTATGCCGATCTGACCGGTCTCTATCCGCACGACCCGGCCAGGGCGCGCGCATTGTTGGCCGAGGCGGGTTATCCCCACGGCTTCTCGCTGACGCTCAAATTGCCGCCACCCGCTTATGCCCGGCGCAGCGGCGAGATCGTCGCGGCCGAGCTGGCCGCGGCCGGTATCCGCGCCACGATCGTCCCGGTCGAATGGCCGCAATGGCTCGACGAAGTCTATGCGCGCCACGATTACGACATGACCATCGTCAGCCATGCCGAGCCGGCCGATTACGACATTTATGGCCGGGCCAATTATTATTTCGGCTATGACGGCCGGGCCGTGAAGGCGTTGCTCGACCGGCTGCGCGCCACCACCGATCCGGGCGCGCGCCATGCTCTGCTGGTCGCGATCCAACGCCGGATCGCGGAGGATGCGGTCAACGGCTTCCTGTTCCAATTCCCGCATCTCGCGGTAGCAGATGCTCGGCTGACGCATCTCTGGGCCAACACGCCGCTGCAGGCGGTGGACTTTTCGACCGCGCGTTTCGCGGGCGCGGATGTCGCGGCGAAGGGCGGAGGCCGCACCCGTTCCTGGGGCGCGCCGCTGATCCTGCTATTCACCCTTGTCGGGCTCGCCGCGCTGGCACGCGGGGCGGGCGTGGGCTGGCTGATGCGGCGGCTCGGCATATTCGCGCTGACGCTGGCGGGCGCGAGCATCGTCATCTTCGCGCTTCTCCAGCTCGTGCCGGGCGATCCCGCGCAGTTCATGATGGGGCTGCAGGCAAGTCCGGAGGCGGTCGCGGTCTTGCGCACGGAGCTGGGGCTCAATGGCTCGGTGGTCGCGCGGTATCTGCACTGGATCGCGGATCTCATGTGCGGCGACCTCGGTACGTCCTATGCCTATCGCGTTCCGGTAGCAGAGCTGATCGGGCCGCGGTTGGCGCTGTCGCTACCGCTCGCCTGCCTGGCGATGCTGGTGTCGGTGCTTGTCGGATTGCCCGCGTCTTTCCTTGCGGCGCTCCGTCCGAATGGCTGGCTCGACCGCGCGCTCGGCGCACTCACACGGTTGGGCGTCGCGATCCCCGGATTCTGGCTGGCGACGATCCTGCTGCTGGCCTTCGCGGTGCATCTGCCCTGGTTCCCGGCGAGCGGCTTCCCCGGCTGGCAGGCTGGGCTCGGCCCTGCCCTAGCTGCATTGATCCTGCCGACTGTCGCTCTGGCATTGCCGCAGGCCGCTTTGATCGCGCGCGTGGCCCGCGCCGCTTTGCTGGCGGAACAGGGACGCGATTATGTCCGTACCGCGCGCGCCAAGGGATTGGGGCGCGGACGCATCCTTTGGCGGCATGTCGCGCCCAATGCCGCCGCGCCGATCCTCGCGGTCATCGGGCTGCAATTCCCATTCCTGCTCGGCGGTGCGGTGATCGTCGAGAATGTCTTCTATCTGCCCGGGCTCGGCAGCCTTGTGGTGCAGGCAATCACCGCGCGCGATCTGATCGTGGTGCAGGCGGTCGCGATGCTGATGGTCGCCGCCACCGTGATCGCAAGCTTCCTGACCGATGTCGCGCAGGCATTGCTCGACCCCAGATTGCGGGCGCGCGCGTGAGGCGCTGGTCCGGCCCGATCCTGCTCTGCCTGATCGTAGGCGTCGCGCTGCTCTCGCTCGCGTGGACGCCCTTCGACATCGCCGCGATCGATGTCGCGCATCGGATGCGTGGCGCTTCGGCGGCGCATCCGCTCGGCACCGATCAGCTCGGTCGCGACATGCTCTCGATGTTGATGACCGGCGCCCGACCGTCGCTCGGCGTGGCGGCGCTCGCGCTGATCATCGGCCTGGCTGGTGGCGTTCCGCTCGGGTTGCTCGCCGCCGCGCGGCCGGGCTGGGTGGATGAGCTGACGGCACGCAGCACCGACATCCTGTTCGCTTTCCCCGCAATCCTGCTCGCCTTGCTGGTGATCGCCGTGCTCGGGCCGGGCGCGACGCATGCGGCCTTGGCGATCGGTCTGTTCAACATCCCCGTCTTCGCGCGCGTGACGCGGGCGTCGGCGCGTAGCGTCTGGACGCGCGATTTCATCCTCGCGGCGCGGCTGGCGGGGAAGGGGCCTGGCCTGATCTCGCTGGAGCATGTGCTGCCCAACATCGCCGGCCCGCTCATCACCCAGGCGAGCCTGCAGCTTTCGCTCGGCGTGCTGGCGGAGGCCGGCCTGTCCTTCCTGGGGCTCGGCGCGCAGCCTCCCGTGGCTAGCTGGGGGCGGATGGTGGCGGACGCGCAGACGCTGATCGGCGTCGCGCCAGGATTAGCGCTGTTGCCCGGTCTCGCGATCGTCGTCACGGTCGTCGCGATCAATCTGGCGGGCGAAGCGTTGCGCGACCGGATCGCCCCGGAAACCGGTCTATGACGGACCGAGTCATGATCCCGCTCGAGATCGAGCATCTCTCGGTCCGCTATGGCGAGACCGTCGCGCTCGATGATGTCTGCCTGAGCGTCGAGGCGGGCGAGATCGTGGCGTTGGTGGGCCCGTCGGGTTCCGGCAAGTCGACCTTGGCGGCGGCAGCAATGGACCTGTTACCGGTCGAGGCGATCGAGCAGGGCGTGGTGCGGATCGAGGGTGCCGACATCCGCGCCTTGCCCGAAAAGCAACTCGAGGCGCTGCGCGGGGGCCGGGTCGGAATCGTCTTTCAGGAACCCGCGACCGCGCTCAATCCTGCGCTCACGATCGGCCGTCAGATCGGCGAAGTGCTCGAACTGCATACCGGTCTCGCCCGCGCCGACATCGCGCCGGAGGTGGACCGGCTGTTGGCGGAGGTTGGCCTCGACCTGTCCGCGCGGCGCTATCCGCACACGCTTTCGGGCGGGCAGCGTCAGCGCGTCGCGCTGGCGATGGCGATCGCGGCGCGGCCGCCCTTGCTGCTCGCCGACGAACCGACCGCTTCGCTCGACCCGGTCGCACAGGCGGAGATCGCCGCTTTGCTTCAGGCATTGGTGCGTGGTCGCGGCATGGGGCTGCTGCTGGTCACGCACGATCTCGCGCTGGCGCGGCGGATCGCGGATCGGGTGGTCGCGCTCGATCGCGGGCGGCTCATCGAGCAGGCGCCCATCGAGCCCGCCGCGACGCGGCGTGAACCGCATGGCGGCGGGGAGACGTTGCTCCTGATGGATCGCGTTACGCGCACCTATCCCGTTAAGCGCGGGCGGGCTGCCGCCCTGACCGACGTTTCGCTGACGCTGGCGCGGGGCGAGGCATTGGCGGTGATCGGCGCGTCCGGATCGGGCAAGTCGACGCTGGCGCGGCTGGCCTTGGGGCTCGACCGGCCCGATGCCGGCCGGATCCTGCTCGGCGGGCAGGACTGGGTCACGGCACGCGGTGCCGATTTGCGCGCGATGCGGCGCCGGGTGCAGGCGGTGTTCCAGGATCCCGCGGCAAGTTTCGATCCGCGCCAGACAATCGCCCGCATCGTGGCGGAGCCGCTGTACCTGCTCGGGAACCTTTCTGCGGCCGAGCGGATCGCCAGGGTGGTGGAAGTTCTCGGCCAGGTCGGCTTGGCGCCGGACGCCGCCGACCGTCTGCCGCAGGCTTTCTCGGGCGGCCAGCGCCAGCGGATCGCCATTGCGCGCGCGCTGATCCTCAAGCCCGAACTGATCCTGTTCGACGAGGCACTCAGCGCGCTCGATCCCGCCTTGCGTGAGGAGATCGTCGCTTTGCTGCTCCGACTGCAGGCCGAGCTGGGGCTGACCTATTTCTTCATTGCGCACGACATGGATCTGGTGCGGCGCATGGCGGATCGCGTGCTGGTGCTGCGCGAGGGGCGGGCGATTGCGTGCGGGCCCGTGGCGGAATTGTTCGACCGGCCTTCGGATCCCTATCTCGCCGCCTTCCTCGCCTCAGCCGAGTAGAATCGCGGCTGCCCTGTCCCACATTGAGGGCGAGGCCGCGGCAAGCATGCCCTTTCCGGTCTGGCTAATGTCATAAGGCGTGCCGTCGAACCGCGCGCACTTGCCGCCCGCTTCCTCCAGGATCAGCACCCCGGGTGCATGATCCCAAACATGCGTGCGCCAGAACAGCGCGAGGTCATTGGCGCCCAACATCACGCGCGGATATTGCTCGGCGGCGCAGCGCGGAATGCCCACGCAATGGAGCTCTCCCTCCGCACGCCGTTCGATGTCCTCGCGCAACTCCGGCGGCAGATATTTGGTGGAAAGGCCCGCGACCGGCATGCTCTCGCCGCTGGTGCGGGCCTGGATGCGCGCGCCGTTGATGAAGGCGCCCTCGCCCAGGCCCGCGCTGCACATCCGGTCCTGCACCGGATCATAGAGCCAGGCGGCCTTGCTCACGCCATCCACCGCGAGCGCGACCATGATCCCGAACGGCGTCTCGCCCGCCGCGAAATTGGCGGTGCCGTCGATCGGGTCGACGATCCACACCGTGCCCTGGCCGATATTGTCGAGCACACTCGGATCGGCCGAGCAGGCTTCCTCGCCCACCACGCGCGAACCAGCAAGCATTCGCGTCAGCCCCTCGCTCAGCGCCTCCTCGCTCTCCCGGTCGGCGATGGTGACGAGTTCGTCGGGCGCCTTTTCGATAATCTCAGCGGCATCGAGCTGGCGGAAGCGCGGCATCACGATCCGTGCGGCGACGTCTCGGATCAGCGCCTGCACCTCTTTGTCGTAAGCGATCAGGGTTCTTCTCCGGGTTCGAGGCCGCGCGTGTCGGGGCGAAAGCGGTCGTGCCGCGGAGCTTCGTCCGCGGCCGGCGCCCAGGCGATCCGGCTCGCATAGAAAATGTGGAAACCCGGAACGACGCCGTCCGGTTCATCCAGCGTGGCGATCGAGAAATCGATCGTCCGGGGCTGATGGTTGACCTGCATCAGGAAAGGCGTGCCGCACCGGCTGCAGAATTTGCGGTGGCCGAAGTCGCTGGACGCGAACATTCCGACCAGATCCTCGCCCTGCGTGAACCGGAAATCGCCGACCGGCACGGTTGCGAAGGCCATCGCCGGGCTGCCCGAGTTCAACTGGCATGTCCGGCAATGGCACCAGCCCGCATCGAACGGATCGGAGGCGAGGCGGTACCGCACCGCCCCGCACGCACAGCCCCCGGTCCATTCGGCCCTCATCAGCTCCGATAATCCGCGTTGATCGAAATATATCCGTGCGTCAGGTCGCACGTCCAAACCGTGGCGCGGCCCTCGCCCAGACCAAGATCGATCCCGATCTCGATCTCCTGCCCCTTGAGGTGCGCTGCGACCGGCGCCTCGTCATAGCCTTCGACCGCCAGCCCGTGGCGCGCGACCTGCGTCGCACCGAAGCGGATCGAGAGCAGGTCGCGCTCGGCCGGCTCGCCCGCCTTGCCGACCGCCATCACGATGCGGCCCCAGTTGGCGTCCTCGCCCGCGATCGCGGTCTTCACCAAAGGCGAATTGGCGACCGACATGGCAACGCGGTGCGCCGAGGCATCGCTCTCGGCGCCCTCGACCGTGATCTGGATGAACTTGGAAGCGCCTTCGCCGTCGCGCACGACCAGGTGCGCGAGCTGGCGGCAGATATCGGTCAGCGCGGCCTGGAAGGCGTCCGCGCCCTCGCTATCGAATGAGGAAAGGGGAACATTCCCGACCTTGCCCGTCGCGAAGGCCAGCACCGTGTCCGAGGTCGAGGTGTCGCCATCGACCGTGATGCACGAGAAGGTCTGCTTGTTGGCCGCCTCCAGCATCGCCTGCAGGAAAGGCGCCTCGACCGCCGCATCGGTGAAGAGGAAGCCCAGCATCGTCGCCATGTCGGGCGCGATCATGCCCGAACCCTTGATGATGCCGACCAGGGTCACGGTCTTGCCGCCGATGACCGCGCTCGCGCTCGCGGCCTTCGGGAAAGTATCGGTCGTGCCGATCGTATTGGTCGCGTCGAGCCAGCTGGCTTCCGGGGCCTGCAGCACCGCGTCGATCCCCGCCTCGGCCTTGTCGACCGGCAGCGGCACGCCGATCACGCCGGTGGAGGCCACGAACACGTCGGACGGTTCGCACCCTACATGCCCCGCTACCCGCGCCGCGATCGCCTCGACCGCCGCGCGGCCGCGATTGCCGGTGAAGGCGTTCGAATTGCCCGCATTGACGACGAGGGCACGTGCCTGGCCCAGCGGGAGCGCCTTGCGGCACCATTCCACCTCGGGCGAAGGGCATTTGCTCTGTGTCGTCACGCCGGCAACCGCGGTGCCTGCGTCTAACGCCGCATAGGTCAGGTCGGTCCGCTCCCAGGCCTTGTACCCCGCGCGCGTCACCGCGACTCGCACGCCGGCGACCGGCGGCAGAACGGGGAAGGGCGAGGCGAGGGGAGAGATTGATCCGGACATGGGGCGATCGCCTAGCAGGCAGTTTTCCGAATGTGTATCGATTGGTGGGTTTGGGAGGGGGGCGAATGACAAATCGACGCATGAAGACCTTGTTGGCGATTATGGCGCCCGGCTTCCCGGCAGCGGCTCAAAACAAGCTGCCGACGGCTCCGCGAATGACAACCACGATCCACAATGACGATTATCCATGGGGATGCGATCAGCCAGAACAGTGACGGGGTAAGCCAGGTCGAGGTGGATCTGGACTCAAAGGGACGCATGGTTCGCTGCAAGACCTCTGGGAAGAGCGGCTCGCCCGTGCTGGACGTGGCGACGTGCCAACTCATAAAAAAGCAGGCGAGCTTCGCGGCGGCGCTTGATTCCGATGGCGTAGCTATCCCGAGCGAGGTGCCGATCGATTTCGTCTGGTGGATTCCGGGACATCCTTATCCGCCTCGGAGGCCGGTGGACGCGTTGGTTACGGTCAAACGGCTCCCTTTGGGCCTTCGCAATCGTATCGTGCGGGTGCTTCAATTGCAGCGCGCAGACGGGAGCTTCGAATCCTGCTCTGCAATAGTTTCCAGCGGCTCGGCGGCTTTGGATGCGGTGGCCTGCTCCACAGCCAACTCGGCGCAATATCCTCCCCTTACCGAACATGGCCAACCTGTCCGCGGATTACGAATTCGGCAAATAGCCTTTGAGGCAGCAACTCTCGGGCCCGCACCGGTCGCTCCGAACTAGCGGCTGCCCCGGGGCAAATCCGCATCACCCCCACCAATAATGCGACGAAGCGAAGCCAAGGATAGACGAGCGCCTCGACTCGTCTTACATGCTCCTTTGATGCGTTTGCTGCTTCTCCTCTCGGCCTTCCTGACCGCGCTTACCGGCGCGGTGGTCGGCACGGCTGCCTCCGCGCAGCCGATCGTCGCGAGCAGCACCGCCACCCACGCCAAGGTCGGCAACGCCGCCACGGTGACCGCGCCCATGCCGGAAGAAGTGCGTGGCGCCTTCGCCGCGCCCGGAACCTGGCACGCAAGCCTGGTCCCGCCGACGCGCGTCCAGCGCAAATCCTATGGCGAGCGCCGGCGCGAATAGCGCTTTCTAGGCCGATTCTCCGCCCGTCTCGGCGGGCAAGCACCCATTTCCCATAACATGCGTTCGGCGGCACGCGCCGACGCGTCCCATATAGACAGGAAGACCACCCGACATGTTCGCCGGCATTGCCAAGGCCATCTTCGGCTCGTCCAACGACCGCTACGTCAAGTCGATGCAGCCGCTGGTGCGCAAGATCGCATCGTTCGAGACCAGTCTGCAGGCGATGAGCGACGAGGAACTGGCCAACCAGACCCTGCTCTTCCGTGCCCGCCTGGAAGCAGGCGAGACGCTCGACCAGCTTCTTCCGGAGGCCTTCGCCACGGTGCGTGAAGCGGCACGGCGCGTGCTCGGCCAGCGCCATTACGACGTGCAGATGATCGGCGGCATCGTCCTCCATCGCGGCGAGATCGCCGAGATGCGCACGGGCGAGGGCAAGACGCTGGTGGCGACGCTGGCGGTCTATCTGAACGCCTTGCCCGGCAACGGCGTGCATGTCGTCACGGTCAATGATTACCTCGCTGCGCGCGACGCGGAATGGATGGGCCAGGTCTACCGTTTCCTCGGCCTTACCGTGGGCGTGATCGTCCCCAACCTCACCGACGAGCAGCGCCGTCAGGCCTATAATGCGGACATCACCTACGCGACCAACAACGAGCTCGGCTTCGATTATCTGCGCGACAATATGAAATATGACCGCGGCCAGATGGTCCAGCGGCCCTTCGCGCACGCGATCGTCGACGAGGTCGATTCGATCCTGATCGACGAGGCGCGCACGCCTTTGATCATCTCGGGCCCGACCGAGGACAAATCCGAACTCTACAAATCGGTCGACGCGATCGTGAAGACGATCGCGCCCGAACATTATGAACATGACGAGAAAGCCCGCTCGGTGATCCTGACCGAGGACGGCACCGAATGGGTCGAGCGCAAGCTCGAGGAAGCGGGCCTGCTGGAGGGCACCAACCTCTACGATTTCGAGAATACGCAGGTGGTCCACCACCTCAACCAGGCCTTGAAGGCCAATGTCGCCTTCCGCCGCGACATCGATTACATCGTCAAGGACGGCAAGGTCGTCATCATCGACGAATTCACCGGCCGCATGATGGACGGGCGCCGCTGGTCGGACGGCCTGCACCAGGCGGTCGAGGCCAAGGAAGGCGTCAATATCGAGCCCGAGAACCAGACGCTCGCCTCGATCACCTTCCAGAATTATTTCCGCATGTATCCCAAGCTGTCGGGCATGACCGGCACCGCCGCCACCGAAGCGGCCGAATTCTATCAGATCTACAAGATGAACGTGGTCTCGATCCCGACCAACGTTCCCGTCCAGCGCAAGGACGATGACGACGAATTCTACAAGAATATCGGCGACAAGTTCGCCGCCATCACCAAGGCGATCCGCGAGAAGCAGCAGACCGGCCAGCCGGTGCTGGTCGGCACCGTCTCGATCGAGAAGTCGGAAATGCTGTCCGAATATCTCCAGAAGGAAGGCGTGAAGCATAACGTGCTGAATGCCCGCTATCACGAGCAGGAGGCGCATATCGTGGCGCAGGCCGGCCGGTTGGGCGCGGTCACGATCGCGACCAACATGGCGGGCCGCGGCACCGACATCCAATTGGGCGGCAACCTTGAGATGCGGATGCTCGCGGAGCATCCCGACCTGGTCGCCGGCACGCCCGAATATGAAAGCATCGCCGCTGGCATCCGCGCCGAGATCGCGACCGAGAAGCAGCAGGTGCTCGCCGCCGGCGGCCTGTTCGTGCTCGGCACCGAACGGCACGAAAGCCGGCGTATCGACAATCAGCTGCGCGGCCGTTCGGGCCGCCAGGGCGATCCCGGCCTCAGCCGCTTCTATCTGAGCCTCGATGACGATCTGCTGCGTATCTTCGGCCCGCAGACGATGTTCGCCAAGATGATGAACAAGAATCTGGAGGACGGCGAGGCGATTATCTCGCCCTGGATCTCCAAGGCGATCGAGACCGCGCAGAAGAAGGTCGAGGCGCGCAACTACGACATCCGCAAGCAGGTGGTCGAATATGACGACGTCATGAACGACCAGCGCAAGGTGGTTTACGAGCAGCGCGCGGACATCATGGATGCCGAGACGGTCGATGATGTCGTCGCCGACATGCGCGCCGAGACGGTCAACGCGATCGTTGCCGACGCCTGTCCGCCGGGCTCTTACCCCGAGCAGTGGAATATCGCCGGCCTCAAGGAAGCCGCGACCGACATTTTCGGGATCGAGGTGCCGGTCGAAGCATGGCTGCAGGAAGAGATGGTCGAGCCCGAACTGCTCGCCACGCGCATCCAGGAAATGGCCGAGGTCGAACTCGCCAAGCGCGTCGAGGAGGTCGGCAAGGAAAGCTGGCACAATATCGAGAAGAGCGTCCTCCTCCAGCAGCTCGACCATCATTGGAAGGAGCATCTGTCGACGCTCGATGCGCTGCGCCAGGTGATCCACCTGCGCGCCTACGCGCAGAAGACGCCGATCAACGAATATAAGCAGGAAGCCTTCGCGATGTTCGAGCGCATGCTCGGCATCATCCGCGAGGACGTGACCCGCACGCTCTCCAACATCCGCTTCAATTTCGCGCCCCCGCCCGAAATGCCGAAGATGCCCGACATCTTCACCACCACGCATATCGATCCGTTGACCGGGGCCGACGACAGCGCCGACCGCGACGCGGCATCCTTGGGCCTCGTCACCACGCGCATGCCGCCGCTGCAAATGGCGCAGCCCGACATGCCCGTATTGGGCGACCCCGCCGAATGGGAAAATCGCACTAGCCGCAACGCGCCTTGCCCCTGCGGCTCGGGCCGCAAATACAAGCACTGCCACGGGCAGCTGTAACGGGAACGGCCGACCCAATCCCGTTCGTGCTGAGCTTGTCGAAGCACCGTTCTTCTTCTCTGGGAGATGAAGAAAGGCAGCCCTTCGACAAGCTCAGGGCGAACGGCTGGTCGCCAGCTTTGGCTCAGCGCCCACCGAACAGCCGGGCGAGAAATCCCTTCGGTCGTGATTTGGGCGCCGGCTCGCCACCGATCCGCTGAAGCATCGACCAGCGAAATCCCGAAGGCGGTTCCTCGTGCGGATTGAAGCCGCATAGCGCCTTGGACATCTTGCCCGGTATTTCGAAAAACAGATCGATTCCGATGTCGCTACCCTGGCCCTTAGCTTCGGCCGCCCGGGCTTGCTCGATAATGGCCGCCAGCTCCGGAGGAAGCGGCCCGTCCACCCGCAGCGCATCGGCCGGCTTACGGCTCTCATAATCGTAGTCGACGCTCCAGGCTTCCTCGCCGTCAACGTAACCATATCCCTCGGCAAAGCAGCCTATGCGCGATATATTGCCCAGGAAGGCAGGCCCGAACTCGGCGAGCTCGACAAGCGTGTCCTTCTCTTCCTCGTCGAGATTGCCGAAGAGCAGGAGCCAATTCCGCGGCAGTCGCCCCATGAATATCCTGTCCTGATAGTCATGCGCTCCAGAAAATTGGGCCAACCGGCGACGTCCCGGGCCTCTTCATCATCCGAAAGCTCCAGGCCGAGCGTCGCAAGAGCCTGATCCGGCGAGAGGCCTTTCCCGCCACCCAGATCAGCATGTGGTTGATATCCGCCGGATGGCTCACGGCAATCGCTCCGATCGAATGAAAAGACGGAATACAGGCTCAACCGCGGCCAAAAAGCCGGGCGAGAAGGCCGCGTTTCTCTGTCGGTTCGGGACTGCCGATCGGCTTCAGGCTTGAATAAGGAATCATGTTGGGATCTCCCTCGCCCAGAAAGAAGCCGCAGATCGATTCGGCGAGCTTGGGAGGGATGTCGAACATCACATCCACGTCCGCATCCTCGCCACCCTCGGAATCCTGTTCGGCTTTGGCTGCGCGCACGATGGCCTCAAGCTGATCGGGAGGGCTTCCGGTGATCCGCAGCGAATAAAGACTTTCGTCCTCGTTCGGATCGTGAACCACGCCCCAAACCTGTTGGCCGCCTTCATAACCGCGCGCTTCGGAATACATCACGCGCTCGTTCATGCTGCACGCGATAGCACTGCCGAACGCGGCCAATTTGGATAGCGGCCCGACGAACGCATCGTCGTCCTTGTCGCTGATCACGAGCAGCCAATTCGGCCACTCGATCAGCGCGACCCCTTCGCAGAACAGGTAGGGCCTGGGGGCAGGGGACACTTCCATCCCAAGCGCTTCCATCGCCTGCTCAGGCGTCGCCCCCCGCACCGCGATCCATGAATGGGAAAAACCCATGACCGATTCTCCGTTCTCTCCGCCAGTTATGCTGGCAGATCGTTACGGATAAGCAAGAACAAAATGGGAACACAAACCGAAACGGTGGAAATCCGCCCGGTGCGTGGAAGCCTATTTCTTCCCGAACCCGGAGAACGGCTTCAGCACGATCCAGATATAGGCCAGCGTACCCGCCAGCACGACGATCGCCAGGCCGTGGTTGAGATAATCGACCCCGCCCTCATGCTTCACCGCCTGGTTGCCCAAATAATTGGTCACCGCGCAGCCGACCGAGGCGATCAGATATTGCCAGATCGAATCCTGCGGTTCGCCCGTCCCCGAGGAGCGCTGCAGAAAAAGAACGATGAGCCCGGCGAAGATCGCCACCGTCACCCAATCGTACACAGTTTCCATAACGCTACCTCTCCCCTGTCGCGCGTCTCCCTGCCACGGCGGGGTGGGGCGATGCAATAAGCGTCATGTGACGACCCCGCCCGACAGGAAGCGGGAATCGCGCCATGCGCCCTTTGCCATGATCTCGGCAATGATCTCCGTTGCATCATAAATCTGCTCATAACGCAGCGTGAGCGGCGTCAGGCCGAACCGCGCGATATCGGGCGCACGAAAGTCGCCGATCACCCCGCGCTCGATCAAGGCGCGGACGATTCCGAGCGCATGGGGATGGCGGAGCGCGATGTGGCTGCCGCGCTCGTCGGGATCGTCAGGCGTGACGCGCTCCAGTTCCGGGCACAGCGCGGCAATGCGGGTGGCGAACAGGTCGTGCAGGCGAACCGACTTGTCCCAGCGCGCCTGCGCATCGCTTTCCAGCATCAGGTCGACGCCGCTTTCCAGCGCGAGCAGGCCGAGCATCGCGGGCGTGCCGCTCAAGAAGCGGGCGATACCGGGTGCGGGCTCGAAATCGCACGAGAAAGCGAACGGCGTCTTGTGGCCCCACCAACCCGCGATCGGCGAGGCGAGCCGCGTCTGGAGATCGTGCGCGACGTAAAGGAAGGCCGGGGCGCCGGGCCCGCCGTTCAGGAACTTATAGCCGCAGCCGACCGCCAGTTGCGCGCCGTCGCGCTTCAGGTCGACCGGCACCGCGCCGACGCTGTGGCTCAAATCCCAGACGATCGGCACGCCTGTCGCGTTGAGCGTGGCCATGTCGTGACGCCGTGCCGTGCGATAGTCGACATGGGCCAGGACGGCGGCCGCGACATCGTCGCCCAGAGCATCCGCGATGCGTGCTCGCGGCGTCGGACGATATTCCCGGCCAAGCAATTCGGCGACGCGCGCCGCGACATGCGCGTCGGTCGGGAAATTGTCGCTTTCGGCCAGGATCGCGCCGCCGCGTGCTTCGCCCGCCGCCATCAGCAGCTTGAACAGGCAGACCGAGGTCGAGTCGGCGATCACGACCTCGTCCTCGTTCGCACCGATCAGCCGCGCGATCTTGGCACCGACCCGCCGCGGCGCCGAAACCCAATCGCGATCGTTCCAGCTGCGGATCAGGCCTTCGCCCCATTCCTGCTCGACCACCGTTTTCAAACGCGCCGCCGTCTGTCGCGGCAGGGCGCCGAGCGAGTTGCCGTCGAGGTAGATGAGGCCCTCGGGCAAGGCGAAACGCGCGCGGAAAGCGGCCAGCGGATCGGCCGCATCCCAGCGCCGCACCTCGTCACGCGTGATCATAATGGTTTGTTGCGGCTTCCCGATCGCTCGGGCAAGCTCCCGCTTTCGGTGAAAGGACGAGTATGGCGAGCAGGGCGGAGATCGCGAGCGAGGAGCAAAGCCGCGATCACGGCCTGTTGCGCGCGATGGGGGTATTCACCTTCGCCGCCGCGATCACCAACGAAGTGGTGGGATCGGGCGTCTATCGCTTGCCCGCCGTGATGGCGACCGCGGCGGGGACGATCGCGCCTTATGCCTATCTCGCCTGCCTGATCGCGATGGCCGCCGTCGTGCTCTGTTTCTCGGAGGCGGGCAGCCGCGTGCCCACCAGCGGCGGACCTTATGGCTATGTCGAAGCCGCGTTCGGGCCGATGCCGGGCTTCGTCGCGGGATTGCTCGTCTGGTTTTCGAGCGTGCTCGCTTGCGGCGGAATCGCGGTGGCGCTTGCGGATACGGTGGGATCGGCCTTTCCGGTCATGGCCGCGCCCATGCCGCATTATGCGGTCGTCGCCGCGGTGCTGGGGCTGATGACCTTCATCAACATCATCGGGGTGGACATCGCCGCCAAGGTCCTGGGTCTCGCAACCATGATCAAGCTGCTGCCGCTCTTCCTGTTCCTGATCGTGGGCGGGGGAGCCCTGCTGATGGGCCATCCCGTCGCTGCGCCGATCAATAACCCGCCGACCGAGGGTTTCGGCGCGGCTGCGATCCTCGGCATTTTCGCGCTGACTGGCATGGAGACCCCGCTCGCCGCCTCGGGCGAGGTGCGCGATCCGGCCCGGACAGTGCCGCGCGCCTTGCTGCTGGCGATGATCTCGATCGGTTTGCTCTATATCGCGGTGCAGATCGTGTCGGACCGGCTGCTGGGCGCTGGCCTGGTCGGGTCGAAGGCGCCGCTCGCCGACGCGCTCGGCACGATCGATCCGCGTTGGCGCGCGCCTTTGCTGGCAGGCGCGTTCGGGTCGATGCTGATCTGGCTGGGCAGCGATCTGCTCGGTGCGCCGCGCGTGCTGTTCGCGTTTGGGCGTGACGGTCTGCTGCCCTCGTTGCTCGGCAAGGTCCATCCGCGCTGGCGCACGCCTTATGTCGCGATCCTGACGCACTTCTTCCTGGCGCTGGCGCTGGCGCTGACGGGCACGTTCGAGAAACTGGCGATCCTCTCCACACTCGCAATCGCGCCGCTTTACATGTCGGTCTGCGCGGCGGCGGTGAAGTTGCGGCGCGACAAGGTCGCGATCCTCGGCCAGCCGCTGATCATCCCCGGCCTGCCCGTCATTTCGGTCCTGGCGATCCTCAGCATGGTCGGGCTGGTTGGCCTCGCCAAACCCGCCGAGCAGGTCGCGCTGGCGGCGCTGCTGGTCGGCGGCGTGGTCCTCTATTACGTGATGCGCGCCATCCACGGCGGGGCGAAAGCGTAAACCTCATGCCATCGTCACCCTGAACTTGTTCCAGGATCCGTTTCGCGACGACGTACCCGCCTCTCGATGGATCTACCGTAACGCCTCTTCGATCAACCGCACCGTGGCGGTCCAGCTCTTCGTTCCGGGCGTGATCAGCTCGACATGACCCTCGTCCGCGATCGTCACGCGGTGCGCCCTGCGCTTTTTCGCATAGTTGGTGGCCACGATCGGCGGGGCGATACGGTCGAGCGTGGCATTGACCTGCGTCACCGGAATGGCGGTGTCGGGCAACACAGCCGGAGACGTATCCGCATAGACATCGGGATGGCTTGCGGAAGGCTGGCCGACCAGGCCCGGTACCGGATCATTGTCGCATCTATTGGCGGGCGGCACGGTGTCGGCCTGAAGGTCGGGCAGGCCTCCCAGGCTGATCGCTGCGCTCAGCTTCAGCGGATGCGGCATGAAAAGCGGACCGGCTTTGGGCAGGCCCGCGCGCGCCGCCAGCCACAGGACGAGATGCCCGCCCGCCGAATGGCCCACCGCCACGATCCGGTCCGCACGCAGATGGTATTTGCGCGCCTGGGCGCCAAGCAGGTCGGCGGCATGCGCCACGTCCAGGAAGGTACCGGGATAGCCGCCGCCCGGCCGGTCGATGCCGCGATATTCCACGTTCCATACCGCGATGCCGCGCTTGCGCAGATCGTCAGCGATCCAGTTCATGATGTCGGCCTTGGCGATCTCGGTCTGCCAGCAGCCGCCATGGACCATCAGCACCACCGGATGCGCGCCCGCTTTCTTCGGCAGCCACAGATCGACATGCTGCAACGGGTCCGCGCCGTACGGGATGCTGGCGTCGGGCCTGGGCTGCGGCCGGTTGAGCAGATCGGACCAACGCATCGGCTCGGCAAGGACCGGCGCCGCGATCAGCGCCATCATTGCCAGGACCGATAGGCGCTTCATGCGAGTATCTTCGCCAATCCTTTTGACAGCTGCAAGGCGCCGTTGAGTTGTGCTGCGGCATCGGGCCAGGCGCGGCTGATCACCAGCTTGCTGTCCGGGCGCAGCTTGGCCGTGCCCTTGAGGCGATCGACATAGCCGAGCAGGCCCTGCAGATCGGGGAACTGATCCTCGAAGAAGGTGACGAGCGCCCCCTTCGGCCCAACGTCGAGCTTGGCGATGCAGGCCTTCTTGGCGTTCAATTTGGTCTCGATGATCGACAGCAGGTTGGCGGTGGGTTGGGGCAGCGGGCCGAACCGGTCGATCATCTCCGCGGCGAAGGCTTCGATCTCGGCCTTGTTCTCCAGCTCGTTCATCCGCCGGTAAAGGCCCATGCGCAGGTCGAGATCGGGCACATAATCGTCCGGGATCATGATCGGCGCGTCGACACTGATCTGGGGCGAGAATTCGCGGTTGCGCGCGGCCTCGGCCAGCCCGCCTGCCTTGGCCTCCAGGATCGCGTCCTCCAGCATCGACTGGTAGAGTTCGAACCCTACCTCCTTGATGTGGCCCGATTGCTCGTCGCCGAGCAGATTGCCCGCACCGCGAATGTCGAGATCGTGGGAGGCAAGCTGGAAGCCCGCGCCCAACGTGTCCAGATTTTGCAGGATATGCAGGCGCTTCTCCGCCGTCTCGGTGACGATGCGGTTGGGCGGGGTGGTGAGGTAGGCGTAAGCACGCGTCTTCGAACGCCCGACGCGGCCGCGCAGCTGATAGAGTTGGGCGAGGCCGAAGCGGTCGGCGCGGTGGACGACCAACGTGTTCGCGCTGGGGATATCGAGCCCGCTCTCGACGATCGTGGTCGACAGCAGCACGTCGAACTTCTTGTCGTAGAAGGCCGACATCCGTTCCTCGACCTCGGTCGCGCTCATCTGGCCATGCGCGACGACGTAACGCACCTCGGGCACTTCCTTGCGCAGGAACTCCTCGATGTCGGGCAGGTCCTTGATCCGTGGCGCGACGAAGAAGCTTTGCCCGCCACGATAATGTTCGCGCAACAGCGCCTCACGGATCACCACCGGATCCCACGGTGCGACATAGGTGCGCACCGCCAGACGGTCGACCGGCGGGGTCTGGATCACCGACAATTCGCGCAGGCCCGACATCGCCATCTGCAGCGTGCGCGGGATCGGCGTCGCGGTGAGGGTCAGGACGTGCACGTCCGATTTCATCGCCTTAAGCCGCTCCTTGTGCGTCACGCCGAAGCGCTGCTCCTCGTCGACGATGACGAGGCCGAGCCGCTTGAACTCGACGCCCTTGGCCAGAATAGCATGCGTGCCGACCACGATATCGATCGTTCCCGCTTCCAATCCCTCTTTGGTTCGTTTTGCTTCGGCAGCAGGAACCAAACGGGATAGTCGGCCCACTTCGATCGGGAAGCCGCGCATCCGCTCGACGAAATTGGTGTAATGCTGGCGCGCGAGCAAAGTGGTCGGACAGACCAGGGCCACCTGCATCCCCGCCATCGCCGCGACGAAGGCGGCGCGCAGCGCCACCTCGGTCTTGCCGAAGCCGACATCGCCCACGATCAGCCGATCCATCGGCTTGCCCGCCGCCAGGTCGTTCAGCGCATCGTCGATCGCGCGGTCCTGGTCGTCCGTTTCCTCATAGGGGAAGCGGTCGGCAAAGGCGGCATAGGCCGAATCCGTCTGCGCCACTTCGGCGGCGCGCAGCGCGCGCAAAGCCGCGGTCGCGATCAGCTCGCCCGCAATCTCGCGGATCCGCTCCTTCATCCGCGCCTTGCGCGTCTGCCAGGCGACGCCGCCAAGCTTGTCGAGGCTCGCGCCTTCCTCGCTGCCGTAGCGGCTCAGGACCTCGAGATTCTCGACCGGAACGTAGAGCTTGTCGCCGCCGGCATAGGACAAGGCGACGCAATCGTGCGGCACCTTGGACACCGGAATCTGGGTCAGGCCTTCATAGCGGCCGATGCCATGATCGGCATGGACCACCAGATCGCCCGGCGAGAGCGTTGCCAGTTCCGCCAGGAAAGCGTCGGCCGACTTGCGCCGTTTCTGCCGGCGGATCAGCCGGTCGCCCAGCATGTCCTGCTCGGTCAGCAGCGCTACTTCGGGCGTGGTGAAGCCATGATCGAGCGGCAGCACGGTCAACGCGGTCGTGCCCGGCCGGAAGGCGGCACCCAGCGCGTCCTGCCAGTCGTCCGCCAGCATCGCGCCGTCGAGACCATGGTCGTTGAGGAGCCCCTTCAACCGCTCTCGCGCGCCGCCCGAATAGCTCGCCAGCACGACCTTCTTCTTCGCGCGGGCAAGGTCGCGGATATGCGCGACCACCGCCTCATAGACATTGGCATTCTGCGTGCGCTCGGGCGTGAAATCGCGCGGACCGTCGACGCCGAAGTCGATCACCCGTTCGCTCTCGGGCTCATGATAGGGCGTGGTCAGGTGGATCGGCCAATCCTTGATCGCCTCGCGCCACTCCTTGGCCGACAGGTAAAGCGTGTCAGGCTCGATCGGGCGGTAGCTGCCCGGATCGCTCGTCTTCGCGCGCTGCCGGTTCTCATAATAATCGTTGATCGATTCGAACCGGGCGTCGGCGGCGCCGTCCGCCCCGCTGTCGCGGACGATCAGGTCGTCGTCGGCAAGATGGTCGAACAAGGTCGACAGCCGCTCTTCCAGCAAGGGCAGCCAATGCTCCATGCCCGCCAGCCGGCGGCCTTCGGACAGCGCCTGATAAAGCGGATCGCCGGTTGCGGTCGCGCCGAACTTCTCGCGATAGCGGCTGCGGAAGCGCTTGATGCCCTCGGCATCCAGCAGCGCCTCGGATGCGGGTAGCAAAGTGAAACCGTCGATATTGGCGGTGGTGCGCTGATCCTCGGGCGAAAATTGGCGGACGGTCTCGATCTCGTCGCCGAAGAAATCGAGGCGCAGCGCCAGCGGTTCGCCCGCCGGGAACAGGTCCACCAGCCCGCCGCGCACCGCATATTCGCCCGCCTCATGGACGGTGTCGGCGCGGACATAGCCGTTGGCCTGGAGCAATTCGGCAAGCGCGCCGCGATCGATCCGCTCGCCCGGCGCCAGGCTGGCCGACAATTGGCGAATCCGGAACGGCGTCAGCGTGCGCTGCGTGATCGCATTGACCGTGGTAACGAGCAGCTGGGGCTTGTCCTTCTTGCGCTGGAGCGCATGCAACGCCGCCAGCCGCTCCGACGTCGCGCGCAGCGAGGGGGAGGCGCGATCGTAGGGCAGGCAATCCCACGCCGGAAAGGTCAGCACCTCCAGTTCGGGCGCAAAATAACGCGCATTGTCCGCCACGCCACGCATCGCGCTCTCGTCGGGCGCGACGAACACCGCGCGTCCCTGCGCGGCACGCGCCAGATCGGCCAGCAGCCATGGCAGGAAGCCCGCCGGCGCTCCCGCCAGCGTCAGTGCCTCGCCCGCTTTCAATATCTTTTGAATATCAGCCACTTACTTCTCGATCGGAATATAGTCGAGCACGCGCATCCGCTCCATCATCGGGCCGTGCCAGCGCCCGGGGACGGGGATCGTTCCGATCGCCCAGCCCATGATCTCGACATCCTCCTCATCCATCAAAGCCTCGAACCAGTCGATCTGGTCGTCGCTCCATTCGGCCGAGAAAGTGTCGAAATAGCCGCCGATCAGCAGGTCGGCTTCCTTGGTGCCGCGATGCCAGGCGCGGAAGCGCAGGCGCTTGAGGCGGATGTCGCGGTCCATAAGGCTCCAACGGGCAATGGCCGGCGGTGGGAAACCGTCGGCTGATTGAGATGCGGTCGTCCCGCCACCCGTCATGCTGACTTGTTTCAGCATCCATCCATCAACCGCACCGTCGGTACGTTTGGCGCTATGGACCCTGAAACAAGTTCAGGGTGACGGTTTGAGTTGGCGCAACGGTCGGCTACGCATCTAATGATGCGGCCCGACATTCTCAATCCGCTGTTCGCCGAAGTGGAGGCGCTGAAAGGGGTGGGCCCGCAAATGGCCAAGCCCCTGTCGCGGCTCGGCCTGTCGCGCGCGATCGACCTGCTCTTCCATCTGCCCACCGGCTTCATCGACCGCAAGGCGGTGACCGAATTGGACGAGGCCGATGTCGGCCAGATCGTGACCGTCACCGTCACCCCGACCGACTACCGCATGGCGGGCAGCGCCCGCGCGCCGGCCAAAGTGATCGCGCAGGATGCGGCCGGCAATGCGATCAGCCTGGTCTTCTTCGGCGGATCGTCGGGCTGGGCCAAGAAGCAATTGCCACTGGGAGAAGCCAAGGCGGTGTCGGGCAAGCTCGACCGCTACGATCAATGGCTCCAGATCGTGCATCCCGAGGTGATGACGCCCGACGAGGCCAAGGCGCTGCCCGCGCGCGAGGCGGTCTACGCCCTGTCCGAAGGCCTCACCAACAAGCGCCTGGCGGCGCTGATCGCGCAGGCGATCGCGCGCATGCCGGACCTGCCCGAATGGATCGAGCCCAGCCTGCTCGGCAAGCACGGATGGCCGGGCTGGCGCGAAGCGCTGATCCGCATCCACGCCGATCCGTCCGATGCCAAGGCGCGCGAGCGGCTGGCCTATGACGAGGTCTTCGCCAATCAGCTCGCGCTGATGCTCGTCCGCGCATCCTCGCGCGGCCGCAAGGGAACGCCGCTCCAGGGCGACGGCCGGCTGCGCGCCGCGCTCAAGCTGCCTTATGCCCCCACCGGCGCGCAGACGCGCACCGTCGGTGAGATCGAGGGCGACATGGCCCAGTCCGCGCCGATGCTGCGCCTGCTCCAGGGCGATGTGGGCGCGGGCAAGACCCTGGTCGCGTTGATGGCGCTGCTGATAGCGGTCGAGGCGGGCGCGCAGGGCGCTTTGCTTGCACCGACCGAGATCCTCGCCCGTCAGCATTTCGAGAACCTGTCACGCCTGCTCGCCGGCGTGCCCGTCAACCTCGCCATCCTCACCGGGCGCGACAAGGGCCGCGCGCGCGAGGCGACCCTGATGGGGCTGGCCGATGGCTCGATCGACATCCTCGTCGGCACGCATGCCATCTTCCAGGAGGCGGTGACCTATAAACGCCTCGGCCTCGCGGTGGTGGACGAGCAGCACCGCTTCGGCGTCGCGCAACGCATGTTGCTCACGCAAAAAGCGGAGAGGCCGCCGCACCTGCTGGCGATGACCGCCACCCCGATCCCGCGCACGCTGACGCTCGCCCAATATGGCGAGATGGATTCGAGCCGTCTCGACGAAATGCCCCCCGGCCGCCAGCCGATCGAGACGCGCGTCATCTCCGACGATCGGCTGATCGAGGTGGTCGATGGCCTCCAGCGCCATCTCGCCACCGGCCAGCAGGCCTATTGGGTCTGCCCCCTGGTCGAGGAAAGCGAGACCAGCGACCTCGCCGCCGCCGAGGATCGCGCCGCGGCACTGCGGATGCGGCTCGGCGACAAGGTCGGGCTGGTCCATGGCCGCATGAAGGGGCCGGACAAGGACGCGGTCATGGCCGCCTTCCAGCGCGGCGAACTCGGCCTGCTGGTCGCGACCACCGTGATCGAGGTCGGCGTCGACGTGCCCAACGCCACCCTGATGGTGGTCGAGCACGCCGATCGCTTCGGCCTCGCCCAGCTCCATCAGTTGCGTGGCCGCGTCGGGCGCGGGGAGGGGCGGTCGATCTGCCTGTTGCTCCGCACCGCCGGCCCGATGAGCGAAACCGCGCGCGCGCGCCTCGCTTTGCTGCGCGACACCAATGACGGCTTCCGCATCGCGGAGGAGGATCTGCGTCTGCGCGGCGCGGGTGAGATTCTGGGCACGCGTCAATCGGGCGAAGCCGGTTTCCGCCTCGCCGCGCCCGAGCAGGTCAACGAACTGATCGAAACCGCTACCCAGGACGCGCGCCTGCTCGTCGATCGCGACGGCGGCCTGCAGGGCCCGCGCGGCCAGGCGGCGCGGACCGCGCTTTACCTGTTCGAACGCGATGCCGCGGTTAACTTGATCCGGTCGGGGTGAGGGAAGGGTGCGGGGGAAATGGTTGCTGCTGATCGTCTTGCTGCTGTGGCCGGTTGCGGCCCCGGCCAAGGTTACGATCACTTTCTATTCGCGCGAGCTGGGCGTGGAATTCCCGCACGCCTTCGTGCGCATCACCGGCGCGACCGACGCCGCGCCCGACACGCCGATCGATACCAATTACGGCTTCACCGCCAAGACCGTGACGCCCGCCGTGCTGCTCGGCCGTGTCGCCGGCGAGATACTCGCCGCCAACCCTACCTATGTCAGCCGCAGCGACAGCCATTTCTCGCTCGTGCTGAGCGACGCGCAATATGATCAGGTGCTAGCGATCGTGCAGAAATGGCGCGATCTGCCGCAGCCCTCCTACGATCTGCACCACGCCAATTGCGTCTATTTCGTCGGCGATGTCGCGCGCGCTCTCGGGCTGAAGGTCGACGACAGCCAGCGCAAATTGATGACCCGTCCACGCTCCTACATCATCAATCTGGTCCGGCTGAACCCGGGCGTGGGCGCGATCACGCCAGGCGGCCGGGCCGATCGCGCGCTTCAGGAAGCCCGTTGAGACCGACTTTCGGCTAGGCTGACTCTTGCCCGATCCGCGCGCAAACCTCGCGGGAAGCAAAAGGAGAGGGGCGATGCGGATATTTGCGGGCGTGTTGGCGGCGGCTTTGCTCGGGACGGGGCTTTCTGCGGCGGAGCCGGTCCGGCCGGCGATTACCGGCATTTCGCACCTCGCGGTCTACACCGCCGATGCGGCGGCGTCGGAGGATTATTATGTCCGTATCCTCGGCGCGAAGAAGGCGCCGGACCCCGAGGATGCGCATGGCGTGCGTTATTATTTCAGCCCGCAGCAATTCATCGAGGTGCTGCCGCTCGGCCCCAATCCGGGCTTGAGCCGGATGGCGCATGTCGGCTGGAACACGAAGGACGCGGCCGGGCTGCGCGCCTACCTGATCGCGCACAAATATCCTGGGGTCTCGGCGTTGCAGCATGCCTCCGACGGTGCGCTCTGGTTCTCGACCCAGGATCCCGAAGGCAATGAGGTCCAGTTCGCCCAGCCCGCGACCGGTGATGCCACGCCCGTGCCCGGCGCGATCAGCGGGCGGATCATCCATATCGGCTACATGGTCCGCAGCCGCGCCGCCGAGGATGCTTTCTATCGCGATCTGCTCGGCTTCCGGCCTTACTGGCACGGCGCGATGAACGCGCAATCCACCGACTGGATCTCGCAGCAGGTGCCCGACGGGCACGACTGGCTCGAATATATGATGGTCGGCCCCGGCTCGACCACGCCGCTCGCCAAGGTCGACGCGCGCGAGCTCGGCGTCCTCAACCATTTCTCGCTCGGCGTGCGTAATATGGAGGCCGCGGTTACCATCCTGATCGGAGGCAATCGCTTGAGTCCGCGCCATGACGGGCCGACCATGGGCCTCGACGGCAAATGGCAGGCCAATCTCTACGATCCCGACGGCACTCGCGCCGAGCTGATGGAATTCAAACCGGTCACAAAACCCTGCTGCTCGGCCTTTACCGCCGACAGTCCGGACGGTTGATCTATATCCACATCACCCCAGCGAAAGCTGGGGGCCATCTCCCGCATTGGAGGCAGAAGGGTCGGGAGATGGATGCCAGCTTCCGCTGGCATGACGGGCAGGACTATTCCCGTTCCAGCAAACCGTGGCGCTTCTTGCCCAGGCTGATCTTCACGCTCGCGCCGGCCTCGATCTCAATCTCGTAGCGCTCGTCCTTGATCGGTACGTCATTGAGCCGCACCGCGCCCTCCGCGATCTTGCGCCGCGCCTCGCCGTTCGAGGCGCAGAAGCCGAGCACGGTCAAAGCCGCGACGATGCCGATCCGGCCGTCGGTTACGTTCAGGCGCGGCAGGCCTTCGCCCGCTCGGCCCTGCTCGAACACTTCCTGCGCGGTCACCTGCGCCTGCACCGCCGCTTCCGCGCCGCGACAGAGCTTGGTCGCCTCGGTAGCGAGGACAACCTTGGCCTGGTTGATCTCCGCGCCCTCCAGCGCCTCCAGCTCGGCGATCCGATCGAGCGGCAGATCGGTGAACAGCCGCAGGAACTTGCCTACGTCCGCGTCATGCGTGTTCCGCCAGAATTGCCAATAATCGTAGGCGGAAAGCTGCTCCTCGTTGAGCCAGACCGCGCCGTTGGCGGTCTTGCCCATCTTGGCGCCGTCTGCGGTGGTGATCAGCGGCGTGGTCAGGCCGAACACCTCGGTCCCGTCGACGCGGCGCGAAAGCTCGACCCCGTTGACGATATTGCCCCACTGGTCCGATCCGCCCATCTGCAGCCGGCAGGCGGCGCGGCGCGACAGCTCCAGGAAATCATAACCCTGGAGGATCATGTAGTTGAATTCGAGGAAGGTCAGCGGCTGCTCGCGATCGAGCCGCAGCTTGACGCTGTCGAACGTCAGCATGCGGTTGATCGTGAAATGCCGGCCGATATCGCGCAGGAACGGGATGTAGGCGAGCTGGTCGAGCCAGTCGGCATTATTGACCATCACCGCGTCGGTCGGCCCGTCCCCGAACGTCAGGAAGCGTTCGAACGCGCGCCGGATCGAGGCGATGTTGGACGCGATGACCTCATCCGTCAGCAATTTGCGGCTCTCGTCCTTGCCCGACGGATCGCCGACCTTGGTGGTGCCGCCGCCCATCAGCACGATCGGCTTGTGCCCCGCTTGCTGCAGCCGACGCAGCATCATGATCGAGACCAGGTTGCCGATATGGAGCGAGGGCGCGGTCGCATCGAAACCTACATAAGCCGGCACCACCTGCTTGCTCGCGAGCGCGTCGAGCGCCGCCGCATCGGTGACCTGGTGGATATAGCCGCGCGACGAAAGCGTGCGCAGCAGCTCGGACTTGTATTCCATCATGACGCGGTGGCGCTTAGCATAGTCTTGTGCAGATGCGAGGGGCGAGACGCGTGCCGATATTTTTCCTCCGTCCCCATCCCGATTATCCGTCACCGGTCGCCCGGATCGCGGTCGAGGTGGAGCGCATGGACACGGACAATCTGCGTCTCACCTATCGCATTGGCGGCGATCTCAGCCGCGTCGCCATTCCGAAAGTCCGGCCGGCGGAGCGCGCGGACAAGCTCTGGCAGCACAGCTGCTGCGAAGCCTTTTTCGCTGCGGGCCCGGGCTATTACGAGTTCAACTTCGCGCCGTCCTCGCAATGGGCGGCCTATCGTTTCGACGGCCATCGCGCGGGCATGCGCGATGCGGAAACCGCCGCGCCCACGATCGCCTGGGATCGGGACGGCGAGGCGGGAAAGCTCGTCGCGATCGTCCCTCTGCCGTCCGGCATAACCGGCCCGCTCGGCCTGTCCGCGATCATCGAGGATACGAGCGGCAACCGCTCCTTCTGGGCGCTGGCGCATCCGTCCGGCGAGCCCGATTTCCATCATGCGGCTTGCTTCGCCGCGCAACTCCCGCCAGCAGGCTAGGCCCATGGATTTCGGTATCGACCGGCTGCTCGCCGACCCCTCGCTCCTGGCCCAGCTCAAGGGGCGCCGCGTCGCTCTGCTCGCCCATCCCGCCTCGGTCACCGCGGACCTGACCCACTCGCTCGACGCGCTTGTCGCCGCCGGGGTGAAGGTCACCGCCGCCTTCGGCCCGCAGCATGGCCTGCGCGGCGACAAGCAGGATAATATGGTGGAATCGCCCGATTTCACCGACCCCGTCCATGGCGTCCCCGTCTTCAGCCTTTATGGCGAGGTGCGCCGTCCCACCGGTCAGTCGATGGGCACGTTCGATCTGCTGCTGGTCGATCTGCAGGATCTGGGCTGCCGCATCTACACCTTCATCACCACCTTGCTTTATGTGCTGGAAGCGGCCGCCCAGCACGGCAAGGAAGTGTGGGTGCTCGACCGTCCCAATCCCGCCGGCCGCCCGGTCGAGGGCACCACGCTGCGCGAAGGCTGGGAAAGCTTCGTTGGCGCGGGCCCGATGCCGATGCGCCACGGCCTGACCTTGGGCGAGCTCGGCCATTGGTTCGTCGATAAAAGGAAGCTCGACGTCGCCTATCGCGTGGTGGAGATGGCGGGCTATGAGCCGGAGGCGGCGCCGGGCCACGGCTGGCCGCTTGGCGAGCGGGTGTGGGTCAATCCCAGTCCCAACGCGCCCAATCTCTGGATGGCGCGCGCTTATCCGGGCACGGTGATGCTCGAAGGCACGACCTTGTCGGAAGGGCGCGGCACGACCCGGCCGCTCGAATTGTTCGGCGCGCCCGATATCGTCGCGCGCGACGTGCTGGTGGAAATGCGCCGGATCGCGCCCGATTGGCTCGCGGGCTGCGCGCTCCGCGAAATCACCTTCGAACCGACCTTCCACAAGCATGTTCATCAGCTCTGCTCGGGCGTGCATATCCATGCCGAGGGGCGCTTCTACGATCATGCGGCCTTCCGCCCCTGGCGTCTCCAGGCGCTCGCCTTCAAGGCGATCCGCGCGCTCTGTCCGGACTACGACCTGTGGCGCGATTTCCCGTACGAATATGCGTTCGGCAAGCTGCCGATCGACGTGATCAACGGCGGCCCGGCGCTGCGGGAATGGGTCGACGATGCGGGCGCGGCCCCTGCCGATCTCGAGGCCATCGCCAGCCCCGATGAGGCGGCCTGGATCGAAGAGCGCAAACCTTATCTGATCTACTGAGTAAAAATCGTCATTCCCGCGAAGGCGATAGATCCGTTCGCCCCGAGCTTGTCGAACGGCCGCATTTCTTTCAGGCTGCCCCGAACGGGGAGGTGGCGGGATGAAAACCGAACGCGTGCAGGCTTTCACCGATGGCGTGATCGCGATCATCATCACGATCACGGTCCTGGAATTGCCCGTGCCGCACCGTGCCGATCTCGCCTCGCTACGGGGCGAGCTGCCGATCCTGCTCGCTTATGCGCTCAGCTTCGTGAATGTCGGCATCTACTGGAACAACCACCATCACCTGTTCCAGGCGACCAAGCATATCGACGGCAGCGTGCTCTGGGCCAATCTCTTCATGCTGTTCTGGATGAGCCTTGCGCCCTGGACGATCCGCTGGCTCGATGAGAGCAAGTTCGCCGCTCTGCCCATGGCCGCTTATGGCCTGATCTTCGGCATGACCGCGATCGGCTATATGTGGACGCAGGCGCGGATCATCGCGATCAATGGCCGCGACTCGACCGTTGCGCGCGCGGTGCGGGGCGATCGCAAGGGCAAGATCAGCTTGGCCGCTTATGTGGCCGGGATCGTCCTGGCTTTCTTCGCACCGTGGCTGGCCGCTGCACTCTATATCGGCATATCGCTGGTGTGGCTCATCCCTGATCGTCGCATTGAGGATGAGCTCAAACGGGAGCGTTAGGCTTGTCGTAGAGGGCCGTACCCACACGCCCCACCAGCCTCCTCAGTCGGCTATTCGACAGGAGGCCGGATGGGGTGCGGGCCGGTGTGGCCCGGCTTCGGCGATGCCGAAGCGCATTCCATGAAGATTCCGGTGGGGTTCGGCGTTAGCCGAACAATCAGCGCTCGCTACGCGCGTCCTTGCGCACTTCGAGCAGATCCCACAGCCCGCGATGCTGCAGCAGCAGCTGGCGCGCGCCGAAGCTGAGCGTGCGGTCCAGCCGCGGCTGGATCGGCAGGTTGGCAAGCACGTTGGCCGTCGCGTCCTCGCTCGGAAGCTGGCTCGCCGGCACGCGGATGCCGATGCGCGTCGCGGCGGTGTCGAGCACCGAACGAATCGCCTGCCAGTCGAGGATCAAAGCGACCACCGCGCCGATGCCGCATCCGAAGCGGTCGGAGCAGACGATCGTTTCCATCGCCCGGCGCTGGTCGAGGATCGCGGCCGACGTATCGGCCTCGCCCGGCGTGCTCGGCGCGGGGCCGGCAGCGACGATCAGCTGGGTCAGATAATGGCGTTCGGCGGCGAAACCGGCCGCCGCCTGGCGGAACCAGTCGGCCGCCTCCGGCAGCACGTTGCGCTCGCCGCCCAGCTCGATCACCCCGGGCTGGGGGCCGTGCAGCATCGAGAGCAGGTGCAGCACGTCGGCCAGATTGCGGGTGGCAAGCGGGTCGGCGTTAAGTTCATAGGAAATCGTATAAGGGTGGCTGGCGCTGCCTTCTGAGGCGGCAAGCGCAACCAGCATCTCGCCGAAATCGGCGGGCGCGGTCTGCAATGCGACGAACGACATGATCGGCTCCCGAAGCTGCACCAAATGGCGCACACTTCCCCCTTGAAGGATCGGGATAACCCAAGGGCGTAAAAATCCGGTTTATAAGTCGTTTGCCATTCGGGTTTTTTGTAAATTTTTTTATGGGCTTTTATCCGGCCCATCCCTCATGCCGGGCTTGTTCCGGCATCCATCCCATCCACCGGGAGTTCTCCGTGACCCGGTGGACCCCGGAACGAGTCCGGGATGACGAAGAAGAAAAAGGCCGCCAGTCCGAGCGGACCGACGGCCTTCATATTCTCGTCACCCCAGCGAAAGCTGGGGTCTCGTCCGGTGGGCACTCCGCCGCCTGAGATGCCAGCTTTCGCCGGCATGACGTGTTTGCTTACTGATCGAGGAAGCTGCGCATCTTGCGGCTGCGGCTCGGATGCTTGAGCTTCCGCAGCGCCTTCGCCTCGATCTGGCGGATACGTTCGCGCGTCACGCTGAACTGCTGCCCAACCTCCTCCAGCGTGTGATCGGTGTTCATGCCGATGCCGAAGCGCATGCGCAGCACGCGCTCCTCGCGCGGCGTCAGGCTCGCCAGCACGCGCGTGACGGTTTCCTTGAGGTTGGCCTGGATCGCGGCATCGACCGGGATCACCGCATTCTTGTCCTCGATGAAATCGCCCAGGTGCGAATCCTCCTCGTCGCCGATCGGCGTTTCGAGGCTGATCGGCTCCTTGGCGATCTTCATCACCTTGCGCACCTTCTCGAGCGGCATGCTCAGGCGCTCGGCCAGCTCTTCCGGCGTCGGCTCGCGGCCGGTCTCGTGCAGGAACTGGCGGCTGGTGCGGACCAATTTGTTGATCGTCTCGATCATGTGGACCGGGATGCGGATCGTGCGCGCCTGGTCCGCGATCGAACGCGTGATCGCCTGGCGGATCCACCAGGTGGCGTAGGTAGAGAACTTGTAGCCGCGGCGATATTCGAACTTATCGACCGCCTTCATCAGGCCGATATTGCCCTCCTGGATCAGGTCCAGGAATTGCAGGCCGCGGTTGGTGTACTTCTTGGCGATCGAGATGACGAGGCGCAGGTTCGCCTCCACCATCTCCTTCTTGGCGATACGCGCCTCGCGCTCGCCCTTCTGCACCATGTTCACGATGCGGCGGAACTCGGTCAGGCTCATGCCCGTCGCGGTCGCGATCTCGCCAGTCTCGGCGCGGATGCGCTCGACCGCATTGCCTTCCTCGGCCGCGAACGCCGCCCACTTGCGGTCCACGCCCGATACCGTGTTGATCCAGCCTTCCTCGGTCTCGTGCCCGACATAGCGGTCGAGGAAATCCTTGCGCGGCACGCGATGGCGCTCGGCCAGGCGCAGCATCTGGCCACCCAGCGCGGTCAGCCGGCGGTTGAACGAATAAAGCTGGTCGACAAGATGCTCGATCTTGGCGGCGTGGAACTTCACGCTCTCCACCTGCGCGGTCAGCTCCTCGCGCAGATTCTGATATTTGTTCTCGTCCGATTTGGGGAAATCGTCGCCCACGCCCAGCGCGGCCACGCGCTTGGCCTGAAGCTTGGCGAAGCTCTTGTAGAGATCGGTGATGGTCGCGAACTTCTCCAGCGCCTGCGGCTTGAGCTGCTCTTCCATCTGCGCGAGGCTGAGCGTGTTGTCCTCGTCATCGTCGTCGCTCGGACGCGGGGCGCGCCGCTCGACCATCGAATCCTCATCATCGTCCGATTCGGGCGCGGCCTCCTCGGGCTCGTCCTCTTCCTTGAACGACGGGCCGGCGCTCTTCTCGCTGATCTCGCCCGTATCGTCGTCCTCGGCACCCTCGACCTGCTCTGCGGTCGGCCCCTTGGAGACCATCGCATCGAGATCCAGGATCTCGCGCAGCTGCATCGTGCCTTCGTTGAGCTGGGTCGACCAGTCGATGATCGCGTTGAAGGTGATCGGGCTTTCGCACAGCCCCTGGATCATCGTGTCGCGGCCGGCCTCGATCCGCTTGGCGATCGCGATCTCGCCCTCGCGGCTGAGCAGCTCCACCGCGCCCATCTCGCGCAGATACATGCGCACGGGGTCGTCGGTCCGGTCGACCGTTTCCTTCTTGGTCGCGGTCGAGGTGAAGGTGACGGTACCCTCGTCGCTCGAATCGTCGTCGCTTGAATCGTCGTCCTGGTTCGGCTGCTCGCCGTCCTCGCCGGCTTCCTCATTCTCGACGACGTTGACGCCCATCTCGTTGAGCGCGGACATCACGTCCTCGATCTGCTCGGACGTCATCTGGTCCTGCGGCAGCGCCTCGTTCAATTCGTCATAGGTGATGTAGCCGCGCTTCTTGGCGCGCGCGAAGACCTTCTTGATCGATGCGTCGTTGAGATCGATCAGGGGCGCATCGCCGCCTTCGCCGCCCTCAGTACCGTCCGCGCCCGTTGCGTTCGCGCCGTTCTTAGCCATGCTACCTCGTTAAATCCTGTTCTCGTTCGCCGAGAGCAAACGCCTTCTCAAGCAGCTTTGCCTGCTGCTTGCGAACGTCTGCCCGCTCCGATTCGACGCGCCCGTAGCCGTCTTTGTCTTCATCCGCCACAGCGCCCTTAGCTTCAGCATCGAGCACCTGCATATGTTCGTCGAACTCTCGCTCGTCGTACAATGTCTCTATCAACCCAAAGAGTTGCTCTTTTTTCCGCCTTTCATCCGCATTCGGATCAAAGAACGGAAATCTCAGCTGCTTCTGAAGATTGAACTGCAAAACCTCGGGCAGCAGTGCAGCTTCCAATATGGAGACGACAACGTCGCTATCAAGTGCCGGATTACGCAGCGCCGCGTCGACAAGCGTATCACGCCACTTTTCGAGTTTCTGCTCGCCTATCGAAATCTCCGATAGTTGGCTGAGAACCTCAACGATCAGCTGCGGTTCTCGTGACAGTCGATAGAGGGCAGCTTCGATAAAGCCGTCTCGGACGTGCCGTCGCCTTCCGACATTCGATCGCAGGATGGCACTACCGATGACGCGTCGTTCCGACTTTTTCCAACCAAAATCCTCAAAAAATAGAGAATTGAAGGAGCGCTTATATTCCTCCGCCATCAGGCGGTCGCCACAACTCGCTGCAAGCTCATTTAGGGTTTGGCGAAGTCCTGCGCGAGCTTCCGGTCTGTTCATGTCAGCAGAGTCACGTGCGGACTCGTACAGAAGGACATCCAAGGGGGTCGGATTCGCAATCGCCTCCTCAAATGCTTCCGCGCCGCCCTCACGAACCAGATCGTCCGGATCCTTTCCTGTGGGAAGCATCGCAAAACGGAGTGTCTTACCGGGCAGCAAGACTGCCAGAGCTCTGTGAGCAGCTCTTATGCTGGCCTTGCGGCCAGCCGCATCGCCATCGAAACAAAGTATTGGCGCGTCCACCAAATTCCACAGCCGCGCCATCTGTGCTTCTGTGAGTGCAGTGCCAAGCGGAGCTACGGCCTCGCTAATCCCCGCTTGGTCCAGTGCAATGACGTCCATATAGCCCTCGACGACAATCACGCGTCCCTGCTTCCTGCCAACAGGGCCTGCGCGGTCCAAGTTGTACAGGGTGCGGCCTTTATCGAAGAGTGGAGTGTCTGGTGAGTTGAGGTACTTGGGTTCTCCAGAGTCAAGAATACGGCCGCCGAAAGCGATAGTGCGTCCGCGCGCGTCACGAATGGGAATCATAAGCCGGCCGCGAAAACGATCGTAAGCTTTGCCGCCGCCATCGGGCTTAATCAGTAAGCCTGCCTCTACGAGTTCGCTTTCTTTCGCATCTGAAAGGGCAGGGGCCAGCCGATTTCTACCGTCCGGCGCAAATCCGAGGCCAAAGGTCTCTCGGGCATGTTGGCCGATGCCTCGTTTCTGCAAGTATTCACGGGCAGCCGCCCCCTCGATGCCATCAAGCTGTTTACGGAACCATCCGGCGGCAGATTCAGATACGCCGACTAGTCCCGTAGCGCGCTCGGCACGTGCGCGGGCAACCGGATCAGGCGCGGGTAGTTCCATCCCTGCGGTTTGGGCGAGCTCTTTAACGGCATCCATGAAGGGGAGGCCTTTAGCCTCTGTCAGAAAGCGGATCGCGTCGCCGTGAGCGCCACAACCAAAGCAATGATAGAACGCCTTCTCGTCGTTGACGTAGAAGCTCGGCGATTTCTCGTCATGAAACGGGCAGCAGGCCTTGAATTCTCGCCCGGCCTTCTGAAGCTTTACCGATCTGCCGATAAGCGTGGAAAGCGTCGTCCGATTGCGAAGCTCGTCAATAAACGCAGGCGAGAGCAATCCGCCGCCTTGAGATCGGCGCGGCTGAATTGCCTCGGTTCGAGTAGCATGAGCGGCGGACGCCATCGCCGGATTCTAACTAGCACCAAACTGGTGTTGGGTGAAGGTGCTTCGGTTCCCCTAGGCGAAGCCGGTGTGGATAACCCCTCCCTTGGCAGGGAGGGGAGCTTTTTACCCCAGCCGCGCCTTCACCAGCGCGCTCGCCTTGCTCATATCCAGCTGGCCGGCATGGCGCTCCTTAAGCGCCGCCATCACCCGGCCCATATCCTTGACCGACGACGCGCCCAGCTCGGTCGCGATCGCATCGATCGCAAGGCCCGCTTCCTCGTCCGTCATCTGCTGCGGCAGGAAGCGCTCGATCACTGCCACCTCGGCCTTCTCGCCGTCGGCCAGTTCCTGGCGGCCGCCTTTTTCGAACATCTCGATCGATTCGCGGCGCTGCTTGATCATCTTCTGCAGCACCTCGGTCACCACGACGTCGTCATCCGGCGTCGAAGAAGCGGTGCGCAGTTCGATGTCGCGATTCTTGATCGCGGCCTGGATCAGGCGGGTGGCGTTGACGGTCGCGGTGTCGCGCGCCTTCATCGCGGCGATCTGCGCCGCCTTGATATCGTCTCGAATCATCGGGGGTCTCTGTGGAAAAGCGGGAAACCCCTCCGATAGCCCGAACCGGGCAGATTTGGTAGAGTTGACCCATGGGCCCATGCCGTCTAGCGGACGCGGCTTAGCGACATCGCTGCCCAACCTTATTGGAGTGCCCGCCCACCATGGCAGACGCCTCGCCTTCACGCGCGCCGAACGGAGCCACCGGTGTTTTGGTATTGGGGGACGGCAGCGTCGTCTGGGGCCGTGGTTTCGGCGCCGAGGGCTCGGCGGTGGGCGAGGTCTGCTTCAACACCGCGATGACCGGCTATCAGGAGGTGATGACCGATCCGTCCTACGCCGGGCAGATCGTCAATTTCACCTTCCCGCATATCGGCAATGTCGGCGCGAACCCCGAGGATGTGGAGGCGATCAACCCGCACGCCTTGGGCTGCATCGTCCGCGAGGACGTGACCGATCCCTCCAATTTCCGCGCCACCCAGCATTTCGACACCTGGCTCAAGAGCTATGGCCGGATTGGCCTGGCGGGCGTCGACACCCGCGCCTTGACCCGCGCGATCCGGCTCGGCGGCGCGCCCAACGGCGTGATCGCGCACAACGCCAAGGGCGAGTTCGATCTCGACGCGCTCAAGAAACAGGCGCGCGAATGGCCCGGCCTGGAAGGCATGGATCTCGCGAAAGAGGTCGCCACCACGCAGAGCTACAATTGGGACGACGGCCTCTGGACGCTGGGTGAGGGCTACGCGACCCATTCCGCCAATCCGGACGGCCCGCACGTCGTCGCAATCGACTATGGCCTCAAGCGCAACATCCTGCGCAACCTCGTCGCCGCCGGCGCGCGCGTGACAGTGGTGCCCGCCACCGCAAGCTTCGACGACGTGATGGCGCATAATCCCGACGGCGTGTTCCTGTCGAACGGCCCCGGCGATCCCGCCGCGACCGGCCAATATGCCGTGCCGGTGATCCAGGAGCTGCTCAAGGTCGGCAAACCGATTTTCGGCATCTGCCTCGGCCACCAGCTGCTCGGCCTCGCGGTCGGCGCGAAGACCGCCAAGATGCACCAGGGCCATCGCGGCGCGAACCATCCGGTCAAGCGCACCGACGACGGCCGCGTCGAGATCACGAGCATGAACCACGGCTTCGCGGTCCTGACCGAGACGCTGCCGGCCAATGCCGAGCCGACGCATATCTCCCTGTTCGACGGCAGCCTCGCCGGCCTGCGCCTGACCGACAAGCCGGCGTTCAGCGTGCAATATCACCCCGAAGCCAGCCCGGGCCCGCAGGATAGCCACTATCTGTTCGAGCAGTTCGTGTCGCAGCTTCGGAGCGCCCAATGACTCCCTCTCCCCAGCGGGGAGAGGGCTGGGGTGAGGGGGAGCGCGCGCCAGCGCGCGCCCGGATCATCGATGGCGCGGGACACCCCAACCCAACCCTCTCCCTTAGGAGAGCGGGCTCACGGCCGGGCATTCCTGAGTGCGCTTTGGATTTCGGTCAGGACGCCATCAATGTTGCCGAGCACATCGTGGTTCCAGAAGCGAATGATCGTGTAGCCCTTCGCCTCGATCACTCGCGTACGAACTTCGTCAGCGGTATTATCGGCGTGCTGACCGCCATCGAGCTCGACCACCAGCCTTGCACCACGGCAGCAGAAGTCGGCGATATATCTGTCGATCGGATGCTGGCGAACGAACTTCGCCCCATCCAACTGCCGACTTCGCAGATGCCCCCACAGCAGCGCCTCCGCATCCGTCGTATCGCGTCGCAACTGCCGCGCGCGTCCGATCTGTCTTTCCGTCGCCATGCGCGTCGGTCCCCCTCACCCAACCCTCTCCCCCAAGGGAGAGGGCTTTCAGGTCTCGCATAATCCATGCCCAAGCGTACCGACATCAAATCGATCCTGATCATCGGCGCCGGCCCGATCGTCATCGGCCAGGCGTGCGAGTTCGATTATTCGGGCACGCAGGCCTGCAAGGCGCTGCGCGAAGAAGGCTATCGGATCATCCTGGTCAATTCGAACCCGGCCACGATCATGACCGATCCCGACATGGCCGACGCGACCTATATCGAGCCGATCACCCCTGCGGTCGTCGCCAGGATCATCGAGAAGGAGCGCCCCGACGCGGTGCTGCCCACGATGGGCGGCCAGACCGCGCTCAACACCGCGCTCGCCCTCTGGCGCGACGGCACGCTCGACAAGTTCGGCTGCATCATGATCGGCGCCGATGCCGACGCGATCGACAAGGCCGAGGATCGCCAGCGTTTCCGTGACGCGATGGACAAGATCGGACTCGAAAGCCCCCGCAGCCGCATCGCGCACACGGTCGAGGAGGCGCTCGAAGCGCTCGAATTCGTGCAACTGCCCTCGATCATCCGTCCCAGCTTCACCATGGGTGGGCAGGGAGGCGGCATCGCCTATAATCGTGAGGAATTCGTCCAGATCGTCACCAACGGTCTCGATCTCTCGCCGACGACCGAGGTTCTGGTTGAGGAATCGGTCCTCGGCTGGAAGGAATATGAGATGGAGGTCGTGCGCGATCGCAACGACAATGCCATCATCATCTGTTCGATCGAGAATGTCGATCCGATGGGCGTCCACACCGGCGATTCGATCACCGTCGCGCCGGCTTTGACGCTGACCGACAAGGAATATCAGATCATGCGCAACGCCAGCATCGCGGTGCTGCGCGAGATCGGTGTCGAGACCGGCGGTTCCAACGTCCAGTTCGCGGTCAACCCGAAGGACGGCCGCCTGGTCGTGATCGAGATGAACCCGCGCGTCTCGCGCTCCTCCGCGCTCGCGTCGAAGGCGACCGGCTTCCCGATCGCCAAAGTCGCGGCCAAGCTCGCGGTCGGCTACACGCTCGACGAGATCGACAACGACATTACGGGTGCGACGCCGGCCTCGTTCGAGCCGACGATCGACTATGTCGTCACCAAGATCCCGCGCTTCGCCTTTGAGAAGTTCAAGGGCACGTCGGATCACCTCACCACCGCGATGAAGTCGGTCGGCGAGGTGATGGCGATCGGCCGCAACATCCACGAAAGCCTGCAAAAGGCGCTGCGCGGCCTCGAAACCGGCCTGTCCGGCCTGAACGTGGTCGATCGCCTCAAGGGCGCGCCCAAGGCCGAGATCGAAGCCGCGCTCGCCGAGCCCACGCCCGATCGCCTGCTCATCGCCGCGCAGGCGCTGCGCGAGGGTCTCACGGTCGACGAAATCCACCGCGTCGCCAAGTACGACCCCTGGTTCCTCGAACGCCTGGCTGAGATCGTCCGCGCCGAGAATGAGGTGTGCCGCAACGGCCTGCCCAACACTGCCGAGGGCATGCGCAAGCTGAAGGCGATGGGCTTCTCCGATAAGCGCCTCGCCTGGCTGTCGCTCAATTCCGCCAACCTGCCCGGCATGGCCCAGGCGCAGGCCAAGGGCTCGGGTATCGTCCACGACGCGATCAAGGCGATGTCGGGCGGCGTGACCGAGGCCGAAGTCCGCGCGCATCGGCACAAGCTCGGCGTGCGCCCGGTCTTCAAGCGGATCGACACCTGCGCGGCCGAGTTCGAGGCCAAGACGCCCTACATGTACTCGACCTACGAGGCGCCCGTCTTCGGGGCGCCCGAGAATGAGGCGCAGCCGTCCGATCGCCGCAAGATCGTGATCCTCGGCGGCGGCCCCAACCGCATCGGCCAGGGCATCGAGTTCGATTATTGCTGCTGCCACGCCTGCTTCTCGCTCAGCGACGCGGGCTTCGAGACGATCATGGTCAACTGCAATCCGGAGACGGTGAGCACCGACTATGACACGTCCGACCGCCTCTATTTCGAGCCGCTGACGGTCGAGGACGTGCTCGAAATCCTCCACGTCGAGCAATCCAACGGCGAGCTGGTCGGCGTGATCGTCCAGTTCGGCGGCCAGACCCCATTGAAGCTCGCGCAGGAGCTGGAGAAAGCCGGCATCCCGATCCTCGGCACCTCGCCCGACGCGATCGACCTCGCCGAGGATCGCGAGCGTTTCGCGGCACTCGTCAACAGGCTCGGCCTCAAGCAGCCCGCCAACGGCATCGCGCGCAGCCGCGACGAGGCGATCGCGGTCGCCGAACGCATCGGCTACCCGGTGCTGACCCGCCCGTCCTACGTGCTGGGCGGTCGCGCGATGGAGGTGGTCGATACGCCCGCGCAGCTCGACCATTATATCCAGACCGCGGTGCAGGTGTCGGGCGACAGCCCCGTTCTGATCGACCGCTATCTGCGCGACGCGATCGAGGTCGATGTCGACGCGATCGCCGACGGCACCGATGTCACCATCGCGGGCGTGATGCAGCATATCGAGGAAGCCGGCGTCCATTCGGGCGACAGCGCCTGCTCGCTCCCGCCCTACAGCCTGTCCAAGGAGATCGTGGCCGAGATCGAGCGTCAGACCGACGCGCTCGCCCGCGCGCTCAAGGTCAAGGGCCTGATGAATGTCCAGTACGCGGTCAAGGACGGCGAGGTCTATCTGATCGAGGTCAATCCCCGCGCCAGCCGTACCGTGCCCTTCGTCGCCAAGGCGGTGGGTGCGCCGATCGCCAAGATCGCCGCGCGCGTCATGGCGGGCGAGAAGCTCGCCGATCTGCCCAGGATCCAGCTCGACACCGACTATATCGCGGTCAAGGAAGCCGTTTTCCCATGGGCGCGCTTCCCCGGCGTCGATCCGGTGCTCTCGCCCGAGATGAAGTCGACCGGCGAGGTGATGGGGCTCGACAAGGATTTCCCGACCGCTTTCGCCAAGGCGCAATTGGGTGCGGGCACGGTGTTGCCGGAGTCGGGCACGGTGTTCGTCTCGGTCAAGGAAACCGACAAGCCGGTGATCGAACCCGCCGTGCGCGGTCTGATCGAATTGGGCTTCACTATCGTCGCGACCGACGGCACCGCTGCCTATCTCGCCGACAAGGGCCTGCCGGTCGAGCGCGTCAACAAGGTGGCGCAGGGCCGCCCGCACATCGTCGATCGCCTGAAGGACGGCGGCGTCCAGCTCGTCTTCAACACGACCGAGGGTTGGCAGTCGCTCCAGGATTCGAAATCGATCCGCGCATCGACCATGCTGGCACGCATTCCCTACTTCACCACGGCCGCCGCGGGCGTGGCCGCGGTACGGGCGATTGCGGCCCTCAAGGAGCGCAGCCTTGAAGTACGCTCGCTCCAATCCTATCATGGTTAGCTGACGGTCCCAGACATCGCCAGGATGCGGGCGTCGCCGAAGGGCGGCGCTGGGGTCTCTTTTTGACGGTTCGAACAAGGGGTTCGATTTAAGATGGCGAGCGAAGACAAGCTGCCGATGCTGGCGCAGGGCTACGCAATGCTCGAGGAAGAGCTTGCGCGACTGAAGCTGGAGCGCCCCCAGATCATCGACGCGATCGAGGAAGCACGCGCCCATGGCGACCTTTCCGAGAATGCCGAATATCATGCCGCCAAGGAGCGGCAGGGCCAGGTCGAGGCGATGATCGCCGATGTCGAGGACCGGCTTGCGCGCGCTCTCGTGATCGATCCGTCGACGCTCTCGGGCGACAAGGTCGTGTTCGGCGCGACCGTGCATCTGCTCGACGAGGACGACAAGCCGATCAAATATCAGATCGTCGGTCAGACCGAGGCGGACGCCAAGTCGGGCAAGATCTCCTACGCGTCGCCGCTCGGCCGCGCTTTGATCGGCCGCAAGGTCGATGAAGAGGTCGAGGTGACGGTGCCGTCGGGCGACAAATATTACGTCGTCTCGCAGATCGAATTCATCTGATCTCCGGACTCGTCATTCCCGCGCAGGCGGGAATCCATAAGCCCCGCCGGTGCGGTTCCATCGTTGGCGCTGAGACTATGGATCCCCGCCTGCGCGGGGATGACGGCTGGAAAAGGATGAGACTTTTCCGCCGGCCTGCTAGAGCTGCCTTCGAACGATGAAGACCGCGCCCCCCAAGATGACCGCGACCATCGCTGCCGTGACGGTGGCGAGCTTCGCCTTGCTCAGCTTCATGGGCAAGCTCGACGTCGCCGCTGCGATCGGCGGCTTCATTCCCGCGCGCCTGTCCGGCCTGCAGGTGATCGGCGCACTGCCGATCTGGCTGACGCCCTTGAGCGCGACTTTGCTCCATGGCGGGGCGATGCATATCGGTTTCAACCTGCTGATGCTCTTCTATTGCGGGCGCGAGGACGAGGTCGCGCTCGGCCCGCCCGGCGTCGTCGTGCTCTATGTGGTCGGCGCTTATGCCGCCGCCGCCGCGCAATATATCGCCGGCCCCCATTCGCCCGTGCCGATGATCGGCGCGAGCGGCGCCATCTCGGCGCTCGTCGGCGCCTACGCGATGCTCTATGGCCAGCGCCGCCCGTCCAAATATCCGCCCGCCGTCGCACGTTGGCTGCACATCGCTTGGCTTGCCGTCGCGTGGATCGCGGTGCAGCTCATGCTCGGCCTGGTTTCGAGCACCAAGGCCATGCCGATCGCCACCGCCGCCCACATCGGCGGCTTCATCGCCGGCCTGGTCCTCGCCCGCCCGATGCTCGCCTGGCGGTACCGCAAGGCCTGAGAAATCCTCCCCGGAACGGGGAGGGGGACCGCGCATAGCGCGGTGGAGGGGGAGCGAGGCAGGATACGGATTTCGAAGCGGGGCATCCGTTGGCCGCCCCCTCCACCACGCCGCTTCGCGTCGTGGTCCCCCTCCCCGTTGCCGGGGAGGATCGGTATTACGCCGCCTCTTCCGGCTCGAACAACCGGTGCAGATGCGCGATCACGAAGCGCATCTCGGCATCGTCGACCGTGCGCTGCGCCGCCGCACGCCACGCCTTTTCGGCGCTCGCGTAATCGGGGAAGAAACCGACCACCTCGATCTTCGAGAGGTCCTGAAACTCAAGGGTACGCGGATCCTTGACCCGCCCGCCGAACACCAGATGCATCTTGCTCATGGGCCGATCTTCCTGACGCCAGCGGGCGGGTAAAACAAGTGCGTTGTCCGCGCGCTTACTTGCGCGCCGCCATCATCTTCAAAAGCGCGTCGAAGCCCTGGCGCTGGATCACCGAATCGAAATCCGCGGCCTGCGCCATCGCGACGTTGATCCCCGCGACGTTGAGGTTGAGCACTTTCCACGCGCCGCCGACCTTGGTCAGCGACCAGGTCGCCGCGATCGGCTGCGCGCCGGGCTTGGTCACCTGCGTGATCACGTCGGCGCCGCCGCCCGCGGTCGGCTGGGTGCGGATAACCTTCACCGTCGCGTCCGAATATTCGAACAGCCGGTCGGCATAGGTGCCGACCACGTAGCCCGGCAGTGAGGCCTTATACTGCTCATGCTGCGCGGGCGTGATCTTGGGCAGCCAGCGGCGGATCAGGCGGTCGCCGATCTGGTCGACCGCGACATTCTGCGCCAGCAGCGCGCGGAACTTGGCCTTGGCCGCCTCGCGGCTGCCGGTCTTCATCGCCGCGAAGCCATCGGTGGTCAGCGTCTGGACGAAGCGCGTCGGATCGCTGGTATCGACCGCGGCCATGGCCGGGCTGGTCATCGCGGGAAGCAGCACGCCCGAGGCGATGGCGATCGCCGCGAGGGCGTTGCGGAATTTGCTCATTATCTTGCTCTCTCCAAAGGCAACGGGCGGCCGATTAGGGCCGCCCGCATGAACTCGTCTTGAATTTCTATCGTGTCGCGGATTCGCGCGCGGCCTCGACAGCGGCGGTGCCGGCCTCGCTCGCCGCCTGCAGCGCCTGCTCGACCAGCTTGGAGACCTGGCTGCGGATCTGATCCGACGTCAGTCCCGCCTCCTCAAGCGCCTCGGTGCCTGCCGATTTGCCCGCGTCCAGCGCGGCGCGCGCCGCCTCGCCGATCTTCTCGCCCAAAGGCGCGAGCAACTCCTTCTCCCTGGCAAGCCGCGGGATCAGCGCGCCCGCGATCGCGCCGATCGCGATTCCGCCGAGCAGGGCCGCGAGCGGATTGGCTTCGAGCGTCTCGCCGGCCTTGCCCGCTTTCTCGCGTGCGGCGGTATAGGCCGCCGCGACCCGGTCGCTCACCTTGCCATAGGCATCGGACCGGGCCCCGGATGTGGCGTCGGGCTCGGCATCGGCCTTGGGGGCGGAAGTCTTTGCGGCATTTTGGGGGGCCTTGCTCACCTGCTTACTCCTCACTTGTCCTTGCGGCGCAACATCGAAAACAATCTCGCGATCGGCTTGCGTGCGACAAACGCGACAAGGCCCGCCGCGGCTGCAGAGGAAATGACCGGGCGTTGCTTGACCGCGCGGACTGCCTCCGCCGCAACCTCCTGGCCCTTTTCGCGCGCCGCTTTCCAGGCATCGTCCGCCAGCATGCTGGGCGCGAGCCGCGATTGCAGCGCCTGGGTCGAGCCCAGCAATTTCTCCCGCGCCGCGCTCACCTGCTCCTTGGCGCGGGCAATGTCCGCTTCGCTCATCGTATGATCTTCCTGATACGCTCCACCACATTGTGCGCGATCAGCAGCATCGCCCCGACCATGATCAGCCCCGCGACCAAGAAGCCGCCGGGCAAGCCGAGCCACCTGGCCAGCAACAGCCCAAGTGAGATCGCCAGCACCATGATCGCGCCTTGCCCGAGCATGAGCGCGGCCAGAGCAAGCCGGATGGTCGGTCGCGCGTCCTTGACGCGGCTGATCGTCTCTTCCTTGGCGAGCGTCAGCTCGGCCTTGAGATAATCCGTCCCATCCTCGATCACGCGCGCGGCGAGATCGCGGAGCGACTCTGGCTCCTCGCCGTGGCTCGGGGGCGTCACGCCTTTGGCGCATCTTTGCCGGAGCTTTCCGGCATGCTCGAGCGGGCCAGCCGCGCCACCACGAAGCCCAATGCGGCCGCCGCGCCGATTGCGACCGCGGGCGACTTCTTCACGAAATCGCGCGCGTCGTTGAACAAGGCATCGACGTCCTTGTCGCGGAACGAGTCCGTGAAGCCGCCGATATGCTCGGCCGCACGGCGGGCATAATCGCCATATTGGCTGCCCAGTTTCTCGTCGATCTCCGACGCCGCGTCCTCGACCGTCTGCACCAGACTGTCGAGCGCGCTGGCCGCGCGGTCCTTGCCGGTCTGTGCCAGCTCGCGCGCCTTGTCGGTCGCCTGGCCGCGCAATTCCTCCACGCGGTCGAAGAAGGCGCCCTTGATCTCATCGCTGTCCCCGATCGCCGAAATGGGCGGGGTCGTCTCGGCGCTGCTCTCCTCGCTCACGCCCGCACCTTCAACAATGTGGTCGGTGCCCTCGGGAAGCTGGTCGGCGGACATTTGCGTATCTCCTGACTGGACTCTCACTCGGTACAATCAACCGCTGCCATAGGCGGTGCGTTCCACGTCTATAATACACTTTTCGTATCGGAAGCGGAATCATTGCCTCCACGGCTCGTCGCCCTTACAGGCCGCGCCATCCTGTAGCCCCAAATTCGGAGATTCTTCATGACCGCGATCGTCGACGTCCACGCCCGTACCGTGATCGACAGCCGCGGCAATCCGACGGTCGAGGTCGACGTCACGCTGGAAGATGGCAGCTTCGGCCGCGCCGCGGTCCCCTCGGGCGCATCGACCGGCACGCGCGAGGCGGTCGAGCGCCGCGATGGCGACAAGAGCCGCTGGGGCGGCAAGGGCGTCGACGACGCGGTCGATGCGGTCAACGGCGAGATCGCCGAGGCGGTCGAAGGCCTCGAGGCGGAGGATCAGGCCGAGATCGACGCGGTCATGATCGAATTGGACGGTACCGACAATAAGGGCCGCCTCGGCGCGAACGGCATTCTCGGCGTCAGCCTCGCGGTCGCCAAGGCCGCCTCGGAATCGCGCGGCCTGCCCCTCTATCGCTATGTCGGCGGCGTCGCGGCGCATGTCCTGCCCGTGCCGATGATGAACATCATCAACGGCGGCGCGCATGCCGACAATCCGATCGACTTCCAGGAATTCATGATCATGCCGGTCGGTGCCGAAAGCCTGATCGAGGCGGTCCGCTGCGGCACCGAAATTTTCCACACCTTGAAGAAGAAGCTGCACGACAAGGGCCTCGCCACCGCGGTCGGCGACGAAGGCGGCTTCGCGCCCAATCTCGGCAGCCCCAGGGATGCGCTCGACTTCATCATGAGCTCGATCGAGGCGGCCGGCTACAAGCCGGGCGAGGAAGTCGCGATCGCGCTCGATTGCGCCGCATCCGAATTCTACAAGAACAATATCTACGACCTGGAAGGCGAGGGGCGTAAGCTCTCCTCCGCCGAGATGGTCGATTATCTCGCCGAGCTCGCCGCCGCTTACCCGATCGTCTCGATCGAGGACGGCATGGCCGAGCAGGATTGGGACGGCTGGAAGCTCCTGACCGACAAGATCGGCGACAAGGTCCAGCTGGTCGGCGACGATATCTTCGTCACCAACCCGAAGATCCTCGCCGAAGGCATCAGCAAGGGCGTCGCCAATTCGCTGCTGGTCAAGGTCAACCAGATCGGCACCTTGTCCGAGACGCTGGAGGCGGTCGCGATGGCGCAGCGCGCGGGTTATACCGCGGTCATGTCGCACCGTTCGGGCGAGACCGAGGATTCGACCATCGCCGACCTCGCCGTCGCCACCAATTGCGGTCAGATCAAGACCGGCAGCCTCGCCCGCTCGGACCGGCTCGCCAAGTACAATCAGCTGATCCGCATCGAGGAAGAGCTGGGCGCGATCGGCCGCTACGCCGGCCGCAGCGCGCTCAAGCGCTAAGCCGCGCCTATAATACCCCGTCACCCCAGCGAAAGCTGGGGTCCATCTCCTGACCGTATCCCTGGCGTGCGCTTGAGGAGATGGATGCCAGCTTCCGCTGGCATGACGGGGTCGTGGCTCGAATTTCCAACTGCCGCGTCCGGACCCCGGCTCGCCTCTACGCAGCGGAGAAACTCCTGCACCGCCCCGTTCAAGCTTCGTGCGCGTTCAAGCGGCGGGGCGGGGATATCCAAGCTCACCTTTCGCCTGGCCAAGCCGGATTGTATTTCCTAGTCACTAAGTAGGAAATAGGATGCGCGCACTCGAAACTGGAGTGCGTACCATGACCGAAGGCGAGCTAGGCCTGTCTCCTTTATGCCTGATCGTGCCCGGCCTGCATGATTCGGGACCGGGCCATTGGCAGACGATCTGGGAACGCGAGCGCCACGATTGCCTGCGCGTGCAATTGGGCATGTGGAGCGATCCGCAGCGCAATGTCTGGATCAGCCGCATCGATCAGGCGGTCGGTGCGGCTCAGGGGCCGGTCGTGCTGGTCGGGCACAGTCTCGGCTGCCACGCCATCCTCTGGTGGGCGAGCCTGCTGGGTGAGAATGCGCCCAGCAACGTCGTCGGCGCGCTGCTGGTGGCGCCGCCCGATGTCGACCGCCTCGGCGCCGATCCGCGGATCGAACGCTTCGCCCCGGCGCCCAAATCGGTCCTGCCTTTCCCGACCACGATCGTCGCCAGCAATGACGATCCCTGGTGCCACGCCGACCGCGCGGACGAGCTTGCCTGCGCCTTGGGCGCGCATTTCGTGCTGCTCGACGGGGCGGGCCATATCAACGCGGAGTCCGGCCTCGGCGCCTGGCGCGAGGGGCAGGAATTGCTGGAGCGCGTGCTCGACGTCAGGCCCCGCTCGCCTTCGGCTTTGGGCTGGCGTCCCGCACCTGTGGCTGTGCCACCCATCGCCGCGCGCGCGCCGCGATAATTGGCGCGACACGGTGCGCCGAAAGCCGTGGCCGATCAGGCCTCGCTCCACTCGGGCGCCCGCAGCGAGTCGTCCTCCGGATCAGTCGATGATTTCGCCACCGGTCGCCATCACCCGTGCGATATTGTCGCGCATCTCCCGAAGCCGTTCCGGTGAATGTCCCTGCCACTTCGTGACTTCGCCGATCACCCGCAGCGGCTCGCGGGAGCGATAGGAGAGCGTCGGATTGCCGGGAAATTTCTTGTCGGTCAGGTTGGGATCATCCTCGATCGGGCCGGTCGGCTCGACGACATAGATACGCGGCTCCCGGTTGCCGGCGGCCAGTTCGGCGCCCCAGATCGCGGCATCCAGCGTGGCCGAAAAATAGACCCACGACAGCGGCCCCGTCTCGGTGAAGTTGGATCGGTGGCCGACCAAAATCCGGTCGCCAACGTCCAAGGCGGCGCGCGTTCCGTGGAAGAAGGATTGCGAGAACATGCTGGCGGGCATCGGTGCGGCTCCTCTGCGAATCGGGAGCCGGCCCTATGGACCAGCCACCCCAACTTGCCGCAAGCCCCACCCGGGTGTAGATAATGATGGCGGGAAGAGGGCGGTGGCCCTTTCATGCCCTTCCCATCTCCCAATCCCCGTTCGCGCTGAGGCTGTCGAAGCACACCCAGACACACCCTCCGTTCGCGCTGAGCTTCTCGAAGCGCTGTCCTGCTTACCCCCGGCTGTAATTCGGGGACACTATACTTAATTCCGGTGGGCGAACGTTGGGCTTGACAAACCGGCCCAAACCATGTACGCACGGTGCGTTCATTGGCTCAGGCCAAAGGACAAGACCGGCGCGAAGCTCGTCAGCATGCATGAGACGGTAATTTCGCCCACAGAGTACAGATCTCGGCATGAGGCTTTAAGGCTCTCATGGCGATGCCGCCGTCGTGGAGGGGAGCTAC